>Ga0207659_10000193_pt1 | contig 36272 bp, 40 predicted proteins | sample KBSM43metaG_FD_184330 | JGI IMG/M metagenome (GOLD analysis project Ga0207659, IMG submission 184330) | Miscanthus rhizosphere microbial communities from Kellogg Biological Station, Michigan, USA - KBS M4-3 metaG (SPAdes) (version 2) | ecosystem: Host-associated > Plants > Roots > Rhizosphere >...
ATTTCTTACGACCGCAACCAGCGGGCTGACCACGAGCCTGGAGCGCCCTTGATAGATTCTGAATCCAATCGTCGATCTGCCGCATCCATGCAGTGAGCCTTTCATCCCCGACTCGAATCTTCGCCGCTCCGAAAATGGCGATGTCCCCGCCGCGAGCGGGCAACACGTCGACGACGGCGGCGCCCGCCGAAAGGTCCGCCTGCTTTTTCGCATCGAGGAATCCGTCTGGCGCGAACGAGGAGAGCGGATCGGGCGGCGGCGCGACAGCCGCAAGCATACAGACCATGCCCGCCACCATCATTGCCATGGGTCGAATTGCGGTGCCGCCGGTCACCACACCTCCCTCCGTTCGAGCTGCAAACCTTCAGCCGATCAGGCCTTGCTCTCGTGGATCACGCCCGATTTCATCGTCAGCATGACGACAGCTCTGATCCGCGGCCGAGCGGCAATGCGTTTGGCAGGATATCGATTACCAGGTCCGCCTCGACATCGACGAGCAGCAGATCGCGGCCGATGAATCTGTACTGCAGCTCCACGGGTAATGGAGGCAACGCCTCGAGCAGCACGGGGGGGACCGCGGAGCCGAATGCCCACGGGAATGGCCCGTTGATTCCAACAAATGGAAGATCGGCCTCTGCCTCTTGCTCGAGGCCGGCTCTCAAATCGTCGACGGCGATCCCTGCGGCGGCGAGAGCGTCGCGGATCTCGACTCGAAAGACCAGCCGCACGTCCGCGGTGAACAGATCCCCCGGCTGCGCAGCGGATCGGGCGGCGCGAATCGCACGAGCCAGCGTATCGATCTGCGCCTGGATGCGCGCCAGGTCGGACAGCACCTCGATCGGCGGGACCGAAGCCGCAGCCCGAGTACGGAGCGCCGCATAGGCGGCAACGCGCTCATCGAACTGCTCCAGCGCGTGTTCGGTGTGCAGCGTCTCCTGCGCACGGCTTACGACCGCAACAATCAGCGTGGCGATCGAGAGTGCGGCAATCGTGACAATCCGGTGAAAAATCCTCGCCTTCACGACTGCCAAATGGGCAATTCGGGCGCCACACTGAATCCCGTGATGTTTACGGTTTGGACGGGAATCGGCGGCGCTCTGTCACGGGAAGTTCCCCGCGAGCGTGAGATTTTTCTCAGGTGGGGAGCGCCTCGAGCATTCGCAACGGATCGTCCGGATACGGCGGACATTTACGACGACGCGATTCTTTCCGGCCGACACGCAAAAATGGCCGCGGTGGCGTCAGCGAGTTCCCCCCGTACGCCCGGCACCTGCCGTCGATGGACGGTACGGTGTATGCCCTCCAGCACAACGGTGTGTCGGGTCCTGTTTTCCGTCATCATGTGCGGTGTCACGACCGCTGTCGCATCCGTTGCGTCATCGACAGCCGACTACGTGAGCGGCGATGCGCGACGTGATCTGATAAGGCGCGCGCAGGTTTGGTCTCCGACGGTCATCCCGACGGTCGATATCCGCATCGGCCCGCAAGATGGCCGCGGTTTTCAACCCGAGGAAACCGTCTCGTGCACGTACGTGCGGCGTGCCCAAAGCGGCAACTCGCCGAAATTTCATTGCCGGCTGGACGACGCCAGCGTTGTCAAAGTGAAATACGGCCCAGACAACGCCGAGGTGTACGCGGAGGTGATGGCGACACGACTGCTGTGGGCGCTCGGGTTCGCCGCGGACGCCCAGTATCCGGTCACGGTGGTCTGTAACGGTTGCACGGCTGATCCATGGATGCGGCCCGAAACGCGAAAGGGCGCCGGGAACTTCTATCCAGCGATGATTGAGCGGCCCTTCGTCGGCGCGGTCATCGAAACGCGCGAGGACTCAGGCTGGAGCTGGCCGGAGCTCGATCTGGTCGACGAGGAGGAGGGCGGCGCGCCGATCGCGCATCGCGACGCGTTGAAACTGCTGGCAGTGCTCATGCAGCACAGCGACAACAAGCCGGAGCAGCAGCGGATCGTGTGCCTCGATGGCAAGCGGACCGACTGCGCGTCTCCGGTGCTCTATCTCCATGACGTCGGCCTGACGTTTGGGGAAGCCAACAGGTTCAACCGGAGGAGCATCGGCGGTGTCAATCTCCAGAAGTGGTCCGCAGCGGGCATCTGGAAGGATCGCGAGCGGTGCATCGGGAATCTGAAGAAGTCAGCCACCGGGACCCTGACAAATCCGCGCATCAGCGAAGCCGGACGTGCATTCCTCGCCTCGCTGCTCGTGCAACTCACCGACCAGCAGCTCCGCGATCTGTTCGACGTCGGTCGTGTGGTCCTCCGCGAGCCGAATACGAGCATTGACGATTGGGTGCAAACGTTCAAACGAAAGCGTGACGACATCGTGAATCATCGCTGCCGGTCCTGACAGTCAACGCCGGTCACGCACGGCCCCTTAGGGGTTTTCACCGAGTTACGAGAAAAAGTCCCCGCAGGTGCCGGTTCTGATCTCGCAGTCATCACGGCCAATCCGCACCATCGGGTCGGCACGGTGAATGCGAGAGCAGTCACAAAAGGCGCGGACACATGTGTCGACTCGTCGTTCTCTTCCTCCTGCTCGGGACAGCGACGTGGCCGGGGGCGCGCGAAGAGCCGCAACCCGGCCCGACGGCTGCGCGGCTCAAGTTTGCTGTCATCGGCGACAACGGCACTGGCGATCAGGCGGAGTACGACGTTGGCCGGCAGATGACCGCCGCCCGCACGACTTTCCCGTTCGAGTTCGTGATCATGCTCGGCGACAACCTCTATGGCAGTCAGAACCTCGCCGACAAATTCGAACAGCCGCTTGGGGCACTCATCGCCTCGGGCATCCAGTTCTATGCGGCGCTGGGCAACCACGATGACCCGAAGAACCGCTCCTACCGCGGGTGGAACATGGACGGCGAGCGGTATTGCACGTACGTCAAGCGAAACGTTCGGTTCTTCGTGCTCGATACCGACGAGGAGGATCTGTGGCCTACCGCCTGAAACCCGATCGACCGCTCGCCAGTGAATTGAGGCGGATTGTCGACAAGCAGCTTGCCAGCGCGCTTGACAATCTTCACGCGACGGGCGATCCGCGCAGTGACGCCGCCGTTCACAAGGCGCGGCGGCACATCAAGAAGATTTGCGCGGCGATCGGTTTGCTGCGAGGCCCGTTGGGCGATGCCTACTGGCCGTTCAACGAACGCATGCGCAACGCCCACCGGCAACTCGGCTCCATCGCCGACAGCGAATCGGCCGTCGAGACCGTGAAGCGGCTACGGAGCACGATCACCAGCCGCGCTGATGATCACATGCTGGCATCACTGCAGGCCGCGCTCGTGGAACGCGTGCGGCGCGTGGATCGAAAGGCGGAAGTCGATCGCGTGCTGCCCGCGGTGGCCAACACGCTCCGGGCCGAGCGCCCACGTGTGACTGCCTGGACGCTGAACGTCCCCGGCATGCGCGCGATTGCGCCGGGCCTCCATAGAAGCGTGCGCCGCGCTCACAAGGCGATGCTGCGCGCGCGTACGCACCCGACGGCGGCTCACTACCATACGTGGCGCTGCCGCGTAAAGAAACTCTGGTATCAGCTGCGTCTGCTGGACAGGTGCTGCGGCGACAAGCTGGCGCCCGATACGCGCCGCCTCGACGAGCTGGATGGATGCCTCGGCGAGCACCACAACGTGATGCTTGTCGAGCACATCCTGGTAACCGAGGCGCTCCTCCCGCGTGCGCCGACGGCGCGCTGTCTTCGCCTGCTCCGCCAGTACCAGCGCGAGCTGCGACGCCGCGCCGCGTCGCTCGGTGCGCGAGTCCTCAGGGAAACACCGCACGAAATGGTGACGCGGATTGAATGCCTCTGGCGTGAGGCCCGTGAACGGCGCGCCAAAGAAAGGCGTCAGACGTGGCGACGCGCCGCCTGAACCCCGTCAGGTTGCTGGCTCCATATCGGCGGCTGCTCGCGATCGCGTTCGTGGCGATGCTTGTCACGAGCGCTGCAGACCTGCTCGAGCCGTGGCCGCTCAAAGTCATCTTCGACTACGTCCTCGGCTCGAAGCGCATGCCCGCGTGGCTCGCTTCGGTTGTCGACACGAGCAACCGCATCGCCGTCCTCGATCTCGCAGCGCTCGCTGTCGTCGCCATTGCAGTGTTCGGGGCCATCAGCTCGTACACCAATGACTATCTGTCCGCTACGGTCGGCAAGCATGTCGGGTACGACTTGCGGCGACTGCTCTATCACCACGTGCAGCGCATGTCGCTCTCCTTTTACGAACACCGGCAAACCGGCGATATGGTCGTGCGTCTGACGAGCGACATCGACGCTGCTGAGAGCTTCATCTCATCGGCCGTGCTGGGCATCGTGCTCGACGTCATCACGCTGGCCGGCATGGCCGTCGTGATGTTCTATCTCGATTGGCGATTCAGCCTCATCGGCCTGTCGATTGCGCCCTTTTTGTTCGTCACGGTGTACCGCTTTACGCGACGCATCAAGCGCGCGGCGCGCGAAGTGAAAAAGAAGGAAAGCGAGCTGGCGTCGGTGGTCCAGGAGTCGATCTCATCAGCGCGCGTCGTGAAGGCGTTTGCGCAGGAGGACTTCGAGGAAGATCGGCTGGATCATGAGAGCCAGGCGACGGTCGACCTGGGTCTGCAAGCGCGCAGCATGAAAGCGAAGCTCTCGCTGCTGGTGGACGTGCTCGTTGCCATCGGGACATGCCTGGTGCTGTGGTACGGCGTGCGACTCGTGATCGCCGACCGTCTCACCGCTGGCGCCCTGCTCGTCTTCGTGCTCTACCTCGGCAAGATGTACAAGCCGATGAAAGACCTGTCGAAGATGAGCGACACGCTCTCGAAGGCCGCCGTGAGCTTCGACCGGATCGGCGAAATCCTCGCCATCGAGAGTCAGGTCCGCAAGGCGCCGGACGCGCGTCCGGCGCCCGCGTTCAACGGCCGCATCGAGTTCGCACACGTGACGTTCGGGTACACGCCGGATCGGCTGGTCCTCAAGGATGTCAATCTCGTCGTGGAGCCGGGACAGCGGGCGGCGCTCGTCGGCCTGACCGGAAGCGGCAAGTCGACGCTGATAGGCCTCATCCCGCGGATGTACGACGCGCTCGGCGGCGAAATTACGATCGACGGCGTCGACATTCGCCGCTACACGCTGGATTCGCTGCATCGTCAGGTCAGCTTTGTCCTGCAGGATACCGTCCTGTTTCGCGGCTCGGTCGCGCACAACATCGCGTACGGCAAGCCCAACGCGACGCGCGACGAGATCGTCCTCGCCGCCAAGCTCGCCAACGCCGACGAGTTCATCATGCGCATGCCGAGCGGGTACGAGTCGATGATCGGTGAGCGCGGCGACACGCTGTCTGGCGGTCAACGCCAGCGCATTGCCATCGCTCGCGCAATCATCCGCAACTCGCCAATCCTGCTGCTCGATGAACCGACGGCGTCACTCGACGCCGAATCGGAAGCACTCATCTTCGAGGGGCTGGCGCGGCTACTGGCGGGCAAGACGTCGATCACCATTGCGCACCGGCTGGCGACCGTGCGGCGCGCGGATATCATCTTCGTGCTCAACGAGGGCGTCATTTCCGAGCGCGGCACGCACGAGGAGCTCCTGGCGCGAAACGGTCTGTATGCGCAGCTGTTCGCCAAACAGTTCCGCCTCGACGCCGGCGAGCCGCGCGCCGTCCTCAACTTCCCGCTGAAATGAATCCGAAACCCCAAATGCCACGTCCCCTAAGTGGTCGTTAAGATTCGGAGCTTCGGATTTGGAATTTGGGATTTGGGATTTCAGAATCGGACGCCGACCCCAGCGTTGAACCGGAGCTCATGCTCGTAGAACGTGCTGGGGTGCGCGTGGCCGTTCGCATCAATCGCGGGACCTGGATAGGCCATCATGCGGTCGCCGAGATCGAAGCGAAACATCGTTCGCGGGCTCGGAGAGACTTCGATGCCGCCACCGACATCGGTCGCCAGCACGACCTTGCCGCCGGCCAGCTCGCACGACAGGATGGGTGGATAAATCGCCGGGCACGCCAGCGCGCCAGGCGCCCTCTCAACCCAGACGAATCCCGGCCGAAACTTTGCGATCGGCCGCACACGTCCGAACGTCGGGCCGACAGTGACGCCAAACAGACCTTCGATGCGCCTGCGGCTGAACGGCGAACCACCTCCTGCGGCGAGCTGCGACGGATAGATGTTCATCTCCGCCTCTGTCGCGAGAAAGCGGGCGCCGGCCGGACGCCAGATGAACAAGCCACCGAAACCAAGATCCGCGCCGTCAAACTCGCTGGATGTCGCCCCTGCGAGTTGACCAGCGGCGGCGAAGCGCGGCCCGATTGACTGTGCCGTCGCCGGCGACCATGGCAAAACGCTGAACATGATCGCCATTGCGACCGCACAGCATGCATCGAACGCCCTCATTTACTCCTCTCCCTCGAGGCGTAACTTGTTCTCGACGCTGAGCACGCCAAACACGCCACGGGCGATCATGTCGGCTTTACGCCGTTCAACTTCGGACATTACGACGCCCGTCAGGATCACGCGACTATTCTGCACGACGATGTGGATCGGCGGGTTGACTTGAATCGCGTAGTTCCAGAACAGCGGGTCGTTGTAAATGCGAACTGCGATCGTGTAGCGAATCGAATCATCGAAGCTCGACACCGGCAGCACGTTGAGTCTGTCTGTAACGCCCTGTACACCGACCACGCGTGACGCCAGCTTGACCATCGCCTGCGCCTTGTAGGGCATCGTCACGAATCCGGTAAGAGTCGTGACGCCGTCGTTGACGTAGATATTCACGTCATCGAATACGGAGAAGAACACATACCGCCGTACCTTGTCCGCGACGGCCTTCGCGAGCGTCTCGTCGCTCTCGGCGCGCGCAATGGTCATCTCGTTGACAACCCCAGCCACGTCGTCAATTTTTCTCGCATGCTCGATGGCCTCGTCACGTGCCCAGGCACTTTCGACGGTGCCGCTGAGTGTCGCCATCCGTTCGCGAACGGCCACGGTGACGCCGCGGATCCCGTCGTCGGCCAGCCGGTGCTCAACTTCCGCTTTGATCTGCGGATCGCTCACCGGCGGGTGCCGTTGCGCGGCCACCGTGACGCTTACACCGATGGCAAGAACCACTAGAACACTGCAGCCCAACACCTTCTTCATACCTTGCCTCCGTTGTCTCGTGCTGAATGAGAGCAAACGGCGCACCGCCGGATACACCCGCACGGCCAACCGATTTGGTTAATGACGCGCGGAATCTCACGCGGGCGCCGGGAAAGAATCCCTCGCGCCGCTTGATTGGCGTCGGGTCGAGTCGACGCTGGTCGAATTCATGAACATTTCCGCGTCAACCTGCGGGCGTGGAGTTTGCTCAACCCGAGGGCAACCCGGAGGACGCAGATATGTATGCCCGAATGTTCGCCGCGATCGTGATCGCTGGATGGGCGACCGGCGCTGCGGCGCAAATGCCCGCGCCGTCCAACGACGTCAGTGCTTCCAATGAAGCGCAGATACAAGCGGATGTGCTGAAGGATCAGCAGTCCGACGCACCGCCGCTTGCCATCGACTCCAAGCCGACGCGAGGGTTCTTCTCCGCGTTCGGCCACAACGCCATAGACGACGTGAAACACATTCCACGCCGAAACTCACTGTACTGGCTGGGCGCCGGCGTCGGCCTCGCCCTTGCGGTGCACCCCGCCGACGATACGCTCAACGGCCGCCTCAAAAACGACCACAAGTTCTTCGTTGCCGGCGCGGTGATTGGCGAGATGCCGACGATCCTCAGCCTGGCCGCACTGAGCTACACCGTCGGACGTGTGAGCGACCGCCCACGTGCCGAGCATCTGGGGATGGACTTGCTCGAGGCGACGGCGCTCTCAGAAGGCATCGTGCAAGTCACGAAGCAGGCCGTCAGACGGGACCGCCCTATGCAGAAAAGTGGAGTGCTCCCATCGACCGGCTACTCAATGCCCTCGGGGCACGCGAGCCTGACGTTTGCTGCCGCCACCGTGCTGCAGCAGCATCTCGGCTACAAGGCTGGCCTGCCGACCTACTTGATTGCCAGCTACGTCGCGATGTCGCGGCTGCACGATAACGTGCACTATGCGAGCGATGTGGTGATCGGCGCGGCAACCGGCATCATCATCGGCCGCTCCGTCACATGGCATGGCCGTAATTTCTATGGCCAGTTGCAGCCGACACCTGGTGGCGTCGCTGTGGTTATGGCGACGCGTTAAGTGGCAACTGGAACGCATGACGCCTAAAGTCACTCCAGTCGCCTCGCGCTGCTGATCGGCGACCTCGCCGATCAGTCGCGCTGGTCCCTCCCCCCGTACATAACAGAACGGCGCTCCCCGTGCTGGCGCGACTCAGGCCGCAACAGCGGGCTGAGGCACCTCGTCGTCTGACAGGTCGTACCTCGACCGGATTGCGTTGATCAACTCGCCAGGCACATCGAATTCCCATCCGCTTTTGTACCGTTGCTCAATCCGCTGCAGGTCGTCGGCAAGGGCGACATCGCCGAAGACGTCGGTAATCCAGCGGGAGAAGTCATTGCGGCGCAAATATCCGTCGAGACTGACTCTCCCGTCGCTGAGCACATCAGTGAACTGGCGTAACGTTCGCGCGCGCCGATTCACGAACACGAATGCGCGTGAGTCGCTCACGGGCACGTCGATGTACTTCTGCCGGTGCCGCACGTGCGGCGTCAGCCGGGGACCCAGCGTAAACCATCGGAGCTGTCCTTCCGCCTCCTCGGTGACTGGCAGCGCCACGGCCTGACCGTATCCGAGATGCGGCAGCTTCGACCATGCGGCGGCATCGGTCGTCGGACAGCGCGCGCAGCGCTTTCGCAGCGCGTCGATCTCGAAGGGATTCGATTCACAGATGACGATGATGACTTCGCTGGCATCGAGCAGCGGCTGCGGCAGACGTGAGGCGAAGTAGGTGACGACCAGATATCCGTTTACGTCGAAATCCAGCAGGCGGCCGGCATCGGCATCATGCAGGAAGTAATGCGCCTCGTCGAGCAGCACTCGATGCGGAAGGCCGATTCGCCGACGGAGCACGTTCACCGCCGGCAGGATCGACTTGATGTAGTCGATCTTGTCCGGCTGCGGCATATGCGAGAGATCGACAATGACGCTCCGGTCGGGATAGCGCAACGCGCGCACGAGCTCGCGCGGCGTTGGCGGGGGCCCTTCGCCTCCGATTGCGGCGACGCCCGGCAGCGCCTCGAGCGAGCGGTAGTCGCCTTCGGGGTCGATGATGCAGACGGAATAGCCGTGCAGGATCAGCTGCTCGCACAACAACCCAGCGGCCCACGACTTGCCGGATTTCGCATCGCCCGCCACGAGGACATTGCGGCCGCGAACAGCAAGGGAGAACTCCTGACCGTCCGGTGTATAGCCGCGCCCCATTCCACGGCGTAGCCGACCTCGGCGAGCCGCAACAACTCGTGATCGTTCTCCGCATCGCCGACCGCGACCGCGTTACGTGGGGAAAGGCGCAGCGTGGTCAGCATCCATATCGACGAGACACTCGCCGGTCTGAGCGCGAATATCGCGCCGCGTCAGCTCCGCATGGAACCCCGCTGGAACCGCCGGCGCCAGCACACTTGTGTAGTCGTTCGCAGGGAAATGAATGACGGCGCCGTTCTCGGCAACGACCCCGTCAACGAAATGCAGATCACCCGCGACCCGCCGGAGCTCGGACAGTATCCGGCCGGTAACCAGCAGAACCGTGACGCCGGCGTCGCGTGCGTAGCCGATTGCGTCGCGAACTGAAGGATCGATCCGATCGCCGTGGGCAATGGTCCCGTCGTAGTCGAGCGCCAGAGCTGCCAGTCGCATCGCGTTATCCGCAATTGCAAGCGCACCGCCACGAGAGTTTCCCGATTCGACGCGGCCGCGGGCGATTGAGCATCGCCACTGCCGTTCTTCTTGCGGGAATTTTCCCTTGCATCCAAGTTTTCCGACTCGCGGTACGCTGATTCCGTGCTCCACCGGACTCCTCGCCGCCTTGCCGCGTTCATCGTCAGCAACTCGCTGCTGCTCCCGATCGGTGCGGCGGCGGCGCTCCTATGGGCGAACACGGCGCCGGAGGTGTACTTTCGGTTCACCGGCCACGCGCATTTCATCGTCAACGATGTCGGAATGACCCTCTTCTTTGCACTGGCCGCCAAGGAAATCGTCGAAGCGACGGCACCACACGGCGCCCTGCACCCCGTATCGAAAGCGGCCCTGCCGGTCATGGCAGCAATCGGCGGAATGGCGGTGCCCGCGGCCATTTATCTTGCGCTCGTCACAGCGTTCGATGTACCACAACTGCGGCGCGGCTGGGCGATTCCAACCGCCACCGACATTGCGTTCAGCTTCCTCATCGCGCGCTGGCTGTTTGGTCGAAAGCATCCGGCTGTCCCTTTTCTGCTGCTGCTCGCGATCGCTGACGACGCATTCGGGCTCGTCGTCCTGGCACTGTTCTACCCGAGCGGTGTAGTGCGGCCGGTCGCCTTTGCCGCGGTTCTGTGCCTCGCACTCGCACTCTGCTGGACGCTCCGGCGAGCGCGCGTGATGCAATTCTGGCCGTACATCGCGATTGGAGGTGCGTTGTCGTGGATCGCCTTTTTCTATGGCGGACTTCACCCCGCGCTCGCGCTCGTGCCCGTCGTACCGTTCGTGCCGCACACCACGCGCGACGCCGGTCTGTTCGAAGAACCACAGCTGCCGCCGGGGGATCCATTGGGACGATTCGAGCAGACCCTCCGAGTGCCGGCAGAAATCGTCTTGTTCGTGTTTGGCCTGGTCAACGCCGGAGTTCCCGTTGGGAACGTCGGTGTGGGCACCTGGATTGTGCTCGTCGCGCTGACTGTCGGAAAACCGGTCGGTGTGTTCGCTGCGGCGCTGGCTGGGGAACGACTTGGAGCCAGATTTCCAGCTGCGCTTACTCGTCGTGATCTGCTCGTCCTCGGCTGCACAGCGGGTTTCGGGTTCACGGTCGCGCTGTTCTTCGCCACGGCGGCATTCCCTGACGGCGCGTTGCTGGATGAGACGAAAATGGGAGCGCTCCTCAGCTTCACGGCGGGCCCCATCGCGGCGTTTGTCGCGCTGATGTTCCGCGTCGGCCGTTTCCGGGCACGCCGACATTGAGTCGGAGGTGTCTCACTGCTCGCGTCATCGACGAACGGTCAACACCGGACACGTAGTCCCTGCAATCACATCCCGCGTCTTCGATCCAAAGACAAAACGATCAACTGCTCCGTGCCCTTGTGCGCCCATCACGATGAGATCGGTCTCGTGTTCGACCGCGAACTTCAGAATGGTGTGCGCCGCCTCACCGGTCGTGGTTGCCGGTTCAATCGAACAGAATCGTGCAGCCTCTTCAGGAATCAGCGACCGTAGTCGGCTGAGCGCGTCCGCGTGCGCCGATGCGTTCAACTCGTCAATCTCGTCTTCGGTGACAACTGCCGACACCCGAAGCTCCGGTGGCACCTCGATCGTGTGCAGCAGCCAGAGGTGCGCATCCGCCTCCTCGGCGAGGGACAGCGCCCAGCGTAAGGCCGCGAGCGAACTGTCCGAGAAATCGATCGCGCAGAGGATGTGCTTGAACGCAACCGTGGACGTCGGCACCTTGTCGTGTGGTGGAACGACCATCACCGGCGATGCAGCCCTTCTCAGGACGCGCTCGGCGACGGACCCAACAAACCACCGGTTGATGCCGGTGCGGCCATGTGTCCCCATCACGATGAGATCGGCCCCGAGCGTGACAGCTCGTCTGAGGATGGCGTCGGCGACGTCCCGCGCCTCTTCCACTTCGACGTCAACCCCTGAACCATGTACAACACGGCGCACGAAGCCGCGAAGGTCATCGACGATGCGTGTGGATCGCGCCGCCTCGAGAACGGCCGTTGGCGCTACGGCAAAGGCTCCAACGTCTCCGCCGCCGCCAACCGGCAGCGCCGTATCGACATAAAGGGCCGTCAACGCCGATTGATACCAGCGCGCCAGCGTCGACGCCTGCTGCAACGCGCGCAGCGAGGGCTCCGAGAAGTCAACGGGACACAGGATGCGGCGAAGCTCAATCATGACCGCAACAAGTGCAATCACGCGGCCACGAGAGTCGATGGCGAGTGGCGTTTTTTTCGTGTGCCACGCGGCCAGAACGCGGGGAATCTTCTCCGACGCCGTGAAGATTTACGCACACGACGTGCCGCGCGCCGTGGCGCGCTCTGCCGCAGCGACGTACACGTCGTGGCATGGCTTTCGCCTCTACCCGCATTGAAAGGAGCGGCCATGACAACTGCAACGCTAGTCAGCGAGGATCTCCGTGTGCGCAACGCAGTGATGCGTCAGCTCGAATGGGATCCGGAGGTCGATGCAAGTGAAATCGGGGTGGCCGCGCAGAAGGGCGCAGTGACGCTGACGGGCTACGTCAGCAGCTATGGCGCCAAGCTCGCGGCCGAACGCTGCGCAAAGCGCGTCCGCGGCGTGCGGGCTGTCGCCAATGACATCGCGGTCCGGCTCAAGCTGCCGCGTACTGATGCCGAGCTCGCGCGAGATGCCGCCTTTGCGCTGAATCTGCGCGATTCGGTGCCGCGCACGGTGAAGGCAGCGGTGCACAACGGCCACCTGACGCTCACGGGCGACGTCGACTGGATGTTCCAGAAGACGCAGGCTGAGAAGCTCGTGCGCTACATTCCGGGCGTGGTCGGCGTGATGAATTACATCGAGGTGACGCCAAAAGCCGGCGGTCGTGACATCCAGAAGCGGATCGTCCATGCGCTGCACCGAAGCGCGGACGTGAACGCGAAACAGATCGAGGTGAAAGTCGACGGCGATATCGTCAGGCTCACCGGCACGGTCGGCTCATGGCTACAGCGTGAAGCCGCTGAACGGGCAGCAGGCAGTGCGCCCGGCATCACGCATGTCGACAATCGCATCACCATCGTGCCGACGTTCGTCCTGGATGAAGTGCCAGACGAACAATGCTGACGCGGCCCTGCCGCGTCACTCGACTGCCCGCGAGACGCGGCGCGCGACACCGGCGCGCCGCTCGATCTCGCTTCCGGCGAGCGTCCAATTGATCCGATCGGCAAGCCCCAGTCCCTTCGCCAGCTCGTGTGCCCTTTGCGAGGCCCCCGTCGGCGAGCGGTGATAGACGTCCGGGTGTACTTCGAGGTAGACCTCGTCTCCATCCGCCGCCAGTAACACGGGCTCATAGACGATGCGACCTGGCGTTCCGACAGTGGCGCGGCCAAACAAGTCCTCGATCCCGTCGCCCTGCAGGCGGATGCATCCGTGGGTCGAGGTCTGGTAAATCGAGGACGGAAGCGGCGTCCCATGCACGCCAATGCCCGCCACGCTCAACCCAATCCAGAACCGCCCCAGCGGATTGCTGGGCCCAGGCGGCACGACCAGCGGCAACAACCGTCCTTTCCGCGCACTTTCCGCTCGAATTGATGCAGGAACGTGCCACGCGGGGTCTTCTTCCTTCCGTACGACGGTGAACGGGCCCGCCGGTGTCTGCCACGTCCTTCGTCCCACAGCGATCGGATAGGCCAAGAGACGGCCACCATCGCGGTAGAAAAGCATCCGCTGCGGCACGTTGATGATGATTTCACCGGAGGCGATCGTGGCAGGACCGATATGACGGTTATCGATGAGAAGCTCCGATCCGGGCTCGAGCGCACGCCCTGGGAGCAGGTGGTTCTCGAACACGATGGTCGCCGAATCAACGCCGAAATCGGCGGCGAGGCTCGTCAGGGTCTCCCCGCGTTCGACGATATGCGTCGTGATTCCGCCAGTGATGAGTGTCGGTTCAGACGCGCGGCCTGGTGCTGCTGACTCTGTGATGGTCCCCAGCAAGACGACGCAACCAACGATGAGCAACCGACGCATGACACCCTGCTGCCATCGGAGCAACTCGCATTCCCCACAGGAGGTCCGTTTTTTCGCCGTTATCGTTCCCCGGTCGCGTTGCACGCGTCGACAGACGGTGATAATCCGCATGAGCGCGGAAGATTTCCGATCGCCCCGCTCGCGTCCTGACATCGCTGGTCCTTTGGTGCGGCGACGTGGGGCATGTGTCTTGCCCACGGATAATGCATGGAAGTCCAGAAACTGCTGGGAGAAGTTGCGCTCGTCACCGGCGGAGGGTCTGGTATCGGCTGGGCAGCCTGTAAGGCATTCGCGCGGGCCGGGGCGCGCGTCGTCGTCAGCGATATCGACGAGGAAGCCGGCACGCACGTGGTCAAACGGCTCACCGGGTGCGGCCGCGAGGCGATGTTCGTGCGCGCGGACGTCTCGAAAGCCGCCGACGTGGAACATCTCATCGAGGCCACGGCCAACACCTACGGCTGCCTCGACATCGCGTTCAACAACGCCGGCATCGAGGGGGAGCTCGCGCTCATGGCCGACTACACAGACGAAGCGTGGGACCGCGTCATTGCCGTGAACCTGACGGGTGTGCGCCTCTGTATGAAGTACGAAATCCGAGAGATGCTCAAGCATGGCGGGGGCGCCATCGTCAATAACGCGTCGATTCTTGGCGTGGTGGGTTTGGCAAACGCGTCCGCCTACACGGCCGCGAAACATGGTGTTCTCGGGCTGACGAAAGTAGCGGCAATCGAATACGCGTCGAGCCACATCCGCATCAATGCCGTCTGTCCCGCATTCATCGAGACACCGATGCTGGCGCGCGCCGGCTTCACCACCGATCCTGTGAAACGGGCTGCGGTTGAAAACCTCCACCCCCTTGGGAGGCTGGGACGGCCCGAAGAAGTTGCCGCGGCCGCGGTATGGTTGTGCAGCCCGGAAGCGTCATTCATCACCGGCCATCCGCTGCTGGTGGACGGTGGGTACGTCATCCAATAGGGCGTGTTTCCACCGATCGACCATTAACGCGGAGACGCGATGACACGCATTGACGATCTACTTCAACGTATCGCGACACTGGAGCGCGAGATCGACCTCGAGCTGGACCTGGTCCGCAGCACATGGCGCTACCGATTCGAGAAAGGGCGCATTCGCTTCGAGCGCGATGCGCGCGAGGCGCACCGCCGGTTGCGCCGGAGCATCCCGCGATATCTCCGTGAGAGCCAGATCTTGAACGTCCTCACGGCACCCGTCATCTACGCGATGATCATCCCGATTGCGTTTCTGGACGCATGGGTCTCGCTCTATCAGGCGATTTGCTTCCGCGCGTACGGCATCGCCCGTGTGAAACGCTCCGCGTATATCGTGATCGATCGTCATCATCTGGCGTACCTGAACGGAATCGAGAAGTTGAATTGCATGTACTGCGGCTACGCCAACGGCGTGTTCGCGTTCATTCGAGAGGTCGCCGGCCGTACCGAGCAGTACTGGTGTCCGATTAGACATGCGAAACGCGTGCATGCGCCGCATACGCACTATCGGGAGTTCGTCGATTATGGCGATGGCAACGGATACCACCGACGGCTGATTCCGCTGCGCAGAGAGCTGGCCGACGAATCGGCCACACGCGATCACTAATGGCGCGGGGATAGCGCAATCAGCATCAACGGCCCTTGAGAGGCTGGGACGTCCCGAAGAAATTGCCACGGCCGCGGTATGGTTGTGCAGTCCTGAAGCGTCGTTCATCACCAGCCATTCGCTGCTGGTGGACGGTGGATACGTAATCCAGTGACGCTTTGGTGTTAAGTCAGCTGACGTTGGCGCGAATGTAGCCGCCGCGAGGTGTCTGACGAAGGAACCCGCTCTCGACGAGCGCCTTCAGCAGCAAGTGGCAGGCCTCGGGCTCGAGGTGCCAGAGCCGTTGGGCCTGACGTTCGGTGAGCGAAAGGCCAGGCATCTCAAGGTATTCACCTCGAACGCGCTGCACGATCGCGTCAAGAGAGCGAGACTTCATGCGACCTCGACTCGATCAGGGTGAAGTGGCCGTCTTCCTCGTGCCAGACATCGCTCCCGCTATGCCGCGCAAAACGTGTCGCGATGTCGAGCGCCTTCTCGAACGACCGGTACGAGACCTGAGCAAGACCGGGAAATTCGAGAACCGCGTATCGATCGTGCGGATTACGCACCTCGCGCCTGACGACGATGTCTCCCGCTCTTGGCGTGCCGCACGTCACGGACGGGTATCGTCAACCCGGGGGTAGCCCCCCGTCGGTACGCTGGATAACATTTGCCGTCAAGAATCACGCGGCGACGCCGCCCCTGCACGAATATCCAAGGACTTTCACCTGCTGTTCGCACATCAACCGGTAACAGTCGCAGCACGCGGTTTCGAGGCGCTCGCGGTCCCGGATGGTCAGCTGGCCGCGTTTCTCGTCTATCAAACCCGCGCGCTGCAGAGAGCCGACAGCCAGCGTGACCGTAGGACGCCGGACGCCCAGCATCGTCGCCAGCAGTTCATGGGTCAATGGAATCTCTGCGTTCGCGAGCAGGTCACTCAACGTCAGTAGCCAGCGGGTCAATCGCTGTTCGACGGGGTGAAACGTGTCGCACAAGTGCATCTGCATACTCCGGACGAGCAGCAGGTGAGCGTACCGCCCGACGACGACTGCGAGTGGTTCGTATCCCCTGAGCGCCTGTCTGAACATCGCAGCACTCAGTCGGTGGGCAACACCCCGAATCTGGACGATTCCATCGCATGGCATCGAGTCGACGTTCGGCAGCGCCACGGCACCGACGATGCCGTCACGCCCGATCAACCCGACCTCCAGCGTCTCGCCCGAATCGAGCGTGCCGACGAGCGAGACGATGGCTGTGGTCGGGAAGTAGACAGAGTCTGGCCGTTCATGGGCGCGAAACACTACCTGTCTCCGCTCGAGCGTCACACGTTCGAGATGCGGCTTGAGATGCGCGAAGACGATTGGCGGCAGCAATGCGAGCAGCCAGTTCGAGGACGGGTCCGTGTTCGATGCACCATCACGGACGATGCGCAGCGGGCCTTCTCGACGATGTGACATATACGCTGCATCAAGGGGCAACTCTTGTGCCTCGACAATGCCGGCTCTGTACTACCGTCTTCGCGCAGATCGCGACTGTCCCGTGCGGAATAATCCGCCGTCTCGGGAAGAATCCACGTGTCGCGATGGACCACGAGCCACGGGTGCAAGAGCAGATGTTCATGACGCAATCTCCGCTTCGCGTTCCGCCTGCACGATGAACCGCTGCGGTGCGTCGCCGATATAGCTGAATGGATAGCAGGTGATGAGCGTCAGCGCGGTGTTATCGAACGGATGCAACACTGACAAATCGTTCGGATTGACGATCAGCGTCCGCGTCACGTGATAGCGGAATATGCCATGCGCCGTTGCGATCTCGATGTCGTCGCCGGCACGAAGGTTCCGCAACGCGCTGAAGAACGTGTCGCGGTGGCCTGCAAATGATGCGTTGCCCTCCTGCCATGGCAATGGAGTGTCGCGAAGGTGCCCGGCCGCGACCCGCAGGATCCGATCGTCGTCGCCGTCAACGGCAATCACGGACATCGACAGCCGCGGTACTGTGAGCAGTCCAACGACCGAGTCGATGTGGCGCAACGGTGCCGGCAGGTACGACAAGCTCGTCTCCGGCGCTTTTGCATCGTTGATCAACTGATGCAGTTCAGTCCGCGCGTACAACTGGAAGAAGGTCGCTTCCTTCCAGGTGACAAACACCCATGCGATGCAGGCCGCGCCGGCAAGGAACGCCGCGTGCTGCAGCCCGTGGAGTACGAACAGCAAGAAACGGCGCGCCACGTCAGCTCCTGTCGTCGACGAGGTATGCCTCGCGCGTTCGTACGCGAAACGAGCCGCTGCCGGGTCCGGACACGCGAACCTGCACGCGCCGCAATCCCGGTCTCTTGTCCGGCGCCGGCGCGTAACCGAGCGTATACATGTTGCGGATGTCTCGCGCGATGTGTTCCAACACCGATGGCACCTGCCCGATGTCGTGCGGCTCGAACGCCTCGCCGCCGCTTTGTTCAGCGAGCCGCCGGAGGCGGCGCGGATTGGCCTCCGTCTCGAGCGGATCGCGAACGATCACCGTGTAGATCAGCGCGTTCGAGCGCTGCGCGCTGCGGACGATCTCCTCGAAGGTCGCCGAGCTTGCGTTGTCGCCGCCGTCGCTGACCGCCACGAGCACCTTGCGCTCGTTGGTACCTGTGTCAGCGTACCGCAGGCCCTGCGCAACTGCGTCGTACAGCGCCGTGCGTCCCCGCGCGGTGATGGCCTCGAACAGCGCCCGTTGCAGTGTGGCGCTGTCGCTTGTAAATGGATCGGATTGCGGAAGAGCGGCCCGCACGTCGTCGCCGAACGTCAGCGCAAATATTTCGTCCTGCGGATTGCTGCGGGCGGCGAAGCTGGCAGCCGCGGCGGCAACCAATTCGCGAACGGCTCGCATACTGCCGCTGCTGTCAACCAGAAGGCCGACCGTGACGGGGGCGTCCTGTTGGTTGAAGAACGCGATCGTCTGAGGGACCCCGTCCTCCAACACTGAAAATGAGTCCGCAGTCAGGTTGCTGACGTAGCCGCCGTGGCGGCTCTCTACGACGGCCTGCAGAACAACGATCTCGGATCGCGCGGAGAAGACAGGCTCGTTTTGCCCGGCCGGCGGTGGTCCCTTCTGATCGGCGGGGATAAGCCCCAGCCCACCAGAAAGGACCGCCGTCGTCACAAGCAGCCGCAGGTCCATGGTTGGGTTACTCGAGCGCGACCCGCAGCCGCTTCAGCAGAACCGCACTGAGAAGCAGTCCGGCCCCCGCGAGCAGCATCGTGAACCCGTTGCCAGCGGTTTTCGGTAGATCCTGGCGAGGTTCGATCGGAGGCTCGATCACCGGCATCACCGGTGGTGCGAGTTCGCCGACCAGAGCGGGCTCCTCAGGAACCACCGCAGGTGCCGCGACGACGGGCTCCTCCGTCCCTTCAGGCGTCACGCGCTCCGCCTCGGCGATCAGTACCGGTTGGCCCGTTCCTTTCGCCAGCAGCCGCGCTTGCTCCTTCGGGTAGATGAATTCGTACCCCGCCTTGTCGCCGGGATACCACCACGTCTTCACCGCCGGAGGCGTACCCGCCGCCGTTTCCATGAAGCGGACTTCCGGCTTGGTCGGGTAGTCAGCTCTGTTAGCGGAAATGCCGAAGAACATCGCATACGAATTCCTGCCGTCAGCGCTCAGCACTTGCATGACATGCCGCTCGCCGGATGCGATCTTCGTCGGCAGCCGGAACAGATACTGCCCGGCCGGAAGGGTGACGCCCGGAACTGCAACCGGGCCGCTGAAGGTGAAGAACACACGTTTGTCCTCGGGGACGCCCTGGGCAGACGCCGCAGGCGGCGCGAGAACGGCGACCACTGCGGTCGCCAGCGTCAATCCGATCACTAGCTTGCGCATACCGTCCTCCGTTGTTGCTCTTTCATGGCTGGTCATCAAGCGGCGACAGCGTTATTGCCTCGCCGCCCCCTGGGTGCGATTGCGCGCTGTGTCTGGCGCGGCACGACGCCGCGATCCTTCAACACGACGCGCTCGACCGCCCTGGTCGGCCGTTCCATGCCACGGCCAATCAGCTCCAGCAGATCCACGACCGTCACGATGCCCTTCAACCGATTCCGGCCGCTGAAGACGGGCAGGCAGTTCACGCCGTGTCCGCGCATCAGGTTTGCGGCCTCGCGGACGGTCGCCTCCGGCGTTGTCGACACGAGCTTCTCCGTCATCAGATCACGCACACGCCGCCGCGCACGGAGCGGTTCGCCCTTCTTGCCACCGAGATCGCTCGCGGATATCACGCCGACCACACGCCCTTCCGCGTCCGTGACCACAAGGTGCCGGGTGCGGCAGAAGAACATCGTTTCCCAGGCGGCCGCTGCCGTTTCATTCGCTTCTATCGTGTAGACCGGTGCGCTCATGATGTCGCTGACGTGCATATGCCCTCCCTGCCGCGCTTACGCGGCCTGCGCCGTGCCCGCGGCGACCTTTCGGACGATCGCGTCGGCGAGGCACGCAACCTCATCCCAGTTCGTGAATTCGTAATCCCGGCTCGTGTCGGTCGGCGCGCCTCGTCGCCGCGCGATTCGTTTCATGACGAAGCGGGTCAAAAATCCGTACCGGGTGTACGCGAGCCGACCGGCCACGCACACGACCTTGTGCGGGTGCCAACCCGCTTCCACTGGAAAGTCTGCCGCGAGCTTCGCCACCTCCTCACGCTCCGTTGGCGTGGGTGAAACCGCCGCGAGGCTGACCGAAAAGAAGGCCGACGGTCGGACATTCAGGTCCGGTGCATGCTGCCGGACAAACGCCTTCGCCGCCCGTTGATGCCGGTGGCCATGCAGCGACGCGCCCACGACCGCGGCGCGCATGCGTCCCCACTCGATGTAATCCGCCTCGGCAGAAGCGACATCGAACGCACGGCTCACAAATCCTTTTTCGCGAAACATCGTGACCAGACGTTCAGCGATACGCCGCGTTTGACCCTCCGTCGTCGCGTAGAACACGGGAATGTCGCACCTCACAAGAGCAGGATGGATATTGCTCATGGTTCTCTCCGTTTCAGGCGACGCAAGGCTGCGGCTTCGACCGCCCAGATCTGACCGATTCCCGCCGCAATGAAGATGGTGCCAACGGCCTCGAGGAAGACGCCGTAACCGCCGCTCTCGACCGAACCAATCCAGAATAGGCCGACGCCGATGCAGAGACGTACCAGACCTTCCGTCCACGATTCCAGCATTCGCAGCAACGCCATAGCGACAAGACACGTCCGCAAGATGTATGCCTCCGAATGCCTGCACCAGCGTGTGCAGAAACAAGCGAGAGCCGAATCCCGTCGCTGAATCTTCCGCGTCGCGCGGGGAAGATCACGCGGATGCCGACCCGACACTGCAATGCGGCGGCAGTTGACCGCGCGTCATTGCCGCGGTCGCAGGTACGACCGTTGCGAAAGGTGTTCGTGTGTTGCGGACGTTCGTGGTCTAGACGATCCGCGACGGCGCTTCTGTCGAGCGCCAAGGAGTGCGCACATGATTTCCATTCATCGCTTGCAGTGCGGGGTTGTCGGACTGTTCATCTTCGTCGCAACGGCATCGGCACAAGGGCCACCGCCACCCGATGTGCGTGTCGCCCCACCCGGGAACATGTGGAGTCACGGCACCACCTTGAATGTGTTTGGAGGAGCGGCCGCAGTTTCAGGCGATCGGGCCGCGATTGCCGGCGGCGCGTTCGGGTGGGAAATCAGGCCCTGGTTCGCGATCGAAGGCGGCGGCACCTGGCTCGATTGGGGCCAGGCGGCACACGCGTTTGCGCCTTCAGTTACCGCGCAGGCCGCACTGCTGACCCGACGACCGGTCGTGCCGTTCGTGACCGGCGGTGTCGGCCTCTACCACGCATCGTTCAATCGTCTCGATACCACGATGCCGGGCTTCTATCGGCGTCGCATGATGGGTATGTCGGACATGGGAAGCACGGCCACGTTCACTGATCCTTCAGTGGTCGGTGGCGCCGGCGTCAACGTGTTCGTCAGCCGGCACTGGACCATCAGGCCCGAGATCCTGGCCACCGCTGTCCTGCGTGATTCGCACAGTGTCGTCGTGACAACTGGCGCCGTGCGGCTCGGCTATCACTTCGAAGACCATCCGGTGACGCCGTGACCGCTGTGCGCGCGACCGCTCCGGCACCCGGTGAGCACCGCGTTCACCGGATCGGCCACTTGCGCCGGTACCGCGAGATCGTCCGCGTGCTCGTCACCTACGGCTTCGTTGACGTCGTGCACGCGTTGCACCTGACACCCTATCTCGCCGCCGGCCGCCGGATGCTGGCGTTCGCGGCCCGCCGCGAGGTGGCGCCGGAGCGCACCCGCGCACAACGGGTGCGCCTCGCCCTTGAAGCGCTCGGGCCGACGTTCATCAAGTTCGGTCAAACGCTCAGTACACACGCCGACCTGCTGCCCGCTGACGTGATCGCTGAACTAACGCTGCTGCAAGACAACGTGCCGCCACTTCCTCCGGGTGTCGCCGAGCGCGCGATTGAAGAAGCATTTGGCCGACCATTCAACGACATATTCGCTGAGTTCGAGGCAACGCCGCTCGCCGCCGCATCGATCGCGCAGGTTCATCGCGCGGCACTTCACTCGGGAGAAGTCGTCGCCGTGAAGGTGCGGCGCCCGGGCATTGAAACGCTCATTGAAGCTGATCTCGCAGTGCTCACCGATCTCGCAGCGCTGGCCGATCGGCACATCGCGGACGCGGCGCTCTACAGCCTGCCCGCGCTCGTAGAGGAATTTGCACGCACCATCCGTCGCGAGCAGGACCTGGCGCGTGAAGGACGGCTCATCACCCGCGTCGCCGCGCAATTCGATGGCGACGAGATGGTGCGATTCCCGCGCATCTGCTGGCCGCTGACAACGCCCGCCATACTGACGATGGAGTTTCTGAACGGCGTGAAGGTGTCGGCCGTCGGGACGCCAAACGCGCCGCACCTGGACCCGCGCGTGGTCGCACGCCGCGGCGCAGACGCGGTCTTGACACAGGTCCTCGTACACGGCCTCTTCCACGCCGATCCCCATCCCGGGAACATCCTCGTGCTGCCCGGGAACGTCGTCGCATTCATCGACTTCGGCATCGTTGGACGGGTGAACCGGCAGATGCGCAGGCACCTCACCGACACGATTCTCGCCATCGGTCAGCACGACGCCGAGCGGCTGGCGGAGATCATCGCCAAGGTCGCCGTGCCGCTTCGGCCGATCGACGCGGCGGCACTCGCAGGCGACCTCGAGGAGATGCTCGATTCGTACGCGGATGTCCCGCTTGGCGAGCTGTCGCTGCGGGAGGTGTTCGCTTCGATCACTGCGACGATGTCGCGGCACCGGCTACAGCTGCCGTCGGATCTGCTCCTCCTCGTCAAAGCGGTGGCGACGATCGAGAGCGTCGGCCGACAGCTCGATCCATCGTTCAAGATCGTCGAGCACGCGCAGCCGCTCGTCGAACGCCTCGTGGTCGAACGGCATCGCCCCCGTGCGCTGGCGCATCGCACGGCCGATGCAGGGCATGCCGCGCTGAAGGCGCTCAAGTCGGCGCCGCGGGACGTCGCGGACCTGATTCGGAAGGCCCGCGGTGAAGGACTGCAGATTCAGTTCATTCACCGGAATCTCGATTACTTCATTCGCGAAATGGATCGCGCCAGCAACCGTCTCAGCTTCGCGATCGTGATCGCTGCGATTGTCATTGGATCTGCGGTCGTCGTGCACGCCGGGGCGGGGCCCCATATGTTTGGCTACCCGGTGCTCGGCCTGGCGGGCTTCATCGCAGCCGGCGTGCTCGGCATCGGGTTGGCAATCGGCATTCTGCGGTCAGGTCGTCTCTGACAACGCTCGTCCCAAGCACCCTCATCTCGCAGCACCGCCGAGGGCCCAGGTGAGCAACTCCACTCCAGCCGCTCCGCCCGCCGAGCGGACTCTGGTGGGTGGCATCGCGAGCGCAAGGAGCGCAAGACCCGCTGCCGTCGCGATTAGCCGCGCCGTCGGCGTGGCTCGAAGCCACCTCGTCGCAACAGTCGGCACCCTGCGCGGCCCAGGACCTTGCAGTCCAGGAACATGTCCGGCCTCGGCATGGGCCTCGAGGCGATTCTCCACAGTGATGACTCCTGGTACGGCAGCAACGCCTTTGAGGACCTGCTCGAGCTCCGCTTCGAGGATCAGACCGCTCAGCGTAACGGTGCCGTTGGTGGCGGCCACACGAATGGCGCCCGGATGCGAGACCAGCCGTCCCAGACGAGCACGCACCCGCTCGACGAGCACGTCGTCGATCGGCTGGGGTTGCTCAACGAACTGCGCAAGCAAGCGCGCCGCGACACCGCTCAGCCGATGCTGCACATCGCGAGACGTCACTTCCCCAACTTCCTTCGCAATGCGATTGGCATGTGCGGCCACCGCTCGCAGCCCGGCCCGTCGTCGCGCACCTTCGTGCGGATCCGCCATGTACATGAACGCGGCGCCAGCGCCGGCGCCGGTCAAACCGACAAGCAGCTTGTTCATAGCCAAACTCCTCGTTCACCAATCACCCCTGCAAGTTTCGCGGCACTCTGCGTAAACCGATGGTGACCGTGCGCAAGCTGGTGAGGGAGGTGAACCACGAAAAGTCGCGCACTCCAACGGAAAAAACTCGCATGGTCAGCAGACGCTTGCGCCCTTCGTCAGTCAATGGGTAGCTCGGCATCGGTCCGCCGTTTGCTCCACGGTTCGTGTGGCGCCTCGACGCGAATCCGATCTGGCGAACAAGCCGTCGACGACGACGCCAAAGATGCCGAATCGCCGCCGTGAAGTGGGATTCACGATTGGCTACATCGCGACGATGCTGGCTGCCCTGTGGCTGTTTCAGGTGCTTCTCAATCCGATGATTCAGGCAGCAGCACGGGACATCCCATACGGCGAGTTCCGCACCACGGTGAAGGCCGGCCAGGTTATCGACGTCTCTCTCGGCAGTCCACGTATCACAGGCCACATGAAGAACGCAGCGGCTACGTCCGAACGCGATCGGATCGTCGCATTCCGTACCGTCGCGCCGCCTGCGGACCCGAGACTGCTCGATGACCTCGAGGCTGCGGGTGTCAAGTACGATGTCATCCCTCCGACCAGTTCCATCGGACCCTTCTTCCTGTCATTCGTGCTGCCGATGCTGCTGATCGGCTGGTTCTGGTACACCGCCTATCGCCGTATGAGTGCAGGTGCCGGAGGCATTCTCGGCGTTGGCAAGAGCAAGGCGACCGAAGTGCAGGCGGCGGATGTCGGCGTCACATTCACGGACGTCGGCGGTGCCGATGAAGCCATCGCCGAACTGCGCGAAATCATTCAGTTCCTGAAGACGCCGGACCAGTTCGCCCGCCTCGGCGGCCGTATCCCGAAAGGCGTCCTGCTCGTCGGGCCTCCCGGCACTGGCAAAACGCTGATCGCGAAGGCCACGGCTGGCGAGGCGCAGGTCCCGTTCTTCGAGGCGAGCGGATCGGAGTTCATCGAGATGTTCGTCGGCGTGGGCGCGGCGCGGGTGCGGGATCTGTTCGATCAGGCGCGACGGGCGGCTCCGGCGATCGTGTTCATCGACGAGATCGACGCCATCGGCCAGAGCCGCGCCGGGGCCGTTCGTGTCGTCATGACCAACGACGAACGCGAGCAGACGCTCAACCAGCTGCTGGCCGAGATCGACGGCTTCAAGGCCGACGCGGCGAGGCCGGTGATCATGATGGCGGCCACCAATCGGCCGGAGATCCTCGACCCGGCACTGCTGCGCGCGGGGCGGTTCGACCGACAGGTGGCGCTCGGCAACCCTGATCTCATCGGGCGCGTGCAGATCCTTCGCATTCATACACGCGCCATCAGGCTCGCCGCTGACTTCGATCTCGAGCGTGCCGCCCGCATGACACCCGGGTTCAGTGGTGCCGATCTCGCGAATGCCGTGAACGAGGCCGCGCTCCTCGCGGCGCGCCGCAATGCCGAGTTCGTTGCACTCACGGATTTTGAAGCGGCGATGGAACGGATCATTGCCGGGCTCGAGCACCGGACGCGTGTGATGAACGACCAGGAGCGGCGTGCCGTGGCATGCCACGAGTGCGGACACGCGCTCGTGGCACAGCTCGTTCCTCATGCGGACCCTGTGGGCAAGGTGAGCATCGTGCCACGCAGCCGCGGCGCGCTCGGTTACACGCTGCAGATGCCGACAGAAGACCGCTATCTGCTCACCCTCGAGGAGCTCCAGGATCGCCTGGCGGTCATGCTCGGCGGCCGCGCAGCGGAGATGCTCACCTTCCAGACCATCAGCACGGGCGCAACCGACGACATTCAACGCGCGACGGACCTTGCGCGGCGCATGGTTCTGGAGTTCGGGATGAGCGAAAAACTCGGCTCGATCCGATACGCCGGCCAACAGCTGCAGTATCTCGGGGGAACCATTCAGGAGGCAGGCCAGCTCAGTCCCCATACGCAGGAGACGATTGACCGCGAGGTGCAACGCATCGTCACCGCGCAGTACGAGCGCGCCCAACGAATCCTGACCGAGCATCGGACTGCGCTGAATACACTCACCGAACAGCTGCTCAAGACCGAAACGCTCGATGGCAGCGTGGTCCGTCAGGCGGTCGAGGGAAGCCGGTTGCGGCTGCAAGCTGACGCCCGCTCCGCCGCGTGATCGAGCAGCGAAGTGTCAGGATGTCGTGATCGACGTGCAACAGTGCGTCGTTCCATTGAATTCCGGGGAACGGCAGGCGGCAGAGGCTTTGAAGGGGTGAACCCGGTGCGAACGTGTCAGGTCGTCTCGGCCATTGCCGTTGTCATCCTTCTCACCCCGATGGCGTTTCCTGTCCTGGCAACATCATCTCCAATTGATCCGTTTGCGTTCTTTGAGCCATCGGTCACCATCACCGCCGACGATCGCAGCCGGATGGATGCGGGCGATCCCATCGCTCACGTCATCGCGAGCAAGGATCCGGAAGTGGGTGTCTGGGCGGCCGTGCCCGTCAACATCGACGGCGATCGTCTCGTCTCGTGGATGCACCGGATCGAAGAACTGAAGAAGAGCACGTACGTGCTGGCGATCGGGCGCTTCTCGGATCCACCGCGTCTCGATGATCTGGCCGATCTGTCGCTCGATGAGGAGGACGCCTCGGATCTCGCCGACTGTCGTCCGGCGCACTGCGATTTCAAGGTGTCAGCGGCGGAGATGACCGCGCTGCAGCATGCGGCCGAACAACCCGGCGACCTCCAGCAGCGCTTTCGTCAAATCGTGCTGGATCGAGTCAACGCCTATCTGTCAGGCGGCCGGATTGGACCGTACGCGGACACCGACAGTGAGGTCTGGCCTGGCCAGGAGTTCGACCGCCTGCTCGATCACTCCTTCCTCATCAAGCGGGCCTCGTCGTTTGCCGAGTCGCTGCGGGGCGAACACCGAGCATCGACGCCCGGCGTGGAATCGTTTCTGTACTGGTCAAAGGAACGCCTTGGAGGCAAACCGATCATCAGCGTTACCGATATCCGCATCCTGCGCGGCGCCAACGACCCGAGCCGGCCTGATGTCGTCGTTGCAGGCAAACAGATCTTCGCCACGCACTATGTCAACGCCTCGCTTGGCGTGACCGCGCTCGTACGCGGGGAACCTGGACGCTACCTTGTTTACGTCAATCGATCCCGGTTAGACCTGCTGCACGGCACATTTGCGGGCATCGCCCGCTGGTTGATGCAACGGCGTCTGAAGGCCGAAGCAGGAACCGTGCTGCAGGGCTTGCGACGCCGACTCGAGAGCGGGGAGCCGCCGCCGGTCGCGGTCACCGCATCACCATGACGCGGGATCATTGCCGGCCGGCGACGTAGTCTGCGATCGCATCGAGACTTGTGAGCTTCGCGTAGTCGGCTTCGGGCACGGCGACGCCGAGGCGCGTGTGCAGCTCGACGACGAATCGGAGGAAGTCCATCGAATCGAGATCCACCTGGTCGCGCAGCGGCGCGGAAGGCGTGAGTGACGCCGGATCGATTTCCGGCGCAATGCTCGTCAGCGCGCCGCTGATCTGTGTCCGGATCTCGTCGCGTGTCATACATGCTCCGGCGTTTGCAGCCATCGGTCGATGGCTGCAAGGAATTGTCCAGCCCGCCGGCCGTCCACCACGCGGTGATCGACCGACACGCTCGCCGTCATCACGGAGCGCGGCTCTATCCGGCCGTCGCTCACCCAGGGCCGTTGCACGACGCGGCCAAACGCGACGATCGCCACCTGCGGCGGATAGATGATCGCGAACGCCGTTTCGACGCCGAGGTCGCCGAGGTTCGTCACGGTGATCGTGGGGTCCGAGAGCTCGGAGCTTCGCAGCGTACCACGGCGCGCCCGCGCCGCGAGGTCCGTCAACTCTCTCATCACCTCATCGAACGACTTGTGATCGGTGTCATGAATCGCCGGCGCCACGAGCCCACCGTCGCGCAGCGCGATTGCGCACCCCACATGCACGCCGTCGGCCGGGCGAAACGCTTCGTCGCGCCAGAATCCATTCACCTCGGGCACATCGCGTACCGCGTGCGCCACGGCTTTGACGAGCAGCACGATCGGCAACAACCGGTGCTCGACCGCCCGTTTTTCGTTTTCGGCCGTCAGCCAGGCGAGCGGCTTCGTCATGTCGACGGTTGTCGAGAGGTAGAGGTGCGGAATCTCGCGCTTCGACCGCGACATCGCGGCCCCAATCGCCGCACGCATCCCCTCCCGCCCTTCTCGCCCCTCTCGCCCCTCTCGCCTTCTGCGCGCCGCGCGCTCGACGTCCTCGCGCGTAATCGCGCCACCAGGACCTGTGCCGTCGACGCTCGCGATATCGACGTGCAGGTCCTCCGCGGCTTTCCGCGCGGCCGGCGATGCGCGCCGTTCGTGGGGTGGCGGCGCCGGCTGGGGTGGTAGCGCGGGAGGTGTTGGTGCAGCAGCTGGTGGGGGCGTTTCCGGTGCGGCGCCTGCAGGCTCTCCAATGCCTCGAATGGTTGCGAGCGGTGTTCCAACGGGCACCTTCTCTCCCGGTGATACCAGCGCACGCTCGAGGATGCCGTCCTGAAACACCTCGATGTCGATCGCGCCTTTGTCGGTGTCGACAACGGCGATGATGTCGCCTTTGCTGAGTGCATCACCCGGTTGCTTGAGCCACTCGACGAGCGTGCCGGCCTCCATGTCGGCGCCCAGCGACGGCATGCGAAATTCGATCACGCGGTCGCCTCAGTGGATCAGCGTGCGCGCGGCCGCTGCGATCGTTGCTGGCTGTGGCAGAGCGGCGTCTTCGAGGTGCTTCGGGTAGGGAATCGGGACTTCAGCGGTGCAGACGCGAGAAATCGGCGCTTCGAGGTCGTAGAACAATTCCGCTGACAGTCTGGCCGCGATCTCAGCGGAGAGACTTCCACTGCGCCATCCTTCATCGGCAATGACCACACGGCGCGTCTTCCGTGCCGAGGCGACAACGGTCGTCATGTCGAGCGGACGCAATGTCCGGAGGTCAACCACTTCGGTGTCGATTCCTTCGCGCGCCAGCGTCCCTGCGGCCTCGATTGCTTTATGGAGCGTCGCACCATACGTGATGATCGTCACGTGGTTCCCCGTACGACGGACCACGGCGTGGTCGATGTCGACCGCACCCGCATGGTCCGGCAGATCGCCTTCCATGTTGTAGAGCGTCTGTGGCTCGAATATCAGGACCGGATCCGGGTCCTCGAGTGCGGTCCACAGCATGCCGCGCGCATCCGCCACGGTCGCCGGCGTCACGATCCGTATCCCTGGAATGTGCGCCAGCCATCCTTCGAGACTGTGCGCATGCTGCGCGGCAAGCTGGCGGCCGGCGCCGGTCGCCATCCGAATCACCAGCGGGATACTGAATTGACCGCCCGACATATGGCGGATGGTGGCGGCGTTGTTGACGATTTGATCGAGGGCCAGCAGGCAGAAGTTCACCGTCATGACTTCGACGATCGGCCGCATGCCGCCGAGCGCCGCGCCGATGCCGGCACCGACGAACGTCGATTCCGACAACGGCGTGTCTCGAATGCGATCCGGTCCGAACTCGGCTAGGAGTCCCTTGCTGACCGCGTACGATCCACCGTACTTCCCTACGTCCTCGCCCATCAGAAATGCGCGCGGTTCCCGATGGAGCGCCTCGCGCAGCGCCTGCCTTACCGCTTCGCGGTACGTCATGTGTTGAACGCCTTGGGCCGTCGTTTCCATGGCCACCCTATGCCGGAGGACGCGTGTAGACGTCGCGCGTCAATTGTTCCACCGGCTCCCACGTTCCAGCTTCGGCAAAGCCAACCGCGCGGGCAATCTCCGCATCGACGTCCGCATCGACCGCGGCACGAGCCGCGGCATCGAGCATGCCGCCCTCTGCCAGCCGTTGTTCCAGCAGGCGAATCGGATCACGCTGCTTCCACAGCTCGACTTCTGCTTTGTCTCGATAGAGCTCCGCGTCGAACATCGAGTGCGCGCGAAAGCGGTACGTCGCGAACTCGAGTAACTGCGGTCCCCCGCCCGTGCGAATCGCCTCGGCTGCGTCGCGCGCCGCCTTCTCCACCGCGACGACGTCCATACCATCGACCGTCGCGGCCGTGATGCCGTACGCGCGAGCCTTGCCTGCGACATCCGTTCGCGACAGCGCCCGCTCGATGCGCGTGCCCATCGCATAGAGGTTGTTCTCGCAAGCGAAGAGCACAGGCAGTTTCCAGAGTGCCGCGAGGTTCAGCGATTCGTGAAATTCGCCTTCCGCGACGGCGCCGTCGCCGAAGACACACACCGTTACCCGGGATCGGGCGTTCATGGCATCGGCCAACGCGAGTCCGACCGCGATTGGCAGCCCCCCGCCGACGATCGCATTACCACCGTAGAATCGTGTGGCGGCGTCGAAGACGTGCATCGATCCCCCGCGTCCACGGCTGCAGCCTTCCTGCTTTCCATACATCTCCGCCATCAATCGATTGGCATCGACGCCTCTGGCCAGCGCGTGCCCGTGCTCGCGATAGGTCGCCACGATCGCGTCCTCGGACGTGAGCGCCGCCATGGTGCCGACGGCCACCGCCTCTTCACCGATGTACAGATGGAGGAATCCACGGATGAGACCGGCGCTGTACAGCTCCGCGCATTTTTCTTCGAACCGCCGGATTCGCAGCATCTGGCGGAGCAGCCCGATGGCGTGCGCCCGATCGAGCACGGCTGAAGCAGCTGCTGCGGTCGTCATGCGGCCTCCAATGTCGACGTGTCGCCTTCGGGCAGCCCCAGCTCACGCGCCTTCAGGAGCCGCCGCATGATCTTACCGGCGCGGTTCTTCGGAACGGCATTGACGAAGGCAATTTCCTTGGGCGCGACGGCGGCGCCCAGACGAGTGCGCGCGAATCCCAGAATGTCCCGCGTCAACGCATCATCAGGCGTAAACCCGGCATGGAGTTCGATGAACGCCTTCACGATCTCGCCTGCCACGGGATCGGGCTTTCCGATGACCCCTGCTTCGGCAACGGCGCGATGTTCCATCAGCACGCTCTCGACCTCGAAGGGACCGATCAGGTGCCCCGATGACTTGATCACATCGTCGGCACGCCCCACGAACCAGAAATATCCATCGGTGTCCTGCCGGGCGAGATCACCCGTCAGGTAGTACCCGCCGCGAAAGCATTTCGCGTAACGCTGGGGATCGTTCAGGTAGCCTCTGAACATCGATGGCCACCCCGGCCGCAGCGCGAGCTCGCCTTGCTCCCCGGCGGGCACCGGGGTCACGCCCCCATCCGCGGTGCGTCGCACCACGGCGGCCTCGACGCCTGGCAGTGGTCGTCCCATCGATCCAGGGCGGATGTCCATCGCCGCACAGTTCGCGATCATGATGCCGCCCGTCTCGGTCTGCCACCAGTTGTCGTGAAAGGGCCGTCCGAGCGTCTCCGCGCCCCACACCACCGCTTCGGGATTCAACGGCTCTCCCACGCTGCCGAGAAAACGGAGGGATGACAAGTCGTAACGACGCGGCAGCTCGCCGCCGGCTTTCATCAACATCCTGATCGCCGTCGGCGCCGTGTACCACACGGAAATGCGCTCGTCAGCAAGGATGCGGTACCAGCGCTCGGCATCGAAATCCGCTTCGTCAACGATGCTCGTCAACCCGTGCACGAGCGGCGCGATGATTCCGTACGAGGTTCCGGTCACCCACCCTGGGTCCGCCGTGCACCAGAAGCGGTCGCCGGAATGAAAATCGAGGGCGTACCAGGAGGTCGCATAGTGTGCGACCACGGCCTCGTGCACGTGAAGCGCCCCTTTCGGAAGCCCGGTGGTGCCACTTGTGAAATGCAGCAACGCTGTTTCGTCTGGACGGGTGGGTGGAATGACGAAGGTGGGCGACGCTGCGGCTAGGAGCGTCTCGAGGTCGAGTGTGCGCGGCGGACAAGGCGCGGACGTCTCGCGCACGAGCAGCACGTGTTCGAGGTCCGACAGTTGCGCCCGCATCGGCTCGATCTTGCGGCGATAGAGCGTCTCCGTCGTCACGAGCACCCGCGCGTGTGACAGTGTCAAGCGTGCCGTGATCGGCTCGGGGCCGAACGCGGAAAACAACGGCGCGTACACGCCCCCGTGCTTCATGGTGCCAAGGGCCGTGATGTAGAGCGCGGGAATGCGGCCGCTCAACGTCGCGACGACCTCGCCGCGTTTGATTCCCAATGCACTGAGGACGTTCGCGAACCGGCTGGTCTCCGCCCGCAGATCCTCATATGTGAACGCACGACGCTCGCCGCTTCGCCCGAGCCACTGGAGCGCCGTGCGTCCGGCGAGCGGACTCGCCGCATGGCGATCGACGGCCTCATGCGCGATGTTGAGGCCGGCGCCGTTCGGTAGACCATCCAGTCGTCGCCGGGCCCCGTCCCACGAGAATCCGGCGCGCGCGCCAGCGTAATCACTGAGATTGGGTTCAACTCTCCATGGCCGATACGGCTTGACGACGGACGGCCAATGGGTCGCTGGTTGCGTTGGCAGTGGCGGCCTCACGTCAAGCCTCGTCGCATGGCCGCCTCACGCCGCCCGAGGGCGTCGAGCGGCCATATCGTGCAGCGTTTCGACGATCTCCCGTGCCCCGACCTCGTCAAGCGGGCTGCTGCGGACGACGAGATCATCGATCGACAGCAGGCCGACGACGCATCCTGCGTCATCCACAACCGGCACGCGCCGCACTCTTGCGCTCCGCATCAGCGCGAGCGCCTGCCGCATGTCGTCGCCGCGACGGACCGACACCACCTTCGGCGTCATCACCTCCCGTACGGAGATGTTGAGAGCGTTCCGGTTTGTGCGTGACACTGCCAGGCAGATATCACGATCGGTAATGACCCCGACCAAGTTCCCACGTTCATTGACGACCGCCAGGATTCCACAATCCGCATCGGCCATCCGGCTGGCTGCTACGGCGAGTGAGGTCTGGGGAGTGCAGGTAATGGGCGGCGCCGTCATGATCTCGTGGACTTGCATAAAGGCACCTTTCAATGCCGCACGGTTTCTCCGACTTGTCGACCATGCACGATGGCGTCCAGCGTGGGGATGCCGCCGGCAGAGGCTGCGATCGCAATCAGCCATGCGGGCGGCTGCTTGCCGGAACCTTCAGGGTACGCATTGGTGGCAGCCACGACGGTCTCGGGTTATTCGTTCTGCAAGGACGTGGCCTCCCGTACTTCGTGCGAAATTGCGCGGCATCGGTCGCCGCTGCGGACGATTTCACGAAGAGCGCGACATTCTCCTCACCGTCAGCGAGGAGCCATCCCGCGATCGCGCACTCGGCCCGATTCTCTTTGCGCAGAAATCTGAGGGCAGGGCGTGGCCCGCAGGGTGCATTGCTTGCGGACATTGCGGGGGCACCCGCCCGATTAGGAGCACTGCCATGACCCTCATCCCGACTCAGGTCACGTTTCGCGGACTCGACGTTTCGGACGCGCTGGAAGAGGAAATCAGGGAACGCGTCACGTGGCTGGAACAGTTCTACCCGGGGATCGTGCGATGCCGCGTCGTCCTCGACAGACCCCATAAGCATCGTCACGACGGACGGCACTTTCATGTGCGGATTGAATTGACGGTCCCGGAACGTGATCCAATCGTGGTCAGCCACGAACCGTCACTGCACGGACGGTTGAAAGATACGGAAGGCGAGGCGCACCACAAAGAGTCGGAAATCGAAAGCGTGCATCGCTACGCGCGCGTCACGATCCGCGAGGCGTTCGATGTGGCGCGCCGCCGGCTCGAGGACTTTGCACGCGAACAGCGAGGGACGGTCAAGGCCCACGAAGTTCCCGCTTACGGTCGCGTCGTCGAGATCTCGAAGGTCGACGAATACGGCTTCATCGAAACCGATGAACACCGCGTGTATTTCAATCGCGCGAGCGTACTGGGCGACGCCTTCGACGACCTGACGGTCGGAACACCGGTCACCCTCGTCGAGCAACAGGGAGAGAAGGGGCCGCGGGCCAGTACCGTGCGCGTGCTCGGCAAACATCATTACGTCGCACCGTGAGGCAGTCTCAGGATTCCCATCAACTAACCACTGCGCTGAAGCTTTTTCCGCTCGGCCTCAAGCGCCGCGCTGAGCTCAACGCGGTACGGCGGCCGAGCCGCTTCGATGTGGCGAACGCGAGCCGGCAACCGATCGAGCTCGCGCTTGGCACACTCGTGTGCCTCGTCCAGACTCACGCGCCCCTCCGGTAGCCGCACGCCATCTTTCATCACCTGCCGCATAAGTGGACGCCCATGCCCGGTTTCATCGTTCCTGCCAAGGACGTCATGGTCAGCGAGTCCGTCCTGTTCCACGCGAAAGATTTGTTTGCGGCCGGGAAGGATCGCCTTGCCAGGCGACAGCTTCACTCGTCCACAGCCTGCATACTCCACGAGCTTGTACGCGATGTCCAGGCCTGGTGCGTCACGCGAAACGCCCATGTCTGTGCCGACGCCGAAGCCGTCGATCGGCGCCCCGGCGGCGATGAGCCGCGCGATCTCGTCCTCGTTGAGACCGCCGCTCGCGAAAATGTTCACGCGTTGCAGCCCCCCTGCATCAAGGATGCGGCGTGCGTCGAAGGCCAGCGCACAGAGATCGCCGGAGTCCAGGCGTATTGCACTGACGCGGAAGTCGGGACCGAGTTCCCTTGCGAGGTCGACGACCTTCCGGACGCCATCGAGCGTGTCATAAGTATCGACGAGCAGCGTCGTGTCGGGATAGAGCCGCGCAAACGCGCGAAACGCGTCGTACTCATCGTCATGCGCCTGGATGTAGCTGTGGGCCAGTGTGCCGGCAACCCGCAACCCGTACGCCTGCCCGGCCGCAACGTTCGACGTCGCCGCCACTCCTGCGACATGAAAGGCCCGCGCCGCCCTCAGGCTGGTCTCGACGCCGTGCATCCGGCGCATGCCGAAGTCGACCACCTCTCGTCCGTGTGCAGCTTCGACGACACGCGACGCCTTCGATGCGAGCACTGTTTGAAGGTGGATGTGATTCATGACGACCGCTTCGATGACCTGTGCTTCCGCAATGGGAGCGGCCACTTCCACGATGGGTTCCGGGGGGAAGATCGGCGTCCCCTCAGGCACCGCGTAGACGTCGCCGGTGAACCGGAGTTGCGCCAGATGGCGAAGAAACCGGTCGGAGAAGCGGCGGAGCGACTCTAAGTACGCCAGCGCAGCGTCGTCGAAGCGAAACGTCTCGAGGAAGTCAAGGACATCGTCCAGCCCGCAGGCCAGCAGATAGTTTCGACGCTCTGGCAGTCGCCGCACGAACAGGCTGAATACCGCCGTGTCGCTCATGTGCTCCTCGAAGTAGGCCTGGAGCATCGTGAGCTCGTACAGGTCCGTCAGGAGTGATGGGCTGAATCTCACGCCGTCTCACGCGGGATATCGCATTTCAGGCAGCGATTCATCGCGGTGCAGGTGACCGATCGTCGCGGCAATCAACGGTGCAAGGCTGACCGTTGTGAATGGTAGACCGGCGGCGGGGGCACACTCGACGCTGTCGCTGGCAATCACATGCGCAAGACCGAGCTTCGGCAGCGCGTCCCGTGCGCGTCCGACGAGCAACGCGTGCGTCACAGCCACGAGTATGGGATCGATGGCGCCGGCAGTCCGCAGCACGGCAACTGCCGCTTCGACGGTGCCGCCAGTGGTCAACATGTCGTCGATGATGAGCGGCGACAGTCCCGCGACGGTGCCCATGATGGCTTTGGCCTCGACAGCCTCACCATCGAGTCTCGTTTTGTGCACGACGGCCATTGGACGACGCAGCGACCGCGCATATTCGCGTGCGAGCTTCACGGCACCGAGATCAGGTGCAACGACCACCGAACGTTCAGGGAGCAATGGAGCAACCGTGCGTGCCAGCAGTGGCGCTGCCGTCAGGTGTTCGATCGACACGGAGAAGAAACCCTCGATGGCGGGCGTATGCGCATCGATGAGCACCAGCCGATCAAGAACGGTGCTCGCGATCACGTCGGCGATCACCCGTGCGCCAAGTGAACGGCGGCCCACGCGGCGGTCCTGGCGCGCATAGCCGAAGTACGGGATCACGCCCGTAAGCCGAATGGCCCCGGCACGCCGGCACGCATCGGCGAGCATCAACAGCTCGATCAAGTGCTCGTCGACCGGGGGACTCGTGGACTGAATTACAAAGACGTCGTGGCCGCGGACCGATTGCGCCAGCTCCACTTGGAGTTCACTATCAGGGAAGCGACGGGTTTCATGACGTACCGGTGGAACCCCCAGCACCTCACATATGGTGGCACCGAGTCTGGCATTGGCCGATCCAGCAACGATTGTCAGCGGAGCTTCCATCGCACTCCTCGTTCGGCGCGGTGCCGCCGCATGTTCATCATCACGTCATCCTG
>Ga0207659_10000196_pt1 | contig 35986 bp, 27 predicted proteins | sample KBSM43metaG_FD_184330 | JGI IMG/M metagenome (GOLD analysis project Ga0207659, IMG submission 184330) | Miscanthus rhizosphere microbial communities from Kellogg Biological Station, Michigan, USA - KBS M4-3 metaG (SPAdes) (version 2) | ecosystem: Host-associated > Plants > Roots > Rhizosphere >...
GGGGACTGGGGACTGGGGACCGGGGACCGGGGACTCCCAGTCCCCAGCCCCCAGCACCCTCTATTGCACTCGAACGACTAATGCGGCGCGCCGATTGAGCCGTCGCGTTTCTTCGCGCGCGTTGTCGAACTTCGGACGTTCCTCACCGAAGCTCCGTGTTTCCATCCGATTTGCCGCAACGCCGCGCGACTGCAGGTAGTCGCGCACGCTGGTCGCACGGCGGTTGCCGAGCGCGAGGTTGTACTCCGCCGTACCGATGTTGCAGGTGTGCCCTTCGATGACGATCGACTTACCCGGATTCGCCTGCAACTTGGCGATGGCGTCGTCCAGCAGCCGCAGCGCTTCCGGTCGCAGTGTCGAACGGTCGAAATCGAAATACACGTCCTCGAACGTCAGTTCGACGACCGGCGGCGGACGCAGCACCTGAATCGTGACCGTATCCGATGCGGTGCCTCCGCGGCCGTCATTGACCGCGACGGTGACCGGCACGGCGCCCTCCTGCTGCGGCGCGGTCCAGCGGGTCTGACGATCCCCGGCGTTCTGGAAGGTTCCGGTCGGCGCCGACCATCGATACGTCAATGTATCGCCGTCAGGATCCTGTGCGTCGGCGGTGACCGCTGAACTTTGTCCGACTTGCACGGTGCAGGGTTCGCAGCGCGCACGGACCGTCGGCGGACGGTTCTGCGCCGGCGGTGCTGTCGGCGGAGCCGGTGGCGGCGGCGGTGGTGGCGGCACATAGGCGCGTTGACCGGGGTGATATCCGATGCGGACCTGGACGTCGTAGTAGTCGCCGAACACATCGCCATCCGGGTTATTCGCGGCGAGGCGACCTTCCGTCGGCAGGTTCCAACTGACGCCGACGCCGCCAAAGAACCCGCCCTTTGACTGGATCGTGACTCCGAGCGTCGCCCGCGTGAGGTTCTCCGTGATGGACGATGCCGGCGATCGTGACAGATCGGTTCCGATCAGCGCCGTTGTCGGCGTGACGAGCTTGCCGTTCCTCACCATGCCGTTGATTTCGGCGTTGAGTCGAATGAAATTCCGCGACGGAAACGCCCCGCCGACGCCCCATCGAAAACTTCCGCTCGGGTAATCGTTGAAGCCGTCCGGTTTGCCCTGCACTTCGTAACCGACGTAACCGGCCAGGTCGATCAGTTTCTGTGCTTCCTTGCTGATGATGCCGTCGAATGCCACGTCCGTCTTGCCGGTGCTGACACCGGCGTCCTTGTCACCAGTGGGCAGCTTGGCAATGACACGCAACGCTAACGCGAACGGTTTCTGGTCGGCCTCCGACAAGAAATTGATTTTGGTTCCGAGCGAAAGGTCGCCGAGGTTGTCGCCCGTCCAACCCTGATTGACGCGCGGGTAGCGGTCGATGATGCCGCCGTAGAGCGTGTTTGCGGTGACGAAAATCGGCCGGACATCGCGGTCGATGCGCGTGTCGAAGATGAACGACCCGAAAATTTCCGCGCGGTTCCGTATGCCGAAACTGAACGTGCCGGCGAAGTCCGCAACGTTGCTATAACCCTGAATCCAGTTCGTGCCGCGGCGATACCCACTCAGGGACCATTTGCCGTGGGGCAGGATTTCAGCGGTCGGGACGTACCACAAACCAGTGTCGCCGGAAAACGTCGTGGTCGCGGGCCGTACCGAATCGGACGCCGATGTCGAAGCGGTTGCAGGGGGTTGAGTCCCCGATGCGGGGGTTTGAGCGCCGGCCGAGGTTGCGAATAGGACGAAACCAGCAGCGAAGGCTATCGACCGAAGCGAAGTCGTGATCAAGCTGTACCTCCAGCGGTACGCGGTGTCAGACGCCTGACACCGTTATCGTATGGCTGAGGTGTACTTGAAGTCAATCAAGGGGTTAGTCGGCTTCGCCGCCCCCGAAGGTCTTGGGTCCGACCAGCCAGGCCACCACGATGCTGAGGAGGTAGAGCCCGACCATGGGCGCCGCGAAGATGGCCTGGGTCATCATGTCCCCGGTCGGTGTAATGACGGCGGCCAGGACAAAAATGATAAGGAAAGCGTATTTGAAATGGCGTGCAAGAAAGCGCGCCGTAATCAGCTTCAGCTTGGCCAGGAAATAGACCACGGTCGGCATTTGAAAGACGATGCCCATGCCGATCAGCATCTTCGAATAGAGGCCGAACACGTCTTCGAGCTTCGGCATGAACGCAAGGTCCGGCGTGTTGAAGCTCGCGAAGAACTTCATCATGAACGGAAATGCGATGTAGTGGTTGAACGACGCGCCGAGCAGAAACCCGACCGTTGTAAACACCACGAACGGAATCGCCATCCGCTTCTCGTTCGAGTACAAGCCAGGCGCGATGAACATCCACACCTGAAACATGATGAACGGCGCGGCGACGACGACGCCGGCGATCAGCGCGACGGTTACATAGAGGGAAAAGGCCTCGCCCGGTTGCGTGTAAATCAGCTTGACGCCCGGCGGCAGCGCGCTGCGAGTCGGCGCGAGCAGAAAGTCGAAAATCTTCTGGATGAATGCGAAGGTCAGGACAACGCCGACGCCGATAGCAATGCAGGCGTTGACAATGCGTTTGCGGAGCTCATCGAGATGCTCCAGAAACGACATCTTCCCGCCGACTAACGGATCATCGTCGTCGTCAGGAAGGGGCTTTAAGGCGCCCGTTTGTGTGCCGGGGAATGGAACCAGGGCCATTTTACGCGCTGTGATCCTTCCGCACGGACTCGTCCGCTCCGAATGACGGCGGCTCGGAGGAGGTGGCCGCTTTCGCCTGGGTCTCGCGCTTCGCGTCCGAGTCCTTGGCCTCCTCGATGCGGATTTCTTCCTCCAACGTGTTCTTCAATTCGTTGGAGGCCTTCTTGAACTCCGCCAGGCTCTTGCCGAGGGATCGTCCGAGTTCGGGCAGTTTTCGGGGGCCAAAGATGATGAGCGCGATCACGAAAATGATGATCAGCTCGGGCATTCCGATCGAACCAAACATAGTGTCCTACTTTCTCGAACCTGGCTTTGCCGAAGCAGGCATTATAGCGTAGAAGGTGGCCAGAAGTCGTTGTGCCATAAGTAAGTTATCTGCTAGGATGCGATCATATGCGACGTTACCGCCCTTTGCCGGCTTTGCTGTTTGCGGTGCTCGTTTCGGCGTTGGTCGGCGGGTTGTTTGGACGCAGCGCGCTGGCGACGGACGATAAGATTCCGGAGCACTACAAAGCGTTCACCGCCGCCCTCACCGCGATCGAAACCAGCTACGTCGATAAGGTCGATTCCGAGGCGCTCGTCACCAGCTCGATTCGCGGTTTGCTCGGCACGCTCGACCCGCACTCCAGCTATTTCACCCCGCGTGAATACGCTCAGATGCGCGAACGGCAGCAGGGCACGTATTACGGCATTGGTGTCTCCATTCAAGTGTTCGACGGCGATGTTACCGCGATGAACGTGTTCGAAGGTTCACCGGCTTACAAGAAGGGCATCCGCCGCGGCGACATTCTCGCGAACGTCGAAGGCGAAGACGCGAAGGGGTGGACCGTCGAACAGGCTCAGCGCAAACTGCGCGGTCCGAAGGGAACGATGGTCAACGTCGGCGTGAAGCGCCGCGGCTACGAAGAGATGATCAAGTTCCAGCTGACGCGCGACGAAGTTTACATTCCGACGGTGCCGGCGTACTTCATGATCGATTCGACCACCGGCTACATCCGAATGCAGGACTTTGGCGAGAATACCGACCGCGATGTGAAGCATGCGCTGCGCGACCTCGCCGGGAAAGGAATGCGTCGGCTGTTGTTCGACGTCCGCAACAATCCAGGCGGTCCGCTCGATCAGGCGATCAAGGTTTCCAACGAATTCCTGCCGAAAGGCAACATGATCGTCTACACGCGCGGCCGCGTGCAGAATGCCGATCAGGACTACCGCGCTGAGCTCGAGAGCGAATTCACGGAGATGCCGATCGTGCTGCTCGCGAATCGCAACAGCGCGAGCGCGGCGGAAATCGTCACCGGCGCGCTGCAGGATCACGATCGCGCCTACGTCGTCGGCGAAACGACCTTCGGCAAGGCGTTGGTGCAGTCGGTCTACAAGATCAGCAGCAACGCCGGTCTGGCGTTAACCACCGCGCACTACTACACGCCGAGCGGCAGGCTGATTCAGCGTCCGTGGGACGCGGCCTTCGACGAGTATTTGAGCTACTCGCTGCGCGACCAGGACAAAGAAAAACCGCATAGCGCCGCCGACTTGAAGCGTACCGACGCGGGCCGTCCGGTCTACAGCGGCGGCGGCATCGAACCGGACAAGCGGGTTGCCGGTCCGATTGAAGGCTTCAATCCCGGCCGCTTCGGCCGGGCGCTCTACGCGCGCGGCGCGTTCGCCAACTACGCGCAGAAGTTCGCCGCTGAAGGCGACACGCGCGTGACGCAACGTTCGAGCGGCCGGCAGACGGTGAAGCGCGAGTTCAGGGTCGACGATGCGATGGTCAGCGACTTCAAAGAGCAGTTGAAGACCGATCACCTGAAAGTCGACGAGGATGGATTCAAGAAAGACTCCGACTTCATCCGCGCGATGATCCGCTTCGAGATCGACAACGCGCTGTTCGGCATCGCCGACGCGCGGCGTCACTTGATCGAGGTCGATCCGCAAGCGCAGGGCGCGTTGACGATGTTCGGAGAGGCGCAGAAGTTGACCGAACTGAGCAAAGCGAATCGGGTGAAGGCGCATTAGCCGTCACACGCAGCTCGCGGATCTTCTCTCGCGAGAGTCGAGTGGCGAGCGACGAGCAACGGTTGGGCACGTGCCCCCAACATTTAGGGGCACAGTTTGTTCTTGCCGCTATAGCTTGACGTTGTTACACTGACGACCGTTTCAGGTCCAGGGGCCGTCTGCTGACGAATCAGCCGACGAAAGGGCATGAATCGGTCGTACCTAGTTGCTTTCCCAGCCAACTCATAGACCCAGTCTGTACGCTCGGCCGAAGCCGAGCCGGGAAGAGCCATGCGCTTGCAGCGTCTCGAGATCAACGGTTTCAAGTCCTTCTCTGATCGTTCCGAACTGGCCTTCGATACCGGGGTGACCGCGATTGTCGGTCCCAACGGCTGCGGCAAAAGTAACGTCGCCGACGCGATCACCTGGGTGATGGGCGAGCAGAGCGCCAAGAGCCTTCGTGGCGAGCGCATGGAAGACGTGTTGTTCAACGGCAGTGACGCGCGCAAGCCGACAGCTTCAGCGGAAGTGCGGCTGAAGTTCAACGGCTTCGTCAAGACCGTGCTTGCAGACCAGGGCAATGGCAACGGCCACCATAACGGCAACGGGCACCACGCTCACGGCAACGGCAACGGCAACGGGCATCACGCCGACTCGTTAGCCGAAGAAATTATTCAATCGGTCGCGCGCGAAATCGAGGTTACCCGGCGCCTGTATCGATCCGGTGAAAGCGAGTATCTGATCGACGGCCGGGTGTGCCGTCTGAAAGACATTCACGATCTGCTGATGGACACCGGGCTTGGTGCGAAGGCCTACGCCATCATCGAGCAGGGCAAGATCGGCATGATCCTCAGCACGCGGCCGACCGATCGCCGCCAGTTGATCGAGGAAGCGGCCGGCGTTACGAAGTACAAGGCGCGCCGTCGCGCCGCCGAGCTGAAGCTCGAAGCCGCACAGCAGAACCTGACGCGAATCGACGACATCGTCTTCGAAGTCGAGAAGCAGCGCGGCACGTTGAAGCGCCAGGCCGCCAAGGCGCGGCGCTACCAGAAACTGCGTGACGAATTGCGCCGCTGGGAAAAGGTGCTGTTTGCCCGGAAGTACCGTCAGCTGGCGGAAACCATCGAATCGGCGCGAGCGCGTCTGACCGAAGCGCGCGAGCGCGAGACGACCGCCGCGGGGCGCGTGGCGGCGATCGACGCGGACCTGGGACGGATGCGGATCGAGTTGGTGGAGATGGAAAGCCGCGCGACGCAGGCGCGCGAATCGGCCCATTCCTGCGAACTGTCGATCAACCGCCAGCAACAGCAGATTGCCTTCGATCGCGAACAAACGCAGTCGTTGGACGCCCGCACGGTCGCAGTCGCCGCCGAGCTCGAAGCCCTCGAAGCGCGCCGCGAGCCGGCGCGGATTTCCCTCGAAGCCCGGCGCGTCGCGGCGTCGACCGCTGACGTGGACCGCGATGCCGCTGCTGCCGCGCTGACCGCCGCGGCGGATGCCTACGAAGCCGCGCACCGCGAGATCGAAGGACTGGAAGCGGATGTCGAAGCAGCCCGCAGTGAGGTGTTTTCGGCCATCAACTCGGCCACCGCGCTGCGGCACGCGCTTGAACACGCGGCCGCGGCGCGCGACAAGGTGTCGGAGACGCTGGCCAAGCTGGAGGTCGAGGCCAGCGATGTCGCCATCGAAACCGATCGGGCTGCGGCGGAACGTGCCGCCGCTGCCGATGGGCTGCGCCGCGCGCACGAAGCGATTGAAGCCACCAGGATCGCCCGGGCAGCGCGCGAATCGGAATTGGCCAGCGCACGGATCGAACACGAATGGCGCGCCCGCGCGGTGCGCTCGCGCGAACACGAACTCGCCGGTGTCGAAGCCCGGCTGAAGTCGCTCGAGGAACTGGAAGCGGCGCGCGCCGGCTACCGCGACGCGGCGCGCGCGGTCCTCGTTCAGGCCAACGGCAAGGTCAATCAGCAAGGTGCCATCGCCGACTATCTCGAAGTGGAACCGGGCTTCGAGAGGGCGGTCGAGGCTTGCCTCGGCGATCTGCTGGAGCACGTCGTCGTCGAACACGCGGAGCACGCGGCGGCAGGCTTTCAGCTGGTGAAGGAGGCCGGCGCCGGGCGCTGTGGTTTTCTGGTGACCTCGTCGGTGGTGCCGGCCGCGACACCCGCCGAAGTCGGACACCTGGTGTGGGGATCGCCGGCGAACGTGGCATCGGCGTTCGGCCGGACGCTGCCCGACGACATTCGTCCGCTGTCGTCCGTCGTGCAGGTCAATGGCCGTTACGCCGACGCGATCCGTCACGTCATCCGTGATGCGTGGATCGCGCCGTCCTACGTGCGCGCCGCCGAGACCAGCCACATGACGCCATTCGCGGTGGCGACGATCGAAGGCGACGTGTTCCGCGGTCCGCATCTGGTGTCCGGCGGAAGCCAGGCGGAGGCCCGTGGCATTCTCGAGACCAAGCGCGAGATCAAGGACCTGCGCGATCGAATTGCCGCGGATCGCGAATCGCTCGGCCGCTTGTCGCAGGAAACAATCGGGTTCGAGGCGGCGATGGCGCATGCCAGCAATGCGATCAACGCGCTGAACGCCGAATTCCACAAACAGGAAAAAACCATCGTCGGCTACGACGCGCAGCTGCAGCACGCGAGCGACGAGCAGGCGCGCCTCGCGCAGAAGGCGGAACAACTGGCGCGCGAGCGCCATCAGGCCGAAGAAGAGCGCGATGCGCTGGATCGGCGCCAGGATGAGGCACGCGCGTCGATCGCGAGGCTGGACGAATCGCAGCGCGCCGCGGACGAGCGTTTGACCGGTGCACAGCGCCGCCTGTTCGAGGCGCGTGAGTCGGCGGAAACGTTGAGTGGTCGCGCCGCCGAAGCGCGGGCTGGGCATGCGGCGCTGGTCGAGCGCGCCAGTGCGCTGGCGGCGGAGATTCAACGCCTCGAGGAGGCCGGCGCCGAGCTCGAACAACGCTCCGCGGCACTGTCGGCGGAACTCGACGAAGGGCGCCGCCGGGTGAACGATCTTCGATCGTCGATTACGGTTGGCGAGCGGCAGTTGGACGCCGATATCCTGTCGCTCGACGGACTGCGCGCCGCCGTGTCGACGACCGAAGAAATCGTCGCCACGCTGCGCGCAACGACCGACCAACTCGAGGCGTCGATCAAAGAGGCGCGCGCCGCCCACGACGCGCTCCGCACCACCGTCAACGAACTCGATGTCGCGCGCGCGACCGCCGAGGCCGACCTCTCACACCTGGCGCACACCTGCGAAGACGCGGTCAACGAGACCCTTGATCAGGTGCTGATCGAGGTCGAAGCACTGGAGGCGCAGGGGCAGGCAGTGCCTGACGCCGCGGCAATTACCGCGGCAGATGAGGACGCCGACGAAGAAGTCGAAGGTCGAAAGTCGGACGTCGAAGGTCAGTCGGAAGTCGCAAGTCTCGTTTCCGACGCGACGACACAGCGGACACTGAGTGCCGAAGAAGCCATTGCCACGCTGCGCGCCAAGATCGAGCGGCTCGGCCCGGTGAACATGATGGCAATCGAGCAGTTCGACGAGCTCGAAACCCGCCATGGCTTCCTGACGACGCAACGCAAGGATCTGGTCGATTCCATTTCCCAGACTGCTGAAGCAATCAAGCGCATCGACGAAACCACGCGCCAGCGTTTCAGCGACGCCTTTGCCGCGATCAACACCAACTTCCAGCAGATGTTCGCGACGTTGTTCGGCGGCGGCCGGGCCGGATTGGCCCTGATCGACCCGAACGATCCGCTGGAGAGCGGCATCGAAATCATCGCCTCTCCGCCCGGCAAGCGGCTGCAGAGCGTTCAGTTGCTGTCGGGCGGCGAGAAGGCGCTGACCGCGATTGCGCTGATGTTCGGGATGTTCAAGTACAAGCCGAGCCCGTTCTGCCTGCTCGACGAAATCGATGCGCCGCTCGACGACGCCAACATCAGCCGATTTGTCGAGATGCTGCGTGGCATGCAGGAACACACCCAATTCATCGTTATTACACACAATCGCAAGACGATGGAGATTGCCGATCGCCTCTATGGGGTGACCATGGAGGAGCCGGGCGTGTCGAAATTGATTTCGGTCCAGCTGAACTGAACTTCGGTATCCTCTGGGGCGTATGTAACCCTGAGGAGAGTTTTATGCCTTCGTCCGTTCTTCGTACTCGCGCCTTGCTGGTCCTGCCGCTGACGTTCGCCCTGACCGCGTGCGACATGTCGCTTGGCCACCTCGCCGGGCGGGCGACCGACGAATGGATCCGCTCCTACAAGCTTTCTCCCGGCGGGGAAGTGCGGATCGGCAATACCAATGGTCGAATCGATGTCGAGGGCACCGACGGGTCGACCGTTGAGGTCCGCGCCGAGCGCATCGCGCGCGCCGCAACCGACGATGGCGCCAAGGAACTCCTGCCGCGGATCACCATCAAGGAAGATATTCAGCCCGACCGGGTCTCGCTCGAAACCGACAAGCTGGGTGGCATGGGCGGCATCATGATCGGCGTCAACTACGAAGTGCGCTATCACGTTCGCGCGCCGAGAAACGCCGTGATCAATGTGTCGAACACCAACGGCCTGGTCAACGTCAGCGGGCTGAGCGGAAAAGTGCACGCCCGCACCACTAACGGCGGCGTGCGCGGCAAGGAGCTGACCGGCGAAGTCGACGCCCGGACCACCAACGGCGGCGTCAACATTGAATTCGCGCAGATCGGCAAGGAGCCGATCACCTTGCGGACGACTAACGGCGGCGTGTCCGTGTACCTCCCGGACGATGCCAAGGCCGATCTGACTGCGACGTGGACCAACGGTGGTGTCAGCTACTCGGATGTCAAGCTTGACGTCACGGAAAAATCGCGTCGCCGGCTCGAAGCCAGAATGAACGGCGGCGGCACGCCGATCGAACTGCATACCACCAACGGTGGCATCCGGATCCGCAATCGCAGCGACGCGCCGTCGAATACCGATACTGACAACGATAAAGACGATCACGACGGCGAGCTGAAAGTGCTGAAACCGCCGAAGCCGCCGGCCCCACCCTCCGGTGAACGAAGATAAGGCTGCCCGGTACCATCGACTGAAGCGCCGCACCAGCATTGCTTCTCTAGTCTGGAGCGCGGCGCTACTCGGCGGGTTGATCGTCACTGGCGCGACGCTCTCGCTCCGTACGACTGCCGAATCGCTCACTTCCGCCGCCCCGGTTCTCGCCTACGTTCTCCTGATCTCGCTGATCAACGAAGCGTTCGGCCTGCCGCTCGCGTTCTACAGCGGTTTTCTACTCGAGCGACGCTACGGGCTGTCGAACCAGACGTTCGCGGCATGGCTGATCGATCAGGCGAAGTCGTTCGCGCTCGGCGCGACGCTCGGCGGCGCGGCCGCCAGCATCGTTTATGCGGTGATGCGCGCGTCGCCGGATCGCTGGTGGCTGTTTGCCGGCGCAATCTTCGCGCTGCTGATCATCGGGCTCACCAACCTGGCGCCGGTGCTGCTGCTGCCGATGTTCTATTCCATGAAACCGTTGCAGCGCGCGGGACTACGCGCCCGATTGCTGGCGCTGGCGGATCGCGCCGGTGCCCAGGTATTGGGTGCCTACGAGTGGGGACTTGCCGAGAAGACCCGGAAGGCCAATGCCGCGCTGACCGGCATCGGCGGTACGCGGCGGATCCTGGTGTCCGACACGATGCTGGCCGAATACTCCGAAGAGGAAATCGAGGTCGTTCTCGCGCACGAACTCGCGCACCACGTCCACGGCGACATCTGGAAGGGCATTGCGTTCGAGAGCGGGCTGGTGATCGCCGGCTTCTATCTCGCCGCCCGAACGCTCAGCGCATTCGCGACGGCTGCCGGGCTGCGCAGTATCAGCGACGTCGCCGGGCTGCCGCTGCTGCTGCTCGCCGCCGGGATCGTGTCGGTGGTGATGATCCCGGCTGCGCACGCGATGTCGCGCGCGTTCGAACGCAGCGCCGATCGGTTCGCGCTCGAGTTGACGAAGAACCCCGACGCGTTCATTTCAGCGATGCGCCGGCTCGGCGCGCAGAATCTAGCCGAAGACAACCCGTCGCGCGTCGTGCAGTGGCTGTTTTACAGTCATCCGCCGTTGCGCGAGCGGATCGCGTCTGCACAGGCGTTTCGCGGCTAGAGCGCCAGTTAGCCTTTGGCTTCCGCGGTTTTTGCCGCTTCTTCCTGAAGCAGCGCTTTGCGGCTGAGACGAATCTTACCGGTCGGATCGATGTTGATGACTTTCACCATCAACTGCTCGCCCTCTTTCAATTCGTCGCGAACATCCTTGACCCGATGATTCGCGATTTCCGAGACGTGAAGCAGTCCGTCGGTGCCCGGCATGATCTCGACGAATGCGCCGAAGTCGGTGATCCGCTGAACCTTTCCTAAATAGGTCTTGTTCAACTCGGGCGTCGCCGTCAGTTCCTGAATAATCGAAATGGCTTTCTGGGCCGACGTCTCGTCGGCCGAAGCCACGTTGACGCGACCATCGTCTTCGACGTCGATCTTTACGCCGGTGCGCTCGATGATGCTGCGGATCATCTTGCCACCGGGTCCGATCACGTCGCGGATCTTGTCCACCGGGATGCGAATCGTCACGATCCGCGGCGCATGCTGCGAGATGTTGGTGCGATGCGTTTCGATCGCGTTCTTCATCTTGCCGAGGATGTGCATCCGGCCTTGACGCGCCTGCTCGAGGGCTTTCCGCATCACGGCGGTCGTGATCCCGGACACCTTGATGTCCATCTGCAGCGCGGTGATGCCGCTGGCGGTGCCGGCAACTTTGAAGTCCATGTCGCCGTAGTGATCTTCCGCCCCCGCGATGTCCGACAACACGGCATACTTGCCGGTCTTTTCGTCCATCACCAGGCCCATTGCGATCCCCGCAACCGCGTTGTTCAACGGCACACCGGCGTCCATCATCGCCAGCGAACCGCCGCACACCGTCGCCATCGACGAAGAGCCGTTCGATTCGAGGATGTCCGAGACGATCCGAATCGTGTAGGGGAAGGTATCTTCGCCGGGCAGCATCGGCGTTAACGCCCGCTCGGCAAGCGCGCCGTGGCCGACTTCACGCCGGCCGGGACCCGTCATGCGGCCGACTTCACCGACCGAGAACGGCGGGAAGTTGTAATGCAGCATGAAGCTCTTCCAGGTTTCCCCTTCGAAGCTTTCGATCTTCTGCGCATCGTCGGCGGTGCCGAGCGTGCAGGTGACCAGCGCCTGGGTTTCGCCGCGGGTGAACACGGCGGAGCCGTGGGTTCGCGGCAGCACGCCTGTTTCGATCCAGATCGGGCGCACCTCGTCGAACTTGCGGCCGTCGAGGCGGACGCCGTGGGACAGAACTTCGTCGCGGAGAACCTTTTCTTTCAGGTCCTTGAATACGTGCTTCGCGTCGGCGCGGCGCGCCGCGTCGTCTTCGGGATAAGTCGCGAGCAGATCCTTCTGAACCTGATCGACCTGACCGTAATTATCGAGCTTTTCGCGGATACGCATCGCGCTCCGCAGCGGCGCGAACGCCTTGCTTTCAACCTCGCTCACCACGTCGGCGGCGATCGTCTTGGTGGCGACTTCGACCTTGGTCCGGGCGGCAACCTTCGCCAGGTCGTCAATCGCTGCGATGATCTGCTTGATTGCGACGTGCGCCGTTTCCAGCGCTTCCACCACCTGTTCTTCGGTCACTTCCCTCGCGCCCGCCTCGACCATCACCAGGCCGTCTTTGCTGCCGGCGACCACGAGATCGAGCTTGCTCTCTTTGCGCTGCTGGAATGTCGGGTTGACGAGGAACTTGCCGTCGAGCAGACCCACCCGGACGCCGGCGATGGTCTTCTGGAATGGGATGTCGGATAACGCCAGCGCCGCCGATGCGCCGGTGAGCGCGAGCACGTCGGTGTCGTTTTCCTGATCTGCCGACAGCACCAGTGCGATCACCTGCGACTCGAAGCGCCATCCCGCAGGGAAGAGCGGACGGATCGGCCGGTCGATGACGCGGCTGGTCAGTACTTCCTTTTCCGCCGGCTTTCCTTCGCGCTTGAAGAAGCCGCCGGGAATACGGCCTGATGCGTAGGCATATTCGCGGTAGTCGACCGTAAGCGGCAGGAAGTCGATCCCTTCGCGCGGATTCGCCGATCGGCAGGCCGTGACGAGCACGACCGAATCGCCGAAGCGGACAATGACGGATCCACCAGCCTGCTTCGCCAGCTTTCCGGATTCCAGACTGAGGGTGTTCTGACCGACTTGTACTTCTCGTGTATGCATAGGTGGATCTTCGCGGTGATTAGGGATTGGGGATCAGGGGTTGGTGACGGATGAGGGGTTGGTGACCAATCACCTGACCGCCACTAATCCCCAATCCCCCATCCCCAATCACCAAAGTTTACTTACGGATATTCAGTCGCTTAATGAGATCGGCATACCGCTGCGCGTCCTTGACACGCAGGTAGTCCAGCAACCGGCGGCGTTTGCCGACGAGCATCAGCAGGCCACGGCGCGAGTGGTGGTCTTTCGCGTGCGACTTGAAGTGCTCTGTCAGGTAATTGATGCGTTCGCTGAGGATGGCCACCTGAACTTCGGGGGACCCGGTGTCGGCGTCGTGCGTGCGGTAGCTGCCAATCAGTTCGGTCTTTCGGTCTTTGCTCAATGCCACGTGGGTGTAACCTCCACGAACATCCCAGGAAGTGCCAACACCACCAGGATGCCGTATGTCCGGAATATGCTTAGTCGAACAAGATCAACATGTTACATCAGGACGATAGAGGGATGCAAAAGCCCCGGCGTGCTTCCCGGCTCGCCAATCCCAACCAGTCCGCCATCGCAGTCCAGCAGACGGCAGTACGGTTCGGCCGCTCGCTCGCCCCGTTCCACGTCTGCCGGACGCAAATCGCGTCCGTGCGACGCCCGCAGCACACCTTCAGCGTTCAGGACGACCGCGGGAAAGCCGGGCAGGAGCTGGGCCATCGGGATAACGAAGCTCGCCGCCTCGTCCGAGTCCTGCTCCGCCGCGTCCAGGCTCATGGCCGCAGTGAGATCGAAATCGCCTGCTCGGGTGCGTCGTAGAGCGCTGAGGTGACCGCCGGTCCCGAGTCGCTCGCCCAGGTCGTGCGCCAGCGAACGGACGTAAAAACCGGCTGAGCAATCGATCCGCAACGTCACGTCCGCGCCTGTCAGCCCGATTACCTCGACCGCCCGCGCGGTGACTTCGACCGCCGCCAATTGTCTCGGGTCTGATCCCAGACGCGCCAGTTTGTAGCTCCGCTCGCCGCCGATTTTTTTGGCCGAGTATGCGGGAGGCCGCTGCAGAAACGTACCGTGGAATTCGCTCACGGCGGCTTCGATCTTCGGGCGCGTCGGAAGCGGACCTTGATGCGGCGCGCCGACTGGTTCGCCATCCGCGTCGTAGGTATCGGTGCACTGCCCGAGCGTGACGACTGCTTCGTAGGATTTGTCGCTCGCGCTGAGGAATTTCGCCAACCGGGTGGCGCGGCCGAGCACCAGCGCGAGAACACCGGTGGCCATCGGATCGAGTGTACCAGTGTGGCCGATACTGCGTTCTTTCAGGATGCGCCGCATCCGCTGCACGACGTCGTGCGACGTCGGCCCGGCGGGCTTGTCGACGACGAACAGTCCGTCCACTGCGCCTACCCGGGCGTTTCGACGCCGCGGATCGCCCCTTCGATTTTTTCGATGAACATCCGCTGCAGACCATCGATCGGCCCGTTCACGGTGCAGCCAGCCGCGTTCTTGTGTCCGCCGCCGCCGAATTCCTTGGCGATCAGACCGATGTCGATGTCGCTTTTCGATCGCATGCTGACGCGGTATTCCTCGCCTTCAACCTGCTTGAAGAACACCACCGCCAGGATTTCTTTGACGGTCAACGGAAGGTTGATCAACCCCTCGGTGTCTTCGTAGGTGCCGCCGGCGGCGCGAGCCATTTCGTGATCGAGATAGACGATCGCGATTCTGCCGGTCGGATCGATTTGCATCGAGCTCAGGACCGATCCGAACAGCTTCAGACGGCCCATGTTATTACTGTCGTAAACATTGCGCGCGACCGTGACCGGATCGACGCCGGCCTCGAGACAGGCCTGGCTGATGGCGAAGGTGCGCGGCGTAATGTTGGCGTAATGGAAGGATCCGGTGTCGGTCAGGATCGCCAGGTAGACGTGCGTCGCGACTTCGCGCGTCAGCGGCGCACCCATCAATTCGACCAGCTCGAAAATCATCTCGCCGAGCGCCGCCGCGGTCGAGTCGAACCACTTGAGGTTGCCGTAGCCGGTGTTGCCGGGGTGATGGTCGATGTTGATCACGAAGAATCGATCGAGGCCCGTCACGCCGGTGCGCGCCAGATCGCCGCATTCCATGACGATCGCGGCGTCGTAGTGTGCGTCGGCCGGCACCGCATTGGTTACCTGAATCTCTGGAACGCCGGGGAACTGCATCAGCGGGCCGGGCGCCGGGTCGGCATGCACCACGTCGGCGTGCTTACCGATCGCGCGCAGCGCATAGGCCATCGCCAGTGAGGATCCGATCGAGTCGCCGTCGGGCCGTGCATGGGAGGAAATAATGAATCGCTGCCGCGCCTTGACCGCCGCGGCAATCTGCCGCGCGTCAGGACTGGTCGTCATGCGAGTCCGGGTCCGAAGCATGCAGCTCGTTGATCAGCTGTTCAATGCGGTCCTGTCCGGCAATCGATTCGTCGTAAATGAAATGCAGCTCGGGGACGCGCTTCAGGCGCAATCGTGATCCGATCTGGCGGCGCAGGAATGGTGTCGCGCGCGCGACGGCGCGCTCGGAATTCCGACGGGCTTTGTCGTCGCCAAGCGCGGTGTAGAACACCCGCGCGGTCTGCAGGTCGGGCGTCACCTGCACGCGCGTGATGGTGACGAAGCCGATCCCCGGATCGTGCACCTCACGCGCCAGCAGTTGTCCCAGCTCGCCGCGGAGCTGATCCGCGACACGGTCCGGTCGAGAGCCCTGTGACATTACGCCGTAATCGCGACCCGCTCCATGACGAACACTTCAATGACGTCGCCGACCTTGAGGTCGTTGTACTTCTCGAAGCCGATGCCGCATTCGAAGCCCGACTTCACCTCGCTGACGTCGTCTTTGAAACGCCGCAGCGATCCGATCTTACCTTCGTAGACCACCACGTTGTCGCGCAGCAGTCGCGCCTGCGTGTCGCCGGCGCGGGTGATCCGGCCTTCGGTGACCATACAGCCGGCGATGGTGCCGTACTTCGGCACCTTGAAGGTCTCGCGAACCGCGGCGACGCCGATCCGGACTTCCTTGAACGTCGGATCGAGCAGGCCGGACATCGCCTTCTTCATCTCGTCGGTCACGTTGTAGATCACCGAGTGCGAACGGATCTCGACCCGCTCGCGCGCGGCGATTTCTTCCGCGTTGCGGTCAGGACGCACGTTGAACGCAATCACGATGGCATTCGATGCCGACGCCAGCAGCACATCCGATTCGTTGACCGCGCCGACGCCGGCGTGGATGATCCGGATCTTCACCTTCTCGTCGGTCAGTTTGGTCAGCGTGTCGGCCAGCACTTCGGCCGAGCCCTGGACGTCGGCCTTGATGATGATCGGCAGCTCTTTCATGCCGCCTTCGGAAATCTGCGCCTGCAGCGATTCGAGAGTCAACCGGCCGCCCTTGGCACCAAGCGCCCGGGTCTTCGCCTGTTCCTCGCGGAACGTCGCGATTTGGCGAGCCTTTGCCGCGTCGGCGACCTGGAAGACGTCGCCAGGCTGCGGCAACCCGCCCAACCCCAGAACTTCGACCGGCGTCGACGGACCAGCCGACTTCGTCGGACGGCCGCGGTCATCGATCAGTGCGCGTACCCGGCCGACGATCGGTCCGGCGATGAACGTGTCGCCAACGCTGAGCGTCCCGTCCTGTACCAGGACGGTCGCCACCGGACCGCGTCCCTTATCGAGCTTGGCCTCGAGCACCGTGCCCTGGGCGCTGCGCTTCGGATTCGCCTTCAACTCGCCAATTTCCGAAACCAGCAGGATCATCTCGAGCAGCGAGTCGAGATTGGTTTTCTGTCGGGCCGAGACTTCGACCGTCACCGTCTTGCCGCCCCACTCTTCCGGCATGAGATCGAGTTCGGTCAGCTCGCGTTTGACCCGTTCGGGGCTGGCGTTCGCCTTGTCGATCTTGTTGATCGCCACAATGATCGGCACGTTTGCCGCCTTCGCGTGGTCGATCGCTTCGCGGGTTTGCGGCATCACGCCATCGTCGGCTGCCACCACCAGCACGACGATGTCGGTCACCTTGGCGCCGCGGGCGCGCATCAAGGTAAACGCTTCGTGGCCGGGCGTGTCGAGGAAGACGATGTCCCGGTTGTTGATCGTGACGTGATACGCGCCGATGTGCTGGGTAATGCCGCCCGCTTCGCGCTCGGCAACGCGCGCTTCACGGATGGCATCGAGCAGACTGGTCTTGCCGTGGTCGACGTGGCCCATGACGGTCACGACCGGTGCACGCGTGACGATGTCTTCGGCGCGCGCTTCGCTGCTGTCGACCTGCAGCAGTTCCTCTTCGAAACTGCGCAGTTGAACATCGGCGCCAAATTCGCGCGCGATCATCGTCGCCGTTTCAGTGTCGAGCGTGCTGTTGATGGTCAGCATGATCCGCTTCATCAGCAGCTTCGCGAGGACGTCCTTGACGCGAACGTCCAGTTTGTCCGCCAAATCCTTGACCGTCATGCCCTCGGCCAGCGTAATCGTGCGGCTGACCGGCGGCGGCGCCATGGATGGTGGTGGCGCGAGCGGACGCGGTGCTTGCTCGCGTCGCTGGCCTGGCGCCGGCCGCGATTGCGGGCGCTGACCCCCGAACGGCGGTCGCTGCGGCATTCCGGGCCGCTGCGGATATGGCAGGCCCGGCCGTGGCGGACCGCCCGGTTGCTGCGTGCGAACCGGCTGCGAGGGTAGCGGACGCGGGCCGCCCACCGGACCTTGTGGCCGCGGCACATACGGACGCTGGCCGGCAGGGCCGGCTCCCGGACGCGATAACGGCGGAAACGGTGGACGCGCGCCAGTCGTGCCTGCCTGGCCGGCGGCGGCGCCTGCGGCGCCTGCGGCGGGTCGCGCGGCAACTGGAATTGCTGGACGCTCGGATTTCGGGGCCACGCGAGGCACGACGCGCGGTGGCGTCGTCGTCGGCAACGGCGGCGTCGGTGTCGTCGGACGTTGTTCTTCGATGCGAAGGCGAAGCGTCGGCGGCACGACGCGACCAGGCTTCGCAGCCGCCGCGGTCGGCGGTGGAGCAGCAGCCATTGCGGGCGGTTCAACGACCTCGGCGATCGGAGTCGATTGTTCTGGTTGAGGTGGCGCGGCTGGCGGCGCGGCTGGCGGTTCCGGCGGCGCAACCTTGGGAGCAGGTTCCTCGACCTGCAACGTGCGGCGCGGTCGAACCTCGGTACGCGGTGGCGGCGGTACAACCGGCGAAGCAGCGACCGGTTCGGCCGCAACTTCGGCGACCGGTGCCGGCGACGTCTGCTCGGGAAGCGGCTCGGGCTCGACCACGGCCGGTGCCGGCGCCTTGGCCGCCTTCACCAGGCGCGGCGGCGGCAGTGCCGGCGCGACCGGCTTCGCCGGCTCGGCGCTTTTCTTCGCGGGCGCTGGACTCTTGCCTTTGCCCTTCACTACCGGCGTCTCGGCGAAGATGTCTCCGGTCGGCAGCGTGATGTTGCGCTGCTTGGCGAGACGGTCGACGAACTGGCGCGCGACGACTTCCTCGATGGTGCTCGAGGCGCTCTTCACCTCGATGCCGTGATCGCGCTTCAGCAGCGCGGTCACTTCCTGGCTCGTCGTGTTCAGCAGCTCCGCGACCTTATAAATCCGAACAGTTGACAAACGTTACTCCTGAGATGCATCCGCCGTGTCTTTTTCCGGGGTGGCTTCGTCCGCGGTGGTTTCACCGCGGGCCGCCGCCAGGATCTTTTCCGCCGTCTTGCCGCCGATGCCGGGGATATCCGACAGCTGTTCGACGGTGGCTGCGGCCACCGCGTCGTGCGTCGAGAGTCCGGCCGCGACAAGTTTCCGCACGGTCTTTTCACCGATTCCGGCAAGCGTATAAGGAACCGGCGTGTCCGACACTTCCGCTTCGGCCGCGGCCGCTTCCGCTTCGCCCACTTCCGCTTCCGTCGCTTGCAGTTCGGTCGCCTGCGGTTCCGGCGCCTCCGGTTCCGAGGCCTTGGGGCCATCGCCAAACAGCGCCTCCGGCGTCAGTTCGCCGCCTTCTTCGCCGGCCAGTCCGAGCTCACCAAACTGCGCTTCGACTTCGCGCCGCTTTTCTTCCTCGCTCTTGATGTCGATCCGCCAGCCGGTCAGCTTGGCCGCCAGCCGCACGTTCTGGCCTTTTTTGCCGATCGCCAGCGACAGCTGCTTGTCTTCGACGATCACTTCCATCACCCGCTCGCGCTCGTCGACAATCGACACGCGCTGTACTTTCGCGGGGGAGAGCGCGTTGGTCACGAACGCAATCGGATCCTCCGACCATTCGACGATGTCGATCTTTTCGCCGCGCAGCTCGCGAATAATCGACTGCACCCGCGTGCCCTTCATGCCGACGCAGGCGCCGACCGGATCGACGTCGCGCTCGCGTGAAAAGACCGCGACCTTGGCACGGTCGCCGGCTTCGCGGACGGCGCCGCGGATCATCACGGTGCCGTCGTAGATTTCCGGCACTTCCTGTTCGAACAGTTTGATCAACAACGCCGGGTCGGTGCGCGACAGCATGATCTGCGGGCCCTTGGCGCCGCGGTTCACACCTTTGATCACGGCGCGCACTCGATCGCCGGGGTTGTAGCTTTCGGCGCGCGACTGTTCCTTGCGCGGAATCACCGCCTCGTTGCGGCCGATTTCGACGACGATGTCGCCGTTTTCGAAGCGCTTGACCGTGGCAGTCTGCACTTCGCCGACCCGCTGGCTGAATTCGGCGTAAACGTTTTCGCGCTCCGCTTCCCGAACCTTCTGGAAGATGACCTGCTTGGCGGTCTGCGCGGCGATTCGGCCGAGCACTTCGGTCGGCTTCGGAAATTCCATCTCGTCGCCGAGTTCGATGCTGTTGGCCACTTCGTCGCCATAGAGCGGGCGGTACATCTCGCGCGCTTCGTCCAGCGAAATCTCGGTCGCTGGAGTGGTCACCGCTTCAACCACGGTCTTCAACGCGAACAGATCGACCTGCCCGGTTTCGGTATTGAAGCGCGTCTTCAAGTTCTCGCCGGTCTTGTAGTACTTGCGCGAAGCGGTTGCGACGGCTTCCTCGATCGCGCTGATCACGGTTTCCGGCTCGATGCCTTTTTCCTTGGCGAGGGCCTCAATCGTTTGTTGCAAAGAATTCGACATTTTAGAAATCCACTTCCAGATTCGCCCGCCTGATCAACCCGATTGCCACCCGGTGCCGCTGGTGATCGTCCGCGTCGATCAGCACGGCACCGTCGTCAACGCCGGCCAGCACACCGCGAAAAAATCCCTGGCCGTCCACCTTCTCGCGCATCACGATCTTGGCGCGACGGCCGGCGAAACGCGCGTAGTCGTGCGCGTGGCGCAGCGGCCGATCCAGCCCGGGCGACGAAACCTCCAGCGTGTAGGCAGTCGGCACCACGTCTTCGACGTCGAGAATCGCGCTCAAATCGCGGCTGACGTGGGCGCAGTCCTCGACGCTGACGCTTTCCTCGGCCGTCGCTGCCGGTCCGGGGCGATCGATTCGAACGCGCAGCACCATGCCCTGCGCCTCCCGCCGAAACTGAACGTCGAAAATCTCCAGACCGTAGCTGTCCGCGACGCGGTCCGCGATGGTCCGAATCTGCCCGACGACATCCCCAGAAGCCGCCAAATCCGGTCCTTAAACACAAAAAGTGGGCACACGCCCACTTCGGTCCTTACCTAGGCTCCGAATTGAAAATTATAGCACGTCCGTGGACGAGTTTAAGACACCGGCCGAGCGATCAAATCGTAGCCTCGCGCGCCGACGATCTCGGCGTCGAGGAATTGTCCGGGTCGGAAGCTCGACGGGTCGCATTCGGTCAGAAAAACCGCGGCGTCGATATCCGGGGCCTGGGTCTGTAGCCGGCCTTTGAGGACGAGCTCGTGGTCCGACGCCGGGCCGTCCACGACCATTCGCACGCGCTCGCCGAGCCGCCCCTTCTGCCGGCGGGCGATCAGGCCTTTCTGAAGGCCCATTACGCGCGAGCGCCGCGCCGCTTTGACCCTGGCCGGCACATCGTCAGCCAGGTCAAAGGCGGAAGTTCCTTCCTCGTGGGAATAGGTGAAGACTCCGACGTGGTCGAATCGGTGACTCTCGACGAATTCCGTCAGCGCGTCCACGTCCTGCTCGGTCTCGCCCGGAAAGCCGACGATGAAGGTGGTCCGCAGGGCCACGCCTGGCACGCGATCGCGGATCTTGTTGAGCAGGACGTCGTAGCCTTTGCGTGTACCCGGTCTCTTCATCCGCTTCAACACCGAATCGGATGCGTGTTGCAGCGGCAGGTCGATGTATTTACAGACCTTCTCGCACTCGGTCATCGCCGCAAGCGTGCCATCGTCGATCGTCGTCGGATACAGGTAAAGAAGGCGAATCCATTCGAGACCGTCGATCGCGTTCAGTTCGCGAAGCAGACGCGCCAAGGCACCGCGCTCGTCCCGGTCGATGCCGTAAAACGTGGTGTCTTGCGAGATCAGCAGCAGTTCCTTCACGCCCTGCGCCGCGAGCATGCGGGCTTCGGCGACGACCGAGTCGGCCGGCCGGCTGCGATAAGCACCGCGCAGCGTCGGGATGATACAGAAAGCGCACTTGTAGTCGCAGCCTTCGGCGATTTTGACGTAGGCGTAGTGCCTGGGCGTGGCCATCAACCGCGGCGTGGTCGCGTCGTAAATGTAGGTTGGGCGCGTCCCTGGTGCCGAGCGGTGGAACGTCAGCGGACTGCCGCCGATCGCGCCGACAATCTCGGGCACTTCGCCGGTACCGAGGACTGCGTCGATTTCAGGGATTTCCTTCTTCAGTTCGTCGCGGTAGCGCTCCGCCATGCAGCCGGTAACGATCAGCCGGCGACACTGGCCGTCTTTCTTGTGCTGCGCCATCTCCAGGATGGTGTCGATCGACTCCTGTTTCGCGGAATCGATGAACGCACAGGTGTTGACGACCAGCACGTCGGCGGCCGCGGCGTCGCGGGTCAACTCGTGCCCGGCCTGTTGCGCGAGGCCGAGCATGACTTCGGAGTCGACGAGGTTTTTGGGGCAGCCGAGAGAAATCAGTCCAACTTTCATTGCGGCGACAACTGAGCCAGTGTTGATCACGAAGAGGCCAAACACCAAGAACGGTATGAGTCGACGGATAATGAACCGAGCATGGCCACAAACGATCGCATCGACGTCGCAGCGATATTGAAAGGCGCAATTCCGCTCGGTACCGAGGTAACAGTCCGCGGCTGGGTTCGGACTCGAAGAGATTCCAAGGCCGGGCTGTCGTTCATTCACCTGCACGACGGTTCGTGCTTCGATCCGGTGCAGGTCGTCGCGCCGGCGGCGCTGCCCAACTATGAAAGCGACGTGAAGAGGCTGACCTCGGGCTGTTCGGCGATCGCGGTGGGCACGGTAACAGCGAGCCAGGGCCAGTCGCAGGCCGTCGAGATTCAGGCAAAATCGCTCGAAGTCACGGGCTGGGTCGACGACCCGGACACCTACCCGATTCAACCGAAGAAGACCTCGTTCGAATACCTGCGCGAAGTGGCGCACCTTCGGCCGCGCACGAACACGATTGGCGCTGTCGCTCGGGTGCGGCACGCTCTCAGCATGGCCATCCACCGCTACTACCACGAGCGGGGATACTTCTGGGTGCATGCGCCGATCATCACGGCGAGCGATGCCGAAGGCGCCGGCGAGATGTTCCGCGTCAGCACGCTCGATCTCGCCAACCGCGACGCGATTCCCCGCACGCCTGACGGCCGCACCGACTTCACCCAGGATTTCTTCGGCAAAGAGGCGTTTCTTACGGTCAGCGGCCAGCTGAACGTCGAGACCTACTGCTGCGCGCTGTCGAAGGTCTATACGTTCGGGCCGACGTTCCGGGCCGAAAACAGCAACACCAGCCGGCATCTCGCCGAGTTCTGGATGGTGGAACCGGAACTCGCCTTCGCGGATCTGAGCGACAACGCGGATCTCGCCGAGTCGTTTCTGAAATACATCTTCACGGCGCTTCTCAACGAGCGGAGCGACGACCTGAAGTTCTTCGCGGACCGCATCGACAAGGACTGCATCGCCCGTCTCGAGCGCTTCGTCGCTTCGTCATTCGCACGCCTGACCTACACCGATGCCATCGCCGCGCTCGAAAAGAGCGGCAAGAAGTTCGAGTTTCCGGTGCGGTGGGGCATCGACCTGCAGTCCGAGCACGAACGCTGGCTCACCGAAGAACACGTCAAAGCGCCGATCGTCGTCATGAACTACCCGAAGGAGATCAAGGCGTTCTACATGCGCATGAACGACGACCAGAAGACGGTAGCGGCGATGGATGTCCTCGCGCCCGGCATCGGCGAGATCATCGGCGGCTCACAGCGCGAGGAGCGGTTGGACTGCCTCGATCGACGGCTGGCCGAGTTGAATCTCGACGCCAGCCATTACGGCTGGTATCGCGACCTGCGCCGCTACGGGACGGTGCCCCACGCCGGATTCGGCCTTGGCCTCGAGCGGACGATCATCTACGCGACTGGGATGGCCAACATCCGCGACGTGATTCCATTTCCACGGACTCCGGGCAACGCATCGTTCTAGTCAGCGCCCGAACGAGGGCGCGGTGAACAGCTTGTCGATTGTGTGGCGTGCGTCGCGGGCCTTTTTCAGCGCCGGCGCAATCGACCCGCGCGCCTCTGGCAAATCCAGCACAAACGGGCCCTCGTAGCCGACCTTCTGCAGGGTCGTCATCACCGGCGGCCAGTTGATCGAGCTTTCGGCCGGCAGTCGCGCTGCCACCAGGTACTCCGATGCCGTCTCAATTGCTTCCACGAGCGCTGTGCCTCTCCCGGCCGAGGCGAAGTCCAGCGCGATGCCGATGAACGCTTCGCATCGCTCCACAAAACTCACGAGCGTCGTCACTGGTTTCATGGATGGCGACCGCGAGTCGACCGCGATCGTTACGCCGAGTGGTTCGGCCAGTTCCGCGAGCTTTTCGACTGCCTTGGCCGCGCTTTTGGGCGAGCCGACCGGCAGGACGAGTGTGCGGAATGGAATCCGCCGCGCGACGTAGAGCGCGGCTTCCACCGGCCGGAGATCTCCTGCGTTCCAGGGTTGCGCGCCGTCCGGCGCCGGCGCCGCGATTGCGTGAAGATCGAGCCGCGCTTCGGCGAGCCACTGCTGGAGGTCGGCGACTGCCGCATCGTTCGACGGCTCGAAGTGGCCAGCCAGGACCGCGACCTCCACCACTTCGAATCCGTGGCCGGCGATCTCCATCAAGTGGTCGCGACTCAGCGGCTGCGATTGGAAGAGCCGAGTGGATATCCCGAACCGCCGCTTCGCCACCATCGGAACCATTTTTCAATGGAGCGCTTTGCGGTATTCCTCGCTGAAGCGCTTGCCGATTTGTTCCCGGGCCAGCAGGTCGGCACGCAACTGCTGGTGTCTACGCCAGTTCTTCGACACAGGTCGCCAGCAGCTCGCGGAGGCGGCCGAAGCGCTCGTACTTCTCGAGATTGGTGCGCGCGTAACGCAGCGTTCGCGGAATGTATTGAATGTAGACCGTGTTGCGCCGCGTGATCGTCTGGTAGCCGAACGTGCCGAGCGCCTTGAGATTGCGCTGCAGCGCCATCAGGTCGAATCGGCGGCGGAACTCTACGGCGTTCTGCTCCGCCGGGGTTCCGGCCCTCAACGCCAGGAAATACGCCAGCAGCTCGTCGACATCACGATCGATGATGTCCATGTAGGAATCGCGGAGCAGCGACACCAGGTCGTAGGTGTCGGGGCCCATTCGCGCATCCTGAAAATCGATGATGTGCAGTCCGCCGTCGCTCACCATCAGGTTGCGGCTGTGGTAATCGCGATGGCACAGCACGCGCGGCTCGGCGGCAAGTTCCTGAGCGATCGCCGCCCACTCGCAGGTCAGCGCTTCGCGCGCCGCCGCTGTGAATTTCGCAGCCCGATAGCCCTCGACGAAATGCTTGGTGAAGAATTCCAGTTCCCACGTCAGCTTCTCGACGTCGAACGCGATGCCATACGGCAGATAACGCGGCGAGGCGAGCTCGGCGCCGCGGCGCTGCAGCCGGTCGATGAACGCCACCGCCTGGCGGTAGAGCGCGGCGTGCTCGGTCTCTTCCGCGGCGCCGAGATGCGCCTGCAGCGTCGTGTCGCCGAGATCCTGCTGCGCAACGATACCGAGCGAATCTGAGTGACCCAGAATGTCCGGGACTGGCAGCGGAATGCGCTCCATCAGGTGCGCGATATTGGCAAACGGCAGTGTCGCGAAGTCGATCGGTCCGGCATGGAGCGCCAGCACCAACGACGGTCCGTCGGCGGGGATGACTCGAAAATACCGGCGATCCGATGCATCGCCGGTCAGCGGAACGACCCGCGCCTGCCTTTCCGCGAGGCCACTCTCCTCCAGATAGCGGTCGATCCGCTCTCGCAGCTGCAGCGCGTTGGTCGTCCGTTGTTCAGGCATCAGTGACTCTCGATTGGAGTGATCATCAGCTGGTCACCGTCAGCCATGACGATGGCGCGCTCGTAAACGGCGCCGGCCGGCACGCGCACGCCGTCGGTGACGATGCACTCGGTGAGCGACGCACCTGGGCCGACCTCCACATCGTCCCACAGCACGGAGCGCGTGACCCGCGCCGCCGCATCAATCGTGGCATGCCGGCCGACGTCGCTTCCCGCGGTCGTGAATGCGAGCGTCGTCCGCAAGTAGTCGTCCGGAGTGCCGACGTCGAAGAATTGCCAGTCGCCGCAATAGCCACGCACCGGTAGACGCGGATCGTTCAACAGCCGATCGTACACGCCGCCGATCGAGCTGGCTTTTTCACCAGCAGGAATCGTCGAAAAGACCGAGCCCTCCACCACCTGAACCCCGATGAAATGCCAGCTGCCGTTCGCCGTGGGGCCGCGCGGCACAAACCCGGTGATCACGCCCTGGTCATCCACCTGCACGCCGCCATAGCGGGTGAAATCGCGATTGGGCACCAGCGCGAGTGTGATCAGCGCCCCCGATCGGCGGTGTGCGTCGGCCATCTGTGAGAGGTCAACGTCGGTAAGGGTGTCGCCGTTGATCACGAAAAACGTCGCAGCGCCGACGATCGGCAGCGCGAGGCGCGGGCCGCCGGCACTGCCCAGAATCCGCGGCACTTCCCACGAATAGCGGGCGCGAACGCCGAGGTCTCGGCCCTCGCCGACCACCGCGGTGATCGTGTGCGGCTGGTGATGCAGGTTCATCACCACATCGGTCACACCATGCCTGGCGGTCCAGGCGAGGATTCGACGGATCATCGGCTCTCCGGCCACCGGAATCGCCGGCTTGGCCCGCCGATCGGTCAATGGACGCAGCCGTGTGCCGAGGCCGGCGGTCAAAATGAGCGCGCTACTGATAGACGATGCCACGGAGAATACGCAGGCACGGACTCAACACGGAGCAACGGGCAACGGAGCGAACGGAACAACCTTGTACAACACGTAACTCCGTTGCTCGGTTGCTCCGTGTTGAACCCGTGTCTCCGTCACCTCCGTTACGTTCGTTATCGCGGTTCGAAAAGCATGTCGCCGGGCACGACGCCACGGTTCTCGCAATCGAGCAAATAGAGCCGTCGGTAAGAGTCGAGCAGGTAATCGGCCGGGGTACGTCCCAGGGCCACCGCCATTTCTTCGATGCCGCGATTGCCGCCCTCGATTTCGACGAACACGCCGAATGGCGTTTCATCGACCGCGACCACCACGTCGTCGAGCACGAACTCTTCTCGATACTTCTCGTAGCGAAACCAGACATGAAATCCGAGTTCTTCGAACATGCGGATCAGCAGCGGGCCGTCGCCGACCATCGTCTCCAGTTCCTCGCGCACCTTGACCAGCGACGGTTGCACCGGGCCCTTGAAGGTGACGGAGCTTTTGCCCGATTCGACACGGACGCGCAACACGCAACGGCGCGTGCGCAGCGCGTCGTCCACCATGTCGAGCAGTGAATCTTCCTGCAGGCGGCGGCCCCGCAGCGGTGTGGCGCCGGCAGCTGTTACTGCGGCGCGGGCGGCGTCGACGTCAGGAAAGCGAAGCTTGATCTCGCGCTCGAGAATGGCGGCCATGCGGCCCCCTATTAGATGCTTGCTGCGCCTAAATTACAACGCAATCGTTCGGCCGAGCTTCGTAAACATCGCCCTGACGAACACGTACATCGTGAAGCACTCGAGTGCGAAAGCAGGGAAGCCGAGATAGCCGGGTAGCGGCATTTCGAAGATCTTGAGGCGCTCCATGATCGGCACGGTGTAGTGCCATTTCGCACGCGCCCAGTAATTCCAGAATTCCCACAACACCCCGCACAATACGCCGCTCAGACTGAGGTTGATCACTCGCTCGCGCGAAAGCGTCTCGGCGCCGAGCCGCGCGTTGATCGGATCGAGCAGAAAAATGAATCCGAGCCAGACCGGAGCCGCAAGGTAGCGCGCGACGTCGGAGGAAACGACGAACGGCGCGATCAGCATGATCAGGCCAAGCGGGATCCATAAAACTGCGCCGCCCAACCGATCGAACTCACTCGGCCCACGCTGTCCAGGCTTTCCGCCCCGGCTCCTCGCCGGCGATTCGACCGTCGGTGTGGCGCCGCGCAGGACCGCAAACAGTTCCGCCGCCTCGAAAATAGCCGGCGTAATCGTCGCGAACGACCAGGCGTAACCGAACTGCCGCAGCCAGAAGTTCCTGGGCAGGCCCGAGTAGTACCAGTTGTCGAGGACGAGGTTGAACCCCTCGAATACGACCCAAAGCGGGATCGACGCGAGCGCCAGCCACACGAATTCATGCGGCGCCGATCGAATCCACGAATTACCGCGCGCGCGATACACAAACGCATCGGCAAACACGATGAAGCCGGTCCACGCGATCGGTGTATTCCACGACGCGAACGGCTCGATCCCCGCGAGCGTCCCGGCTTCGCTGACCACCATGATGACGATGCCAGCGATGATCAGCGTCATGTCGCGCGCGTGCTGAACGAACAACCGCGTAGTTGCGGCCGGCCCACCCCTTTACCCAGCAGCATCACCTTCATCGTGCTGCCCAATCCGCCGGGCAACATCAGGGTCTTGAGCGCCGGGGCGTGTTCGGCCAGACGGTTCGGCTCCCAGTTGCTGCACAATCCGAGGACGAAGTACGTCTGATCGAGAAATCCGAGCGCGGTCATGCCTTCGGCTTCGGCGGCGCGGCGAACGCTGGTGAAATCGACGTGCGACGTGATGTCCTGTTCGCCAGCGTTCTGCAGCCAGCTCGGCGCTGATGCCTCGGCGCCCTGGCTGCGATGGCCGCTGAACGTTGTCAACGTGCCGGCGGCATGAGTCGCCGAATACAGTTCTCGCGCTTCATGTCCGTAATCGATCAGGATCATGAAGCCGCGGCGTAATCGGCGTGCCGCGTCCCGCATCCAGTCCACCGCGTTCAGGTTGATTTCGATCGTCCAGCCTGGTTCGAGCACGACGCCGAGCTGTTCCAGATATTCCGCAAGCCGCGGCGTCGATGCCGGACCGATCGCCGTCGCCGGCCGACGGTCGCCTGAGGTGGCAACGTAAACCTCTTTCAGCCCTTCTGCCGTCATTGTCACTTGATGCACCGGCATGGCGTCGAGCAGTTCGTTGGCGATCAGCACGCCTTCAAAGGATTCAGGCAGGACCGCACTCGACGTAGCGAGCAGGTTCGAGACGTCGCCGAGCGTTTCCCGCTGTGCCGCGCGGGCGGCTGCACTCGCCTCGACGAGGTGGAGTCGGATCGACTGAAAAAGGCCAGGATCGCGCTCGCGCAGCGCGCGCAGAATGTCGGCGGACAAGCGGCCGTTGCCGGCGCCGGCTTCTATCAGATCAAAAACGCGAGGTGATTGGGGATTGGGGATTGGGGATTGGAGAGTGTTTGGCGATTCAAGCGCGCGCCACATTTCCTCGATTTGTAATTCGAGGAGCTCGCCGAACAGCGGCCCGACGTCGACGCTGGTAAAAAAATCGCCCGCGCGCCCGGAACGTTGGGCGGCGCGGGCGTAGTAGCCGTTAGCGGGATCGTAAAGCGCGCGTTCCATGAACGCGGCGACTGTCAGGTGTGATTGGGGATCCAATCCCCGATCCCCAATCCCTAATCACTCCACGTTTTCAATCCTTCTTCACCGTCACAAACGTTTCACCGTTACCTCGCCAGACGATCAACTGCGCGAGATGCCCCGACTGGACTCTCTTCAGTTCTTCGGCTGCTTCCTGCGCCGACGCCACCTGCTTGCGATTCACTGAAAGGATCACATCGCCTGGGCGCAGTGCCCCCGCCGCCGGACCGTCGGGATCGACGTCGGTAATTACCGCGCCGCGCTGGCCGGACGGCACCGACAGGCGGCGAGCCATCGCCGGTGTCACGTTCTCGAGCGTCAACCCGAAGCCGCTGGCGCCATGCTCCTCAGGCTGATCCTGATTGTTCTGCGTCGAACGCGGACGACCGTTGTTCTGCTCGGCCTCGAGATCGAGTTCCTCGACGGTGACGTTCAGGGTTTTTTCCTGATGATTGCGCATGACTTTGATCGGCACGCTCGTCCCCGGTTTGGTCGCGACCACCATCGACACCAGCTCGTCACGGTTCGGTACCGGCCGGCCGTTGAACTGCACGACGACGTCGCCCGGTTCCATGCCGGCTTTCTGCGCGGCGCCGCCCTGCGAGACGCTGGCGACAATCGCGCCCATCCGCGACTTCAGCCCGAAGTCTTCATACCCTTCGCGGGGCACCGCGGTGACCGACACGCCAATGCGGCCGCGAATCACTTTGCCCTGACGCAGTTGCGGCAGCAGATCGCGGACGGTATTGATCGGCACTGCGAAGCCAATGCCGATGTTGCCCTCGCTGCGCGCGTTGGTGATGATGGCGGTGTTGATGCCGATCACTTCACCGCGCACGTTCAGCAGCGGGCCACCGGAGTTGCCCGGGTTGATCGCCGCGTCGGTCTGCATCACGTCGTTGGTCCGCCCGTCGCTGACCGGGAACGCGCGTTTGGCGGCGCTGATCACCCCGATCGTGACGGTGTGCGAATAGTTGAAGGGGTTGCCAATTGCCATCACCCAGTCGCCCGCGCCCATCTGCGATGAGTCGCCGAACTTGGCTTCCGGCAGCGGATCCTTCGGCTTTTCGATCAGCTGAATCAACGCGCTGTCGGTCAACTGGTCGCGGCCAATCAACTTCGCCTCATAGGTAACGTCCGGATCGTCACCGAACAATCCCACTTCGATCTTGATCGCGTCTTCGACGACGTGGTTGTTGGTCAGGATGAAACCGTCTTTACTGATAATGAAGCCGGTGCCGGTGGCCTGGGCCTTCGGTTCGCGCTGCGGCCGTCCGCGTCGCGCTCCGCCACGGCCGCCCTGGTCGCTGTCTCCCGGCTCCTGCTGGCCAGGTGTCCCGAAGAACCGATGGAGGAAGTCGTCGGGCGATCCGCCCTGGCCGCCAAAGAATTCCGTCAGGTCTTGCGATTTCGCGTTCATCGTCGTCCGGATGTTGACGACGGTCGGCGATGCCGCCTTGGCGATGTTGCGGAAGGTGTCGGCGCTCAGTGGTCCGCTAATCGGCGCGCTATTACTTGCCGGCACATTGATGGTTTGCGCCGCGGAGCGCGGTGTCATATCGAGGCGCGAGGCGATGATCATGCCGACAAACAGCGAGGCCGTCATCGCCAGCAGCACATAAAAGATCGTGGTCTTGCGAGTGGACATCGAAAATACTCCTTAATGCCGGACTAAACGACCGCGACGAATTCCGTTTGCAGCGGACCGGTCACTTCCGCATCGCGGGCAGTGACGATCATGTTGATTTCCGTACGAACGCCGAAATCCTCGAAATAAATGCCTGGTTCAATGGTGAAGCCAGTGCCGGGCAACAGGCGACGGTCGTCATGGGTTTCGTAGTCGTCCATGTTGACACCGTTGCCGTGCACAGACTCGCCAAGGCTATGGCCGGTGCGGTGCAGAATCTGCGTGCCATATCCTGCCTGGCGAATCACTCCCGATGCGGCGCGATCTACTTCGAAGCCGCGCAGTTCTCGGCCCGCCTGTGCCGCCTGTTTGACGAGACCGATCGCCGCATCACGCGCCTCGACGATGGTGGCGAAAGCTTTGGCGAAACGATCCGGAACGCGACGCCCGGTGAACCCCATCCACGTGATATCAGCAAACACCGCGCCCGGAACCTCGAGTTTGCCCCAAAGGTCGAGCAATACGATGTCGCCCGTCGTTATCGGTCGGTGAGCGTCGGGCGTGGGCAGATAGTGCGGATTACCTGCGTTCGGTCCCACTGAAACGTTTGGATCGGCATCGGCAACCAGTCCCTCGTCCCGGAACCACCCGGCCATTGCCTGCTGAACGTCGTATTCTGTCGTCGCAACGCCGTCGCGTAGCCGGCGCGCGATCAGGTCGAACGCCCGATCCTTCACACGGTAGAGCTTCTCGGAAGCCTCACGGTGCGTCGCGATAGCCGCGATATCCCACACGGCCGAAAAACGCTGGATGAGATCGCCCGAAGAAACGACGTCCACTCCGCATTGTCGGACCAATTCAATGGTGCCCGCGTCCACTCTCGAGACATAAGGGATCGCGCAACCAGGCGAATATTCCATCGCGATGCGGCGCAAGCCGCCGAGCAACGTCTTCAGGCCGGCTTCGAGCTGGTCGCGGCCGGCGTATTTGGTCGCGGTTCCGGGCAGGTGCGCGAGCGAGTTCGGCTCTATGGCGTGTACCAGTTGGCGGGGCGTGCCAGTGGCGGGAATGAGGTAGTACCAGCGGCGCGTTGCCAGATGGCCGCCCTGCCGGTTGACGGCCGTAATATCGGCCGCGATCGAATTCGTGCCGCGGAAGTCGTAGAGTAGCCAGCCGTCGATGCCGTCGGCTCGCAGCGCCTGTTGAACGTCAGCTATGGAGAGCCGAACGCCCGAAGACTCGGCGGCGGCCTGCAAAGAACCCATTCCAACAAGTATAGACGCCTTCGCCGACAGACCACGGGCGTCTCGCTGAGGCGCGCGATGCCGCGCCTCGGCGGCGGAGCGGGACGTATAATCGGAAGCCAAGGACTTATGAAGAAACGTCTCCAAATTACGGCCCTCGTTGTGTTTGTGGCTGCCACGGCGGCGGCGCTCATCGCGGATCAGGCTCCGACGCCACAACCGCAGGCGCAGACGCCAACGTTCAAGCTGCAGGTCGACTACGTTGAAGTCGATGCGGTCGTCACCGATCGAGACGGCAACCTCGTAAAGGACCTGAAAAAAGAAGATTTTCAGGTGGTCGAAGACGGCAAGGCGCAGACGATCAGCCTGTTCTCGCAGGTTGACATTCCGATCGAGCGAGCCGATCGTCCGCTGAACAGTCCGACACCGATTGAACCGGACGTGCGCACCAACGAACGGCCGTTCGAAGGCCGTGTCTACGTCATGGTGATCGACGACCTCCACACCCGATTCGGGCGTTCGCAGCGGGTGAAAGCCGTGGCCAGGCAGTTCATCGAGCAACGGCTCGGCGCCAACGACGTGATGGCGGTCGTGCACACCGCCGGGCCAACCGAGTGGAGTCAGGAATTCACGAACAGCAAGCGGCTGTTGCTGGCAGCGGTCAACAAAACACAGGGCAAGAAACTCGATTCGGCGACGGTCAACAAGACGCGCGAGTACTATCAGACGCGCGACCTGCGCCAGCAGGGCGATCCGTTGAACGATCCGGACGACGCCGAGCGCGCGTTCAACGCCCGCAACACCCTGACGACGCTGCGGAACGTGTCGGACTGGTTTGCCTCGGTCCGCGGCCGCCGCAAGGCGATCATCTTCGTCAGCGAAGGAATCGATTACGACATCAACGATCTGATTCCGCAAACCGGTTCCACCCACAACGCGGCGACCGACATCATCGACGAGACGCGGCAGACGATTGCCGCCGCGACGCGTTCGAACGTGGCGATTTACGGGATCGATCCGCGCGGCCTGACCGACCTCGGCGACGAGACGATCGAGATTGGCGCGTTTCCCGACGACACGTCGCTCGGCGTAGGGCAGGGCTCGCTGTGGAACGAAGTTCGGTTGTCGCAGGACAGCCTGCGGACGTTGTCTGATGAAACCGGCGGCTTCGCGATCGTCAACCGCAACGATTTCGCCAGTGCGTTCGATCGGCTGGTCCGCGACAACAGTTCGTACTACGTCCTCGGCTATTACCCGCCCGACACGCGTCCGGGACGCATTCACAAGATCTCGGTGCGCGTCACGCGCCCCAACCTCACGGTCCGCGCGCGTAAGGGCTACATCACGCCGAAGAAAGTCGAGGCGCCGAAGGTGGCCACCAAAGACATCCGTACGCCGGAAGTGCGGGAGGCGATGGAGAGTCCGCTGCCCGTCAGCGGTCTGACGATCCACGCCTTCACGGCGCCGTTCAAAGGCACCGCGCCGAACGCGTCGGTACTGCTCGGCATTGAACTGCGCGGCAAAGACTTGAAGTTGACCAACAACGACGTAATCCAGTTGTCGTACCTGGCGATCGACGCCAACGGCAAGGTGAAAGGCGGCAACACCGATACCGTGTCGATGACCAATCTGAAGCCGGCAACACGTGAACGAATTCAGGAAACCGGTCTGCGGACGCTGACCCGGCTCGATCTGCCGCCAGGGCGCTATCAGGTGCGCATCGCCGCGCACGACGGCGCCGGCGGCAATGTGGGGTCCGTTCTGGCGGATCTGGAAGTTCCGGATTACGCGAAAATCCCATTCGGGATCAGCGGCCTGGTGATGACGTCGGCGTCCACCGCCGGCATGCCGACGGCGAAAGCCGATGAGCAATTGAAAACCGTGCTGCCTGGCGCACCGGTCGCGACCCGCTCGTTCCCGCAGAACGACGAGATTGCGTTGTTCGCCGAGGTCTACGATAACGCCGGCACCACGCCGCACAAAGTCGACATCTCGACCACGATCGCCACCGACGAAGGGCGGGTGCTCTTCAAGGATGAAGAGGCGCGCGACGCCGCCGACCTCGGCGGCAAATCCGGCGGCTACGGCTACGGCGTGCGTGTGCCGCTGAAAGACATCCCGCCGGGCAATTACGTTCTGACGGTGTCGGCAAAGTCGCGTCTGAAAGATTCGCCGACCGCCGAGCGTCAGGTCCGACTGATCGTGACGGCACCGCTGGTCCCATCCAGGGGGTGAGTGGATGGCTTCGTGGCTTCGCGTCTTCGCGGCTTCGTGCGTGCTGGTGAGCGTTGGCGTGCTGCACGGCCAGAGCGCGATTCGCACGGTGGACAAAGGCGCGCAAAGCAACGTCGACGATCGACTGACCGCGTCCGCGCGTAGCGAGGCCGAGTGGACCACGCTCTGGAAAAAGCACAACTTCGACCAGCCCGCTCCCCGCGTCGATTTTTCGAAGGAGATGGTCGTCGCGGTGTTCATGGGAAGCCGGCCAACGGCCGGCTTTTCCGTGGAAATTGTTGCCGCTGCCGAGCGAGACGGCAAGTTCGTCGTCACCTACAAAGAAGCGCAGCCTGCCCCCGGCGGAATCAGCGCGCAGGTGTTGACCGCGCCCTATCACATCGCGGCGGTCTCGAAGTCGTCCCTGCCGATTACTTTCGACAAGCAGTCGTAATCAGCGCTGCACCGCCGCCGGCCAGTTGACCACGGCGGTCAACGGCGTCGCCGTGTTCTGCCGGTCGCTCAGATTCACCAGAAACCGGCTGCCATCCCGCGACGGGACATACTGGTGGCCCTGCGTCGATGTCGAAAGCGTCGCCGAGAACAACGGATGGGGCGTCTGGCTTTCGAAATGATCGGTCGAGGTCACCGTCGCAGCCATGATCGTCGAGTCGAAGGCCATGAAAAACAGCTCTTTGCCGTCGGCACGCCACTGCGGCGACGTCCCTCCCTCGCGCGACACCATGTAGCGGCCCGGAGCGGGCGGAAAGGGTGCAACATACACCTGCGGCAGACCGCTCTCGTTGGACATGAATGCGATCCAGCGTCCATCCGGCGAGATCGTTCCCTGCTGTTCGCTTGCGGCGCCTTGGACGACCGCAAGCGGCGGTTGTTCGCCGAACATCGGCCGCACCCACAGATCAGTCGATCCGGCGACACCCGGGCTTCGCATATACACGATGTAGCGTCCATCGCGCGACCAGTCGGTCGGCACCAGTGAACCGAGCAAGCCGATCGAGTCAACGGGACGATCGAGCAGCAAATCGTCGCCGCCAGTCGCGGATGTGTCCTGCAGCCGAAGTGTTAGCTTTCCCTGACGGATGCCCTGAAAGACGATCCGTTTGCCGTCGGGCGACCACAGCGGCGCGTTATCGTCTTCAGGGGTGAAGGTCAATCGGCGATCCGCGCCGGTGGTTGTATCGATAGTCCAGATGTCGCGATTGGGGGGTTGGCCGGTAGTCGCCCCGACCGCCACTTTGGTTTCATCAGGAGACAGCGACAAGCTGGAATACATGCCCGGTTTGCCGACCTTCGCCAGTTCCTGACCGTTGCGATTGAGCCACACGATGCGGCCGGGCGCCGTCGCGGTGCGCGGGCCGTAAACCAGCGTGCCGGTCAGGGATGCCGTGACCGACATATAGCGGCTGCCTTCGCTGGCCACGCCTTCAATAATCGGAAAGAGTTCGCCTGCCAGCCTGCCGTTTGCTGCGTCGAACGGCTGCGCCATCAACGTGTTTTCGCGGTTGAACAAGAGATGGCCGGAGGCCATGATCGCGATCGACGTGTCGAGCTTCATGATTTCCGGCGCATCCATCGAGCCGAGCGTGCCCATCCTCAGTCGACCGGGTTTGATCGCCGGACAGCAGGTGCCGACGACGGCGGTGAATATGAACCGCTTGCCATCGGAGAGAAATTGCGGAAAGCGATGGTTGGTTTCGGCGTAGGCGGTGTCGAGAGTCGACGCGATGGTCGGTTCGCCGCCCGCCGCCGACACCCTCATCATCGGGCCTGCGGTTGACGGCGTGAAGAGAATGACATTATCCGGACTCCACGCGCCGCCACGCCCCGATACCGCATCACACAACGTGATGACCGGTCCGCCGGCGGCCGCGACCTTCTTCATTTTTCCACTCGCGAAAAAACCGAGCGAACGGCTGTCCGGTGACCAGAA
>Ga0207659_10000198_pt1 | contig 35847 bp, 53 predicted proteins | sample KBSM43metaG_FD_184330 | JGI IMG/M metagenome (GOLD analysis project Ga0207659, IMG submission 184330) | Miscanthus rhizosphere microbial communities from Kellogg Biological Station, Michigan, USA - KBS M4-3 metaG (SPAdes) (version 2) | ecosystem: Host-associated > Plants > Roots > Rhizosphere >...
TCGGGGGATGGCGTTGTCGGTCGGTTCGTCGGGCCGCTCGGATGCTGCGAGGGATGCGGCGCGCCGAACCGACCGACGAACCGACCGACAACGCCATCCCCCGACATGGTCGTCGCTGGTGTGGTCACGCCAAACGAGGCACGACGGTTGCTCGACATCACGACGTTTGATGATGCGGGGCCGGTGTATCTCGCGCTCCCGAAAGGATCACGATGACAACCGCCGCCTATGATTTCGAGCGCCTCAAACATCAGGCCGAGACGTTGGTCGAGACGACGCGCACCCTCGCGCACGAGGACGCCCTCGTCGCCGCGCTCAGTGTCCTGCTCGACGTGCGCCGTCAAACACAAGCCGAGGTCCTGTCGATTGTCGAGTACGCCCTCGATGCCGTCACCGCGGGCGTCGCACCCGAGGACGACGACGACACGGTTGATCCGATGATCCTGTTTCCCTCGCCGTGCTGCCATGCGCCGAGTACGCCGAAGCGCGCGACTGACCTCGTCTTGATCCGCATCTGTACGACGTGCGGCCGAGAGTTCCGCGTCTGATGGCGGTCCATCCGTGCCCGGTGCCACACTGCGAGGCGCTCCTCGAACCCGGCGTCACCCGGTGCCCTCGTCATCGCACGCACTACAATCAACAACGCGCCAACAACAACGCCCGGGGGTATACCTACCAGTGGCAGTTACGCGCCTCGTTGTTTCGCGAGCGGTACCCGTTCTGTGGGATGCGGCCCGGCGAGCGCGCGCCCGTGATGTCGGAATGTTACGAGGGGGGGCGTCTCACTCCGGCGACGCAAGTTGATCACGTCGTCCCGCATCGCGGCAACGTCGATCTGTTTTGGGACGAGGCAAACAATTGGCAATCGCTCTGTGCCGCGTGCGGCACGCGCAAAACGCGCGCGGGTTTGTGAAATGACGAACGACCGACGACGACGCGGGAGGGGGGGCGACTCGATGTTCGGCGCGCGACCCCGCCCAAACCAATTTCCCGTGAGCCGTGCAATTTCGCGCATTCCTCGGCCGACCGTTCCGATCACCGATCCATTGTTGCACGCGTTCGCCGTCGCGCTCGCGACGCTCCGCGCGAAGGACGACCGACGACCGCGGACCGTGGTCGAGGCCATCGAGGGGCCGGGCGCGCGCGCGCTCGTCATCGTCGGGAATGATCGGTGGATGCTCGAACGGTTACGCGGGGATGACGCGCGGGTGCGCGTGGGAACGGGCGAGGATGTATGAGGGGACGCAAGCGACTCCCGACCGCGTTGCATATGCTCCGCGGGAACCCGGGCAAGCGCCCGTTGCCGACGAACGAACCGACGCCCGAGGCGCTCCCGGCGACGGTGGACCCGCCGCCGTGGTTGGACAAAGTCGCCCGGGAGGAATGGCGGCGACTCGCGCCGCTCCTCGCCGATAACGGGCTCTTGACGGTCCTCGACGCCGACGCGCTCGCGATGTATTGCCGCGCGTTCGCGTCATGGCGGGAGGCGACCGACAAGATCGCGCACGAGGGATCGGTCCTCACGTCGCGCAACGGCTATCCGGTCGTCTCGCCGTGGATCAACGTCGCGGCGAAAAACATGATCACGATGCGGTCGCTGATGACCGAGTTCGGGTTGACGCCGTCGGCGCGGGCGCGGGTCTCGCGGGCGACGCCGAAGATCGACGCCTCGAACCCGCTCGAGAAGTTCATCCGACGGAGTCGGCAACGATGAGGATCGAGTGTATGGGTTCACGGTTCCCGGTCCTCGGGAAGATTGCGCCATGCTGTTCCCGGCGCGCCGATTGTCCCGTGTGCGGCCGATTCGTCGCGGTCGCGTCGTCGGGGTGTCTCGTTCCTCATAGCGCCCGGCTAGAGCAACGCGTACGAACGCGCGACCTAAAAACCCGGCAAACAGGTTAGGAATCGTATCGCCCGACGCGCGCCCGACCCCGTCACGAAATACGCGCTCGACGTCACGAGCGGGCGCGTCGTGGCGGGTCGTCTGGTCCGGCTCGCGTGCGCGCGGCATCTCGCCGACCTTGAGCGCCGACCCGGCAACGGGTTGGAGTGGCGACCGCGCGAGGCCGAACGCGTCATCGCGTTTTTTGCCGAGGTCCTGTGTTTGCCCGAGGTGACGGTCGTCGCCGACGAGGACGACGGGCGCGAGGCCGAGGACGGCGTCCCGTTCATCCTGCAACCGTGGCAACAGTTCATCAACGGATCGCTGATGGGTTGGTACACCGCCGCGGGAACGCGTCGCTTTCACGACGCGTACATCGAGGGCGCGAAGGGGTGCGGCAAAACGCCCAACGGCGCGGGCCTGATGTTGTACCTGCTCGTCGCCGACGGCGAACGCGCCGCGCAAATTTTCATGGCCGCGGTCGGCCGCGAGCAGGCCAAGATCGCGTTTGCCGACGCCGAGAAAATGGTCGCCGCGTCGCCGCACCTCCGCGCCATCGTGCAAAACACCGTCAACAACCTCGCCGTAGTCGAGACGGCGTCGTTTCTCCGCGCGATTTCGTCGGAGAAACGCGGCCTCGATGGGAAACGCGTGCATGGCGCGTTGATTGACGAGGAGCACGAGCACGCGTCCCCGGTCGTCGTCTCGAAAATGCGGCGCGGCACCAAGGGGCGACGCAACGCGCTCATCATGCGGACGACCAACTCGGGGTACGACCGGACCTCGATCTGCTGGCACGATCACGAATACTCGCGACAGGTGCTCGAAGGCACGGTTACTGATGACTCGTGGTTCGCGTACGTGTGCGGCCTCGACCCGTGCCCGGCGTGTGTCGCCGCGGGGAAACAGTTTCCCGCCGACGACTGCGCCGCGTGCGACGACTGGCGCGTCGAGGGGCCGCATTGGTTGAAAGCCAATCCGAACCTCGGCGTCTCGCTCTCGTGGCAATACCTCCGCGAGCTCGTGCGGCAAGCCAAAGGGCGACCCGAGGCCGTCTCGGATTTGCTCCGCTTTAACTTTTGCGTGTGGACGAGCGCCGTCACGCATGCGATCCACGTCGGCCAGTGGCACGCGTGCGACGCGCCGCCGCCCGCCTCGGCGCTTGTCGGCGTCCCGTGTTACGGCGGGTTGGACCTCGGGCAAACCGATGACTTTTCCGCGTGGGTCCGCGCGTGGGCGCTCGATGACGGCCGGGTCGTCGTCACGTGTCGATTCTGGATTCCCGAGTCGGCGCTCCTGAAATATCCGACGCGACCCTACAAGGAATGGCAACGCGCCGGAAACCTCATCGTCACCGAAGGGCCGACGAGCGACTACAAAAGCATCGAGGAAACCGTCGCCGCCGATTGCGCCGCGTCGGGTGTGCGCGAGGTCGCGTACGACAACCGGTTCGCGGAACAAATGGCGCAAAACCTCACGGGCCTCGGCGTCGTGATGGTGAACACGGGCCAAGGGTTTCAACTCAACGAGGCGATCCGCAAAAAACTCGACCTCATCACGACGGGCAAACTCGCGCACGGCGGCGACCCGATCCTCGCGTGGATGGCCGCGAACTATGTCATCCGGCACGGCACCAAGGGCGAGGTCCGGCCCGCCAAGGATCGCGCCTCGGAAAAAATCGACGGGCAAGTCGCGCTCGACATGGCGCTCGACCGCATCGTCCGGCGCGCGGCGACGCCGCCCAAGCAATATCAAATGCTCTTTTTTGGCGGGCCGCGATGACGCCGCCCAAGCGCCGCGGTCGCCCGCGCCTTGATCCCACCGATGAGACGGTGGACATCACGATCCGGATGCCCGCGCGGAGTTACATCGCGGCCTGTGAGCGGGCGAAACATGCGCGCGTGACCGTCCCCGAACTGTTCCGGCGCGAACTCGACCCGGCGACCCGACGCGGAATAAACGGGGCGAAAAATTGACCGACGGCCGCGGCCGGTCCATTGTGGGGACCGGTTCCTGTGGATCACGCGTACGCGGTCCTCCTCGTCAAAACACACGACGGCGAGCGCCGGGTGATTACCGGAATCGCCACCACGCCGACGCCCGACCGGCAAGGGGACGTCCTCGAACCGCTCGGCGTGCAGTTCAACAACCCGCTCCCGCTCCTCCTCCATCACGACAAGACGCGCCCCGTCGGGACGGTGACGCTCAAACCGCCGACCGCGGCAGGCGTCGAGTTCGAGGCGTCGCTCCCGCTCATCGCCGAGGAGGGGTCGGTTCGCGACCGCGTTGAGGAGGCATGGACGAGCATCAAGGCGGGCCTCATCCGCGGCGTGTCGGTCGGCTACCGGCCGCGCGGCGTGATCAAAGACGCTATCGAGTTTCTGAAATCGGGCGGCGTTCGGTTCAAGCAAACCGAACTCTGCGAACTCTCGCTCGTCACGGTCCCCGGCAACATCGAGGCGACCATCCTGACGATTAAATCGTTCGACGCTCCGCATCTGGCCGCGTCCGGCCATCACCCGACCGGCGTCTCGGTCCCGCCCATCGTGCGCGCGTTAAAGGATGCGCCGATCATGGCCACAACCGCCGAACAGATCACGACGTGGAAAAGTACCCGGGAAAGCAAGATGTCGAACCTCGCGGCGCTCATGAAAGACGCGGGCGACGAGGCGACGCTCAACGACGACCAACAGAAACAGTACGACGGCCTCCGCGACGAAATTCAGACCATCGACAAACACCTCGACCGGTTGGCCGAGTTCGAGCGGATGCTCGCGACCAACGCGCGGCCGGTCACGCCGACGCCCGATCCGGTGCGGCCCGGGATTCTGACCAACGACGGCGTCCCGCTCCCGGTGGTGCGGCCGAACGTCGAGAAGGGGACCGCGTTCATACGATCCGTCATGGCCAAAGTCGCCTGTCAAGGCAACCTGATGCAAGCGATTGAGTACGCGAAACGGTGGAAGGATTCGACGCCCGAGACCGAACTCATTCTCAAGGCCGCGGTCGCGCCCGGCGATACGATTAACCCGTCGTGGGCGGGATCGCTCGTCGTCGTCAACCGCGCGACCGACGAGTTTCTCGAACTCCTCCGCCCCGCGACCATCCTCGGCAAAATTCCCGGGTTGCGCCGCGTCCCGTTTAATACCTCGGTCCCGGTGCAAACCTCGGGCGGGACGTACGGATGGGTCGGGCAAGGCGCGCCGAAACCCGTGGGGAAACTCGGCTTGACGACGACCGTCCTCGCGTTCAGCAAGGCCGCGGGGATCATCGTCATCACCGAGGAACTCGCGAAACTCTCGACGCCGTCGGCGGAGCAAGTCGTCCGCGGCGACATGATCGCGGGGATGGCGCAATTTCTCGATCAACAGTTCATCGACCCGGCCGTCGCGGTCGTCGCGAACGTGTCGCCCGCGTCGATCACCAACGGCACGGTCGCGATTGCGTCGGGCGGCGACTCGCTCGCCGACCTCCGCGCGTTGATCGGATGGTTTGCGACCAACAACATTCCGCTCGGCGGCGTCGTGCTCATCATGTCGGAGGCGAACGGGTTCATCCTCAGTCAGAAACTCAACGCCCTCGGCGCGAAAGTGTTTCCAGACCTCAGCGCAACCGGCGGCACGATCAACGGGATGCTCGTCATCACCTCGAACACCGCGGGGACGAACGTCATCGCGTTGCAACCGTCGTATGTGCTCTACGCGGATGACGGCGGCGTGACGATTGATGTCTCGCGCGAGGCGTCGATCCAGATGGCCGATACGCCCATGAACCCGGCCGACGCAACGACCGTGTTTACGTCGCTGTGGCAAAACAACCTCGTCGGCCTCCGCGCCGAACGGTGGATCAACTGGTTGCGCGCGAAAACCGAAGCGGTCAAGTACGTCTCGGGTGCGACCTATCCGTCGGGCCTCTCGGTTGAGGGCACCGAAACGCCGACGCCGACCGCCGCCCGCCGCGGCGGCGCGAGCGCCGCGTAAGACGACGACCCCGGGCAACGCCTCCTCGTTGCCCGGGGTTTTGTTGTGAGGTTGACGGGATGCGACTCCTCGGGTACGACGTCACGATCAACCTCAAAGCGGTGCCGCCGCTCCGCCCGCTCGGCGGGCGCTCGTGGTGGCCGATCATCCGCGAACCCTATACGGGCGCATGGCAGAAAAATGAGGAGGTCGCGGTCGGCGACGCCCTCGGCTACTTCGCGGTGTTCGCGTGCGTGACCCTCATCGCGAGCGATATCGGCAAACTGCATCTCGCGCTCGTGCAACAATCCGACGCGGGCGTGTGGACCGAGACGGAAAATCCGGCCTTCTCGCCGGTCCTCCGCCGCCCGAACCGCTACCAAAACATCATCAAGTTTGTCGAGCAGTGGATCACCTCGAAACTGATTCACGGGAATACCTACGTTCTCAAACAACGCGACGGCCGCGGCGTCGTCTCGGCGCTGTACGTGCTCGACCCGACCAAGGTGACGCCGCTCCTCGCGAGCGACGGGTCGGTGTTTTACGAACTCCGCGCCGATGACCTCGGCGTCGTCGGCGACGCGGCGAACGCGCCGTCGGTCGGGCAAATCCGCCCGGGCGTGGTCGCCGTTCCGGCGCGGGAAATCATTCACGATCTGATGGTCGCCCTCTACCATCCGCTCATCGGCATCTCGCCGATTTCGGCGTGTGGCCTCGCGGCGCTCCAAGGGTTGAAAATCCAAGCGAACTCCTCGGCGTTTTTCGGCAACGGATCGAAACCGGGCGGCATCCTCACCGCGCCCGGCGCAATTTCCGAGGACACGGCGAAGCGCCTCCGCGACTATTGGGAAACGAATTTTTCCGGCGAGAACGTCGGCCGCGTCGCGGTCCTCGGCGACGGCCTCAAGTACGAGGCGATGACGGTCAACCCGGTCGATGCGGATCTGGTCAATCAACTCAATTGGACCGCAACGACCGTGTGTTCGGCGTTCCACGTCCCCGCGTACTTGATCGGCGTCGTCCCCTCGCCGCCCTACGCCAACGCCGAACCGTTGTTACAGCAGTACTATTCGCAGTGCATCCAATCGCTGTTGACGAATTTCGAGCTCTGCCTCGATGAGGGCCTCGAACTGCCGCGCGGCCTCGGGACCCAATTCGACATTGACGATCTGGTCTGGATGGATACGGCGACCAAAACCAAAGCGGCCCAAGACGGCGTCGGCGGCGGGACGTTGTCGCCCGACGAGGCGCGGTTCAAGTACTTCGGCCTCGGCAAGGTCGCGGGCGGCGACTCGCCGTACCTCCAACAGCAATATTTTTCGCTCGCGGCGCTCGCGGAGCGTGACGCGTCGAGTCCGCTCGTCAAGACGGCCGCGCCCGCGCCGCCGCTCGCGCCCGACGAGGCGATCAACCCGGGCGAGTTCGCCGCGGCGCTCGCGTCGCTCCTCGAAAAAACGGGGGACGCCCTCTATGCAGTCTGAGCAACTCGCGGCGCTCGTCGTCTCGGCATTGAAAACCGCGCTCGCGCCGCTCGCCGGGCGGGTGACGCGCCTCGAAGTCCAAGCCATCGACCCGCGGCCGGGCGTGCTCGAACTCACCAAGGAGTTAACCGTCCTCCGCGAACGGATCGCGGTCCTCGAAACCCGCGCGCCCGTGCCCGGCCCAACCGGCCTCCATGGCAAGGATGGCGCGGACGGCCTCGGGTTCGAGGACCTCGACGTCGAGCACGACGGCGAGCGCGGCGTCTTGTTCCGCTTTTCCCGCGGCGACAAGGTCAAGGAGTTCGCGGTCGCGTTCCCGTGTCTCCTGTGGCGCGGGACGTTCGTCCCGGGCACGGCGTATCAACCCGGCGACATCGTCACGCATGGCGGATCGGCGTGGCATTGTCAGAAGTCCACGACGACCCGGCCCGAGACGTTCGAGGGCGCGGCGTTTTGGAAATTGATGGTCAAGCGCGGCGACAAAGGGCGCGACCTCCGCGACGTCACCGCGCCCGCGCCTATCGTGAGGCGCGCGTGAGTGTCCCGACCGATCCCGCGCCGCTCGTGACGACCGACGAGGCCGCGGCGCACCTCCGCGAGGTCCTCGACGGGATGCCCGCCGAGAAACTCGCCGACCTCGAACTCAAGATCCTCGTCGCGAGCGCCGTCGTCCTCGACTATCTCAAGGGCCAAGCCGATCCGACGTGGGACGAGACGACGGTCCCGCTCGTCGTCAAGGGCGCGACGCTCGCGTACCTCGCGCACGTGTGGGAACACCGCGGCGACGACGAGACGCCCGTTGATGTCGATGCGCGCGCGTGGGAGGCGATGGATCGCATCCTCAAACGGCGACGCGATCCGACCCTGCAATGAGACGGACGACGACCGGAAACACGCGCCATCTCGTGACGCTCGACGTCATCGGATCACCCGTCGGCGACGGCGACGGCGGGTACACCGAGGGCGCGGTCCCGCTCAACCCGCCGACGTGGTACTGCGCGATGATGTCGGCGACGGCGGGCCGCGAGGCCCCGCGCGCCGGAACGATTTCGGCGACGGCGACGCATCGCCTCCGCGGCCGGTTCCATCCCGAAATCAGCGTCCGCACGCGGATCACGTTTCAGGACCCGCACCGCGGCACAACGCGTGTGTTCGCGGTCGAGAGCGTCGAGACCGTCGAGGAGCGCGGCGCGGAACTCGAAGTGATCGCGCATGAGGTCCTCGCCGAGGTCGCGCCATGAGCGGGCGCGTTCAATGGAACAACCTTGAGGAGTTCCGCGTCGCCATCCACGACACGCCCGTCCTCCTCCGCGGGACGGCGCTCCGCATCATCGATGAGGCGACCGACGACACGGCCGCGGCGCTTTACGCGAACTATCCGCGGGGCGAGACGGGCAACCTCCGCGGCGGCATCCGCGTCCACAAGTCGGCGACCGACCGCGTCATCCTCAACGAGGTCGCCAGCACCGCGCCGCACGCGCATCTGTGGGAGTACGGGACCGAGAACCGCAAAACCAAAAAAGGATTTTTTCGCGGGCGCGTGATTCCGGCACGCGCGCGCGGCCTCGAAACCTTGCGGTCGCTTGCCGCCCGATTCCGCCGTCGGATGCTCGGCCAACTCGCCGCCCTCAAGGACCTCACCAAGGTCGCCGCATGAGCGCGTATATCGCCGACGTCAACGCGGCGTTGATTGCAACCCTCGCGGGCGACGCCGCGCTCACGACGATCCTCGGCGGCCCGCATGTCTATCTGAACCTCGCGCCGCAAGGGTTGACGAAATTCGTTTTGCTCCGCCTCGATAACCATCGTGACGAGCGGATGTTTGGCGGGACGGCGTTCGAGGTCGCGGAGTACGTCATCAAGGCCGTCGTGCAAGCGACCGAGTTGAGCGCGGTCATCGCCGCGGCGCGGCGGATTCAAACCCTGCTCGACGGGCAAGATCTCACGCTCGCCGAGTACGGCGTGATGGCGATGCGGCGCGTCGATCATATCGAGTTCGGCGAAGTGGACGACGTCAACCGGGCATGGCAGCACGGCGGCGGCGTGTATGAAGTGTGGGTGTCGCCGGTCGCGACGCCCTGAAAGGGGAGTTTCTGATGGCGGCAACGGATCGGATTCACGGGTACAAGGGCGACGTCAAGGCCGACAAAACCGGCGGCGCGACCGCCGTCTCGCTCGCGTCGGTCAACGCGTGGTCGGCGTCGTTTGCGACCCAAAAAACGAATGTCACTTGCTTCAATGATCCGAACCTCGTCTATGTGCAAGGGTTGCCCGACATCAAGGGCAGTCTGGCGGGGTACTGGGACAAAACGGATCGGACCGTGTTCGAGGTCGCGTTCGGGTTCGTCGCGGCGATGCTCGAACTCTATCCCTCGTCGCTCGACCCGACCTACTACTGGAACGGGCTGGCATGGTTGGACGCGGCGATTGACGTGAAAGTCGATGGCGCCGTGACGATCAAGAGTGATTTCGTCGCGGCGGGACCGTGGGAGATGTTGCCCGCGCCGACCGTGCTCGCGCGGCGCGCGGCGTGAGATGGCGACGTTTCGCGGCGAACGCGGGCGAATCGTGTGGGCGTACTACGACGCCGCGCGCGTGGTCGCCTACATCGTCGCCCGCGGTCCCGGTCCGGGGTGGACGTTGACCGGGCGGATCGACGGCGAGGCGAACGCCTACAACCTCGCCGAGGGGCGCAAGCGCAACGCGTTGACGTTTGTCGCCTCGGAGAACCCGGGCGCGATGCGATGGCCGGTCGTGGCCGAGACGCTCGCCATCGGCGACGGGCGCGTCACCGCGCGCCTCGGCGCGGGGCCGATCTGATGGCGGCGTCGTGGTTCGTCACGCCGTCCATTGTGCGCCTCCCGCTTTCCGATGGGCAGTGGCTTGACGTGAAACAGGAACTTACCGCGGGCGAGGAGCGCGCCATGTTTGCGGCGATGGGCGAGCTCCGGCCCGAGACGCGCCTCGCCGGGTCGGGCGTGCGCGAGCAGTGGATCGTCGCGTACGTGCTCGCGTGGTCGCTCACCGACGACGAGGGGCGGCCGGTCGCGTTTTCGGCGGGCGCACTCGACGCGCTCCGCGGCGCACGGCTCGCGGAAATCTGGGACGCCATCAACGCGCACGATGAGCGGGTGCGCGACGCGCGGGACGAGGAAAAAAAAACCCGCGATGGCATCAATCCCTCGTCACCGAGTTGAGCGTCGCTCGCGTGATGCATTGGACGCTCGCGGAGGTGCGCGCCCTCCGCCCGCACGAGTTCGGCGCGCTCCTCGCGTGGATCAACGAGTCGTAACCGATGGATATCAACGCGAAATTTTCGGCGGATTTCACCGAGTTCAATACCGGTGTGACCGTCGCCGAGGACAAGCTCAAAGGCATCGAGGGCGAGGCGAGTAAGACCGCCGACGCGCTCGGCAAAGTACCCGCCGCGCTCGCCACGACAAACACCGCCGCCCGCGAGGGCGCGAGTGGCGTCACGCAACTCGGGCAAGCGTTGGGGACGGTCGATAAAACCCTCGGCCTCGCGGGCGTCAACATCGGGAAGGAAATCGGCGCGCTCAAGGAACTCGGGACGGTCGCGGGCAAGACGGCGACCGAACTCGGCCTGATTGCGACCGCGGGCGCGGTTGTGGGGACGGCCCTCGCCTCGTGGAATGTCGGCCGCGCGGTCGCCGGATTCTTTGACCTCGATAAAAAAATCGGCGACGCGACCGCGCGCCTCCTCGGGTTCGGCGACGTCGCCGCGCAAGTCGCGGGCGCACAGATGGACGAATTGATGCGGGCGTCGCTCCGCGCCGGGCGCGCCGTCACCGACCTTGCCGAGGCCCGCGCTATCAATGCGGGCGCGGTCGCGAAGGATATGAAGGCCGCCAAGGAGGCCCGCGAGGAGTACGACAAATGGGCGGAGGCGACCAAGCGGATCACCGATCTGGCGTGGGATTGGCAAAAGACCCTCCAAACGATCAACCCGGTGTCGGCGGAGGCCGCCAAATCGATGCTCGCGCTCGGCGCGTCGGTGACCGATGTCGCCGCCTCGACCGGGTTGTCGGTGCGCCAAGTCAACGCGCTCGTCGCCTCGATGGATGCCCTCAAAGTCAAAGCCGACGAGTACGCCGCGACGATCAAGAAAGTTCAAGAGGTCGAGAAAAACCAACTCGACACGCGGTTAACCGGCCTCCTCGGGTTGAGTGCGACGGAGCAACGCCTCTCACAGGAACGTCTTGACCGCATGAAGAAGGAAATCGAAGCGGGGCAAGCGCGGATCGACGCCGCGGGCAAGGCGGCGGAGCAGGCCAACGCGGGGCGCGGCGCGCAACCGGTCGCCGATCCAATCCTCGCCGCCGCGCTCCGCCGCGACGAGGTCGTCCTCCAAGGGCAAGCGGACCTTGCGAAGTTTCCCGAAAAACTCGCGCAAATCACCGCGGCGATGCAACGCGCCGCCGATGAATTTCAAGACGCGGTCGATGCGTCGGTCCGCGACAAGACGGGGCCGACGGCGGCGGCGCGACCGGTCGAAATCAACGTCTCGGGCGTGCTCGACCCGCGAACCATCCGCGACCTCGCCGCCGCGGTCAGCGACGAACTCATGCGAAACACGGGGCGACTCTATCCGAGTCGCTGAAAAGGATTGCACCGATGGGCACCGCACAAGCGAGCGATTACCTCGAAAACAAACTCATCGACCATCTGTTCCGCACGGCCGCGTACACGAAACCGGCCGCGCTCTATGTGGCGTTGTTCACGGCCGCGCCCTCCGATAGTGGCGGCGGGACCGAGGTCGTCGGCGGCAGTTATGCGCGCGTCAACCTCGCGCCGCTCGATACGAATTGGGTCGCGACGCAAGGCGGGACGGCGGGCACCTCCTCGGGGTCGAGTGGATTGACCTCGAACGCCGTCGCGATCACGTTTCCCGCGCCGACGGCGAACTGGGGCACCGTCACGCATTTCGGCATTTTCGATGCCGCGAGCGGCGGGAATCTGCTCGTCTGGGACGCGCTCACGGCGTCGCGAACCATTCTCAGCGGCGACCCGTCGCCATCGTTCGGGCCGGGCGCGTTGCAGATTACGGTCGCGTGATCTGATGGCGTTCGACGCGCATAAAAATTTTGCTCTGTCGCTCGTCGCGGTCGCGCCGACGCCCGCGACGAGTGGAACCTCGCTCACGGTGACCGCGGGCGAGGGCGCGGGGTTTCCCGCCGTCCCGTTCAACGCGACCATTGCGCCGCCCTCGGGTGTCCCGACGCGGGCCAATGCGGAGATTGTCCGCGTCACCGCGCGGAGTGGCGACGTCTTGACGATCACACGGGCGCAAGAGGGATCGACCGCGCGGTCGATCCAAATCGGCGACCTCATCGCCGCGACGATCACCGCGAAGTCGCTGACCGATATCGAAGCCCCGACGGATCTCGTCGTCTCCAACAGTGTCGCGGTTGGGGCTGGGAGTCCGGCACAAAACGGCGCGATGCGGCTAGAAAATTCCAGCGTCGGCGCGTGGCGTGGCGTGGTGTCGGCGCGCAATCAAGCGAACACTACCGATATCGTCATGCTCTATCTCGACATCAACAACGGCGTCACCCTCGGCGGCGCGCCGGGCGGTATGGTGACCGTCACTCCCAGCGGGTCGATCAATTCATCGACACAACCGCGCGCCGGTGCATCGCGGGCGGCGGTGCAAGCCTTCCCCAATGCCACATGGACGAACCTCACCTTCGATACGGAACTCTTCGACGTGGGGAACTGTTTCAGTCTCGCGTCCCCGACGGCATTATCGGTCCCGTTGGGCGGCGCGGGCCTCTACCTCGTCGTGGGGATGGCGACGTTTGCGGGGAATGCAACGGGCGCGCGCTACCTGCAAATCGTCAAAAACGACGTCGGGCAACTGATGATGTCGGCCGCGGCCTTCGCTGACATCTGCACTATCCCGATTCTGTTGCCAATGGTGTTGAATCCCGGAGATGCGCTGCAGTTGCAGGGGTATCAGAGCAGCGGCGGCAGCCTGAACGTGCAGGGAAATTTCTTCATGCTCAAACTCTGGTAGGGCGCGATGTTCGGGGTCAATAGTTTCGGCGCGCCGTACTTCGGGCAAGTCCTCCCGAGTGGGGTCGCGCGGCTCAGCGTCGCCGCCGTCATCATCGCGGTCGCGACCGACGCCTCGCTCACGACGGCCGCGCCGTGTGCCGCGAGCGCCGGGATCGGGGTCGGCAGCGTCGAGGCGTCGCTGACCGTTCAAGGCCCGCTCCTCGCCGACGCGGGATGCGCCATCGGCACGACGGCCGCGCTCGCGCTCCGCGCGGTCCTCGCCGCGACGGCGAGGATTCCGGTCGGGACCGCGGCGGCGGTCACCCAACAAGCGGATCTGCGGGCCGACGCCACGGTCGCCGTCGGCGTCACCGTGCCGCGCCTCGATGTCGGGGCCGTGACGCTGGCGTCGTCGGCGGCGTGGCGCGTGGCGTGTGCCGCGGCGAAACTCTCGACGCTCCCGGCCGATTTGCGGAGCGCGCCCGCGGTCCATCTCGGCACGATTGCGTCGCTCACGCAAACCGGCGTCGGCGCGACCTCCATCGTCATCGCGTTCGGCGGCGCGATTGTGACGCCGCACGTCCGCGTCGGCTCGGTCGAAATCGAGGACATCCTCAACGAGGCCCCGAACACCTGTCATTTTGTCTGCGAGACCGACCCGCCCGCGATTGGTACCGACGTCAAGATCGGGTTGCAAAATCTGCTCGTCCCCAATCTGTTATTTGCGGGCACGGTGAAACGCCGCGCGCAACGGTACGAGGCGAAAACGACCGATCTGTTTTGGGAGATTGAGTGTGAGGATTACACCTATCTCCTCAATCGGCGGCGCGTGTTCGGGACGTGGTCGAACGTCTCGGCCTCGACGGTCGCGCGCGCGATTCTCGCGAGTTTTACGTCGGGGTTCTCGAACGCGGGGATTGTGAACGGCCTCCCCGAGGTGACCGTCACGTTTAACGGGGCGACCGTGATGGAGGCGCTCAGTCAACTCGCCGCGCTCATCGGCGGGTATACCAAAGTCGATTACGGAAAAGTCGTGTGGTTGTTCGTCACCGATCAAGGCGTCCCGCCGACGCCGATCACGCCCGACAATCGCACGCTCCAATACAAACCGCCGATCACGCCGACCCTCGACGTCTCGCAAACGCGGACGCGGGTCCACGTCCGCGGCGCGGCGGTCGCCGTCGTCGGTCCCGCCGACGCGCACCTCGGCCCCGTTCCCCTCCTCGTCTGTAACGGCGCATCGACCCCGGGTTACTCGGGGGCGGTCACGACGAAAACGATCAATTACAACGTGGTCGCCGGGTCTCACATCCTCCTCGCGTTCGTCGCGGGCGATTTCGCCGCCGACCGCATCACGGGCGCGACGTGTGCCGGGGCGCCGATGACGTTGTTCGATAAGTTCTATAGTGGCTGGGAGTGGTTCTATCTGTTTGGGATTTTTGATCCGCCGTCGGGCGTGCAACCGATCACGGTCACGGCGAGCGCGCAATGCGCGCTCATTGACATTAGCGCCGCCACGTACGCGGGGGTGACGGGCGTCACGCCCGCCACGCGCGGGGCGACGACGAGCGGGACGCCGACGTTTGCGGTACCGCTCCCGCCGATGATCACGGGATGGGCGGTGTCGTTCGTGCTGTGCTCGTCGCGCGTGAGTGTCAGCGTCGCCGGGGGCGTGCTGCGGGCGAGCGGGACGACCGACATCCCGGTATTTATCGCGGATAGCGCCGCGGCGATGAGCACGCCGATTACATTCAGCAGTGCGACCGCGACGAATTGGGCGGGTTTCTGTATCGGCCTCGTCGCGGCCCCGTCCGCGATCCAAAACATTCCGATCCCGGTCGCCGATGCGACGATGTTCGGCGCGACGGGCGGCACGGTCATCAGCGACGACGGGCAGATCCTCCCGTATACCGGCAAGGACCCCGGCAACGTCGGCGGGTCGGTCATTATCGGCAATATTTCGGGGCCGTCGTTTGGCGGGTCGCCCGCGCTCGCGCCCGCGGTCGCGGGCTACTTGAGCGGGACGTATCGCTGGGCGATTGCCTTCGGCAACCCGCAAGGCGAGACGACCATCGGCGCGCCGTCGGCCGCGCTCTTTTGTCCCGACGTCACGAGTCCGACCAACGCGCCGGGCGTGGGCGCGACGGGGACGGTCGGCCCGCTCGTCGGCGCGTACCAGTACCGGGTCGCGTACCTCACGACGCTCGGCGAGACGTTGCCCGGGCCGACGACCGGGCGCACGGCGACCGCGCTCGCGCCGCCGTCCATCACGGCGGGCACCGCGCCCGGCCTCTCCCGCCTCTCGCCGGGGACGTACAAATGGGTCGCGACCTACGTCACGCAATACGGCGAGACGGCCGCGGGGTCGCCGATCCAAAGCACGCAACCCGACATCGCGATCCCGTTCCCGCCCTCGGTCGTCAACGCCAACGGCGCGGGGCCGCTCGCCGCGGGCGCGCCCTACGCGTACCGCGCGACGTTTGTCACCATCGACGGCGAGAGCGCGCCGGGGACGAGTGTGACGCACACGCCGAGTGCCCTCGCGCTCCCGGGCGTCGGCGGATTCAATCCCAATAATGGATTTGGCGGCCTGCTCGGCGGCGCGTACTACTACGGGATCACCTATGTCACGGGCCTCGGCGAATCGGGGATGAATATTCAGTATGGCGGGTCGGGGTTGGCGATGGGTTACCCGGGTTGGTATCCCTCATGGTCGGGATCACAAGACGGCAACGGGCGGATCGAAAAGGGATGGACCTACATCTGGGCGGCGAGCTACTACTCCGACACCTACGGCGAGACCGCGCTCGGCCCGCAATCATCGAGCCTGTTTATCGGCGGCAGTGTTCCCGTGCGCCTGTTGATGAACATCTCGAATTTCCGCCCGACCGGTGCGGACGGCGTGCGGATCTATCGCGCGATTGCGGGGCTCGGCGGGTTCGCGCTCAATAAAGAGTTCCGGTTTGCGAGCGGCGTCCCGACGCAGTACTGGGATGACATCAGTCAAGGCGAGTGCGGGTCGAACTATCCGATCCAAACGATCCGCGCGGGCGTGTGTATGCAAGTCCTGATGTACCCGTCGAACGAGACCGGCGTCATCGCGCGCCGTCTCTATCGGACCAAAGCGGGCGGCGCGGAATACTTCCTCGTGAGTGAAATTCAGAACAACGCGCAAGCCCAGATCACCGATTATTTTTTCGACAATCAACTCGCCGTACGGAACCCGGCGCAACCGACGACCGGGCGGATCGCGCAAGTTACGGTCCCGACCGGCCCGCCCGGTACGATCGCGCGCCGCCTCTACCGCTCGAAGCGGGACGTCACAACCGCATGGTTTTTCCTCGGCGACCTCCGCGATAACACGACGCTAACGTTTCTCGATGCGATTCCCGATACGGCGCTCGCGTCGAGTATGCCGACCGCGAACACGGGCGGGAGCAACGGCATTCCGCAGATCACCGTCCCGAGTGGCCCGTCCGGCGTCATCGCGCGCCGTCTCTATCGCACCCAAGCGAACGGCCAAACCTACGCCCTCGTCGCCGAGTTCACGGGCAACGCGGCGACCGTGTTTACCGACAATGTCCCCGACGCGGGGTTGAGCGGGGCCGCGCCGCCGCCGAGTTCGACCGCGGGCGGCGATCAACATCTCATCACCTCGATTCCCATCGGACCGACGGGCACGCTCGCGCGCCTCCTCTATCGCACCAAGGCGGGCGGCGGCGAGTACGGCCTCGTCACGCGGTTGAGCGATAACACGACGACGACGTTTCTCGACACGGTCCCCGACGGGAACCTTGGCGGCGGCGTCTCGCTCGTCAACGAGGCCGGGTCGAGCGCGGTCAATCTGTCGGCGATTCCCCTCGGGCCCGCGGGCGTGACCCAACGGATCATCTATCGCACCCTCGCGGGCGGGTCGGAGTTTTTCTATGTCGGGACGCTCGACAACAATACGGCGACGACGTTTCTCGACACGCGCGGCGACAAGGACCTCGGCCGCGCGCCCGTCGCGGTCTCGACCATTGGCGCGTTGATCGGCGATAACCTCCTCGTCCTCAATACGGTCGCCAACTTCCCGCCCGCGGGTTGGGTTCTCATCGACAATCAATACATCCGCTACACGACGATCACGGGGACGACCCTCTCGGGGATTCCGGTCGCGGGCGCGGGCGCGATCATTGCGCCGATCCGCGGCGGGTCGGCCGTGCTCACCGTCGCGCAATTGATCGGCGTCTCGAGTCTCGTGACCCCGCTCACGGTCGGCTCGCGCCTCGCGTTGTGGGTGACGAGTAATTCGGCGAACGGGCAAGCGGCGCTTGCCGCGGTCGAGGGCGGCGACGGCGTCCATGAGTTCGTCGTGGTCGATGCGTCGCTCGATACGATTCCGAACTGTCAGGCCCGCGGCCTCGCCGAGTTGGCGTTGTTCGAGTTCGCGCAAGTGCAACTCGATTACGCCTCGCGCGACCGGTTGACCCGGAGCGGCGCGCGCGTCTCGGTCACCCTCCCGGCCCCGTGGAATCTGTCGGGCGAGTTCATCATTCAATCGGTGCGGATCACCGAAATCGACATCGCGCCGCGGACGTTCCCCAAGTACCTCGTCCGGTGTAGCGACACCAAGTTCAGCCTTGAGGACCTCCTCCGTCATGTCATTCTCGCGGCGTGAGGGCGGGCGGGTGTGCGGGCGGTGCGGCGGATCGGCGTGGACCCGGGACCGCGAGCACCTCGACCCGGCCGACGGCGTCGTCACCGCGTTCGAGACGTGCGCCGGGTGCGGGGCCGTCTATCTCGTCAACCTCGGCCCGCCGCGGTCGGGGGTGCTTCCGTTTTTGGGGCCTCATCCGCGGCGGAAAAACATTAAGCGCGGGCCGTCCATCCGGTCAACCGTCGCCCTCCTCGTCGTCGCGGGCCTCGTGCTCGTCGGATGTCATCCAAGTCTCGCGCGGGCGCTCACGCCGCCGCCGAAAGTGTGCGCCGACGGCGGGCCGATCAAAGTCTTGCAAGATCCCGGGTGTGAGCACGGCTATTGCGGATGGTCCTGTGAACCGAACCGGTGGGCGCGGCGTTAGTCGTGGGTCCAGCCGTACCGATGGAGGCTCGCGCCCGCCTCGCCGCGCGCCAAGGAATCGGCAACCGCTTGTTGTTCGCGGGCGGCGGCGACAAACGCCGACCCGCCCGCGTGGAAGCGCTCGGCTCGTCCGAACGGGACCTCGCGCCGCCACACCTCGCGGGCATATCCGCCTTGGCAGGGGTCGCCCGTGTAGACGGTGTAGACGACCGAGTCGCGACCGATGACCGTGAGAAGCGTGATCGTTCCGGGGCCGGGTTGATGTTCGTTCATGTGCCGTCGCTTGCCGAGGTCGTCGCCGCCCTCGTCGTCGCGGCGTTGATCATGGCATGGGTGACTCGTCGGCGGCGGTGATGATGGGCGCGGGAGGGTTCGAACCTCCGACCTCCTCGGTGTGAACGAGGCGCTCTAACCGGGCTGAGCTACGCGCCCGAACCGACGATCCGCGTGAAAGTGTTTCGAGCTACCCGTAACCTCCTGCAAACGCGCCGGTTATCGATTGGGGATCGTGCGTGTGAATCGGGCGCACTAATCCGCCAACTTCGGCAAAATCCTTAGCAGATCCGCCAAAACGGGCCGGTTTTGCCCGGTTTCCTCGAACCACTCGCCTCCAAAAACCTCTCAAAATATCTCAATGTTTTGCATGGGTTTTTCCTCGAACCAAAATCGAGTGGTTCGAGGAGCACGCTCACTAATCGCCACAACTCCCCAATTCTGGCCAAAAATCGCTCGAACCTTAGACCTCGTGCGTCAGGAGCACGCGCTCTAATCCACGGTTCCGCGTTCGGTCAATTCGGTTAATTCGGTTTCCCGAATTAGACCAAGACAACGGGCGGGCGGGCGTACACCGAAAAGGCCGTCCGCGCGGGCGAGGACGGCCTCAGAACGACGAACGGCGGGCGGGTCGAGGGTTAGGACCTCACGAGGCCGGGCCGCTCCACGGCCCGCCCGCGGCGGCGAGGTCGCGCCGGATGGCGGCGGCGAGATGTTCGAGGAGTTCGGGCAAGGCGAGGGTGACGAACGCGTCGGCCTGACACGAGAACCCGTCGCCGTGCTGGCCGCCGAACACGAGCACGACGACCCCGTCAGCTTTGGCCGCCTCGCGGACATACGTCGCGAGGGCGTCGTACTTCCCGGGACCGAGGGCCATCACTTACCGGCCTTTCGTTTTGACGACGCGGAGCGGCGTCGGCGGTTTGAGGGGTTGCGCGAGGAGACGGTCGAGGTAGTCGGTCATCGGGCGATTCGCCTCGCGGAGGATCGGATCGACCGCGGTCGCCGTGTAGATTTTCGTCGTGCGCGCCGACCGATGATCGTTCGCGCGGACAACGGCGGGATTGAGGACGAGGTTACCGCGGCGGTCGAACCGGCCATCGGTCGCCTCGGCCATCGCCGACGCGAGCGAGTGTTTCAAGTGGTAGACGCTCGCGCCCGAGAGGTCCACGGTCACGCCGAGGGCGGCAAGGGTCGCTTGCACGCTCGCGGCGGCGCGTTGGAATTGCTTATTGAGGCCGGGCAGTGAAAACGCGCCCCATGCGCCCGGGGTCGCGGCAAACACCCGCATCGCCTCGACGCCGTACGGCGTGAGCGGGATCGTCTCGGGGGCCGGGACGATTTTCGCGCGGCCCTTGTGGCGCGGCGGTTTGGTCACCGTGATCGCGCCCGCGATGATGTCCTCGCGCGAGGCGTCGGGGTCGTCGTGAAACGCCGTCGCCGGGTCCAATTGCGATAACTGTTTCGGCGTGATGTTGACCCACGCGAGGACGCCGAGACGCGCGAGGCCGTGGCCATTCCGCGGGCCGTTTTTGGTCCGCGCCGCGTGGACGAGGATTTCGCGCACGATCCGCATATTGATCCCCGACAACTGCGCGCCCGGCCGCGGGCGCGTCTCGATCAACGCGATGGGATTTTTCGGGGCGAACGGGTCATTGCGATTGAGGATGCGGAATACCTGAAAAAGCGCCTGTCGATAATGGTTCGACGTGTTCCCGAACTCGGTCGGGTCGGCGTCGCGGTCGGTCGGCGCGAACGCGACGTCGAGGATTTTGCGGATGCGATCGAGGACCTCCGCCTTGAGTGAGACGGCGGCGTGCGAGTGGCCGACGCCCCGCACGAGGGCGACCTCGCCGAGGGTCCGGCCGCGGTTCGGGAGCGCGACGCCGCGGTCCGCGAGGGCGTCGCGGTCGGCCTTGAATTGGTCCGGCGTGAGCACGGGCGCGGCGAGCGCCGCGGGTTGCGCCATCCAGAACGCCAATTGAAACACGCGGACCTTGCGCGTCGCGTCGGTGAGGTTGGCGAGTGCGAGGTACCGCTCGACGGCCGCGGCGAACGTTCCGGCCGCGGGGGCGGGAGATTGCGCGCGCTCGCGCATGAGCGCCTTGCGCGTGTCGGCGACCCATTGCGCCATCGCGACATCGTCGCGCTCGGTCCACGATTTCGAGGCGCGGAGGGCGGTCGCCCCGCTCCCGACCTTGACCTTGCTCTCGTACCCGTGCGCGACCTTGTAGACGTTGGCCGGGAGCGGCGCGTCCGGTGTGATGAGTTTCATTGATTTGCCTTTCGTGAATTTCATCGCGCACCGCCTTGCGGGTCGGTCGGGCACGCCATGATCGACGCCGTCGCGATTCCCGACGGCGTAAACATCAGCACCGTACAGGTGCCCGTCGTGCGGTCCTGCATCGTCCAAATTTTCACGCCCGCCACATAGCCCTTGCCCTCGGGCGTCGCGAGGCCGTCCTCGCTTAACAATCGGAACCGGGCGTCGTGCGGTTTGGTCGCGCCGAGAGTCGGCGACCATTGCGCGAACGCGACCGCGGGCACGGCGACCGCGAGGGCGACGAGAACGGCGAGCGCGAAACGGCGGGCGCTCATCGCGCACCGCCTTGCGCGGTGCGGACCCGCTCAACCGCGCGCGCGCTCTCGGTCACGTCGAGCAAATCCGTCAAACGCAGTTTGATCCACGCCTGGCGCGCGACCCCGATCCGCGCGGCCTCGGCGTCGATGCGGCGGAGGAGGTCGAGGGGGAAATCGACGTTGACCTTGAATGTCGCCCGACCCGGCCGCGTCGCGTTCGCGAGGTCGAGGTACGGCGTCATATCCTCCTTGCCCTCGTCGAACTTGCGATCAAATTCTTCGGTCGAGATACTCACGGATTTCGTCGCGGCGCGCCCGGCGACAGGAGATAAGGCGGATCGTTTGCGTGCGGTACGTACAGACACAAGCCCACAACTTTCTATCAATGCGGCCGATGACCATAAACCGCGGCTCGGTTGTCGAGCGCGCGGGGATTTCGATCCGGTCGGGGTCGTTCCATAAGGCCCGCGCCTCAAGGAAATCGATCCCATGTGCCGCGCGGTTGCGCGCCGATTTGGCCGGGTCGAACTCGAACGCCATTGATACGTCAAGTATACCATAAATATACGATACTGTAATGGTATGACCTCACGAGGGTTACGGGCGGTCGGGGTCGTCCGCCTCCTCGCCCTCGCCCGCCTCGCCGGGCGTACACAGGATGACGTCGCCGACGAGGACGTCGTCGGGTTGGAGGACCGGCCGCATTAGCGACGTCGCGAACCGATTGATCGGGAGGCGTAACCGTTTCCCGTCCTCGTTGCAGAACAGCACGAGCGGCCCCGTCGGCGGGTCGAGCAGTGCCAACGGGACGCGGAGTAACTCGATGTAGCCGCCGACAAACGCCTGCAATTCCGCGAGCGTGAACGCGCCGCCGTTCGCGGGTTCCACGAAGCGCGGCGCGCCGACGGCCGGGATCAAGGTCGCCATGCGTTACTCCTTGTCGAGCGCGTCGCGGACGAGGGCGAGCATTTCCGCGTGCCCGCGGATCGCGTCGGCCTTCGACGTGTACCGCCGCATTTCGCCATCGAGCGGCGTCCCGAATACGAGGGTCTCCCAGAGCACGGGCGGGCCGCCGTGCCATGATTGATCCAGACCGAGGAACACGGTCGAGACGCCGACGCCCGCCGCGTCGAGGTCCTGTCGCACGATCCGCGTGCCATCGGTGCGCGCCGCCTCGAACCATCGCGCCCACACCATCGCGTCATTGGTCCCGACAGGCTCGCCGTCGGCGTCGAGGACGTAGTACCGGAACCGTTGCGGCGAATGGTGCGCGCTCACGGTTCTAACGGCTCTGAAATTTCGAGACGGTCGGGCGTGATCGTCCACACGAGGACCGCGGCGCGCGAGCGCCAGCACTCCCGCGGCGCGTAGAACATGAGGAACTGGACGACGGCGGGTAACGATTGCAGACTGACCGGATCGGCGCGGAGCGCGACCTCAATGAGGTCGGCGCAGAGGACCGCTTGCAGAAACCCGCCCGGCAGAATGCCGTCGAGGATGTAGCGGTCGAGGCCGCCGCGGAGGTGCGGCGGCACGCCACAGACCGCGGCCCCGTCGCGCAACGCCGCGGCAATTTTCGTGCGGTCGTCGGCCGTCCACGAGTTCATGTGAGGCGCGCCACGGTCCGGCCGTCACGCCTTACTTTGTCGCCTCGGATGGCGGCGGCGTTCGCGGTCTACGAGCGTTTGCGTCATCTCGATCACCGATTGCGCGCGCGCCGGGTTTTCGCGACTGAGGATCATCAGCATCTCCAGATGGTGCAGAAACGCGCCGGTCCGCGTGAGCGGCGCGCGGCGGATCGGTTGGACCGACGTCGATGCGACGATCCGTAGATGACTGCCTCGTTTGGTGCTCATCGCCGTCGGTCCCCCTCCAACGTGCCGCGCGCCGCGACGCCGCCGCAGAAATTGCGTTTATGGTCCCTGTCGGGTTTTGCCCAACGGCAACAACGTTTGTTGCTGGCCGTCGTCGGCGAGGACGAACCGCTCGACCGTCGCAAAGAGGTCGGCGTCCATTGTCAGGAGACGTTCAACGACGGCGGCGATCCGCTCGCGCAGTTCATCGGACACTTTCGGGCCTAGCCAATCGAACGCCGCGGCCTTGGCGTGCGGCGACGCATGGTGAAAGTGTTGCGCGTGCTGAAAGTCGATATCGCGTAAGCCTGCGAGCAACGGGTTGGGCGTCGTCATCGGATCGTCGTCGTGGAGGAGTGCCTCGGTGGTGAGGCCGACGGCGGTCGCGATCTTGATGAGATTCGTCTCGCGCGTGTTACGGGTTCCCGTCTCAAATCCCTGTAGACATCCGACCGACACTTTCGCGAACGCGGCGAACTCGACCTGATTAAGCGCGTGTTCCTTGCGCCACGCGATGACCCGTTTCGCGGCCCGCCTGTGAACCATCGCCTCATTGTCGGGGTCGCTTCTCAGTCGGTCAATGGCTACAACTGCCGCGGATGCCTGCGGAATCACGGTCACAGCCTCAGCCTAAATTAACTAGTTGACACAAGTCAATAATGTTGTGTTATTGTGCGGCAAAGTTAACTTATGGACCTCCGGATTGCTCGGAAAATTGCGGGACTCACACAACAGGAACTTGCCGAACGGGCTGGGGTAACCGACTCGTTCATTTCGTTGATTGAGCACGGCAAGCGCGATATCCGCACCGCTGGCTATGAAACCGTGGTCCGGTTGGCGCGGGCGCTCGGGGTTGAACCGGAAGAATTATGGCCGGTCGAACCCTTACCGATCCCGATCCCTCGCGAGGGGCGTGATGTCTGAGGACGCCAACGTCGCGACCGTCCCTGACGCGGAGCGCCGCCTCGCCACGCTCGCGCGCGCACAGCACGGCGAAGCGCTCGACTCGGCCGAACTCGCGCTCATTCTGCGGATGTCGCGCTCGACGTTCGCGCGGCATCTCGCCGCGGGCGCGTTTGACAAGTTCCGCCTCACGCCGCAAATCGGCCGCCCGCTCTTTTCCGGCGTGCTCGTCGCGCGCTACCTCGCGGGCGATCCGCTCTATGTCCCAACGTTCGGCCGACGCCGAGGCGCGCGATGACCGCGCTCGTCCTCCTCGGCGCGATGGTCGGCGTCGTCTACGTCCTCGGCCGCGTCACGCGCCGCCGCCCGCTCGCGATGTCCCGCGCATGGATACGCGCGCAATGGACCGATGAGGAATCGCATGACTGAGAGTGACCCAACAACGACCGCGCTCGACGTGACGCCCGACACGGATCGCGAGGTCGCGACGCTCGCGCCGATCCACACGCCGCGCAACCTTGACGAACTCGCCGCGCGGCAACGGCAAGGCCAATCGATCATCGAGGCCCGCGCCGCGATTCTCACGAGCGTCAAGACGTTCGCGCTCCGCGCGTGCTCGCCGCCCGATTTCGTGCTGTTCAAAGCCGACGATGGGAACGTCGTCGCGTTTCTTGAGGATGCGGGATGCGACCGCATCCGCCCGTACTACGGGATCGAAATCCGCGACGTCAGCGACCCCGTCAAGACGACCGGCCCCGACGGCGGGTACTACTACACCGTCAAGGCGTCGGGGTTCTGCAAGCTCACGGGCGAGACGCTCGAAGCGGTCGAGGGCGGACGGTCGAGCGCCGAGGAGTTCGTCAAACACGTCACCGACCCGATGCAACGCGACCTCTACGTCCGGCGCGCCGCCCGGGCCTCGGCCGATGGGATCGTCGTGCGGACGCTCTCGGGCCTCCAAAATATTCCCGTCGAGGAACTCGCGCGCGCGTGGACCGGGACGCCGAAGTCGGTCGAGCAGTGTCGCAAGGGGCGCGGGTTCGGATCGCGCACCGAACGCCTCGGCGGCAACCGCGAGAACGCGCCGAACGTGCGCCCGCCCGTGTGCCCGCATTGCAAGGCGACCGGCGCGTACCGCCCGGCCCGCGGCGACCGCGCGGCGTTTTACGGATGTCCGAACTATGAATCGCACCGCGCGAAAGTGTGGATCGTGGACGCGGCCGACTGGATCAAACAGCAAACGCCCGCGGCGTCGCCCGCTCCCGCCACGCCGCCGCCCGCCGCCGCGCCCGACGCGCGCGAACCGGGGGCCGAGGGATGACGACCGCGCTCGACCCGACGCCGTCCCGCCCGGCCGACGACGACGGCGCACCGCACGCGCTCGCGCGCCATATCGAGACGGCGTTCATCGCCTACCTCGAACAATCACGCCGCACCGCCTCGCCGCATCCCGACCGGGTGTTCGCCTCGCAGTGGCGCGAGTGTGCCCGGCAAATGTGGTACGACTGCACGAGTCCGCAGTACGCCGCGCCGTTCCCGCCCGAGGTCCTCGCGAAATTCCGCTATGGCAGCGACCGCGAGACGGCGATGATCATCGACCTCACGCACACCGGGCGACAGGCGACGCCGCCGTTTCGCGTCCTCCGCCAGCAGCAAGATTGCACCCTCCGCGACCGGCGCGGCCGTCCCGCGCTCCGCGGCAAGATCGACGGGTTCATCGAGTACGCCGAGACCTCGCTCCCGTTTGAAATCAAAAACTGGTCGGCGTATCTCACGGATCGGATCGACACGTTCGCCGACGTCCTCACCAACCCGTACACCAAGGCGGGCGCGTATCAACTCCTCGTCTACATGATCGCGTTCGGCCGCGAGTGGGGGATGCTCCTGCTCGACCGGAGCGGCATCCCGAAATTTATTCCGGTCGCGCTCACCGACGATCACCTCGACGCCGTCGAGACGTTTCTCGCGCGGGCCGAGAGCGTGCTCGATCACGTCGAGGCCGGAACCCAACCCGATTACATCGAGGACGCGGCGACGTGCCGACGGTGCCCGTACTACGGCACGGTCTGTACGCCGCCGCTCCTCGCCGCCGCGCCGAACATCCTGCTCGACCCCGACCTCGAACGCGCGCTCGAACGGCGCGAGGCCCTCAAGGCCGCGGGCAAGGAATACGACGCGCTCGACAAGGACATCAAGGGCCGACTCCGCGGCGTCGAGCACGCGATGATCGGCGCGTTCGAGATTTCCGGCGCGTGGGCGAAGTCCTCGCGCGTCAACCTTCCGCCCGACCTCAAACGCCAGTACACCGTGACCGACCCGCGCGGGCGGTTCACCCTTGAGATTGAACGACTCCCCCAAACCGGAGGCGTACCCGATGGCAACGATCAACAACCGGCGACCCAGCACTAACACCCAACCCGCCCTTACCGTGCGCGCGATGCGGTGCGACGGCCGCATCACGCGGATCGTCCGCGACCGCGGGTTCGGATTCATTCAAGGCGACGATCATCGGCAATATTTTTTCCACATGAGCGGCGCGGCCGAGTTCGAGGCGTTACAGGAGGGGACCCTCGTCGCCTTTGAAGTCGTGCAATCGGCCAAAGGCCCGCGCGCCGAGAACGTCGCCCGCCGCGAAGGGAGGATCTGATGCCGCGCCGGACGAATCACCTCTCACTCGCGACCCTCGACCTCGCGCTCGCCGCGGTCGAGCGGGAACTCGCGACGCTGACGCGGCAACGCGGCGAACTCCTCGCCGCCCGCGACGCCGCGGTCACACGCGAGAGCGCCCGGTCGCACCGTAAACCGAAACGCGCCGCCGATGACGCGCCGAAATCAACCGCCGTCGCGTGAGGTCCTCGGGTTATGTGGTCTCGTCTCGATGACGCGCTCATCGATCATCGGAAAATTTTCTATGCCGCCGAGGTCCTCGGCAAAAACGGCGGCGTCATGGCGGTCGGGATGTACGCGATTGGCCTGATGTGGTGCAACAAACATTTGACCGACGGGTTTCTCCCCGCGGCCGTCGTGCGGAGTTTTCCGCACGCGCAAAAACCGCTCGCGCTCGCCTCGGCATTGGTCGCGGCGGGGTTATGGGCGCGCGAAAAACGCGACGGCGTCGCGGGGTTTGCCGTCCACGATTTCGCCAGCATGAACCCCAGCGGCGACGCGGTACGGGCGCGTCGCAAGCGGGACGCCGCACGCAAACAACAGGAACGGCAGAGCGCCGGGCGGCCCGCGTCCGCGCGCCGTCCACACGGAAACGGGCGGGCCGCGTCGTGACCGTCCGCGGGATGTCCGCGTCGGACGTCACATGCCCTCGCGCGCGCGCGGGCGTACGCGCGATCCGGTACCTATTCCGATCCGATCCGATCCTGTACCGATCCAGTACCGGTACCGGTACCAGTACGACGTTGCCACGTTTGCAAGGTACGCGGGTTGTACAGACTTTTAGAACCTCGCGAAACGCGAAAAATGCGGCACCAATGGAAAAAAACCCGACCCACGACGCCGACGTCATGGTCCGACGCCTTGCAAAAATTCTGCGGGACGTGCTCGCGGGCGAGCGGTTCGACACGGTCGCCGACGTGGTTGACGCGCTCAAGTACCGATGCGCGGCGCTACGGATCGCGTGGACGCCCGACGCCATCACCGAGGCCGTGCGCCTCGTCGCGTCCAATCATCCCGGTCTAAACTTCGGCGGCGGCGTACTGGGAACGCCGCGGCGCGTCGGTTCGGGGCGACCCCTCCCCGGGCCGACGCCGCCCGCCGACCTCTCGCGCACCGAGGCCGCGGCGCTCGTCGCCGACCTCCGCGCGCGATGCGGCGGGACGTTACGGTCGATGCCAGCAATAAGCGCCCCCGACCATGAGGCCCGCGTGCGGGCACAGGCCGCGGCGTTTCGCGCCGCCGAGACGAAACCGCAAAAACGGCGCTCGTTACAGGAACGATTAGTCGAAATTTTCTCGGAGTTCGCGCGATGAACACCAACAGGCCCATCGGTTCGCCGCCTGATGCAAGTGCGAACCATCGAGGGAGTACGAAAATGGCCAACGACAAACCGACGACGAAAAAACCGACGCCCGAGGAGACGACCGTCGTCGCCGAAATCCGCCCGGCGAACCTCGTACGCATCCGGTTACGGATCGATGGTGAGTCCCCGTACGTGCAATGTGCGTTCAGTCAAAAAACGCGCGAACTCCTCATGAAACAGATGGCGACGCCCAAGGCCGAAAAGAAAGGCCGATCCAAAGACGCGCGTCCGCCGCGGAACTTTGATGAGGATTTCGCGAACGCGCAACATCGCGCCGCCGTCGGCGATTGGAACGGCATCCCGGCGAGCGCGTTCCGGCACGCGATGATCGACGCGTGTCGTACGGTCGGCCTCGTGATGACGACGACCAAGCTCGCGTTGTTCGTCATCGGCGACGGCCTTGACGTCCACGACGGGACGCCGCTCGTACGGCTCGACGCCAAAGCGCCCGAACGGTTATCGCTGCACGTCCGCAACGATAACGGGAGCGTCGATGTCCGCGTCCGTCCCATCTGGCGCGAATGGGGCGCGTGGGTGACGGTGCAATTTGACGCCGACATGATCACCGCGCAATCCATCGCGAACTTACTCGACCGCGCCGGGCGGCAAGTCGGCATCGGCGAGGGTCGCCCGTTTTCCCGCAAGTCGGTCGGGATGGGTTGGGGGACGTTTCGCGTACTAACCGAGACAAAGGAGCAGGCCGCATGAGTACCGCCACGATCCCGACCATCGAGGACCTCGAACGCGCGCGCGTCCGCGAGGCGTTGTACGACATCAGTCGCCGCACCGAGGGCGGCGTCCTCCATCCGCAAGCGGTGGTCGATGCGGCGCGCGACGTCGAGCATCCGCTCCACCGTTTTTTCACATGGGACGATCACGAGGCCGCGGAACATCTCCGGTTAATTCAGGCGGGCGCGCTCATTCGACGCGTGCGGGTCGTCGTCGTGCGCCCGCCCTCAGAAGGGCCGCGCATGGTCAACGTGTCCACGACGCGCGCGTTTCAAAGTCGGCCGACGATGCGACAACCGGGCGGCGGGTACGAACGCATCGAGGACATTCTCGCCGACGACGGCAAACGTAACGAACTCGTCGCGCAAGTCGTGCGCGATTTGGTGGCGTACCGCAAACGCTACGCCGATTTGTCGGAACTCCGCGCGGTGTGGATTTCGGTAGACGATGCGGCGGCGGAGTTCGCCGTCGATCCTTCGGCGTCGGCTCCCGACGCCGATGCACGGCCCGGCGCGGCGGGCTAGGCAGGCGTCGCGCGGCTTGGGCAGGCGCGGCCCGGCTGGGCAAGGTCCAGCACGGCAGGCAAGGCGCGGCGAGGTCTCGCGCGGCAAGGCCTCGCACGGCAAGGCAAGGCGAGGCGAGGCGGGCTTACGCATGGCACGGCAGGCAAGGCGTGGCGCGGCGAGGCGCGGCGAGGAGAGGTCTCGCGCGGCACGGGTAGGCACGGCAGGCGTGGCGCGTTGCGGCGTCGCGCGGCGGAGCAAGGCAAGGCCCCGCGCGGCTCGGCGTGGCACGGCAAGGCGGCGCGTGGCACGGACCGGCACGGTTGGGCACGGCAGGCATCGCACGGCAAGGCGGCGCGCGGCGCGGCGAGGCATGGCGCGGTTCGGCACGGCGGGGCACGGCACGGCAAGGCAGGCGCGGCAAGGCGCGGCGCGGTGCGGTTTGGTGTGGCGTGGCCTCGCGCGGTTGGGCACGGCAGGCAAGGCGAGGCCCGGCATGGCACGCCGTGGCCCGTCGAAGCGAGGCGAGGGTCGGCAGGCGAGGTTAGGCGCGGCGAGGCAAGGATGGGCGCGGCAACGCGCGGCACGGCAGGCGCGGCGCGATGGTTGAGTGAGAGGGCAACTGTGAACTACTGCCTATTTTGCGGCGGCGACACGAGCGAACCCGGGCACGCGATGCGATGCGACGGGCGACAAGGGCACGTCGAGGCCGCGCTCGAACCCGTCGCGCCGTACGTGCCGCATGAGAACGTCCGCACGAGCGATCCCTCGACCTCGCGCGCCGCGGCGCTCGCGCTCGATGAGGAGGCGATCACCGTCGTGCAAGGGCGGGTCCTCGACTGTCATCACGCGGCGGGCGCGCGTGGGTTGACCGACGAGGAACTCCTCGCGGCGTACGTCGAGCGGTTCGGCGTCACCGCGGAAAGTTCACCGCGGAAACGGCGCAACGATTTGACCAAGGCGGGCGCGATCCTCGATAGCGGCGAGCGGCGCGCGCTCGTGAGCGGGCGACAGGGGATCGTGTGGAAACTCGCGGCGCTCGTGTCGCACGAGGCCGCGTGATGACGCTCACGTTTCGAGTCATCGGCGTCGCGCAACCCAAGGGCAATATGCGATCGTACCGCGGGACGAACATCCTCACCGACGCCAACAAAAGCCTCAAGGGTTGGCAAACCCTCGTCGCCGCATCGGCCTCGCTCGCCATCCAACGCCTCGACCCGTCGGATCGCGCGATGCTCGCGGGCGCGGTCGCGCTCTCGATTGCGTTTTACTTCCCGCGCCCGCTCTCGCTGAAACGATCCATCGTCGCGAACATCCGACGGCCCGACATCGATAAGTGCGTCCGCGCGGTGCAAGACGCGCTCGAACGCGTCGCCTATTTCGATGACGCGCAAATCGTCAACCTCGTCGCCGCGAAACGGTACGCGCGGCCGGGCGAGTCGCCGTATGTCGATGTCTCGATAGCGCCCGCGGCCGGGCTGTACCCGCTCGCGCTCGCGCAACCGCTGTTTGATCGCATCGACCGAGTCCTGTAATGAAACCGTACTATCAACAATCCGGCGTGACGATCTATCACGGGGATTGTCGCGAAGTCTGCGACGAATGGCGCGGCACGCGGGCGACGCCGTTCGATCTGATGTTGACCGATCCGCCTTACGGCCACGGCGAGAAGTGGAACGGCGGGACGTGGGCGAGCGATCCAATGTACGCCGATGCGTTGCGGTGGGACGTGAAACTCCCCGATAGCGATCTGATTGAACTATTGCATCTCGCGCGGTCGGCAATTGTGTGGGGCGGAAACTACTACGCGATGCCGCCGTCTCGTTGTTGGTTAGCGTGGGTCAAGTCGTCCCTGATGGATACGCTCGCGGATTTTGAATTAGCGTGGACGAACCTCGACCGGCCCGCGAAGTTGCTCCGCGAGGATCGCAACGCCGATGGTAAGCGGTATCACCCAACGCAGAAACCCGAATCCCTGATGCTGTGGGCGCTGTCGATGGTCCCCAATTCCGCAACGGTTGTTGATCCGTTCATGGGTTCGGGGACGACGTTAGTCGCCTCGAAGCGCCTCGGTAAAAGCGCGGTCGGGATCGAATGGGAGGAGGAGTACTGCGAAATAGCGGCAACGCGTCTGCAGCAGGAATCTTTATTTTCAGAACTGACCCGATGAAGGAGCGGATCACCATGACGACGCCGACCCGCACACCGCGCGACCGTGACCTCCCGGGGATGGAGGATCGCGGCCTCGCCGACCTCGACGCGCTCGCGCTCGATTACGCCGATATCCGCGACCGTCGGATCGAACTAAACACCGAGGAGGCCGACCTCAAGGCGCGCGTGCTCGCGGCGATGCACAAGCACGGCAAAGAATTGTACAAACGCAACGGCATCGAAATCCGCGTCATCCACGGCGACGAGGACGTCAAGGTCAAAATCGGGAAACGCGAGACGCCCGACGATGATGACGACGACAACGGCGACGACGAGGAGACCGACACACCGACCGGCGATCCCGGCGCGCCGCCGCCGCCGATGTTCGAGGACCCGCGCGACGTGCCCGCGCCGCGTGAGGACCCGCCGCCGACCGAGGCCCCGCGTGAGTAAAGGCGACGAGCGACGGCGCGCGCAAGCGGACGCCGCCCGCGGCGGGAACGAGGACGAGCGCCTCGCGCGTGCGCCCGTCGAGGACCCGCCGCCGACCCTCACGACGGCCGATCCGCGTTCATGGGCGAGCGGGTGCGCCGGATGGCGGGCCGGGTTTCACGAGCGCGTCGCGATTGGCTCTGATGGCCGATGGCGCTGTCGATGGTGCGCGCAATGGTTCAACCCGCCGCCGCGGCGAGGAGGAGGGTCGTCGTGATTATCGTGTGGACGGCGTCGCGGGTCCGCGGTCAATGCCGCTCCTGTCGGCAGCCGATTGAGTGGGCGACGATTGTCGAGAGCGGCAAGCACGTCCCGCTTGACGTCCCCGTCCTCGTCGCGCACACGACGAGCGGCGACAACGGGCGGATGATGGACGCCATCGAGACGCCGTCGCATTTCGCGACGTGCCCCGATGCCCGGGCATGGCGCAAACGGAAACCCGCAACGCGCGCATAACCGAAAGGATCGAACCGATGCCGACGAAAAAACCGGAAGCGAAAACGACGAGCGAGAACGGCGGCGGGTATCTGCTCTCGCCCGATGTCACCGACCCCACGCGCGAGGTGTATCTCGTGGACCCGGCCAACGGGCGCGTGGTGGAAACCCACGCGGGCGGGTTGGAAATCGCGAGTATCGAGACGGCCGACGGCGTCTCGCGCCTCCTCGCCGCCGACGGGAAACAACTCGAACAGTACCCGGGCAAGCATGCGGGGTTTTCATGGGTCGAGGGGCGCGGCGTGTACGGGCGCTGCGACGTCGAGGGGCCGCTCGTCGCGTTCAAAACGCGCCCGCAAGACAAAGGGTTTACGTACTCGCTTAAGCGTCTCCCGTGAGGTTGTATCTCGCGCTCGTGTGTTACGCGCCGCGATGGGTCCTCGCGTTGTGCCCGCGGGGATGGCGCGCGCGGATGTTGCGACAGTGGATCGCGACGGAAATCGGCAAGGAGGGCAGACATGAGACCGGCGCTCTATAGTTCCGGCGCGAGTGCGGGACCGCCGCCCGTCGCCGTCGTGCCACGCGATCCGCTCCCGCCGTTCGACCCCGACTCGGTCGATGCGGAAACCGGCGCGCCGCTCCCGGTCTACACCGTGCTCCGCGAACCGCCGCCGCCGAAGGAGGTCGGATGGTGGCGCGGCAATGCGTGGGGGATCACGATTCCCGACCTCCCGCTCGTCGCGGGCGGCGCGAGCGGCCCGGCGCAAGCGCGCGTCTTGACCTACTTCCTCGACCGCTACGGCCGCGCGTTCGAGGATCGCATCATCGAGGAACACCTCCGCCGCGGCTACACGCATATTTCCCTCTCGCCACAAGATTCCTTTTCGGTGGGTACGAGCGAGGACGCGTACGTCGCGATGGCGGAACGGTGCGCGCGCGCCGGGTTATTCGTCCATCACCTGATGCGTTCGAAGTACTACACGCCCAAACCGCCCGACCTCCCGGCGATGGACGCGCTCATTGATCGCCTCCTCGACCGCGGTGCGATGCACGTCGAGACGCCCGCATGGGAGATGAACCACTGGGACCCGCCGACGGTGCGCGCGATGATCGATCACGACGCCGCGTTCATCGGCGACCGCTGTCGGATCATGCTCCACTTTTTTCCACACTACATTTCGTGGCAAGCCAACGACGAGACGCCGACCGATTTCTGGCGCGCGAACTACGGGAAAGTCGATGGGATTTTGTACCAGTGCGATCCCTCGTGGACCGCGGGCATGATGGCGGCGCGCGCGACCGACGGCCTCGACCGGCTCGCGCCGGGCGGCTTGTGGGGCCTCTCGGAGAGTGGGCGCGGTCATCCGATCTGGTATGTCGGATGGGAAACCGTCGCGACCAAACAATACAACAACGACCTCGACGGCGACGGCCGCGTCTCGGACGAGGAGACCGGCGACCTCAAGGGCTATGAGTTTCAATGCGCGCCCGGGCGGATGGTCGTCCGCGGCTACGGCAACGGCGGGCGCTTGCCCGACGGATGGGCGCTCTAACCGAAAGGAGTACGCGAGTACACGAGTACGCGAGTCAACCGCAAATCGTCAACAGAGGAGATTATTCATGCAACCATTTTTTGCGTTAGTGACGCCCGTCGGCAACGGCGGCGGATCGCCGTCGCATCCCATCGCCGGACCGCCGCCCGTCGTGTGGCCCGGTCCCGGTGTGCCGACGCCGCCGATTTACTACCCGCCGTCGGTGTGGCCCGATCCGGGGTATCCCGCGCACCCGATAGCGCCGGGCGGCGCACCTCCCGGGTATTGGGGCGGCGTCGCCCCACCGATGCCCTCGCACCCGATTGCGCCGGGCGGCACGCCTCCGGGGTACTGGGGCGGTGTCGCGCCGCCGATGCCGTCGCATCCGATTGCGCCGGGCGGCGCACCTCCCGGCTATTGGGGCGGCGCACCCGTGCCAACGCCGACGCCGCCGATCTATCTCCCGCCCGGCGTGAATGTGCCCGTGTTCCCAACCAACCCGATAGCGCCGGGCGGCCCGCCGCTCGGGATTTGGGGCGGCACGGCCCCGCCACAAGTGAGTAATCCGATTGCGGGCGGCGGGTACGTCGTCGGATGGTCGCCCGTCTTTGGATGGGTCGCGATTCCAGTCGGCGGCGCGCCTCCGCTGGGCGGCGGTGAGGGCGGCACGCCGACCCATCCCATCGCGCCGGGCGGCGAGGCGTCGCAACTCCCGACGTAACACCGCACCCGAGGCCCGCATCCGTGACCGGGTGCGGGTCCTCGGGTTTCTCGTTGAGGGGACCGATGAACAAGTATCAAAAAATCGCGCTCGATCATTTCACCCGCCTCGCGGTTGAGTGCGTGCATCCGCGGTTCGGGCGCGCGCTCCCGGGCGGGATGTTTAGCGTCGTCATCACCGTCAATACCGGCTATGAGTGAATTGAGAGCGGGTTCGGCGGGCCAGTTTGGCACGCCTCAATCGCCTCGCGGTCGCCGCTCCTGAACTGGCAACGCGCGGGCCTCGCGCGCGCGGCGCTCACAGGCGTCGGCGATGCGACCCTCGGCGAGTGGTCCGAGGACGCGCCCGCGGCGTTTCATCTCCGCCGCCGATTGACCGCGCGCGAGGTCCTCGTCGCCGGGATCGGCGACGTGCTCGACATCCGCGGGACCGAGGAGGCCGCGCGCCGGATTCAACGCGTGCGGCCGTTTCTCCCCGCGCCGCTCGCGTTCGCGCCCGATGACGCGATGCCGTAACCGTTTCGGATTGGAGGGTGTGACCATGTCGCCGATCCTCACGATGCTCCTGCTCGCGGTCGCGTTCGTGCTGTTCGTCCTCGCGACGTTCGGCGTCGCCTCGCGCGTCAACCTGCTCGCCGCGGGCCTCGCGTTGTGGGTCCTCGTGCAGTTTCTCGCGCTCGTGCTGAAAGCGTGACCGATGCCGTTACCGAAACCGGAACGCCTCGGCGGCCTGTCGCCCGCGTTGACGATGGGCCTGCTCGTGCTCGTCAGTCTCGTCACGGTGGTCGTCGCGATGGCGATCCTCGTGGTCCTCGCGTTCGCGCTGGGAGTCGCCTGACCGATGCCGTACCTCTCGACCGACGTCGCCGCCGAGGTCGCCCGGCGCAATGCCGAACACGAGGAGGAGTTCTATCTCCTCGTCAACGCCGACGACGTCCTCGACCTCGCCTCGGGATGCGTGCCGCTCCGCGTGCAAGCGATGGCGCGGACGTTGACCGAATGGGAGGATCTGATGCGGCGCAACGCCGCGCGGCCCGTGCGCCCGGTTGCGAGGCCGCCGCGCCGTCGCCGGAAAGGATCACGATGACCGCGGCCCGGTGCGAGTACTGCGGGCGATACGGGCCGCTCGGATGCTGCGAGGGATGCGGCGCGCCGAACCGACCGACGAACCGACCGACAACGCCATCCCCCGACATGGTCGTCGCTGGTGTGGTCACGCCAAACGAGGCACGACGGTTGCTCGA
>Ga0207659_10000199_pt1 | contig 35839 bp, 33 predicted proteins | sample KBSM43metaG_FD_184330 | JGI IMG/M metagenome (GOLD analysis project Ga0207659, IMG submission 184330) | Miscanthus rhizosphere microbial communities from Kellogg Biological Station, Michigan, USA - KBS M4-3 metaG (SPAdes) (version 2) | ecosystem: Host-associated > Plants > Roots > Rhizosphere >...
GTGCAGGAAACGATCGGATCGCATCGAGCGAGGCCGACCAGATGGCCGACGCCATGGGAAACAGATACCGATGGGTGAAGCCCTCACCGAAACGGCGGGACTCGAGAAAGTCACCCAGCGTCTGGCGTTCGGCATCCGCCGCACCGAGCAGCGCCGGCGCCTCGCGATTGAAACGCACGATCTCGCGGAGCAGGGACAGGTGCGTCGGGCTCACCAGGTTCCTCCGCTGCGCGAAGAACCCGTTGGCACCGCGGCTGCTGTACTCGAGCCCGGTCCGCCTGCACGACACGGCGAAGGACATGTCCGAGTCGCGGGTGGCCACACCGAGTTCCGCGAACAGCAGCACCAGGTTCGGATAGGTGCGGTCGTTGTGCACCAGGAAGCCGGTGTCGAGCGGCACGGTGCCGGTCGAGGCCTCGATCAGCACCGTCTGGGTGTGGCCGCCAAGACGACCTTCCTTTTCGAACAGGTGCACCCGGTGGCGGCGGCTCAGCAGATATGCCGCGGCCAGACCCGAGATGCCTGCTCCGATGACAGCGATGTTCTTCATGCCGTCCATAGGAATACCAGTACGATCGCTGCGATGTCAACTATTTGTCCATGACAAAAGCTTGACACCACGGGTCGGCCGGGATACGCTGATTCCGCATCGGCGCAAGACGAGGATGGTGATGGGACATACGATCAAGCTCGCCGCAATTGGCGCCGTCGCCTTCATGGTGCTCGACTGCGTCTGGCTCGGACTGGTGATGAAGAATTTCTATCGCGACCAACTCGCGCCGATCGTGCGCCTTGGCGATGGCGGCATCGCGCCCAACTGGCCCGCGGCCATCGTCGTGTATGCCCTGCTCGGGACCGGCATCGCCCTCTTCGTAATCCCGCGCGCGTCAACCGCCTCGCTTGCGGCGGCTTACGGTGCCCTGTTCGGACTCGTGGTGTACGGCGTCTATGACTTCACGAACTACTCCACGCTGCGGCAGTGGCCGTTTGTGCTGACGCTGGCCGACGTGGGGTGGGGAGCGGTGGCGTCGGCCGCGTGCGCGGCGGTCGTGAAGAGTGCGGTCCGATGAGCAAGACACGGACGACGTCCGCAAGCTACCCGATCCGGGCGGTCTCAAAGTTGACCGGCATCGGTATCGACACGCTGCGAGCCTGGGAGCGCCGTCATGGCGCCGTCACGCCCATCCGCGACGACCGGGGCCGGATGTACACCGACGCCGACATTGCGCGCCTGCGCCTGCTGCGCGGCGCGGTGGAACACGGACACGCCATCGGCCGCCTGGCCGGGCTCACAGATGCGGAACTGCGTCATCTCGCCGCCACAGCCGGCGCGAGCGCGGTGTCCGAAGCCGCTCCTACGCGACGGACACCGATCGACACAGCCGCACTCACCGCCGCGCTGCAGAAATACGACGCCACCGCCATCGACCAGCAGATCAGCCGACTCGCGTCGGTCCTGCCGCCGCTCGAACTGCTCCGGGACGTGTTGATGCCGGTGCTGGCGCAGGTGGGCGACGACTGGCACCGGGGACCCGCACGCATCGCGCACGAACACCTGATGTCCTCGACCATGCGGAACATCCTCGGCTCGTTTCTCCGGTTGTACGCGCGCCCCGAGGCGTCGCCCCGGCTGCTCTTTGCGACCCTGGCCGGCGAGCGCCACGAGATCGGCACGCTCGGCGCCGCCATGCTCGCCGCGAGCAGCGGCCTGGGTGTCGCCTATCTCGGTCCCGATCTTCCGGCGCGCGAAATTGTCGAGAGCGTGAGGCCTGCCGGCGCACAGGTGCTGGTGCTGGGGCTAACCGCGACATCGGCGGGGAAAGCCAAGGAGCGCGAACTGCGTACGATCGTCCGCGATCTCCCGAAGGAGGTCGAGTTGTGGGCAGGCGGACGCGGCGCCGCGGGTCACGCCTCCATCATCACGTCGCGAGGGCTCGTCTTTGGGGACTACGCCGCGTATCAACAGGCGCTCATCCGAATCGGTGGGCGCGTCGCGTGACGCCCGTGAAGGAAGCCCCACTCGTGCTCGTCACCGGCGCAACCGGCTACATCGGGGGACGGCTTGTGCCCATCCTCGAGGGCGCGGGTGTGCGGCTCCGCTGTCTCGCGCGGCATCCGGCTGCGCTCGCGTCGCGCGTGTCGCCGACGACGGACGTGGTCGCGGGGGATCTCCTCGACCCGTCGTCGCTCGATCGCGCCCTCGCAGGCGTCGACGTGGCCTATTACCTGGTGCACTCGATGGGGGCGCACGGCGACTACCGTGAAACAGATCGCGTGGCCGCCCGCAATTTTGGCGAAGCAGCACGGCGGGCGGGGGTTCGGCGCATCGTGTACCTCGGCGGGCTCGCGACGGGTGAGGAGACTCTCAGCAAGCATCTCAAGAGCCGGATCGAGACCGGGCAGGCGCTGCGAGAGAGCGGCGTCCCGGTCGTGGAGTTTCGGGCATCGGTCGTCATCGGATCCGGGAGCTTGTCGTTCGAGCTGATCCGGGCGCTCGTCGAACGGTTGCCGGTCATGATCTGCCCGCGGTGGGTTTCGACCTTGGCGCAGCCGATCTTTATTGACGACGTGCTGGCGTATCTGGCATCTGCGCGTGACCTTCCCGAGAGCCAGAGCCGCACGTTCGAAATCGGCGGGGCCGATCAAGCAAGCTACGGCGACGTGATGCGCGAGTACGCGAGGCAGCGTAGGTTGAAGCGCGTGATGATCTCGGTTCCGTTGCTGACCCCTCGTCTGTCGAGCCTGTGGCTGGGACTCGTGACGCCGGTCTACGCACGGGTCGGACGCGAGCTGATTGCGGGATTGAAGAACCGGTCAGTCGTCACCGATCCGACGGCGCTTGCGGTATTCCCGGTCAGACCGGTCGGTTTGCGCGATGCAATCAGTCGTGCCATTCGGTACGAGAATCGAGCGTTCGCGCTGACGCGCTGGTCGGATGCGCGCTCGTCGGGAGGCGCCCCGCCGTCGCCGGACGACACGCGACTCGGCGGCAGACTGGTCGACCGGCGCCAGATCCACGTGGCGGTCGACGCGGACCGCGCTTTTGTTCCCATCGAGAGGATTGGGGGCGAGCGCGGCTGGTATTTCGGCACGTGGCTATGGCGAATCAGGGGCGCGGTCGACCTGCTGATGGGCGGCGTGGGAATGCGTCGCGGGCGGCGCGACCCCGAAGCGACGGCCGTCGGGGACACCCTCGACTTCTGGCGGGTCGAGGCGTACGAACCGGGCCGACGATTGAGGCTCGCGGCGGAAATGAAACTGCCGGGCCGCGCCTGGCTCGAGTTCGACGTCGAGCCGGCTGCCGACGGCGCCATCGTCCATCAGACCGCCGTGTTCGAGCCGGTCGGATTATCTGGGTTGATCTACTGGTATGTGCTGCTTCCGGTGCACGCCGTGATCTTCGAAGGGATGCTGCGCGCAATTGGCCGGCGCGCCATGTCACCAGCGTGACCGGCATCATGGCAGCGCTCATCGGCCTTGGCACCATCCTGCCTGCCCTGACCCTCGTGTGGATGGTCAGCGTGAAGCGTCGGGATACGAGTATCGCCGATCAACGCCAAGAGGATGGCTCACCGTGCTGAGCCCGTCCCTCATGACGTGGTTGCGAATCACACAGTATCGGGATTCGTTGGATGAACCACCAACTCGAACGAGCGGCCGTCATGGAGTCGAACCGCGGCGAAGTGACGCACGTCGCGCGTCGCCAGACGACGGACGCCGAGCGACTCAGCGAGTGCAACCACTGAACCATCGACGAGGCCGAGGCCGAAATCCGCGAAGCGTCGGTCCACTTCCATCGCCCGTGAGAGCTGGCCCACGGTCGGCGGCACGTAGGTGAAGGCGCCGCGCGCGAGATCCTGCATGAACACCTGCATCGCATCGCGTTCGTCACGCAGGAAGTAGTCGACCTCCGCCAGCACAAGGCCAGGAACGTACCGCGTGCGTGCCCGATCGATGGCCTCGCGGAAGCGACTGTGGTCTGGCGCGCTTTCAACCAGGTAGTCGATGAGCGCGCCCGTGTCGCAGATGAGCGCTGCGGTGCTACCGGCCGGCACCGAAAAGCTCGCGCTCGTTGCCGCGCTCGGTCAGGGCCCGGACACTGCCCGCGCTTCGCGGCTTGGGATGTCGGCGGTATTGTTCGAGGACTAGCGCGAGGTGCTGTCGGATGAATTCGGAACGCGAGATCCCGCGCGCGCGTGCAGCCCGGGAAAGCAGCCGATCGTCCTCTGGATCGAGCGCGATAGTGGTCGCCTTCTTCCTCGAGAGTGCCATGGAAGTAATATGACTCGACAGGAGGCACTCGTCAAGGCCGTTCCGGTCACCGGTGTGCTGCCCGTCGTCACCCGGTTCGCTCGACTCAGTGCGACAGGTTGTGCTGTGCGCATGGAGTGTCGGGGCCATTCTCGTACTTGAGCTAGCTGTTGCCGCGGATCGTGACGAGGTGAAATGGTGCACCAGGCGATCGATGAGCGCCGCCGCCATGACCTCGTCGCCGAAGACCTCACCCCAGTCTTCAAAGCCCTCGTTCGACGTCAACACCGTCGAGGCGCGCTCGTACCGGCGGGTCGAGGATGTTGTTCAGTTAGTCAGAGACTCGCCTGCCTATGACGACATCTGAAACGTTCGCAACATTCCTGCCGGGCGCCGCCGGGTTCGGCAACTTCTGGTCCCCAGTCGTCGAGCGACTGCCGTCAACGTGGAGGACGCAGCTTGTCGATCTCCCGGGCTTCGGGCCAGTGCCTCCGCGACCGGACGTGGTCAGCTACGACAGTCTGGTTGATCATGTGGCCGGAGCCCTCAGCGACCCAGCGGTTCTGGTCGGGCAATCGATGGGCGGCTTCGTCGCACTGCAGCTGGCTTTGCGCTATCCGCAGCTCGTCACGCATCTCGTCCTCGCCGTCGCCGCTGGCGGCGTCGACATGGCGGCTCAGGGTGCGAGCGACTGGCGCGCCGATTACCGCAGGTCTCACCCACAGGCTCAGACCTGGGTATGCGATGCCGTGCCCGACCTCACGGACGAGCTCAGGACGATTACCATCCCAGTGCTGCTGCTTTGGGCGACGCGCGATCCCCTGAGTCCCCTCTCGGTAGCCCTGAAGATCGCTTCAGAAATTCCCCACGCCCAGCTGGTGACGTTTGAAACCGATGATCACTGGATCGCGCGTCAGCGCCCGGACGGGACAGCACAAGCCATCCGCGCATTCATCGATGAAACCGGACCCCGAGCGACCGTGAAAACGACACCAAAGGAGAAATCGCAATGACCAACCCGCCAGCGGTCACCGAGAGCGCGTCACCCTCACCGCCGCGGAATCGGCCGCGTATCACTCGCACATCGGTGCATTCGTGCTGATGAACGGCGTCGTCTTGGATTGGATCGCGAAGGTGCTGACCGCGCCGCCAGCGAATCGCTCCCGCGGCGAAGATCGACGGGATGAGCATGAGGAAGCGGAAGATGTCCTCCGAAGAGGGGCAGAATCCCTAATCTCGCGCCAAGCGAGCTCGAGAGGCTCACCCTGCGTTGAGCGTCTGGGAGAATCAGCCTCGCCTGGTACGGCGCAAAAACAACGGCGTGTGGCCGGTGCGTCGGCGCAGGACTTTCACGAAGTGGGAGGCGTCCGAAAAACCGGCGCGACGCCCGACCTCCGCCGTCGTCACACGATCGAAGAGCGGTGATTGAAGCATGCGCACAGCCAAATCGACGCGGGCTTGGATCAGCATGGATCCAAAGGTTTCGCCACACGCCGCCAGCGCTCGATGCAGGGTTCTCGTGGAGATGCTGAGCGAGGTCGCGACATCAGCCGCGTGCAGGGAGGTATCAGGGCACCGCTGCGTGATGTGGTCATGCACGTGGTCACGCACTGAGCGCTCGACTGGCGTCGATACGACGCGACTCCCGCTGAGTTCACTCGCGGTCAAGGCCAGGAGCGCCCCGAGTTGATCGATCAGTACCGCTTGCGGAAGCGGGGCGTGCGCGACGAATTCAGGCGCCAACTGGGCGACGTAGCTGGCGAGCAGGCGCCCCCACTGCGATTCTCGGTAAATGTTCCGCCCAGTGAGAACAGCGGGACGGGGAACCCATTTGCGCACGAACTGTTCCGACAGCTGCAGGTTCAAGCCGTTCCAGTTGTGCAGCAAATCGCAATCGAGTGGGTCGCGCGAATCGTAGAAGATCAGGTCGCCGGCTTCGAATCGCGTGCGCGTCAGGCTCGCGACCTGCCAAGAGCCGCTGACTACCAGGACCAGGAAGCAATAGCGCTGAGCAGTGCGACGGATTTCCGGTCGCGCACGAATCGAGCGCTGCGGCGAACCACTTTGCGCGACGATGGCGATCGACGGCAGCTCCAGCGCGGTCACTTCCAGTTCGTATTCCGAGGGCGCTGCGGTCGACAGCGCAGAAGGCGCGAGAGACGAACTGAGAATCCAGCTCGCGTAGCTGAGACGGTCCGCCGGCGCCACATCACGCGTCGACAGCCGTACGATTGATGAAGGCGCTGCAGGTGCCACGCTGTGTTCCCTCGCCGGGAAAACAGTAGCCTACTCCCGATGGCGGGGCGCGGCAATGAACTCATCGGCGTGGCTGCCGGCCGCGAACACACTCCACAGCCGCGAGGATCACAGCTGCCGTCTCGTTCGGTTTCGAGAGAAATGGGAGATGGCCGGCGCGGAGGCTGACGACGCTCGCATTGATCCGTTGGGCGGTCTCGCGCTGCAAAGCCGGCGCAAACAAACGATCCTCGTCGGCAACGCCATACCAGCAGGGCCTCGTGGCCCAGGCGGCATCTGTGACGCGATCGAGAAGTGCGCTGGCCCGAATGGGCTTTTGCGCGGCAGCGAGGACCGCAGCCTCGGTCGCCGTCAAGTCATGCGCCAGAAACTGCAATACTGCGTTCGGCGCAAGGTAGAGAAACCCAGCAGCGTCTATAGTGAAGCAGCTTGTGACAGCGCGCGCTCCGCGGTCCCCTTGTGCATCAGCCGTCGACTCGCCAATGTCCGGCGCGCATGCTGCGATGTAGACGAGGGCCGCAACCGTCTGGTGTCGTCCGGCCTGCGTAATGACCGTGCCTCCATAGTCATGGCCGACGAGCACGACAGGATGTGCCTGATGATTGAGCGCCCGCGTTACGGCGTCGACATCGTCCGCGAGTGCGGTCAACGGACTCTGCACTGCGACGACGGGCAAGCCCTTGGCCTGTAGTCGTGCTATGACCTCGCGCCAGTTCGTCGCGTCGGCCCAGGCACCATGGGCAATGACGATTGCCGGTGCCGTGCGGTCACGCGGCATGGCCGTAGGATCCGCGTGACCTCTACCCCTACTTTACGGCGGCGCCCGAGGCCTGCAGTGCCTGCGTAGCCGTTTCGATGAGCGTGGCCACGGCTCCCGGCTGCGAGACGTAGACGGAGTGACTGCCTTTGGATTCGACCACCGTCGAGCCCGCACGCTTCGACATGAACTGCTGCGCGGGCGGCGGGATCATCCGATCATCGGTCGCCACCAAATACCAACTCGGCTTCGACTTCCATGACGCCTCGCTGACCTTGCCCTCGAGCGCCTGAACGCCCCATGGGACTTGGGAATTGGCCATGAAGTCCGCCAAGTCAGCGGGAACATCGGCTGCGAACGATGCGGCAAACTTCTCTCTGTCGAGCAGCAGGAACCCGTCTTGCGGAGGGAGAATCGGAGGCACCGGCGCACCGGGTGCCGGGTTGGCGATGAGGGTGGCGACCGATTCGCCCTTGTCCGGTGCAAATGCCGCGATGTAGACGAGCCCAGCGACCTTCGGATCGTTACCGGCTTGCGTAATCACCACGCCGCCGTAGGAGTGACCGACGAGGACCACGGGGCCGGGCTGCGCCGCGATCACACGCTTGGTAACGGCGACGTCGTCATCGAGCGAGATCGTCGGATTCTGGACGATGCCGACGCGGTACCCATGCTGCTGCAGGATGTTGTACACACCCTGCCAACCGGAACCGTCCACGAACCCACCGTGGACGAGCACGACCGAGACGGATGCGGCTGTCGAAGCACCCATAAACGCTCTCCTCTCTGTGCCGCTCACCGCGAGTCGGCTCGGGCGAAGAGTAATAGGGGGCGTCGTGCGCGGATGGCTCCTGAGTGCCACGTACCGCATTCTTCTGGGCTCTACGCGCCAGGAGCGACAGGCTCTGCCGCGAAGGCGCCATCCGCTCGGACCTCTCTCCGTTCAGATTTGTCCACGGGCAGAAACGAGAAGCCGGTCATTCACGGGGCGGCCGATGGATTCCCTGGACCAGTTGACAGGAATCCAATGACCATTAGAATGGAAGCATGAAGACGACGATTGATATTCCAGAGAACGAGTTACGGGATGCCATGCGTTTCACGCGCGCCACCACCAAGCGTGAGGCGGTCGTCAAAGTACTGGAAGAGTTCAATCGCCGCCGGCGGATGGCCGAATTGATGAAGTATTCCGGCACGTTCAGCGACCGGTTCCCCACCAACGACGAAATCGAGGCGGTCGATGCCAAACGCGATCGCAATCTGAATGCCCGTCCTCGTCGATAGCTCGCTCTGGGTGCACCAGCTGCGCAAGAGTGGCGACCCCGCGAAGCGCGACCGCGTGCATGCCCTCCTCGAGAGCGGCGAAGCCGCGTGGTGTCCGGCCGTGCGACTCGAACTGTGGCGTGGCGTCACCAACGACGCCGAGCGCAAGACGCTTCGCCGTTATCAGGCGCTGCTTCCCGACTACGAGATCTCTGCTCAGGTCTGGCATCGATCGGTTCAACTCGCCGATCGTGCCCGCGCGTCAGGCGTGACCGTCCCGCTTGCGGACCTGATCATCTTTTCGTGCGCCAGGATCCACGGTCTCGACGTCGCGCACGACGACACCCACTTCGACGAGTTGGCAAGACTGGAAGCGTGAGCGGCGCGCCGGTCCCGAGCCGGTGAACGTGGTCGCAACGCTTCCCGACGAACTGGCGGTGCTCACGCAGGTCCGGAAGGACTGATCGAGCACAACCGCAATATCCTCGAAGCCCGAACCACATTGTTCAGGGACTACGCCGACGATCACTTCATGACCGTCTACGGAGAGGTGTCAGAGCTGCTACTCAATCTGTTGAAGACACACACGCGGTCGGACATACGTGGTTTTCCTTCCTTCAGGGGTTGGAGCCATCCGCCGTGCTCCCGTCGCGGATGTTGGCTGCAGCCGGCGAGGCCAAGCCTGTGTGAGCCGTGAGGCGGGACGGCGGTCGCTGTTATCCGGACCTGCAATCGATTCCGGGCGGAGTCGACGGCGCCGTGATCATCACGCGGCTCGGACACGCGTGCATGCGGTGGTTCATGAAACTGACTGGAGGGCTACCTACATGAGACGCCGCCAGATTGCCTGGATTCTCATCCTCATTGTCGATGTGGGATATATCGGGGGGGCGCGGGAGCCGCGGCATCGCCGTCGACGTTTACGCACGCACACCGAATGATAGTCTTGGAAGGTTAAGTCGCTGTTCGCGTGTGCGTTGACGCGTTTCTGAGTGCGTCACTGTGCCTCGCCTGATACTTGTGGCGGTGAGAATCTGACAGTCGACCGCTCGGTGTGGCTGCTGTGCTGAGAGTGTCGCCCCCAGTGGTGATTCACCTCACCTTGCGTCTCCGAAAGCAATCCGAGGCGCGATGTTCGGACGGATGAACTGAGCCACGCCTCGGTGCTGACGTACTCCAATTCGGGGATGTATACCAGGAGAGTTCATGACGAGACCAATTTCCTCCGGATCGCTGCGGCGACGAGTGACGCTCGCAGCCATGTGCACGCTGCCGATGTCGTGGGGGATCGTGGCCAGCGTCGGTGGCCAGACCAGCAGCGCGTCGGCCGACCTGCTGATCACCAACGGCAAGGTGTACGCGGCCGACGGTACGGGACGCTTCTTCGAGGCCGTAGCGATCGGCGGCGGCAAGGTGTTGCGCGTCGGATCGAATCAGGAGATCGCGGATCTGCGTGGGCCGTCAACGAACGTGATCGAGGCCCGTGGCCGCACCGTCGTGCCCGGCTTCAACGACTCGCACGTGCACTTCCTGGGCGGGGGGCTCGGCCTGAGTCAGGTCGACCTCGCCGGACTCGAGACGCTTCCAGCAGTGCAGGGCAAGATCCGTGAATTCGCGGCCGCGCACGGAGCCGCGCCCTGGATCCAGGGACGCGGGTGGCTGTATTCGCCATTTCCCGGCGGCCTGCCGACGCGAGCGCTGCTCGACGCGGTGGTCCCCGATCGTCCCGCGGCGATGACCTGCTATGACGGCCACAGCCTGTGGGTCAATTCAAGGGCGCTCGCGATGGCCGGCATCACGAAGGACACGCCGGATCCGAAGAACGGCGTCATCGTGAAGGACCCGAAAACCGGCGAGCCGACAGGCGTGCTGAAGGAGTCGGCCCAGGCGCTGGTTCGAAAAGTCTTGCCGCAGCCCTCGCGTGACGACCAGCGGGCAGCGCTTCGTGCGGCAATTGCTGAAGCGCTCAAGTTCGGCCTCACCAGCGTACAGAACGCAAGCGGCAGTCCGGAAGAATTGGAGATCTTCGACGAAGCGCAACGTGCCGGCGATCTGAAAGTGCGCTATTACTCGACCTTGTCGATCCAGCCTGGATTCACGCAGTCCGAGGCGGACCGCTACGACCAGGTGTGGCGCCGTTACGGGGACAATCCGGTTCTGAAGACCGGCGCGATCAAGATCGTTCTCGACGGGGTGATCGAAAGCCGGACGGCCGGAATGCTCGAACCGTATACGAACGCAACATCAGCCGGCACGCCCAATTACACCCGCGAAGACCTCGAGCGCATCGTCACGATGATGGACGCGCGCGGATGGCAGATCTGGATCCATGCCATCGGCGATCGGTCGATCCGGATGGCGCTCGACGCGTTCGAGCACGCGGCGGCAGTGAACCCGGCGCCAGCGCGCGGGCGGCGTCACCGCATCGAGCACATCGAAGCAGTGGCCGCCGCCGATATCGCGCGGTTCGGCAGGCTCGGCGTGATCGCTTCGCAGCAGCCGATGCACGTGGTCCTCGGCGATATGAACGCGGACGAGCCGTCGGGACCCTGGCCGAACAACGTCGGCCGCGAGCGCGCGACCCGCGCGTGGGCGTGGAACAGCATCCGTGCCGCGGGCGGGCGACTCACCTTCGGCAGCGACTGGGCAGTTGCACCGCTCGCGCCTGGCGAGGGAATCTGGCTCGCGACAACCCGCAAGGTTTCAGCCGGGGCGCAGGATCAGAAGCTGCCGCTGACCGATGCGATCGACGGCTACACGCGGTGGCCGGCCTATGCGTCGTTCGAGGAGCAGCGGAAGGGGACGCTCGCGCCCGGCATGCTGGCCGATATCGCGATCCTCTCCACGGACCTCATCGCGCACCCGCCGCTGAAGCCGACCGATCTGATCGTAGACATGACCATCGCCAATGGCGCGGTCGTTTACCGGCGAGACGTCGGGCGGTAGAGTCCGCGGCGCCGTTCAACGAGGCGCTCGGCACGAAGACACCTTGTCGGTCGTCTGCCGATTATGATCGAGCCATGGATGACAACTTTCTCAAAATAACTGAGTTCATCAACAAGTCTGAAGTCACGAGTGTGATGCATCGCTATTTTCGTGCGCTCGATGAGAAAAATTTTGACGCCCAGCATCTCGCCTCAATCTTTACGGCAGAGGCCAAAGTGACGCGTCCCAATGGCGCATCGCTGATCGGACCCAAGGAAATCAGCGCCAGCCACGAAAAAAGCTTCGCTCGCTTTGAAGGATCGCAGCATCTCTTGACCGGGCACGATATCTCGATACACGGCAATCAGGCGACCGTGCGTGTCAATGTCGTCGCGATGCACATGTGGCAAGGCAGTAACACCAGCGCGAACGATCCAGAAAACTATTTCGTCGCGGGCGGTGTGATCACGTCCGAACTTGTGCAGGCAGACGGACGGTGGAAGATTTCGCAGATACGCAATGATGTCGTCTGGCGTGCCGGCGGATTCAGGGACGTCGCGCAAACCAAATAAGGTCAAGGGCCCCGTGAGTTGTGCGATGATGACGCGCCACAAGGGGAAACATATGGCGCTGGATCGCAGGGGGTTCGCGAAATCGCTGAGCGGCGCCGTCGGTGCCCTCCTTGCCGGCGTGCCTGCGCGAGCGTCGACGCAAACGCCGGCCGCGGATGCGGCGGGCCGGCTGGCACCCGCGAAGGTGACGCGCATCCGGCTCCTCTACCCGCCGAATTACGACCGCAACGGGCCGCAGGCGTTCCCCCAGAGCAACATGGTCGTCCTCGTCGATACCGATCGCGGGATCACCGGCGTCGGCCAGGGCGGATCCCCCGACACCGTTCGCAACGTCGCGCGCAGCGTGATCGGCCGCAACGCGTTCGATACCGAGATGATCTGGCAGGGCGCGTTCATGGACGGCTTCTACTCGCCGGGCAAGGAGCGTCTTCACGCGCTCGGCGCGATCGATCTGGCGCTGTGGGACATCAAAGGTAAAGCGCTTGGCGCGCCGTTATACCAGCTGTTCGGCGGGAAGGCGCGCGAACATATCGAGCTGTACGCCACCTCCGGTCTGCCACCGGGGCTCGTGCCGCCGGCGGATGCGGCGGCGATGACGCTTCGGGAGCGAGCCGCGCGAACGATGGCCGCGGGCTATCGGGTGTTCCGAGTGGACAGCGACATCGTTCCGAATCCCGGCGGCCCGGCCGGAGCACGCCGCGGATCGGCGCAGGGCGCCACCTTCGATTCGCGATCTCACATCCGACTGATCGGCGAGGCGGCGGCGCAGATGCGCGAGGGCGTCGGCCCGGACGGCAACTGGATGATCGACCTGCATCAGAAGTTCGACTTCCACGAGGCGGTCGAAGTCTGCCGCCTCCTCGAACCGCATCGCCCGTTCATCGTCGAAGACCCGCTGCGCGAGGAGCAGTTCCGGACCCAACTGCCGAAGCTGCGGCTGATGACCTCGGTGCCGTTGGCGCCGGGTGAAGAGTGGGGCACGCGTGCGGACTTCAGCCCTCTGGTCGAACGCCGCGACATCGACTTCGCGCGCGTATCGCTGCCAAATGTGGGCGGCATCACGGAGATGTTGAAGATCATGGCGGTGTGCGACACGCACCGCGTCGGCATCGTTCCGCATTTCACCGGCCCGATCGCCACTGCCGGCCACATGCACGCGATGATGGCCTTTCCCGGGCAAGTGCTGATGGAATACAACCAGGGCGAGCGTCCGGTGCCTTACCTTCCCGAGTTCCTCGAGTGCCGGAACGGCAAGGTCTGGCCCAACGATCGGCCCGGGCTTGGCGTGACCGTGGATGAACGGCAACTCACCTTCGTCGAAGCCGTCACCGAAGGCGCCGCCGGCGCCACGCAGCGGCGGCTCGACGGATCACTCACCCATTGGTAGGGACAGCCGACAACGTAGAGGACTTGCCGGCGCGCATCGCTCAGCGAAAGAGGCATGTACCCTTACAGAGCCTTGCGACTAGTACGTGAGTCCAAACTTGAACGGGTACAGCGTGTCGGCCGCTGGGTACCCTGGCACGTCGGGCTCGTTGTCGATCACGGCCTGTAGCGTTCTTGCCAGGGCGAACGGAAGCTTGCCCTGTGGCTTGAACCGGCCGCTGATGACTTCGAGGAGAGCTGCGTCGCTGACGCCGAAGCTGGCCAGAATGGCTCCCGCTTCTTTCAGGCGGCTCTCGTCATCGAGCACGTAGGGATTGCGGAAGTAAATCGCCAGCACGGTCTTCGCGGCGCCAACCTGCCGCATCACTGCCTGAATGCTCGCCAGCGGGGGCGCGATCTCCCACGATTGTGAGGCCGCCATCGTCGTGAACGAGAGATGATTGGCCTCCCATGGCAAGGCTCCGCCAAAGAGAAGTCCGCGCGCTGGCCCCTGCCCCAACTGACCGTCATCGGTGCAGACCGGATTGATTGTCGGAAACATCACACAGGGGTCTTCAGCACCCCACGTCCGGCCGGTCAGCGGGTTGAGCCTAGTCGGATTGGCCCCTGTGGCGAGGTCTCTGGACCGATAGGCTTCGGTGTTCGCGTTACGCACCTGCACCCGGATGATGGCGACGTCGCTGCCCGCGGCACTGGGACGCGATTGGCCCGGCGCCGCATTACCGTCGATGACGGAAAAGCCGTACCGTTCGACATCCGCCTTGCCCATCCCGATCGTGTACACCGTTGCGCCTCTCCGCAACGGCAACAGCTTGCCGTTAGCCGGCAGGTTCTGGTTCTGCAGCAAAACGATCGACTGCTTCTGAACCTCGAGCCCCCGTGCGCGGTTCGACGGACTCCCAATGACGTTCGGCGCCTCGGCCGCATCCACATAAGGATTCTCGAACAGCCCCAGACGAAACTGCTCGGTCAATAAACGTCGAGCGGCCTCGTCGATCCGCCGAGGGGCAACAAGATTGGTGCGAATCAACTCAGTGATGGTCGTATTCGAGCTGAATCCGGAGAGGATGTCGACGCCGCCATTGACGGCGGCTGCGGCGCGCTCCGCCACGGTGCGTTGCTCGAGCCCCCACGCGCGGTCGCTGATGATGCCCGTATCGGAGTTGACGTATCCAGCAAACCCGAGCTTGCCTCGCAACAGGTCGGTCACGATCTCTTTCGAGAAGGCGAAGCCCGTGGGACCGTAGGTCACACCCTGATAGGTGACGTCGATCGGCACGCCGTAATAGGGCATCACCGACGACACGCCGGCGTCGATCGCGGCGATGAAGGGTTTGAGGTGGTACTCGAAACGCCCGCCGGGATAGACCTGCCGCTTCCCGAATGAATAGTGCGGATCCAGCCCGAGCTCCTGCGGACCGCCGCCGGGAAAGTGTTTGATCGTCAGCGCCACAGCGGTCGACGGACTCACGGGCCCGCCCTGCAGCCCCGTGACGAGCGCCTTCATGATGTCGGCATTGAGGTCGGCGTCTTCAGTAAACGTCTCCTGCACGCGGCTCCAACGAGGTTCGGTCGCAAGGTCCGCCATGTAGCCATACATCCCTCGCAGGCCGATGGCCCTCCACTCGCGGCTCATCACCTCGGTGAGGGCTCTAACCGGCGACATGTCTCCGACGCCGAGCGCCGCTGCCGCGATGCCGGCTTCCCTCGGAAACTCCGTAAACGCACCGGCGCCGGCCGAAATGCCGAAGCGGGGATCGGTCTCGTAGTGGTTGCGGGCGTTGTCCTTGAAGAGGACGGGGATGCCAAGGCGCTGAGATTCCGCCAACGCCTGCACCGCATTCGTGAAGTCCGCTATTTGCCGCGGCGTGAGGACGAAGCCGTTACGGGCAGGCGTCACGCTGCCGTCGCAGGGATCCGCCGTCGCCTTGACGACGTTGCGCAGGATGAAACGAACCATCTTCTGCGTCTCAATCAGGCGCGTCGCAGCGGCCGTCACCGCGCCACCGCAACCCGGCCCGATCGTGTCGATGAGCATGAGCCCGGCTTTTTCTTCGAGCGTCATGCGCGAGACGAGATCGTCGACGCGCGCCCCGACCGGAAGTCGCCAGTCCTCGTAACGGTCGACCGTCCCACTGCCGTTGGCGTCCCTGAACTGCCGGCCATCGACGGTCAGCACGGCGCGCGATCGCACCTGAATAGTGGGCTGCTGCTGGGCCGCGCCGCCGCCTACCGGGGCGAAGATACTGGCAGACAGGCACGCGATCACGAATCGCAGCGGCCAGGGAAGCAAGTAACGACCGGGTGATGACAAATCGGTCCTCCAGACTGTAAACGATTCCGGCGTCGTCGCCGTCTCCCCCATTCGACACCGAACGATGTGGTGAACATCGCGCGATCTCAGTGGCTCTGCTCGAGCGCGAGCCGCTGTGCCACGATCTCGCGGAGCTCACGCTTCAAAATCTTTCCGGCAGGGCTGATCGGGAATGACTCCATGATTTCGAGCCGCTCGGGCAACTTGAACGAGGCGATTTGCTGCGCCCGCAGGTGCGCGATCAGATCGGCGAACGTCAGCTCCGTTCCGGGCTGCAGGACTATGCACGCACAGGCCTTCTCACCGAACACCGGATCCGGCATCGCCACCAGGCTCACCTCCCTCACTTGAGGAAGTTGGAAGATCAGGTTCTCGACTTCATCACAGCTGATCTTCTCGCCGCCGCGATTGATGAGGTCTTTCCGGCGGCCCTCGGTGTAGACATAGCGTCCCCGCTTTCTGACGATGTCCCCCATCCTGTAGAACCCCTCGGCCGTGAAGGCCTGGGCATTGATGTCGGGGGCGTTGTAGTAGCCGCGAATCGTGTACGGTCCGCGCGTGACCAGTTCGCCCAGCTCGCCGTCAGGCACCACGCGCTCGCGGTCGTCGAGGACCGCGATCTCGTCCCATTCGCTCACGGGCGCTCCAGAGCTTTCGAGCAGCAGGTCATCGCTGTCGGTCAAGCGGGTCATGTTGATCAGACCTTCGGCCGTGCCGTAGATCTCCTGGGGGACGCATCCAACTTCTCGACGAAGCCGGTCGCGCAGTTCCGGCACCAGCCGCGCCCCTCCGTTCTGCACGACCTGCAGCGACGAGACGTCGAACTGTTTCGCGAGATGGCCATTGAGCCACGTCGTGATCAGGGGAACAACGGCGGCCACGGTGGTCACTCGCTCACGGGCGATCGTGGTGAACACCTCGGTTGAGTCTGCCCCCTTCGCGATGACCAGCGTGCCGCCGGCGTGGAAGACGCCGAGCATGCCAGGACAGGCCAGGTTGTAGTTGTGCCCGAGCGGCAGGATGGCGAGAAAGACGGTCTCGGCAGAGAACCCGGCCGTCTCGGAGCAGATCCGCGCGTTGTAGACGTAGTCGTGGTGTGTCCGCGGAATCAGCTTCGACAGCGATGTCGTCCCGCCCGACAAGAGCATCGTGGAGACATCCGACGGATCGGGCCGCAATCGCCCGAGAACATCGTCATCGGCCGGCTCGTACTCGGCCAGCGGCAGGTAGGCCGTCTGTCCTGGACCCGGTTCGCCGACCACGACGACGTGCGCGAGCGAAGGAAACTCGTCGACCATCTCGGCCGCCATCGCTCGGTAATCGAACGAGCCGACGCGATCGGGAATGCAGTAGGCGACGGCGCCGGAAGACCGGACAAAATGGCGGATTTCGGCGTGGCGATGGGGACGCAGCGCCATCACCGGGATCACGCCGATGTAATTGAACGCCAGATAGAGAGTGACGAACTCAGGACAATTCGGCAGCTGTACGACGACTCGGTCCTGGGACTGCAGGCCGAGACTCGAGAGCCCGCTCGCCAATCGTTTTGCCGACTGCACGAGCCCTTCGTAGGTGATCCGCGTCTCGCCGTGGATGACGGCAACTTTTCCTGGCTGCCGGCGGGCTGTCCGCTCGATCATCTCCGCGACGGTGATGCCCTCCCAGATCCCGGCATCGATGTAACGTCGAGCGAGTTCCTCCGGCCATGATACGCAGCCCTGCAACATGAGAGACCGCCTCCTGTTACTCGGCTGGACCGATCGTCAGCGTGACAGCCCCGACGACCTCGATCGCGCCTTCGAGAACATCTCCGGTGGGCGCGGGGAACAAAAGTTCGGTCACTGAACCCTCTCAACCGCAGGGTGAAGGCGCTCGTACGCCGCCGCCAGGGCGGGATCCCGCTTCTGGATCTCCGCGTGACTCACGCGGCCGTTGCGGCGCAGGTAGTCGTAGGCGAACGAGATCGGATCGAGATGCAGCTTCGGTCCGAGGTTTTCGTACCACTCGGTGCTCTTGATCGCGGCCTGTTGCAGCGAATCCGACCGCGGGCGTCGGGTTCGACGGAACTCCTCCAACATGGCTGGGACATGGTCGCCGACCGTGCGCCAGGCTTCGAACAACGCGATGGCATCCTGCATCGCCAGTCGAGTCCCTGAGCCGATCGACGGATGGCCCGTACGCAACGCGTCGCCCAGCAGCACAACGTTGTCGACGTACCACTTCGCGTTCTTGACGATGGTGTAGCGAAACCAGGTGCTGTGATTGGACAGGAGCGGATGTCCCTGAAGGTCTTCGGCGAATGCCGCCTCACAGTAGGCGAGGCTCGCCGCCTCCGACATGCGGTCGAGGCCCGCCCGGCGAAATGTCTCGGGCGAAACTTCGACCAGGAATGTGCTATGCGTCGGGCTGAACTGGTAGCAGTGCGCGACGATCAACCCGTGCTGGTTCTGCCGGAAGATCAATGAGAGCGGCTCGAACAGCCGTGTCGTCCCGTACCACGCCAGCAGGTTCGGCCGTTCGTCGAGCGTCGGCTCGAATCGCTCGCGATATCGCGTCCTGATCGCACTATTGGCACCGTCAGCGGCAACGATCAGGTCTGCATCGGCACATTCGCTGACGTCGTCTATCCGGCGGTCAAACTGGAGGCCGACGCCGGCCTGGCGGCAGTGACGCTGCAACGCACCAAGCAGATCGATCCGAGCCATGCGATGGAAGGTGTTGCCGGCGAGCGTGACGTGCTGGCCTTGGTGCACGATCTCCATGTCGTCGAAGACCACCTGTCCGGAGCTGATGGAGTCGTGGACTTCAGGGGCGATTTCGCGAACGAATGCGAGCGCGACGTCGGAGAACACCAGGCCCCAGCCGTAGGTCGCGCCTTCAGGATCGCGCTCGTAGACGCGGACATCGTGCCCCGAGTCAGCCCGTGCCATCAGGTACGCGAAGAACAGTCCTGCGGGTCCTCCGCCAACGATCCGGATCTTCACGGCTTCGCCCGCGCCTCGTTGAACTGGGAGACATTGCGCCGGATTTGCCCTTGGTGTTTCGCGACGTGGTGCACGAGCAGATCGTCGACCACGAACGACGCGGGCTTGAGACCCCAGCGGGGGTTCTTGCTCATGCCCTCCGCCGCGAGGTCCTCATCACTCAGGGATCTCAGCGTCTCGGCGGAACGCCGCACGGCCTCGCGAATGTCGGCGACGACGGCCTCGAGCCGGTGTCCTGCGGTGTTCGTCACGGCGGCGAGGCGTCCGGTATCGGTGTGGTCGCGGCCCCAAGCCGGGCCCGAGCGGCTCACGATCCGCAGCGCCTCGCCGGTCCAGAACGGGACGAACTCCCGGATGTGAGAGAGGTTGTCCATCACTGTCCATACGCCCTCGGCGGGAACCCAATGAATGAGCTCGGCGGGGAGTTGCTGCACCTCGGTCAGGATTTCGTCGGTAATCGTGGACAGCCGCTCTGCGGCGGCCATGGCTCGCGTCTGCGGATCAGGCACTGTGACGGTCCTCGCGGAAAAGCTGCAGGGCTTCCTGAACAGGACGATCGGAGAACGAGAACAGGACGGCCTCGTCCGAGGCTTCGTGAACCACCGGCTTCCAGCTCGGCACGACGAAGATATCCCGCGGCCCCCACTCGACCACGAAATCCGCGCCGATCCTGGTCTTGCCGCGACCTTCGACCGCGACGAAGATCGTCGCGTCGGTCGACCGGTACCGCGCGGTCTGAAATCCACGCGGCAGGAGCTGGATGAACGCCGCGATGGTCGCCATCGGGTAGCCGCCCGTCACCGGGTTGCTGTAGCGCATCTTGAGGCCGTGGCACGGATCCCAAGCCTGGCCGCGGGCGAGCTGCGCCAGCGCGTCGCGCGTCCGCGCGTACGGATAGGTGAACACGGGCGACGCCCCAGCCGCCGGCCGTTGATCGACGGGCAGCAGGTTCGATCCGTAGCGCGCGTGCGCATCGCCGACGGGGCGCGCGATCGGCTGCTCCTCCTCGTCGTGATGCTCGGAGAACGACGCGTCGAGGAACTGGACGATCGGGATGTCGAGCCCATCGAGCCAGAACATCGGCTGGTCGGTCTCGTTGCCGTGGTCGTGCCAGGCCATCGGCGGCGTGATGATGAAGTCGCCGTAGCGCATCGGCGTGCGTTCGCCGTTGACGGCGGTGTGGGCGCCGTCGCCCTCGAGCACGAACCGCAGCGCGCTCTGGCTGTGCCGATGTGCGGGCGCAACCTCGCCGGGAAGCACCAGTTGGACACCAGCATAGAGGTCGGTGGTGATCTTCGACTGGCCGCGCAGGCCGGGATTCTCGAGGATCAGCACCCGGCGCTCGGCTTCTTTGGCGGTGATCAGGGCGCCGGCCTCGATCATCGCCGCGCGAATCTCCGCGAACGACCACGCTGCCGGCTGGCAGCCACTGACCGGCTCGGGCGTGACCAGCTTCGCCAGCGACGTCCACAGTGGCGTCAGGTGTTTCTGGCCGATGCGCTCGTAGAACGCCAGACGCTCCGGCGTCTCGGCGGATGGCGCCGCGGGCGGGGTGGACATGCAACCTCCTGAAAGCGTTTGACAGTATACGGACAATCTCTATACTGTCAACCGCCATGACCACCGCAGCCGGCCGTCGAAAAGTGCGGGAGTCGTTCTCCCGGTTGCCCGGCCACCTCATCCGGCGCGTGCACCAGGCTTCCTCCGCATATTTCGCCGAGGAATGCGGTGGCGATCTCACCGCCGTCCAGTACGCGGCGCTCGTGGCCATCGGGGCCCATCCCGGCATCGACGCCACGCGCCTGTCGGAGATCATCTATTTCGATCGATCGACGATCGGCGACGTGCTCGATCGAATGGAAGGCAAGGGCTGGATCCTGCGCCAGTCGACGCCGGACGACCGCCGTATCAAGCGCGTCGATCTGTCGCCCGCCGGCCACGCCGTCCTGCAGCAGGTCGAACCCTGCATTCGCCGGGTGCAGGAGCGGCTGCTCGCGGGGCTCACGTCGACCGAGGCGAAGACTCTGGTTCGTCTGTTGGCGAAGATGGCCGATGGCGAAGAGGACGACGGCGCCGACGACTGAGGCCGCGCCTCGAGTTGCGTATCAAGTCAGGCCGTGTGCGGGGATGGAAGTGCGACACGGCCGTGAAGACGAACATCGCAGCTAGCGCGATGCGGAGTGCGCCAGTCCACAAGGCAGCCTGGTACCACATCCCTGAGACGCCAATCGAGCGGGCAACCAGCCAACTGACGAGCATAACGATCAGCGGCGCCATGTGCGTTCACTCCTGGGTGCAGCGACATCGTAGTGCCACTGTTTCTCACTGCCTCTCCACCACGCCACGAATGTACGGCGTGCATCCGCGGGAGTCTTGAACGAACTGGCTGCCTTCGGTCGCCGTATCTTGGGCGCTGAATATCCCGTGCGAAAATGCCGGCATGTTGCTCCCGGCGTCGACATATATAGGCGCCTCAGCCTTTGCGTGGCCTGCGGCGTTGTTTCTCTGGGGCCCCGGTTCGTGGACCGACCTGCACCGGCATCATTGCGTCCAGCTCGTGATGGCGCTGTCTGGAACTCTCCGGTTTCGCCAGCGTCTGCGCCAACGCTGGACGACGTGCAGTGCGGTCCTCGTGCGGCCTGACGGGTGGCACGAAGTGGACGCGCGAGGCACGGACGTGATGATTGCGTTCGTGGATGCAGAAAGCGACCTCGGCGCAGCGTTGGCCGCACGCACGGAATCGCACGTCGCACCGATTCCTCCCAGTACGGTTGCGGCGTGGCGTGCGCAGTTGGGAAAGCCGACGTCCCTGACGGCAGCTCGCGTGGAGCCTTGGGTGACTCACACCCTGCTCCGCGAGCGTCGACCTCCGTCGATTGATCACCGAGTCAAACGCGTCCTGCGTGCTCTTCCAGGAAGACTAGCGGAAGCGGAGGCGGTGTCATTGGATGCTGTCGCCGCAAGCGTCAGGCTCTCTCCGTCGCGATTCTTGCATCTGTTCACCACGTCAGTCGGCGTTCCACTACGACCGTACCTGCTCTGGTTGCGTTTGCAGTGTGGTGCCCGCGAGCTCGCGCGCGGCACGTCGGTGGCGGATGCATCGTATGCGGCCGGTTTCTCGGATGCGGCACACTTCACCCGTACGTTCCGTCGGATGATCGGAGTCACTCCGAGACAAGTCCTTCGGCGCGGCTTCGCGGCCCGCGATTTCCACATTTGACACGTGACGGACAAAGTCGCGTGCCGATTCGTCGGAGCTCACCGACGGACTTCGTGAGTCGAGCGTCTCGTCGTTCCGCTTCCGTTGTTTCAGTGCTCTCTCACGCGGTCCGGATCGAACATCTCCTCGAGCGTGGCACTGACCCGTCGTGCAGGTAATGGCCGCGATACCAGAGCCCTCTAAGGGAGGGCACTTTGTCGTAACCCGTTCCTTTGCGCGAGGCCAAGGCCAATCCCGAATCTGTACCGACAGAATCAGCAAGACATCGAGGGTCGTGGGGATATCACCTGGCGGCGTGAAGCCTTCGGCGAGCGTGAGTTTGTTGTTTGTGTACAACGGCGGCGTGTGACACCGCGCACAGCCCTCGCGACCAAAGATTCGTTCGCCGGACCCACGCATCGCTGGGGCGGTGCCGTCCGGCGATGGTTCCGCGTCCTTGAAGGTCTCGGGGCTCCGCGCTGCCGCAATCAGGCGCGGGTCCAAAGAGTGCTCCTTCAAGCCCGCTCGGACAGCTCTCCGTCTCTCGATTGTTTGCGCACAAGGTGCCAGGCGTTCTCCGAGCCAGGAACCTCGCCTGGTCACCCGCGGGTTCGGAGGCGTAAGTCACTCACCGCGAACTGATTACACACCTGACGAACCGAAGGCGAGCGGCGGCCTTGGGCGCTCGCGTTCGCCGGCTACCCAAGCGACGCTGTGCCCCGCGTTTCTTCGCGCAACTCGGATTCTGCCGCCAGCCAATCGTCCAGCGCGAGGCCATCGACGCATCCACGATCCAGATAGCGGAAATATGCCCGGCGTTCGAGTTCCTCGTGCTCCAACTCCGGGGCACGCGGCAACTCTTTCACCTGGGGTGCGGGCTCGAGTACTGCTGTCATTGGCATCTCCTTCTGGTCTGAAACGTGACCACGGACCACTCGCTTCAGGGCCTGACTCGCGACTGACGAGATCCTGACAACGCGATATCTGACGCCGAGAAACCGTCACCTGCTATTCGGCGCCTTTGCCTCGCGTGACGAATCACGTGGAAATCTATTGGCCGATCTGCAAAGGAGTCGCCACCAACCATGTCGAACCGTGGCCGGCGCATGGCACGTCACGTGCGATTCACGCGTGTTGTTAGGTTTCGGCGTCGCGGAGCCGGCGCCAGCGTCGGACTCGGCGGAGCCATCGACGGACGGGCGACTAGCAGGCCGATTGTGGCAACTGAGCTGCGGAACACGATCTCGACGCCTGAGGCATCGAATGCCCCGGTCTTCGCCGCGCGCGCGCTGACGAAGGTCTACCAGATGGGCGAGGTCACGGTGCAGGCGCTCCGCGGCGTTGACTTTGACCTTTATTCCCGGGAGTTCGTGGTCCTGCTTGGGCCGTCTGGTTCAGGGAAGTCCACCTTGCTCAATATTCTCGGAGGCCTCGACGTGCCGACCTCCGGCGACGTCGTGTACCAGGATCACAACCTGACGTCGGCGAGTGACGCGCAGCTGACCGAATATCGCCGGACGCACGTGGGATTCGTGTTTCAGTTCTACAACCTGATCCCCAGCCTGACGGCTCGTGAAAACGTGACGCTGGTAACCGACATCGTCGAACACCCGATGACGGCGGAGCAGGCCCTTGGGATGGTCGGTCTGGATCATCGGTTGGATCACTTTCCCGCCCAGCTCTCCGGAGGCGAACAGCAGCGCGTGGCGATTGCGCGCGCCATCGTGAAGCGGCCCGATGTGCTGCTCTGCGACGAGCCGACGGGTGCGCTCGACATCACAACTGGCATCGTCGTTCTCGAAGCGCTCGAACGCGTCAACCGCGAGCTTGGCACGGCGACCGTGGTGATCACCCACAACGCCGCGATCGCGGACATGGCTGACCGGGTCGTTCGCCTCGCCGACGGCTGCGTCGCCGGCATCGAGCGGAACGCCGCGAAAATCAGCGCGCGAGAACTCCAATGGTGACGATGCCTTCGAGGCTATGTGCGCTGGATCGGAAGCTCATTCGCGACCTGTGGGCGATGAAGGGACAGTCGCTGGCGATCGCGTCGGTCATCGCCGCGGGCGTCGCGATGTTCGTCACGTATCTGTCGAACTTCGACTCACTGCAGCGCACCCGCGCGGCCTATTACGAATCCGCACGATTTGCTGACGTCTTCGCAGTGCTCAAGCGCGCGCCGTCGAGTCTCGAGGCCCGCATTGCAGCGCTGCCTGGGGTCGAGTCGGTGTCGACGCGTGTCGTCGCTGACGTGACGCTGGACGTCCCTGGCATGGCGGAGCCCGCCATCGGGCGGCTGATCTCGGTGCCCGACAGGGGGCGCCCGGCGCTGAACGACGTCTATCTGCGCAGAGGACGATGGGTCGATCCCGCGAGGCCCGACGAGGTGCTCGCAAGCGAGGTCTTCTGCGACGCGCACGGTTTCCAACCCGGTGACCGGGTTGCGGCCATCATCAACGGCCGCCGTCGCTGGCTCACGATCGTGGGGATCGCGCTGTCGCCCGAATACGTATATGCCATCCGCCCCGGAGCCATCTTTCCGGACAAGAAGCAATTCGGGATCTTCTGGATGAGCCGACGCGCCCTTGCATCCGCCTTCAACATGGAGGGTGGCTTCAACGATGTGTCGATTGCGACCGTACGGGGAGCGAACGATGACGAGGTCATCGCCGGACTCGACGGGTTACTCGAGCCCTACGGCGGCTTTGGCGCGACGCCGCGGTCCGTTCAGGTTTCTGCCTGGATGCTGGACAACGAACTGCGACAGCTCCAGACCTTCGGGTTCATCACGCCGGCCATCTTCCTTGGCGTCGCGGCCTTCATCCTGAACGTCGCGCTGGCGCGGGCGTTGTCGTTGCAGCGCTCCCAGATCGCCGCCCTCAAAGCGCTCGGCTACGCGAATCGGGAATTGGCCTGGCATTACATCAAATGGGCGCTCGCCATCGCCGGATCGGGAGCGCTGGCCGGTGTCGCGGCCGGCGCCTGGCTCGGCTCGGGAATGATCGGACTCTACAACGAGTTCTTCCGATTCCCGGCCCTCCACTTTCATCTCTCCATCGGCGTCGCCGTCCTGTCGGTGATCGTCAGCCTCGCGGTCGCGGCGATGGGCGCGCAATCGGCCGTGCGGCGCGCGGTCCGGATTCCGCCGGCAGAAGCGATGCGTCCGGAGTTGCCAGCCCGGTATCGCCGCAGCGTCGTCGAGCGGGCGTGGCAGCGTGTCCGCATCACGCCGGTGACGCGAATGGTGCTGCGCAACCTGGAGCGTCAGCCGATCCGATCGGCGACGTCGGTGATCGGCATCGCCTTCGCCGTGGCGGTGCTCGTCGTGGGCATGGCGTTCGTGGACGTCATGAACGTGCTGATCAACGAACAGTTCGTGATGGGCATGCGCCAGGATGCGACGGTGACCTTCGTGGAACCGCGGTCGCCTCGGGCCATGTCCGCGGTCGCACATCTGCCGGGCGTCATGGACGTCGAGCCGGTCCGTAGCGTGCCCGTGCGCTTGCGCGCTGGCCACCGGTCGCGCACGCTCGCACTGACCGGGCTGCCGGAGATGCCGCGCCTCAACCGCATCGTGAATCGGAGCGGTCGCGTGGCGTCGCTCCCGGCCGAGGGACTGGTGCTGTCGACGATGCTCGGCCGCATCCTCGATGTCTCGCCGGGCGACCTGCTGCAGGTCGAGGTGCTCGAGGGGGGCCGGTTCGTACGCCAGGTCCCAATCGTTACGCTCGTCGACGACAGCGTCGGGCTCCAGGCCTACATGCGGATTGACGCCCTTCGCGCGATGCTCCGCGAAGGCGGCGTCATCACCGGCGCGTCCGTGACCCTGGACCCAGCCGCGACCGGCCGTTTCTACGCGGCCGTGAAGGCGCAGCCAGCCATTGCCGGCGTAGCCTTGACCGCCGTCACGCTCCAGAACTTCCGCGACACGATGGCGCAGAACATGTACCTGCAGATCTTTCTCAACGTGATGTTCGCCGGCGTGATCGCGTTTGGCGTCGTCTACAACTCCGCGCGCGTCTCGCTCTCAGAGCGGGAGCGCGAGCTCGCGAGCCTGCGGGTCCTGGGATTCACGCGTGGCGAAATCTCGTTGATCCTCCTCGGCGAACTGGCCGTGCTCACGTTTCTCGCACTGCCGGTCGGCGCCGTCATCGGATATGGCCTGGGTCAGATCATCATGACGGCCTTCAACAACGAAGTGTACCGGCTGTCGTTCGTCACGACCCCGGCGACTATCGCCTGGTCGTTTCTGATCGTCATCGCGGCGGCCGCGGTCTCAGGCCTCCTCGTCCGGCGGCGGCTCGACCGGCTCGATCTGGTGGGGGTCCTCAAGACACGGGAGTGACGCCATGTTGCGCTTGCTCACCAACCGTCGGGTTCTTGGCTTCGCCGCAGTCATCGTCGGCTTGCTCGCCATCGTCCTGTGGCCGACCGCCATTCAGGTCGACGTGGCCGCTGTCTCGACCGGCCCGATGGTCGTGACGGTTGACGAGGAAGGCGTGACGAGGGTGCGCGATCGCTTCGTTGTGTCCGCGCCCGTGTCAGGGCGCGTCCTGCGAATTGAGCTGGAACCGGGCGACTGCGTGAAGCGCGGACAGGTCGTGGCGCGGGTGCGCGCCGAGGCACCGTCGCTGCTCGATGCACGGACGCGGACCGAGGCGGAAGCCGTGGTCGAGAGCGCCCGGGCCGCGCTCGGCCGGGCTCGTGCGGAAGAACAACGCGCCCGGGCGACGCTGGAACAGGCCCAACGAGACTTTGTCCGCGTTGGGTCGCTTGTCGAAGACCGCGTCATTGCCAAACAGGAGTTCGAGGCGCACGAGTCGAATGTCCACGTCGCTCGGGAAACCGCCAATGCCGCCGAGTTCGCGGTTCGCGCTGCCACATCGGAGCTTCAGCGCGCAGAGGCGCGACTGGCGCCCACGCGGCCCGAGGCGCCCGGTCGCGTGGTGAGCGTGACGGCACCGGTCGACGGGGTCGTGCTCAAACGCGTCCGAGAGAGCGAGACCTTCGTACCGACCGGCGATCCGCTGATCGAAGTCGGCGATCCGGGTCAGCTGGAAATCGTCGCGGACCTGCTCTCCACGGACGCCGTTCGCGTGAAGGTCGGTGCCCGCGCATTGGTCGAGCAATGGGGCGGCGACACGCCGCTGGAGGCGCGGGTCCGGCGCATCGAGCCGGCCGGCTTCATGAAGATCTCGGCGCTGGGCGTCGAGGAACAGCGGGTGAACGTCGTCCTCGACTTCGTCAACGCCTCACCAGCCGCGCGAGCGGCGCTCGGCGACGGCTATCGGGTGGAGGTTCGCGTCGTGATCTGGGAATCCTCGAGTGTGCTGAAGGTGCCAACGAGCGCGCTTTTCCGCCACGGCGACAAATGGGCCGTGTACGTGATGGACGCTGGCCGTGCCCGTCGAACCGTCATCGAGTTGGGGCGCCAGACGGGTCAGTCCGCGGAAGTTACCGCAGGGCTCGCCGAGGGCACGCGCGTGATTCTCCACCCTGGCGACACGCTCGTCGACGGCGCCCGCGCGCGCGAACGCGTTCCAGTGAACTGAGCGGCTCGTGGAGAACTCAGGAGAGTCGATGCGGGTTCCATTCACGCAACAACAATTTCTTGACGTGTTCGGTGCGTATAACTCGACGACGTGGCCTGTCGTCATCGCCCTCTGGCTCGTGACTCTTGCATTCGGCGTTCGCTTTGTGCGCGGCCGACCGGGGAGTGTCGCGCTCAGCGCCCTCGCAGCCGTTCACTGGGCGTGGTCAGGGCTCGTGTATCACGCGTTGTTTTTCACGGATATCAATCCCGCCGCCTGGTGGTTTGCCGGCATGTTTCTGCTGGAGGCCTTCGCGTTCGTGTGGTTCGGAATGGTTCGCCGCACACTGGCGTTCGAGTGGGGCCACACGGTGCGACACGCGGTGGCGGGCGCGTTATTCGCGTACTCACTCGCGTATCCACTTCTGGTGCTGGCGTCGGGCCACGATGTGCCACGGGCGCCACTCTTCGCCGTCCCGTGTCCAACGACGCTCTCTACGGCGGCGCTGCTGCTCACCGCTGTTCGTCCGGCTCCGGTGCTCGTCTTCGTCGTTCCTGTGATGTGGGCCACACTCGCCGGAACCGCGGCTATCGCGCTCGGGGTCACGCCGGATCTGATGTTGTTCGTGGCGGCCATCTGTCTCATCGTCTACGTCGCGCGGTCCCTCATCGTTCGCGTTCGGGACCCGGCTGCGCTCGTAAACGTGGCAAAGATGCCCGGAGCGAGGTGATTCATTATGTCGATCTGTTCGCTGGAAACAGAACGGCCGGTAGGTCGCGTTCCCAGGGGAACTTTCCCCACTCAACGAACGGGATCTCGACGTGACCGCCTGATATGGCCCGGTAGTTGCCGTGAACACCCGGTAAGGTTCATGCGTTCGAACACGCTGCGCGCACGAGGTGCGCTCATGGCGTGTCCTTCTCCCGTTCCGCCATCTCCAGCATTTGAGGCCACCGCCCGCGGTGCCCAATTCCGCGACCGTATTGCGATCGTCGTCAAGGCGCCAAAGCTGCTCGGAATCGCGTCACGCGCTGATGGATGCGCGGCTGCGCACTCGATCAATATCGCGATCCCGCGACACCGCAAACAGGATGCAGCATTGGAAAGAAGGGCGTCATGAGTCCCGTGCAGAGCTTCGTCACTAGGCGCCCGGTAGTGACCTACTTCGCGCTCGCGTTCGGCATCTCGTGGGCCGGCGGCCTGTTCGTTCTCGGCCCCAGCCGGATCCCGACCACCGTCGAGCTCCTCATGACGATCGGGCCCATCATCTACGTGGCGATGCTCGCCGGCCCCAGCGTGGCAGGGCTCCAGATGACCAGCCTCGTCTCCGGCCGGGCGGGACTGCGCGAGCTGCTGGCACGACTCACGACGTGGCGCGTGGGCAGGCGCTGGTACGCGGTGGCGCTTCTGGCTCCTCCGCTCATGGTGATATCGGTATCTCTTGCACTCTCGTTCTTTTCCCCTGACTTTCTCCCGGCGATATTCATCACTAACGAAAAGCCGGCCCTGCTGTCGGGCGTGGTTGCAGGCCTCATCGTCGGCATCTTCGAGGAGCTCGGGTGGACGGGATTTGCGATTCCGCGAGTCAGGCGTCGATACGGCGTCTTCAGCACCGGCCTTCTCGTCGGGGTGCTGTGGGGAGCGTGGCACTTCCCCATGTTCTGGGAACCGGAGAGCTTTTCCGGAGCTCTCCCGTTTGGCGTACTGCTCGTGAGGCTCTTCTCCTGGCTCCCGGCCTTCCGGATCCTGATGGTGTGGGTCTACGACCGGACCGGGAGCTTGCTCGTGGCGATGTTGATGCACGGAAGTCTCACAGCCGCGCAGCTGATTTTCATGCCTCCGCCGTCGTCCTCGGGGATGACCCTCATGATCTCAATCCTGGCTTGGGCCGCCGCGTTGTGGATCGTGGTGGCCTTGATCGCCGTGGGCGACCGTTGGCAGCTCTCGCGGCCACTCCATCAGCAGATGGCTTGAAAGTGTCACGCCAGTCTGAGATTCAGAACGAGGGCCGATGGCGATGACCCGTTTCATCACCAGGCAAGATGGCGTGAACGAGGGCGGTCCACCACGAGGAGATGGGAGGGATATTGAAATGATGGCGACCACTACTCTGGCGTTTTTCGACAGCTATCTCGACGCCTGGAACGCGCACGACCCAGCGGCTGTCGCTCGTTGCATGGCAGGCGATGCGATCTATGAAGACGTCGCGCTGGGCCGCGTGCTGCATGGCCCGTCGGAGATTGCAGGGTTCGTCGCGGAGGCCACGAGAGCGTCGAGCGACTTCCGGTTCGAACAAGTGTCGCTGTTCACTGCGGGCAGCGATTACGCGAATGAGTGGATTATGAGCGGCACGAACGATCGCGAAGTCGAAGGCGTTCCCGCGACCGGCCGCGCGTTTCGTGTGCGTGGGGCGTCGGTTGGCAAGCTCGATACGAGCGGGCGGATTGTCGAGAATCGGGACTACTACAACCTGGCGGAGATGTTCGCGCAGCTTGGCATCGAGCCGGCCGCTCAGCTGCAGCCTGCGTAAGCACGTCGCGGCATCGAGTCGTGAGGGTGCCTGCGGGATCCAACGTCGATGGAAGTCGAAGCATCTGACGGCCGATCGGTGCGGGCTCAGTTGGATTCCGGCGCGACGATTAACGTACGACTCAGGCACTGGGTCGGCTTTTTGCGCCGTTTGACCGAACCTGGGTTGAGGCTGTGAGCTAAGGGTCGAGAACGGGCCGACTTTCAGGGCCCGAACGTGAACACATACGCACGCAGCCCGGTGTCGCTGGAGGACAGCGTCAGGACGTGCTGTCTCCGCGGCGCTCCGGCCACGAGACGGACCATACCGGATCGATCGAAGCGCGCCACTGCATCTGTGCCGACATCCCGTCCCCGCGCGTCACCCACTGGCTTCCCATCGACCAGCACAGTGACAGCGGCGTTGCCGGATGATCCCGGCTCCATGACGAGGTTCACTTCTCCGCCGGTGAAAGGCAGGACAATCTGACCGCTGCCTTTCTTCAGTTCGACGTATTGGCGATTGGTGTGCCAGTCGCCCTTGAGTGTCACGGCGCCAGGCTCGCGGCGCTCAGCGCCGATATACGTCTCGTTCGTGATGCCGATATAAGAAGGTTGACCGGCCTTCGCGAAGGTCGACGCCTCTTCGCTCACGGCTGGCAAGTGGATCCCCGGTTGCGCGGCAACCAGGAGACGCCGAATCTCGCGCTCGATCTCGTCGTAGCTCCCTTCTCCGACCCATCGACGCACCAGCCGCCCACGACTATCGAAGAGGTATTTCGCCGGCCACGCGTCGTTTCCAAGCGCGCGCCAAATCGCGAAGTCGTTGTCGAGAGCAATCGGATACGTCAGGCCATGGTCGCGGATGCCGCGGTCGATGTTCTCAGGACGTCTGCCGAAATCGAATTCCGGGGCGTGAACGCCGACAACGATCAGACCGAGCGGCCCGTAATCACGATTCCACGCTTTAACGTAGGGCGCAGTACGAATCCAATTGACGCAGGTGTACTCCCAGAAGTCGATAAGCACGACCTTCCCCTGCAACGTCTCGGCGGTGAGCGGCGCCGAATTCACCCAGCGCTCCGCCTTCAGAGCGGGCAGACTGCTCGCCGCGCTTACGAGGCACGAAGCGGCGATGACACTCAGGAGCAGAAATGGCAACGCGTTCATGATGACTCTCCTCGAGCGCGAATAACGGCAGACGCCGTGGACTAACGGACTCAATCGCTTTGACGACGCTCATGTCAGTCTCGCTGCTTCCGTCAGCGCGAGGACTCACTGTCGCCGAAGTGTTCCGCGATCGGGGTGCCGGCGAACTTCTCACGCAGCAGACGTGCAAAGACCACCACAGAGTTGAAGGGCCGGTAGCTTGCGACAACGTGCTGCGTCTGTCCGGCGGCGTTACGGGCGATCAGGACGACACAACCAATGGGCTCGCCGTTGACCGTGGCAATGTAGTGTTCGATGAACCCGTTGTCGCCGTAGGGACCGGCGAACTTGAACTCCTGATGCTCGTACAGCGAACGGATCGTAAGCACGACCGATCGGACGGCCTCCGCGCCCTGCACGGCGCCATTCAACATCGATCCCTCGACGGTGGCGTCGTCAGCAATGTGGTTCACCCACTCCGGGTAATAGTCTTTGAGAGCGGGATCGCCGCTCCCAAGGTACTGGGGGATCACGTTACCTTTAGTCGTCGACACAAGTAGGTCCTCTCTGATTGGGCTCATGACAATCTCCTTGGCGGCCGCCAGTCGTAGTCCGTCGCCCAGTAGTGAGCGAGCGCTTTGAGCGTCGCGAGCTGCACGCCCTGCGACCGATCCTCGACGAGCTCCTTGGTGGGCCAGCGCGTCGCCGCGATCCTGCGGCAAAGCTCGTCGAGCTCCTTCTCCGGGATGCTCACCCGAAACGGCCGGCTCGCAGTGCCGTTGATTTCGGTGTTGGCCAACTTCGGGGATGCTGCGCCGACGACGGTCGCCGCGAGGGCTACAAATCCCGCCCGGCGGGCAGACACTAGTCCCAGTGCGAGACACATCACCACGCCGAACACGAAGACACCGGTCCGGAAGTTCAGGCGGTGCGTCAGTCGTTCAAGTGATCTCATGCTGTCCTCCTTGAACGCATGACATCAGATCGGCGGTGGCGGATCTATCAGACGAACGTATCGAAGACACCTTCGTATCAGATCGACACGATCGTCAACGCGTCCTCGCAGCGTCGGTGAAGATGGCGCATCCCGCTGCGGACAACCCGCGACGCCGACATTGAACAATTGGGGCCTCGATTGTGAGGCTGCCAGTCCTTCGATGCGTTCCAGGCCGGTGATGGGCGCTTGATCGTCGCGAGGTGTGTTGACAGCTGCGTGGTCGATCAGCCCGAGGAATCCCACGAGGAACGCGATCTGAAATGCCGCTCACCGATTCGCGCCGCCGAACGAGTCCATTTATTCAAGACTCCGTTCGTTCGGCGGCGCTGGATGCTGCAAAGCCTCCGCGAGCTTCAGTGAGAGTGAGTGCGAGACGTCCCCTTGGGTACGGTAAACGCAACTGTTTTGGCCTGTCCGGGGAAGACCTCGTGGTTGGCGTTCACCAATTCAATCAGAATCTTGTGCGGACCCGGCGGTACGCCGGCGAGGTCGATTGTATTGATATCACTCGCGTCCGCCCACAACCAGGGGACGTCGTCCATATGCACGTGAAGGTGGCCGACCCGTGGAGATGCGTTGAGAGCGCCCTTCCCAAACACCGGGACGATGTGCACATTCTCCGCGCGCCACTGGATCCAGACGACGCCCTGATCCAGCAGATCGGGAAGCGGGGGGTCCACGATCAGCTTGGGTGCAGGCTCGTTCTTGATCTCGAGGTAAGGCGAGGCGCCGCGGACCTGCTTCGCGCTCCGAGGGTCCACCTTTACATCAGTGCCTGTTGACGTAACGCGCTGCGCGGACGTGGACGCGAGTGCGAGAACGATCATCGCGGCAGATACGATGATTCCCGCTGGGAACGAAATGCGGTGGGTCAGTCGTTCGAGTGGCTTCATGCTGTCCTCCTCGCACGCATGAAATCAAACGCGCGAGGTCCGATCTATCAGACGATGGTATGGACAATACCTTCGTATCGGTGCGACGCCACGTGACAGCCACCGAAATCGGGTTGAGCGCAGCGCACCTGTCGAGCGCAGCAGGCTCAATCAACGCCACGTTCTCCGACGTCATGCCGCTCGTCTTCGTGATTGGCTTGAAGCACCTTCCATCGTCGGCGAGTCCCCGCTGTGGCGCGGCGTAATCAGGAAAGCGACACTGGTGGCCGCTCCTGACGGGCTCGTAAGGGCGATGGCCCACAGCTGAGCTGGCATTCATCATTCAATCGGCCTGGAACCGATACCAAAGTCTTATGGATTTGCCCAGTCGAGTGGCGCATTCTCTGCCGGCGACTCGCGTCAAGCAGATCGCAACGAGCCTGACCGGGGCAAACAGACCTGCGATCGCCTTACGGGGTTTGGGCACACCAGAGTTCTTTAATGACCGCCCGAGCGGCAGGAGGCGCGAACGTGGCCGAATCCACTGAAACTACAAGTGATGTTCTCCTCGAGAGTTCACTTCCGACTGCTCCGCTGGAGTCGATTCTGTGCACCGAGGAGTTGCATCGTCGCCCTTCGCGTCCGCCCGATTATGAAAGAGAGAACCGCGCGCTCGTGAAGCTGGTGAGCGCATTAGCCGATTCGCCCGCCACCATATTTCAGACACTCGCTGAAACGATCCTGGATGTTACGCAATGTGATTCTGCCGGCCTGAGCCTGCTGACGAGGGATGGCAAATCACCGGACGTTTGCGGTCAGAGGTTTTACTGGCCGGCTATCGCCGGGATGTGGAATCCGCACGTGGGGGGTGGGACTCCGCGAGATTTCGGCCCCTGCGGAGACGTGCTCGATCAAAACCGTACGCTGTTGTTCACACATTTCGAACGGCGCTACCCCTATTTGATGCCCGTTATTCCCGCTGCTGAAGAATGCCTGCTGGTCCCGTTTTACGTCGGCGGCGAGGCAGTCGGAACCATCTGGGGAATCATGCACAGCGACCGCCGCACGTTCGACGCGGAAGACGACCGGATTATGGATTCTCTCGGCAAATTTGCGTCCTCAGCGTATCAAGCGCTCAGACACATAGAAGACCTGCAGATCCAGGTGTCGGAGCGCGAAAAGGCAGAAGCAGAAGTTCGTGAATTGGCAAAGGGGCTGGAAGCGAGGATTCGGCGTTTGGTCGAGGCCAATGTCGTCGGAATCGTCATGTGGAATCTCGAGGGCGTGATCACCGGCGCGAATGATGCATTTCTCCGCATTGTGCAATACGACCGCGAGGATATTGCCTCCGGTCGCGTACGCTGGAGGGACCTGACGCCAGCCGAATGGCGTGGCCACGACGAACGGGGAGTCGCTGATTTAAAGGCGACCGGTATCTTTCAACCCTTCGAGAAGGAGTACTTCCGGAAAGACGGCAGCCGAGTACCGGTACTTCTCGGCGGCGCACTCTTCGAAGGAAGTGGGAACGAAGGTGTCGCGTTCGTGCTCGATTTGAGCGACCAAAAGCGAGCCGAAAGGGCGTTGCGGCGCAGTGAGACGTTTCTCGCGGAAGGCCAGCGTCTCGGCCAAATCGGCAGCTTTTCCTGGCGCGTCGCGACCGACGAAGTCACGTGGTCGGATCAGCTCTATCGCATCTACGAGCTTGAGGTAGGCGTGCCGGTGACGCTCGAATTGATCGGTACTCGAGTCCATCCGGAAGACATGAGTCTGCTCGAGAAAATGAAAATGGTCTACCAGGCGCAAGGCGGCGCTAACAGCTTTGAATGGCAGTACCGTTTGATGATGCCTGACCATTCGATCAAGTACCTGCACGCAGTCGCTCGTGGGACGCGAGACGAGAATGGTGAAGTGGAGTACGTCGCGGCAGTCCAGGATGTTACAGCCCGCCGTGTGTCGGAAGAAGCGCTCGACAAGGCGAGAGCGGAGTTCACACATGTGGCGAGGGTCACGAGCCTCGGAGTACTGACCGCGTCAATCGCGCACGAACTCAACCAGCCGCTCTCCGGAATCATCACGAACGCGAATACCTGTCTTCGGATGCTTGCCGGCGATCCTCCCGATGTGGACGGTGCGCGTGAGACGGCGCGGCGGACCATTCGCGATGGCAATCGTGCGTCTGAAGTGATCGCTCGATTGCGCGCCCTGTTCACCAAGAAAGAGTCGACGACCGAACCGGTGGACTTGAACGAGGCCATCCGAGAGGTTATTGCGCTGTCGTCCAGTGAACTTCAAAGAAACCAGGTCGTCATTCAGTCTGAACTCGCCGACGATCAGCCCACCGTCACCGGCGATCGCATCCAACTCCAGCAGGTCATCGTCAACCTGCTCCGCAACGCCTCGGACGCGATGCTCGGTGTGCACGATCGCCCGAGGCAATTGCTGATCAGAACGGAACGGGAAGACGGCGATCGCGTGCGCATCATGGTGCGGGATAGCGGCGTGGGCTTGGACCGGCAGGGCATGGACAAGCTGTTCGATGCCTTCTACACAACGAAGCGCGACGGCATGGGTATCGGGCTCTCCGTTAGCCGCTCCATCGTGGAGAGGCATCGCGGCCGCCTCTGGGCAGAACCGAATGACGGACCTGGCGCAACCTTCTCGGTTTCCATTCCCTGCGGTCCAAACACCATCACGGACCGGCGCTTGTAATGAGGCACAGTCATGATGTGCGAGCGTTCGCTGGTGTCGGTCGTCGACGATGACGAATCCGTGCGTGAGTCGTTGCCTGACTTGATCCGGCAGTTCGGCTTTTGCGCGCGGGCGTTCTCATCGGCGGAGGCGTTCCTCGCCTCCGAGACTCTCGGCGAGACGCGCT
>Ga0207659_10000204_pt1 | contig 35509 bp, 32 predicted proteins | sample KBSM43metaG_FD_184330 | JGI IMG/M metagenome (GOLD analysis project Ga0207659, IMG submission 184330) | Miscanthus rhizosphere microbial communities from Kellogg Biological Station, Michigan, USA - KBS M4-3 metaG (SPAdes) (version 2) | ecosystem: Host-associated > Plants > Roots > Rhizosphere >...
CAGCAGGTGCACCTGCGGGCCCAGTCGCAGCAGGGTCGCACGCAGAAGCGTGTCGCCGGTCAGATCGAACGGTCGCTGTGCCTCGGCCTGCGTACGGCGAAGCGCCTCGGCCTCGCCGTCGGCGATGCCGCTCAGGTCGACGACGGCCAACTCGACGGAGCGCGTCGGTGCGATCACCTGAAGCGGCTCGCCTTCCATCTCGACGAATGAAGTCCGCAGCACCTCGTGGCGAGCCACGACCGCCTGCAGGCCGGAGCGCAAGGCCGCCTCGGCCAGCGTTCCCCGCAGCCGGAGCAGCCGCCCGATGTTGTAGGTGGCCGAGCCGGGCTCGAGGCGATCGAGAAGCCACAGCCTCAGCTGGCCATGGGAGAGCGGCCGGAATTGATCGCTCATGCGCGCGCCGATGGCCAGACCTGCCAGGCAAGTACAGCGATCGGGTCGCGACCACGGGCCCTGCGCCGGGCAGGCATGAAGGGGGATGACGGAACGAGCCGTCTACAGTGCTGCATCGATGATCAGGTGATTGGCGACCCGATCGTCCACTTGGCCGGACGCCCTGCCATACGGTGGCGCCGAACCGTACCGGTATGTGCGGAATCTGAACGCGAAATGAACACATTTTGCCATGGCGAGAGCGATTGGCCAGGCCAAACAGCACACTGTCCGTGCCCACGTTCGGCAAGGAGAGGTCACGGGCATGAGGTATCGCGTACTCACCCCGGGTGAGCAGGACATGTCGACAAGCCGCCTACTGTTTCCGGCGTGCGTTCGGGTCGCGGAGATGAATCCCTCCGACGCGGAGCCCTCGCGGCTGCACCCTGCCGAGCAGGGGCAGATCGACCGGGCCGCACCCGGTCGCCGGAGGGAATACGCTGCCGGGCGCCTGCTGGCGCACTCGCTGCTCGGCAGCCTCGGCGCTGCGGCAGCGCCGCTGCTGAACGGGCCGGATCGCGCCCCGGCATGGCCGGCGGGATATGTCGGCTCGATCTCGCATTGCCCGACCTTGTGTGCGGTGGTCGTGGCATCGGGGTCGGACATCTGCGCCATCGGGGTCGACGTGGAGCCCGCGTTGGCTCTGGGTGCGGATATCGAGCCGCTGGTCTTGACGGCGCGCGATCGGCACTCGATCGCGCGGCTCCCGCCGCGGATTCGGCCCCTGGGGGGCCGATTGGTTTTCTCGGCCAAGGAGGCGTTCTACAAGGCCCTGTATCCGACGACGGGCGTATTCCTCGACTTCACGCAGGCATGGGTGACGTTCGGCGCGGAGGAAAGCTTCATCGTGGCCACAAGCGCGCCATTGCCGCGCCTCCCCGCTTCGTCGGGCCCTCCGGTCGGACGCTATTGCATCGAAGGACCGCATCTCGTGACGGGCATGTTCATGCAGGCTGACCGATCGAGTGCCGTGCACGGCTGACTCGGCGAGGATCGTGGCGCACGAGCATGGCGATGATGGCGACGGCCGCCATCGGCGTCACTTCAGCACCGCGCTGGACTGCGCGGCGCGGATCAGCCCGGCGGCGTCGCCGTCGAGCAGGAACCCCTCGCCGACGGCGCGTTCGGCTGCGCGCGCCACGGCCTGCACGTAGCCGTCATGGTCGCGGTAGCGCTCCTCGAGCGAGGGGCGCGGATCACCGCTCGCCTGCCGCTCGGCGGCGCTGCGCGCGAACGGGATCATCCCGCCGACGTAGTTGCAGATCTGCCCCTGGTGGAAGCCCGCCGCGGCGATGTTCCAGCCGAGGTAGGTGCCGAGCGGTGCGCCCAGCAGAACGACAGGCACGCCGCCGAGCTCGTTGCCGTCGGCATCGACTTTCGGCGCGAACATCTTCAGCACCTGGCGGATGCGCGGCGGTGCGAGCGACGGCACCCCCGATCCGTCGACGGGGTCGAACTGCGGGCCCCAGTCGAGATCGTGCACCGGCATGATGAAGTCGGGCTCCGGCACCGAAGGCCGCAGCGCCGGCAGGGTCGGGAAGCCGAGCGCCGCCTTGTTCGCCTCGGCAAGCGTGCCTTGGGCGAGCGTCGGGTAGCGGCTCGGCGGCGGCGGCGTGCCCTTCGTCACCCAGGCGCGGAAGTGGGCGCGCAGCGCGTTGACGGTCTGCGTGTGCGGCACCGGATTGACCGGCAGCACGCCGGTGCCGAAGTTGTTGCCGGGGCAGGCCGCACCGATCTTCGGCAAGCCGACGCCCGGCAGGCTGGTGTCGAAGCCGCCGGCACCGCCGCCGTGGTTGGTGCTCGGGACGTAGTAGCGGCGCACGTTGTCGGGCAGCGGCAGGTCCGCCTTCGCATCGGTGCCGACCCACTCGGGCGTCAGCTTCAGCGCCCAGACCTCGGCGGAGCCGAAGTGCTCGATGATCTTCGGACAGGTGCGCGTCGCGCTGCAGCGGCCGAGGATGCCGGCCGAGGGCAGGCCGCGCACCGGGTCCGCCTGCGCCAGCCACCACTGCGGCCCTTCGCTGCCGGCCTGGTAGAGCTCGAGCACGCCGTCGGGCTGGGCCCAGCGGAAGTTCAGCGCGATGCGGCGGCCGGCGATGATCGGCCAGAGGCCGTCGTGCACCTGCCGGCCGGCCTCGTCCTGGTTGAAGCCCAGGTGCAGCCAGCCGCGCAGGAAGTTGCCCGACTGGGAGACGCCGCGGCCGATGCTCTGCGTCAATGCACCGGCCACCGGGTTGGGCGTGCCCTGATCGTCGGCCTTCGCGCTCTTGAAGAATCGGCCGACGTCGCGCCAGGCCGCGAAGCCGATGCCGAGCACGTACGGGTCGGCGGCGATGAAGACGACCTGGTAGAGGCGCTTCGCGTCGAAGCCCCGCTTCAGGCAGATCTGCGTCGGGTCGGGCGTTCCGGGGAAGGGCTTGTCGGCGCCGCACGCGGCCCAGGCCCATTCGTCCGGCGGGATCGTCACTTCGTCGATCACCTCGCCTCGCTGGTTCTCGCCGCCGCGCGAGACGAGCTTCGCCTTCGTCGTGTCCAGGCTCAGCGGCTTGTAAGGCACGGGGTTGGTCTGAACCAGCAGCGGCTGCGAATCGAATCCTGAGCGGTTGACGATGCGGGCGAACACCTCGCCGGTGATGCGCTCGCCATTCGCGCCGCGTGCGACCGGAAGCTGCAGCCACTGCCCCGCGGTCAGCGTGCCCGTTGGCTTGATGGCGGTGTTGCCGGCGTTGTCGCCCTGCCAGGCGCTCGCGAGCAGCACGTCGCCGGCCTGGCGCTCGGCCATGTCCATCGCGAAGACGCGGCCGCGGTTCGGCACGTCGTGCCACATCAGGCCGCTGGCCCGCTTCATGTCGACCGGCTTGTAGAGCACGAAGGAGGCGACGTAGCGCACCTTGCCGTCGGCGTCCTTTGCGAGGGCGATGTCCTGGATCAGCGCGTTCACCGGCAAAGCCGGATCGAGCTCGCCGAACGCGCGGCCGGCGATCTGCTCGTAGAGGATCGGCCCGTCGGCCGTGCCGGCGGGCAGCGGCAGCGGCTCGGTCGCATCGATCACGATGCGCGTGACGCGGGCCTGCGCGGCGGTGCACGCGAACGACAGGGCAAGCGCAGCCAGCAGCAGCGGACGGTGTCGCATCGTGTCTCCTCCGTGAACGCCCTGCGAATCGGCGTCGTGGCGCCGAGTGTCACTCATCGACGCTGTCGGTGCGATTTCGAGCCGCAGTACGATTTGCGGCTTCCCGCGCAGGCGAAGATTCTCTGGCCGAAGCGGCCTGACAACAACAAGGTGACTCGATGGGAGCGGGAGGCTCGGCGGGACGGCGGGCGATGCTGGTCGGCGGTCTGGCGATGGCGGCCTGGCCGGCAGTGCACGCCCAGGCTGGCAAGACCCTGCGCCTGATCGTCCCGTTTCCGCCCGGTGGATCGCCCGACATCCTGGCGCGCGCGATCGCCGCGAAGCTCGGCCCCGACCTGGGCCGAACGGTCGTGATCGACAACCGGCCCGGCGCCGGCGGCTCGCTCGGCGCGGCCGAGGCCGCACGCGCCGAGGCCGACGGCAACACGCTGCTGATGGGCCATGTCGGCACGCTCGCGGTCGCGCCCGCGCTCTACCCGAAGCTTCCCTATGACCCGCTCAAGAGCTTCGTGCCGGTGGCATCGGTCGCGCGCGTCCCCAACGTCCTCGTCGTCAACGCCGTCTCCCCGGTCAGGACGCTGGCGGAGCTGGTCGTCCGGGCGCGAGCGTAGCCGGGCGCCATGACCTACGCGTCGGGAGGCAACGGCAGCGGCGCGCGCATCACCTTCGAGTACCTCAAGCTCGAAGCCGGCTTTCCGGCGCTGCACATCCCCTACCGCGGCACGGCGCCGGCGGTCACCGATCTGCTCGGCGGCCAGGTCGAGGCCCTGTTCACCGGCGCGCCGGCGGTTCTGCCGCATGTGCGCAGCGGCCGCCTGCGAGCGTTGGCTGTCTCCAGCCCGCGGCGGCTGCCGGCGCTGCCCGAGGTGCCGACCGTGGCGGAAAGCGGCCATCCCGGCTTCGATGCCGACCAGTGGTACGGCGTCGTCGCACCAGGCAGGGACGCCGGCAGCCCTCGTCGCCGGCCTCACGCCGCGATCAACAACGCGCTGAAGGCGCCGGAAGTGGCTTAGCAGCTCGCCGCCGAAGGGGCGATCGCGACACCCGATTCGCCCAGGGCCTTCGGCGAGCTCATCGAACGCGAGATCCCGCGCTGGGCCGCCGTGGTCAAGGCCGGCCACGTGAAGCCCGATTGATCGACACCAAGGAGAAAGAGCATGACCCGGATCGGATCCCTCATCGCCGCGCTGCTGCTGGCGCTTGCCGGCGCGGCGACGGCGCAGACCGCGGCGACCGGCGGTAAGGTGGAGGTGGTGTGGCTCGGCCAGTCGGTGTTCAAGATCACGTCGCCCGGGGGCAAGGTGATCGTGACCGACCCCTGGTTGCGGACCAATCCCCTGACCCCGCCCGAGTACAAGCAGCTCGACAAGTTCGGCAAGGTCGACGTGCTGCTGGTCTCGCACGGGCACTTCGACCACCTCGCCGACGCCGCCGCGCTCGCCCAGCGCTACGACACGCCGATCACCGCGCCCGGCGGACTGAACCAGACGCTGACGACGCTCGGCGTGCTGCCGGCCAAGCTGCTGCCGCGCATGAACAAGGGCGGCACGGTCACGCCGGTTCCGGGCATCAAGGTGACCGCGGTGCACGCCGAGCATTCGTCCGAGCTGGTCTGGCGCAATCCGGTCAGCGACAAGGACGAGACCCATGTCGGCGGAGAGCCGGTCGGCTGGATCATCGAGCTCGAGAACGGATTCCGGATCTACCACGCGGGCGACACCGCGGTGTTCGGCGACATGCGCCTGATCGGCGAACGCTACCGGCCCGATCTCGCCCTGGTTCCGATCGGCGGCCACTTCACCATGGATCCGGGCGATGCCGCCTGGGCGATGACGCAGCTGCTCAAGCCGCGTGCCGTGATCCCGATGCACTACGGCACCAATCCGCTCGCCAAGGGCACGGCCAAGGAGTTCGTCGATGCGATGGGGAGCAGCGCGATCAAGGTCATCGTCGCCGTCCCCGGCCAGACGCTGGAGTTCTAGCGTCGATTCATGCGCCGGCGCGCGTGAACTCGATGGCTCCTTCGGGAAGGAGATAGAGCACCAGCGCACGCCCATCGGTGACCGTGGGGCGGTGGGCGGTTCCCGGCCCGTAGACGCACCAGCCGGCTTCGTGACCATCGAACCGCGCGCCGCCGCTCAAGGGCATGATCAGGTCGATCTCGCCATTCGGATGGCTGTGATGCGGGCCGACCACGTTGTCCATGTCGACGACGTCGACCGAAAACCGGTTCAGGTCGTCGCTGGCCTTCAGCACCCGGCCGTAGCGGATTCCGCCGCCTTCGCGCTCGCACATCCAGCCTTCGGCCACGCCTTGCCGGCAGCTCTGCTCGACCGCCTTGTAGATTTCCGAGCCGGGGCCGTGCTCCGTGTTCAGCCAGCGCTGAAGGTCGGCATCGAGCGGGCGCCCCGAGATCTCGGTGGTCAGCTTCGCGACGAGGCCGCGAAAGTCTTCCTTGGACATGCTGTTTCTCCTTGGCGGGACGGATCGAGCATAGCGCCGAAGGCTCCGGCTTCGGGGCGCGGCTACTCGGTCGGCCGGGCATCGAAGGAGTCGAAATCTCCCTCGCCCGCGAACACGTCGACCGCATCGACGGCCGCCGATCTCGGGCCTCGCCTCGACCACGCGACGATCCGGTCCACCGCCTCCCGCGGGCCGCTCACCATGGCCTCGACGGTTCCGTCGCGACGGTTGCGCACCCAGCCGTGAATGCCCAGGCGCCGGGCCTCCTCGACCATGCTCCAGCGGTACCCGACCCCCTGGACCGATCCGCGAATCTCGAGCCGCAGTACGATTTCATCCATAAAGCACGCTTTTGTGCCTGGCCGTCAGCGTAGCCGAACGGAGACGCCGGGGCCTTTCCCAGCTCCCTTCGTCGGCGAGGAACCGGGCCGACGCGGCCCGGAGAACAACAATGGAGACTCCATGAATCTTTGCGAACGTCTTTCGCGCGCTGCGCTCGGCCTGGCCGTGGCGGCCGCGGCCCTGGCCGCACCCCTGGCGCAGGCTGCCGATGCCGGGCCGATCAAGATCGGCCTGATCCTGCCGATGACCGGCCAGTCCGCTTCCACCGGCCGGCAGATCGAAGCCGCCGTCAAGCTCTGGGTGGCGCAGAACGGCAACAAGGTCGCGGGCCGGCAGGTCGAGGTGATCCTCAAGGACGACGGCGCCGTGCCCGACACGACCCGGCGGCTGGCCCAGGAGCTGATCGTCAACGACAAGGTGGCGGTGCTGGCGGGCTTCGGCATCACGCCGACGGCGCTGGCCACGGCCCCGCTCGGCACCCAGAGCAAGACGCCGATGGTGGTGATGGCGGCGGCGACGTCGAGCATCACCCAGGCATCGCCGTACTTCATCCGCACCAGCTTCACGCTGCCGCAGGTGACGGTCTCGATTGCCGACTGGGCGGCGAAGAACGGGATCAAAAAGGCGATCTCGCTCGTCGCCGACTACGGCCCGGGCTTCGACGCAGAGAAGTTCTTCGACAGCCAGTTCCGGCTCGACGGCGGCCAGGTGCTGGACAAGCTGCGCACGCCGCTGCGCTCGCCCGACTTCGCGCCGGTGCTGCAGAAGGTGGCCGATGCCAAGCCCGATGCGCTGTTCGTCTTCCTGCCCTCGGGCCAGGGCGCGACCTTCATGAAGCAGTTCGCCGAGCGCGGCCTCGACAAGTCGGGCGTCCGCCTGATCGCGACCGGCGACGTCACCGACGACGACCAGCTCGCCGACATGGGCGAGGTCGCGATCGGCGTCGTCAACTCGCACCACTACTCGGCGGCCCACCCTTCGGAGGTGAACAAGAAATTCGTCAAGGCGTTCGAGGCGGCGAACAAGTTCCGGCCGAACTTCATGGCCGTCGGCGGCTACGACGGCATGCGCGTCATCTACAAGGCGCTCGAGGCGACCAAGGGCGAGGGCGGCGAGAAGCTGCTCGAGGCGATGAAGGGGCAGATCTTCGAAAGCCCGCGCGGCCCGGTGCTGATCGACGCGCAGACGCGCGACATCGTCCAGGACGTCTACATCCGCAAGGTCGAGCGCGTGCCGGCGATGGGCAACCAGCTCTACAACGTCGAGTTCGACGTGATCAAGCAGGTCAAGGATCCGGGCAAGGCGAAGTGACGGGCGCGCTCCGGCCATGCTGACGCTGCTCTTCGACGGCGTCGCCTACGGGATGCTGCTGTTCGTGCTGGCCGTCGGGCTGGCGGTGACGCTGGGGCTGATGAACTTCATCAACCTCGCGCACGGCGCCTTCGCGATGGCGGGCGGCTACATCACGGTGCTGCTGATGAACCGCGCCGGCGTGCCGTTCCTCGCCTGCCTGCCGCTGGCGTTCATCGGCGCGGGCCTGCTCGGCGCGGCGCTCGAGCCGACGCTCTACCGCCGGATGTACGCCCGGCCGCATCTCGATCAGGTGCTGTTCTCGATCGGCCTGGTCTTCATGGCGGTGACGGCGGTCGACTACGTCGTCGGCTCGATGCAGCAGAACATCCAGGTGCCGGCGTGGCTGCAGGGGCGCTTCGACATCGCCTGGGTCGGCATCGGCCGCTATCGCCTGTTCATCATCGTCGTCTGCGCCGTGCTGGCGCTGGCGCTGCAATGGGTGCTCGTGCGAACCCGCTTCGGCAGCCGCCTGCGCGCCGCCGTTGACGACCCGCGCGTCGCCAGCGGCCTCGGCCTGAACGTCAATCGCATCTTCCTCGCGACCTTTGTCGTCGGCAGCGGCCTGGCGGGGCTCGGCGGCGCGCTCGGCGCCGAGGTGCTCGGGCTCGACCCGTCGTTCCCGCTGAAGTTCATGATCTATTTCCTCATCGTCTGCGCCGTCGGCGGCACAACCACGATCACCGGGCCGCTGCTGGCGGCGCTGCTGCTCGGCATCGCCGACGTGATGGGCAAGTACTACGTGCCCAAGCTCGGCGCCTTCATCGTCTACACGCTGATGATCCTGATCCTGCTGGTGCGGCCGCAGGGCCTGTTCGCCCGCGCCGGGGCGGCGCGGTGAGTGCCCAGGCCTCGGCGGCGCTGGCGCGCGACGCTCGCTGGCGCGGCTGGGAACTGGCCACGCTGGCGGCCCTGCCGGTGGCATGGCTGCTGCTGCCGGGCCAGGCGCTGATCCTCAACGAGATCGCCATCCTGGCGCTGTTCGCGCTCTCGCTCGACCTGGTCCTCGGCTACGCCGGTGTCGTCTCGCTCGGCCATGCCGCCTTCTTCGGCCTCGGCGCCTATACCGCGGCGCTGTGCGCCAAGCTGCTGACGCCAGACCCCTGGCTCGGCCTGGCGGCGGCCGTCGGCGCGACGGCGTTGCTCGGCTTCCTGACGAGCTTCCTGATCCTGCGCGGCTCGGACCTGACGCGGCTGATGGTGACGCTCGGCGTCGCACTCATCCTCTACGAGCTCGCCAACAAGCTCGACTGGCTGACCGGCGGCGCCGATGGCCTGCAGGGCGTCGCCATGGGACCGGTGCTGACGCCGTTCGGCGCCTTCGAGTTCGACATCGGCGGCCGCGTCGCCTGCGCCTACTCGATGGCCCTGCTCGTCGCCTGCCTGCTGCTCGTGCGCCGCCTCGTCCATTCGCCGTTCGGCTTTTCCCTCCAGGCGCTGCGCGACAACCCGGTGCGCGCCGCCAGCATCGGCCTGTCGGTGCACGCGCGGCTGATCGTCGCCTACACGATCGGCGGCGCGATCGGCGGCGTCGCCGGGGCGCTGCTGGCGCAGACCAACGGTTTCGCCTCGCTCGACGTCCTCGACTTCCATCGCAGCGCCGAGGTCCTGCTGGTGCTCGTCATCGGCGGCACCGGCTACCTCTACGGAGGCCTGTTCGGCGCCGTCGCCTTCAAGCTGCTGCACGACCTGCTCTCGGCGTGGACGCCGCAATACTGGAACTTCTGGATCGGCGTGTTCCTGGTCGTGCTGGTGATCGTCGGCCGCGAGCGGCTGCTGCGACCCTGGTCGTGGGGGCGGCGGTGAGCGAGGCGAAGACGGTGCTCGAGACGCGCGGCCTGGTGAAGCGCTTCGGCGGCATCGTGCCCACGAACGACGTCTCGCTCAAGATCGAGCTCGGCGCGCGCCACGCCCTGATCGGCCCGAACGGCGCCGGCAAGACGACCCTGATCAACCTCCTCACCGGCACCCTGGAACCGAGCGCCGGCTCGATCTGGCTCGATGGCGACGAGATCACCCGCCTGGCGCCGCACCGGCGGGTGCGACGCGGAGTCGTGCGTACGTTCCAGATCAACCAGCTCTTCGGCGGGCTCACGCCCCTGCAGTCGCTCGCGCTCACGGTCTCGCGCCAGCTCGGCATCGGCGCCGGGTGGTGGCGGCGGCTCGGGGCCGATGCCCGCGTCGGCCCGGCATGCGATGCGCTGCTTAGCCAGTTCCGCCTCGAAGACGTCCAGGGCCAGCGCGTCGCCGAGCTGGCCTACGGCAAGCGGCGGCTGCTCGAGATCGCGATGGCACTCGCCTGCCGGCCACGCGTGCTGCTGCTCGACGAGCCGGTGGCCGGCGTGCCCGAAGGCGAGCGGGAGGAGATCTTCGACATCGTCAACGCCTTGCCCGCGGAGGTGTCGGTGCTGCTGATCGAGCACGACATGGACCTCGTCTTCAACTTCGCCCAGCAGGTGACCGTGCTCGTCAACGGCGCGATCTTCGCCGAGGGCGATGTCGCCACGGTCGCCTCCGACCCGCGGGTCATGGCGGTCTACCTCGGCGAGGGCGGCCATGGCTGAGCTGCTGCGCGTCGACGACCTGCGCGCCGGCTACGGCGAGGCCGTCGTCGTCCAGGGTCTCGGCTTTGCGCTCGACGAGGGGGAGTCGCTGGCCTTGCTGGGCCGCAACGGCACCGGCAAGACGACGCTCATCAACAGCCTGGTCGGCGTGACGAAGCGCTTCTCCGGCCGCATCGTCCTCGCCGGCCAGGACCTGACGCGCCTGCCCGCGCACGCCCGTGTCGCCGCCGGCATCGGCTGGGTGCCGCAGGAGCGGAACATCTTCAGGTCGCTGACCACCGAGGAGAACCTCAGCGCCGTCGCCCGGCCCGGGCCGTGGACGCTGGAGCGCGCCTACGCGCTCTTCCCCCGCCTTCGCGAGCGCGCCTCGAACATGGGGCACCAGCTTTCCGGCGGCGAGCAGCAGATGCTCGCGGTGGCGCGGGCGCTGGTGCTGAATCCGAAGGTGCTGCTGCTGGACGAGCCGCTGGAAGGGCTGGCGCCGATCATCGTCGAGGAGCTGCTGCGCGCCATCGCCCGCGTCGTTCGCGAGGAAGGCATGAGCGCGATCATCGTCGAGCAGAGCCCGCGCCTCGTCCTGCCGATCACGCAGAGGGCGATCGTGCTCGACCGCGGCAGCATCGTCCATGAAGGCAGCAGCGACGACCTGCTGTCGGACCGCGCGCGGCTGGATCAGTGGCTGGCGGTGGCGAAGAGATAGGAGCCGGCCGCGCAGGGTTCGAGCGCGGCACGGCAGGTCAGTCGCCGACGATCTTGCGCTCGCGGATGATCGTCCCGAAGCGCTGGAAATCGTCGCGCGCCTTGGCCTCGAACTGGTTCGGCGTCATGGCAGCCGTCGCGCCGCCGAGTGCGGCGATGCGCTCGGCCACCGGCTTCGTCGCCAGGATCTTGTTGATCTCCGCGTTCAGCCGGTCGATCACGGCCTTGGGCGTGGCCGCCGGCGCGTAGAAGCCGAACAGCGTGTCGGCGTCGAAGCCCTTGAGGCCCGCCTCGTCGAGCGTCGGAACGTCGGGATAGAGCGGCGAGCGTTGCAGGCCGCCGACCGCGAGCAGTTTCAGCTTGCCGGCCTGCACCTGAGGCAGGCCGATGCCCGGGTCCATCAGGAAATCGATCTGCCCGCCGAGCAGGTCCTGCAGCGCCGGCGCCGCGCCACGGTAGGGGATGTGCCGCGTCGACGTGCCCGCCTGGCTGTTCATCATCTCGACGGCGAGATGCGGCGAGCTGCCGTTGCCGGGCGAGCCGTAGCTGAGCTTGCCGGGATTCGATTTCGCGTAGGCGAGGAACTCCTGGACGTTCTTCGCCGGGAACTCCGGCCTGACCACGAGGTAGACCGACACCCGCGCCGCCGCGGCCACCGGGGTCAGGTCCTTGGCGGGGTCGAAGCTCATCTTCGGATAGATGTGCGGATTCACCGAGACCATGCCGCCCGAGCTCATCAGCAGCGTGTAGCCGTCGGGCGCCGACTTGGCGACGGCGTCGCCGGCGACGTTGCCGCCGGCGCCGGTGCGGTTCTCGATCACCACCGGCTGGCCCAGCGCCTCCTGCAGCGGCTGGCCGACGAGGCGGGCGATCTGGTCGGCGGCGCCGCCGGGCGGGAAGCCGACGACGACGCGGATCGGCTTCTCCGGCCAGGACTGGGCCAAGACGAGCGGCGACACGGCGCCGGCCGCGCAAGCGAGGATCGAGAGGGCGAGGGCCGTGCGACGGCGGGCGAGGAGGGCGTTCGTCATGAGGTCTCTCCCGGCGGGTGCGTTCAGGCGACGACGATCTCGACCAAGGCCGGCGCCGAAGAGCGCAGCGCCGCTTCCAGGCCGGCGCGCAGGTTCTCCGGCCGGTCGACGCGCACCGCATCGACGACGCCCATGCCACGCGCCATGGCCACGAAGTCGAGGCCGCTCAGGTCGGTGCCTTCCAGCCGGGCGCCGGCGGCGAAGCCGAAGGTCGGCGCGAACTCTTGCAGCGCTGCGTAGCGCCGGTTGTTGAGGATGACGAAGGTCATGGCCAGCTTCAGCTGCACCGCGCTCCACAGGGCCTGGATCGAGTACATCGCCGAACCGTCGCCGACCAGCGCGATCACCCGCGCCGAAGGCCGCGCCAGGGCGACGCCGACGGCCGCCGGCAGGCCGAAGCCGAGACCGCCGCTGGCCATCGTGTAGAAGGTGCCGCTCTTCAGCATCGGCAGATGGCCGTGCATCACCGGGCGCGAGCTCGGCGCCTCCTCGACGATCACGTGATCGGGATCGCGGACCTCAGCCAGGGTCTGCAGGGCATAGGCGACCGACATCGGCACCGACGCCTCGGCCCGCGGCCGCGCCGGGCGACCCGGCGGCACGGGTCGCTCGTGCGGCGCGCTCCGCTGCAGCAGGGTCTGCACCGCGTCGCGAATGTCGCCCACGGCGGAGGTGCCGACCGGTGCGCGGGCCGCGGTCTCGGCGTCGTCGGTGATCTGGCAGAGCCTGGCGCCGGCGGGAACGTGCGGGCCGTGGCCTTCGACGTGGTAGGTGAACGCGGGCGCGCCGAGCACCAGCACCAGGTCGCTGCCGGCGAGGCCAGAGACGATCCGCTCGCGCATCGCCGGCAGGAAGCCGGCGAACTGCGGGTGGTCCTCGGCGAACCCGCAGCGCGCCGACATCGGCGCGGTGAAGACCCGTGCCCGATGACGCTCGACCAGGGCCCGGACCTCGTCCCAGGCGCCGCCGCGGTCGACGCCGGCACCGACGACGAAGGCCGGCCGCTCGCTCGCATCGAGCTGATCGCCGATCGCGTCGAGGACGGCCGCATCGCAGCGCGGTGCGCGGCTCACGCGCCGCGGCTCGATCGGCGCGCAGCCGCGGGCCCAGTCGTCGGACGGGATCGAAACCAGCACCGGTCCGCGCGGCGGCTGCATCGCCAGGTAGTAGCCGTGGGCGATCGCCTGGGGCACGTCTTCGGCCCGGGCCGGCTCGCAGCTCCACTTGACGTAGGGCCGGGGCAGTTCGGTCGCCTGCGCCGAGAACAAGAACGGGTCGAACGGGAACAGAGACCTCGCCTGCTGGCCGGCGGTGATGACCAGCGGCGTGCGGTTCTTCCAGGCGGTGAAGATCGCGCCCATCGCGTGGCCCACGCCGACCGCCGAGTGGAGATTGACGAAGGCGGCGTTGTCGGTCGCCGTCGCGTAGCCGTCGGCCATGCCGACCACCACCGATTCCTGCAGGCCGAGGACGTATTCGAAGTCGGCCGGGAAATCGAGGAAGAGCGGAAGCTCGGTCGAGCCGGGGTTGCCGAAGATGCGCCGCATGTCGAACGAGCGCAGCAGCTGCAGCACCGCGTCGCGCACGGTTGGGGAAGGGGCGGTCATGGAGGGCGGCGGGGCTGCGCCATTGGAGACCGGAGGAGCGCGCTCGGGGCCTAGGTATCTCCCCAATTCGCTCGGCTTCTCCGGAGCATGGGAAGTGGTAGCGCTATCGGGCCTTAAGATCCAAGCCATGAGTTCCGACCCCGCCCCCCCTCGCCGCAGCCGGCGCGGCAGCGGCGCGGTCACGCTGCACGACGTCGCCAAGCTCGCCGGCGTGGCGCCGATCACCGCCTCGCGGGCGCTCAACACGCCCGGGAAGGTTTCGGAGGCGGTGCGCAAGAAGGTCGCCGATGCCGTCGCCCGCACCGGCTACGTGCCCAACATCCTGGCCGGGGGTCTGGCCTCGGCGCGCAGCCGGCTGGTGGCGGCGGTGGTGCCGACGATCGCCGGCCCGGTGTTCCTCGAGACCGTCCAGTCGCTGACCGGCGCGCTGGCCGAGTGCGGCTACCAGCTGATGCTCGGCCAGTCGGGCTATTCGAGCAACCGCGAGGACGCCTTGCTCGGCGCGATCATCGGCCGGCGGCCCGACGGCATCGTCCTGACCGGGATCATGCATTCCGCCGAGGGGCGCAGGCGCCTGCTCGCTGCCGGCATCCCGGTGGTCGAGACCTGGGATCTCACGCCCACGCCGATCGACATGCTGGTCGGTTTCTCCCATGGGGATGTGGGCCGCGCGGTGGCGCAGTTCCTCCATGCCAGGGGTCGGCGCCGCCTCGCCGTCGTGTCCGGCAGCGACGAACGCGCCAGGCGGCGCCAGGATGCGTTCCAGAACGCGGCCTCGGCGTTCGACCTCGATCCCGTCCGCGTCGTCGTCGTGCCCGCGCCGACGACGCTGCGCAGCGGCCGCGCCGCGCTCGCCGAGCTGGTGCAGGGCGGCAGCGCGGTCGATGCCGTCTTTTGCAGCTCCGACCTGCTGGCCCTGGGCGTCATGACGGAGGCGCAGGCGCGAGGCGTGGCCGTGCCGGAGCGGCTGGCGATCGTCGGCTTCGGCGACCTGGAGTTCGCAGCCGATCTGCATCCCGCCCTGACGACAGTGCGGATCGACGGCACGGCGATCGGCCGCCAGGCCGCGAAGTTCATCGTCGACCGGGCCGAGGGCCGCGCCGTCGAGCAGCGGGTCGTCGACATCGGCTTTTCCATCATCGAGCGGCAGACCGCCTGAGAGACCCGGCGGAACGGGAGGGCATTCATTGCTCGGCAGTGACGGTAGCGCTACCATAGACAATTCGCCACTCTCGAACATCCTGGAGACCCCGTGAAGAAACTGATCGCTGCCCTCGCCATCGGCCTCGCCGCCGCGTCGGGCGCGCTGGCGCAAGCCTGGCCGTCGAAGCCGGTCACCCTGGTCGTGCCGTTCCCGCCGGGCGGCTCCACCGATTTCATCGCCCGGGCAATCGGGCCGTCGCTCAACAAGACCTTCGGCCAGTCGTTCATCGTCGACAACAAGGCCGGCGCGACCGGCACCATCGGCGCCGCTGCGGTCAAGCGCGCCGCGCCGGACGGCTACACCTTCCTCGTCACCTCGCTCGGTCCGCTGGTGATCGCGCCGCACCTGATCAAGGGCATGCAGTACGACGCCCTCAAGGACTTCGATCCGATCACGGTCGCGGTGCAGGCGCCGAATGTGCTGGTCGTGCCGGCGAGCTCGCCGCACAAGTCGCTCGCCGACGTGATCGCCTTCGAGAAGTCGCATCCCGACAAGATGAGCTTCGCTTCCTCGGGCAACGGCTCGAGCGACCACCTCACGGCGGAGCTCTTCTGGCTGGAGAGCGGCACGACCGGGGTGCACGTTCCCTACAAGGGCGGTGGCCCGGCGATTTCCGACCTGCTCGGCGCCCAGGTCGACGCCTCGTTCCAGAACGTCAACGCGGTGCTGCAGCACATCAAGAGCGGCAAGCTCAGGCCGCTGGCGGTCACCGGCGCGAAGCGCTCGCCGGTGCTGCCCGAGGTGCCGACCATGGCCGAAGCGGGCGTGCGCGACGTCGACGTCTATTCCTGGCAGGGAATCGTCGGTCCCAAGGGCCTGCCCGCCGACGTGCGCGCGAAGTTCCACGAGGCGGTCGTCGCTGCCCTCAACGATCCGCCGACCAAGGCGCAGCTGAGCGCCCTCGGCCTCGAGGTCGTCGCCAACACGCCGGCCCAGTTCGCGGCCTTCCAGCAGCAGGAGTTTGCCCGCTGGAAAAAAGTCATCGAAGTCCGGAAGATCACGGCGGACTGATGCGCAGCGACTTCCTGCATCCAGGGCCGCGCCGAGAACCCACATGACCAGCCACTCCACACCGACGATCACCGAGCTGCGCGTCGTCCCGGTCGCCGGCCGCGACAGCATGCTGCTCAACCTCAGCGGCGCGCACGGGCCGTTCTTCACCCGCAACCTCCTGATCCTCGGCGACAGCGCCGGCCGCACCGGCGTCGGCGAAGTGCCGGGAGGAGAGAAGATCCGGCAGACGCTGGAAGACGCCCGCGAGCTGATCGTCGGCCAGCCGCTCGGCTCGCAGCAGCGCCTGCTGCAGGAGGTGCAGAGGAAGTTCGCCGATCGCGACAGTGGCGGCCGCGGCCAGCAGACCTTCGACCTGCGCACCACGATCCATGCGGTCACGGCGATCGAATCGGCGCTGCTCGACCTGCTCGGCCAGCACCTCGGCGTTCCGGTGGCGGCACTGCTCGGCGAGGGCCAGCAGCGCGACAAGGTCGAGATGCTCGGCTACCTGTTCTACGTCGGCGACCGCACGCGCACCGACCTGCCGTATGCCAGCGAGCCCGACGCCGGCGACGACTGGAAGCGGCTGCGCCACGAGCCGGCGATGACGCCCGAGGCGGTGGTCAGGCTGGCCGAAGCCGCGTACGCCCGCTACGGCTTCAACGACTTCAAGCTGAAGGGCGGCGTGCTGCGAGGCGACGAGGAGGTCGAGGCGATCGTCGCCCTGCACGAGCGCTTTCCCGAGGCGCGCGTCACCCTCGACCCGAACGGCGGCTGGCTGCTGAAGGACGCGATCCGCCTGATGCGCGACATGGGCGGCGTGGTCGCCTATGCCGAAGACCCGTGCGGCGCCGAGGAGGGCTTTTCCGGGCGCGAGGTGATGGCCGAGTTCCGCCGCGCCACCGGCCTGCCGACCGCGACCAACATGATCGCCACCGACTGGCGCCAGCTCAGCCACGCACTGGCCCTGCAGTCGGTCGACATCCCGCTCGCCGACCCGCATTTCTGGACCATGGCCGGCTCGGTGCGCGTCGCCCAGACCTGCCGCGACTGGGGCCTGACCTGGGGCTCGCACTCGAACAACCACTTCGACGTCTCGCTGGCGATGTTCACCCATGTCGGCGCGGCGGCGCCCGGGCGCGTCACTGCGATCGACACCCACTGGATCTGGCAGGACGGGCAGCGGCTGACGCTCGATCCGCTCAGGATCGAGGGCGGCCTGGTGACGGTGCCGACGAAGCCGGGCCTCGGCATCGATCTCGACATGGCCGAGGTCGAGAAGGCGCACCAGCTCTACCTGCGCCACGGCCTCGGCTCGCGCGACGACGCCAGCGCGATGCAGTACCTGATTCCCGGCTGGACCTTCGATCCGAAGCGTCCGGCCCTCGACCGCTGAACGGGAGCGACCTCATGCGAGAGAACAAGCTGCGCCGGATCTGGAAGTCCGGCGGTGCCGCCGTCAACGGCTGGCTCGCCGTCCCGAACAGCTTCAGCGCCGAGACCATGGCCCACCAGGGCTGGGATTCGCTGACGGTCGACATGCAGCATGGCGTGGTCGACTACCAGCCGATGGTCGGGATGCTGCAGGCGATCTCGACCACCGACACCGTGCCCATCGTCCGCGTTCCCTGGCTCGAGCCCGGCATCCTGATGAAGGCCCTCGACGCCGGCGCCTACGGCGTGATCTGCCCGATGGTCAACTCGCGCGAGGATGCGGAGCGACTCGTCGCCTGGACCCACTACGCGCCGCAGGGCACGCGCAGCTTCGGGCCGGTGCGGGCGCTGCTCTACGGCGGCGCCGACTACCCGCAGTTCGCCAACGAGACGATCGTCGCCTTCGCCATGATCGAGACCGCGGCGGCCCTCGACAGGCTCGATGACATCCTGTCGGTGAAAGGCCTGGACGCGATCTACATCGGCCCCTCGGATCTGTCGCTGTCGCTCGGCTGTCGACCGGTGCTCGACGACCTCGATCCGAAGGCGCAGGCGGCGGTCGAGCACATTCTGGCGCGAGCCAGGGCGCATGGCGTGGTCGCCGGCATCCACAACGGCACGCCGGAGACGGCCTTGCGACGCGTCGCCGCCGGCTTCCAGTTCGTCACCGTCAGCTCCGACGCGCGCCTGATGGCCGCCGGGTCGCAGCAGGTGCTGGCGAAGATGCGTGCGACGGCGCCGGGTCCGGCTTCCGCCAGCCCGTACTGAGCCGCTGCGGGACCCTCAAGACACAACGACAGAGGACAGCACATCATGAAGATCGGATTCATCGGCCTCGGCATCATGGGCACGCCCATGGCCCTTCACCTGGCCAACGCAGGCCACCAGCTCTACGTCCACACCCGGAGCAAGCTGCCGGAAGCGATCGCCGCCTCGACGGCGCAGGCCTGCGCCCATGCGGCGGAAGTCACCGGCCACGCCGACGTGGTCTTCACCATGGTCCCGGACACGCCCGACGTCGAAGCGGTGCTGTTCGGCGAGAACGGAGTCGCCGCCGGGTTGAAGGCGGGCAGCAGCGGAACGCGCAAGACGATCGTCGACATGAGCTCGATCTCGCCAATGGCCACCAAGGCGTTCGCGCGCCGGATCGGCGAGCTCGGCGCCGACTACGTCGACGCGCCGGTCTCCGGCGGCGAGGTCGGCGCGAAGGCGGCGTCGCTCACGATCATGTGCGGCGGCGATCCGGCGGTGTTCGAGCGGGTGCGCCCGCTGCTCGAGAAGATGGGCAAGAACATCACCCTCGTCGGCGGCGTCGGCGATGGCCAGACGACCAAGGTCGCCAACCAGATCATCGTCGCTCTCAACATCGCCGCCGTCGGCGAGGCGCTGCTCTTCGCCAGCCGCGCCGGGGCCGATCCGGCCAAGGTCCGTCAAGCGCTGATGGGCGGCTTCGCCGCCAGCCGCATTCTCGAGGTGCACGGCGAGCGGATGATCAAGCGCACCTTCAACCCGGGCTTTCGTATCCGCCTGCACCAGAAGGACCTGGGCCTGGCGCTGCAGGGCGCGCGCGAGCTCGGGGTCTCGCTGCCGCAGACTGCGGGGGCCGCCCAGCTGATGAGCGCTTGCGCCGCCAACGGCATGGCCGACCTGGATCACTCGGCGCTGGTCAAGGCGCTCGAGCTGCTGGCCGGCCACGCCGTGGCCGAGGGCTGACCGACCCGCGTCCACGCGGGCGGGGCCGGTCGCCCGGTCTCCGCTACTCCTTGCAGTAGAGCACCTGCTTGCTCTGCGTGCCGGTCACGTAGTGGCGCGTGACCCAGCTCAGGTTGAGGCTGTAGGCACACACCGGGTCGGCGGAGATGTTCACCGCGTTGCTCGGGCCGGTCGGGCCGCTCGCCGCGCCGCGGAAGAAATAGTCCACCGGCGGGAAGGCGCCGTTCGGCATCGGCGGCGCCGGATGGACGTTGCCGTTGTTGTTGTCGATCGTCATGCTGTACGACCGCAGGTGCGGATGGTCGAGCGTGAACAGGGCGTGGATCTCGGTGAGCCCCATGATCGGATTGCAGGCGTTGGCCATCAGCTCGGCGATGTTGAGCAGGGCCACCGACGGCGTGTTGTCGAGCACGATCGAGTCGAGGGTGTCGGTGAACATGGCCGTGTTGGTGGTCGCGTCGCGCACCTCGAAGATGATGCGGTAGCGGCGGATCGGCTCCTTCTCGGCGGCGGCGAGGGCGCGGCCGGCCTGCAGCTTGTCGTTGCCCCAGGCCGGAAAGCGCGACGCATGCGTCGAGGTGACCGCCGCCGAGTCCATGTAGCCGAGCAGTCCGGAGCGCAAGAAGTTCGCGGTCGAGACGCTGAGCAGGACCGTGCCGCCCCCCGAAAGCGGTGCGTTGACGCTGAAGCCGGCGAGGGTGATGAAGCCGTCGACGTCCGGCGTCGGCCGCACGGGCACGTTGGCCAGCGGGTTCAGGCCGTCGTTGTAGTAGATGTCGCCGAGCGGTAGGGCGCCGTTGGTCATCGGCAGGATCCGCCAGGTGGCGTTGGGCGCGAGCGGCGAGGGCGGTGCGATGGGTGGCACCGTCGGCATCACGCCGGCGGTGCCGTCGCCGCCGCCTGCCCATGTCCATTCGGCGATCAGGAAGCGGAATTTCAGCGGGTGGGTCGGCGCCGCGGCGTTGAACAGCGGGCAGTTGCCGAACAGCGCCACGCCGCCGCCGAACACGTACGACTGGCTGGCGAGGCCGGCGTAGCCCTCGGGCAGGAAGTTGAGCGCCGGGTCGAAGATCGACGGGTGCACGTTGAAGGCCTCGACCCGCGTCCAGTGCGGGTCGGCCTCGGGCGTGGTGTTGGGCACGTCGTCGGTGCAGAGCTGCACGCACAGGCAGTGGCCGACGTTCTCCCGTCCGGGCGTGCGACCCTTCGACGGCGGCTCGACGAGGATCGGCGCGCCCGCGGCCTCGACGCGGAAGTAGACGTCGGGCCCGCCCGTCCACTCGAGGTTGATCAGCGGCGAGAAGATGGTGCGGTCGAACTGCGCACGCGTGTAGTAGATCGTGAACTGGCCGTTGGCATCGGTCACCGCCGAGCCGAGGTCATCGGTCTGCAGCCAGTCGACGTCGAAGGCCTTCACCGTCGCCGAGGCGATCGGCAGGTTCGGCTTGGAGCAGGTGGTGAGCCGGCCGCAGATCACCCACAGCCCGAGACGGGCGAGCACCCCGCACCAGTAGCGCGACGACAGGCAGTGCTCGAACACCGCGACGGCGATGTTCTCGCGCTGGCGCCACATCGGCTGCAGCGTCGTCACCGAGAACTGGACGTTCGGATGCGGCGGCACCGGGCCCTTGAAGGGCATGGTGCCGCAATAGACGTCGACCTCGAAGGCTTCGCCCGCGTAAGCCTGCTTTCCGCCGCCGAGCGGAACGCGGAACGACCCATCGTCGCCGATCACGGCCTCGGCCAGCAAGCGCGACTTCTTCTCCGCCAGCTGCTCGTCGCTCAGGATCGCGAAGGTTTCCTTCGGATGCGCCACCGCCATGGCGGTCGTGTTGCCGCCTGGCGCGGGCCGGTAGAGCCGGATCGTGGCGCCGGCGAGCGGCGTCTGGCACTCGTCGCAGAAGTAGCCGCACAGGCGGCCGAGAAGCTCGTATCGGGTCGATGAAGCCATGAACGTCTCCAGAGGTTGGATGCGGGGCGCCGCGCTGCTCGCGGGAGCGAGTCGGCGTGCAGCGGCCCGGGACGCGCAGGCTAGGCATCGGCCCGGGGCCGGCCAATCCGTACGAAGAGGGGAAGGCGCGGCAGCCGCGCCGTCTTGCCTGCGGCAGACGACGTCTTCATCGCGCCGACGGGGGAGACTCGTGAAATGTCCCTCTGTCAGACCTGACAGTTCCGTCCGCTGGCCGTCGTCCTAGCCTCCCGCCGGCGCGCTTTGCGCCCGCCTCGGCCGAAGCCCGGCCGCCGGGGTGAGCGAAGATAGGGCACTTCGCTTCGAGCCGACACCATGGATGCACTCGTGATTCACGCCCCGGGCGATCTCCGCGTCGAGGACGTGGCGACGCCGCCGGTCGGGCCGCGGCAGCTGCGCGTGCGGGTGCGCGCTGGCGGCATCTGCGGCTCCGACCTCCACTACTTCCAGCACGGCGGCTTCGGCACCGTGCGGATCCGGGAGCCGATGGTCCTCGGCCACGAAGTGGCGGGCGTGATCGAGGAGGCGGGCGCCGAAGTGCGCGACTTCGCGCCCGGCAGGCGCATCGCGATCTGCCCGAGCCGGCCCTGCGGTGCGTGCCGCTTCTGCCAGCTCGGCCTGCAGAACCATTGCCTCGACATGCGCTACTACGGCAGCGCCATGCGCATGCCGCATGTGCAGGGCGCCTTCCGCAAGGAGATCGTCGTCGACGCTCCCCAGGCTTTCGCCCTGGCCGAGGGCGTGAGCGACGCCGAGGGCGCGATGGCCGAGCCGCTCGCCGTCGCCCTTCACGCCGTCAATCGCGCCGGCCCGCTGCTCGGCAAGACGGTGCTCGTCACCGGTTGCGGGCCGATCGGCGCGATGCTCGTCGTCGCCGCGCGGCGGGCGGGCGCGACCCTGGTGGTGGTGACGGACCAGGTGACGCAGCCCCTGCGGCGCGCCGCCAAGGTCGGCGCCGACGAGACGATCAACATCGCCGAGCAACCCGACGCGCTGGCGAAGTTCAGCGCCGACAAGGGCCAGTTCGACGTGCTGTTCGAGGCCAGCGGCAACGTGCGCGCCCTGACCGGTGCGTTCGACGCGTTGCGGCCGCGCGGGATCGTCGTCCAGGTCGGCCTGGGCGGCGAGATGACCCTGCCGATCAACACCATCGTCGCCAAGGAGTTCGACCTGCGCGGCGCCTTCCGCTTTCACGAGGAATTCAGGACCGCGGTCGACCTGATCAACGCCGGGCTCGTCGACCTCAAGCCGCTGGTCTCGGCCACGCTTTCCTACCGCGATGCCAGCCGCGCGTTCGCACTTGCTGCCGACCGCTCGCAGTCGATGAAGGTGCTGCTCGACTTCGACGACTGAGCCGCGGTCCTCAGCGCCGCGCGAACAGCGGTTGCTCGAAGTGGCCGACCCGGGTCGGCCGGCCGGCGATGCAGAGCTCGCGGAACTGGTACAGCACCGCGGCGGTCGGCGCCGCGATCCAGCTCAGCCCGACGGGCATGCGAAGGGCCGGATGCTCGCTGTCGGCGAGGGGTTCGAGCAGCGGCGCGTCGGCGCGCATGAACTCGTTGATCGCGATGCGGTGGATGCTCTCGACCTCGGTCGGGTTGGCGGCGAGCGTGGGCGCGGTCCCGGCCCACACGACCACCGGCGTGATCGCGAAGCCGGAGCGGCTGACGTAGTCGTCGAGGCGGCCGAGCACGGCGTCGGGATCGAGCACGAGTCCGACCTCCTCGGCGAGCTCGCGCAAGGCCGTCTGCTCCGCCGACTCGCCGGCGTCGACACGGCCGCCTGGCAGGGCCCATTGGCCGGGATGGTCGCGCAGGCCCGAGGCGCGTCGGGTCAGGATCAAGGCCGCCTCGCGGCTCCAGCCCGCAGGGCGAGCGAGGCCCTCGATCCGTGCCCCTTCGCCTTCCTCGGCGACGGCCACGGCCACCGCGGCGATGCGGTGCACGCCGGGATCGGCCCGGCGGAGCTCGAACGTGCCGAGGTGGCGCCGGATCTGCGCCTTGAGCGTGTCATCGCAGAGCATCGAGGACCACCGTCGACGAGTTGACTTCGGCGCCCCTCAGGCACCGTTCTCCACGGCGAAGAGGCGCCAGGGATCGGCCACGCCGTGCAGCGAGCGTTCGCCGCGATCGCTGAAGCGCAAGCCCGATCCCGCCACCAGGTCCTTGACCGTGCTCGACACGAGGACCTCGCCCGGGCCCGCGGCCGCGGCGATCCGCGCGCCGATGTGGACGGCGATCCCGCGTACCTGGGTTCCGGCCAGCTCGCATTCGCCGGTGTGCAGGCCAGCCCGTATTTCCACGCCGACCGCGCGGACCGCGGCGCAGATCGCCTGGCCGCAGCGGACCGCGCGCGCCGGGCCGTCGAACACGGCGAAGAAGCCGTCACCGGCGGTGTCGACCTCGCGGCCGCCGAAGCGCTCGAGCTGGCGGCGCACGAGCGCATGGTGGCGCTCGAGCAACCCCTGCCAGCGCTGGTCGCCGAGCTCCGCCGCATGGGCGGTGGAGCCGACGATGTCGGTGAAGAGCAGCGTCAGCAACGCTCGTCCCGGGTCGGGTCCGCGGCGAACGCCGGTCAGGAAGGCCTCGATCTCGTCGAGAAAGGCGTCGCTGTCGCCGAGCCAGTAGAAGTGGTCGTCGCCCTCGAGCTCGACGAGCTTGGCCTCGGGGATGCACGAAGCGATGTAGCGGGCCTCCGCGGCCTGGGCGACCCGATCGTCCTTGCGGTTGAGCACGAGCGTCGGCACATGGATCGACGGCAGGGCGGAGCGGACGTCGATCTCCGGGAAGTGCTTGTAGAGCGCCTTGATCATTCCCGGGCTGGCCGAGAGGCGCTGCAGCTGTGCCCACCAGGCGCGCAGGCGCTGGTCGTTCACCCGGCTCGGCGCGAACCGCGAGAGGAGGACGCCCTCGCCCCAGCGATCGAGCATCCCCTCCGCCTCGGCGAACTGCTCCGCCGTCGCCCCCCAGGGATAGTCGGGCGCCCAGGCGCCACGGGCATAGCTGCCGTACATCACCAGCGCCGAGGTCCGCTCGGGATGCTGCGCCGCGAACAGGGCGGCCAGGGCGCCGCCTTCGGAGATGCCGACGATCGCGGCGCGTTTCGATCCGACCGCGTCCATCACCGCGCGTACGTCGTCCATCCGCTCCTCGAGCGAAGCCGGCGCGGCGGTCGGGTCGGAAAGGCCGGTGCCGCGCTTGTCGAAGACAATCAGCCGGCTGAAGGCCGCGAGGCGGGTGAAGCAGTGGTCGATCGCCGGCTCCTCCTGGAACCACTCGAGGTGCGAGGCGAACCCGGGCACGACGACCAGGTCGATGGGTCCCTTGCCGCCGACCTGGTAGGCGATGTGGACGTCGCCGCTCTTCGCGTATCGGGTCGGCGACAGCAAGGTGCGGCTCCGGTTGCCGGGCTCAGAGGCCCAGCACCAGCTTCTCGTCCCGGGCGCGCGAGCAGCACGCCATCATCCGCGTGCCCTCCGCACGTTCGGCCGGGGTGAGGACGAGGTCGCGATGGTCGATGCGGCCGGCCAGCACCGCGACCTCGCACGAGCCGCACAGGCCTTCCTCGCAGTCGCTGCGCACGTCGATGTTGGCGGCGCGCAGGGCGGCGAGCAGGGTCTGGTCGGCGCGCACCGGCAGCACCAGCCCGGAATCGGCAAGCTCGACCTCGAACCCGTGCTCGCGCGTCGGATCGAGCTTGCCTTTGGAAGTGGAGAAGTGCTCGACCCGCAGCGACCCTTCGGGCCAATGGGCCGTCGCCGCCGCGAGGGCATCGAGCATCGGCGCCGGGCCGCAGGCGTAGACCAGGGTGCCGGCGCCCGGCTGGCGCAGCAGCGCGGCGAGATCGTTGCGCCCCCCTTCCTCGCTCACATGGAGACGCAGCCGCTCGCCATGCAGGTCGGCAAGCTCGTCGACCAGGGCCATGGCGGCGCGCCGGCGGCCGCTGTAGTGCAGGGCGTAGGCCATGCCGAGTTCGCGAGCGCGGCGTGCCATCGCCGCGATCGGCGTGATGCCGATGCCGCCGGCGACGAAGATCAGCCGCCGCGCCGACTCGTCGAGGCGGAAGTGATTGCGCGGCGCGCTGACGTGCAGCCGGTCGCCGGGCCGGACCGCGCCGTGCATCCAGGCCGAGCCGCCGCGGCTCTCGGACTCACGCAGCACCGCGATCTCGAACGCCCGGGTGTCGGCCGGGTCGCCGCAGAGGGAATACTGGCGCGCGAGGCCGGTGTCGCCGCACTCGACGTCGACGTGCGAGCCCGGCGTCCAGCGCGGCAGGTCGCGGCCATCGGGCGAAACCAGGCGCAGCCGGACGATGCCGTCGGCCGCCGGCACGACGCGCTCGACCTGCAGGCTGCGCGCGATGTCTCGCTTCGACGGCTCGCCGATCCGCACCGGCGTGGTCTTCTCGAGCACGGCCGGCGTCGTGTGCTCGGGGTTCTGCGCCGGATCCCATTCGACCCACAGGTGCTCGGGGCCGCGAAACGAGGTGTTGGCGACGTAGCTGAAGCGCTGCTCGGCGAGCCGCAGGTGCGGGAGGCGCCGGGTCAGCTCCTGGAGGAAGACCTGGATCTCCATCCGCGCCAGGTTCTTGCCCATGCACTGGTGCGAGCCGTAGCCGAAGGTGAGATGGTCGTTGGCGTTCTCGCGCCGGATGTCGAACAGGTCGGCATCGACGAAGGCACGTTCGTCGTGGTTGGCCGAAGAAGTGATGATCAATAGCTTGGAGCCGGCCGGGATGTCGACGCCGTCGATCCGGACGTCGCGCGTCGCCACCCGGCGCCAGGCGGCGACCGAGCCGTTGTGGCGCAGGCATTCCTCCACCGCGTTCGGGATCAGGCGCGGGTCGTCGCAGAGCTCTTGCCAGGCGTGCGGATGCTGCAGCAGCAGTTTGATCGCGTTGGCGCCGGCGTTGGCGGTGGTCTCGTGCGCGGCGACGATGCCGGCCATCATCATCGAGTGCAGGTAGGAGTCGGTCACGACCTCCGGCAGCTCCTTCTGCTTGCGGATGCCGTACTGCATCCAGCCGTCCGCCTCGGGGTCGCGTCTCATCTTCTCGAGCAGCTTGCCGGCGAGCTGCCAGAAGTTGCCGACCGCCTGCGCCACCGCCACCTGCTCTTCCGGCCGCGGCCGGCCCCAGGTGTTGACCGTGTGCGCGATCGAGTACTTGCGCAGCAGGTCCATGTCCTCCTCGGCGATGCCGAGGAAGTGCAGGGCGACGGTCAGCGGCACTTCCCAGAGCAGCTCGTCGACCAGGTCGGCGCGGCCGGCGTCGACGAAGCGGTCGACGTACTCGCGCGTCAGCCGCCGCACCATCGGCTCGTGATGGCGCAGCGCCTCGGGCGTGAACGGCTCCATCAGCGCCCGGCGGCGCGGCATGTGCGCCGGCTCGTCCTCGTTGACCAGGGTGCGGTTGAGGGCGAAGCCGTAGGACGCGAGCACCGCATTGGCCTCCTCGCCGGTGGGCGTGATCTTCTCCAGCGCGATCGCCGGGCTGAAGGTGATGTTGTCGCGGAAGATCGCCTTGATGTCGGCGTAGCGCGTCACCACCCAGTAGCCGAGCTGCGGGCTCCAGAACACCGGCTCCTGCTCGCGCGCCCAGCGCACGTACTCGGGCGGGTCCTGCTGGTAGCCGTCGCCGAACGGGTCGAAGTCGGCGGCGCGCTGGCTGACGGGGCAGCCGGTGGGGGCGCGGTGCATGGAAAGCGGGCCGTGGACGACCGGGCAGCCGGCGACGCGTGTCTCGCTCACCGGCGCCTCACTTCGTCTTCGGCGCCTGGCGCGCCCAGAGGAGCTTCAGGCGCGCCAGGATGGCGTCGAAGTTGTCGTTGTTGCGGTTGAGCTCGTCCTGGCGGAGCTGCTGCGCCTGCTTCTCCGCGGCGAGCGCGGCGTCGTTGCGGTCGAAATCGTTCTTGAGCTTCGTCGGGTACTTCTTGCTGGGATAGAACTCCGCCTCGTCGTCGAGAAGCTTGCGCTGCCTGAGCAGCTCCTGGTTGCGCTCCTCCGAGATCCGGATCGTCGCCAGCGTCGGCGCCAGCGCGGCCTGGCGCGCGCGCTCGAGCGCGGGGACGTCGGGGTAACGGCGGAGCAGGTCCTCGTCCTTGCGCTGCTCGACGCGCCGCTCGGCCGCCTCGCGCTCGGCCCGGCGCCTTCTTTCTTCCTCGGCCGCCTTCTCGTCTTCGGTCTGCGAGCGCGGCACGACGCGCTTGAACGAGCCGTCGCGGTTGCGCTCGACCTGCTCGCCGACGCAGCCGACGATCTCGCGGTCGCTGGTGATCGGCTTGTTGTTCGGGCCGACGCAGGAATAGATGCCACCGGCGGAGGTCGGCTGGGCGACGGCGTCTGCCGCTCCGAGCATCAGGAGCGGCAGCAGCGACAGCAGCGACAGCGCGAAGGCAGGGGCCACGGCGCGAAGTCTAGGGCCAGGGGCCGCACCGGGTCTTGCGGCCGGCCTGCGAGCGGGCATCATCCGCGCATGAGCATCGACGAGTCGCCTGCGCTGGAGTCCTGGATCGGGCGCACCGAGCAGGCCGCCGACGAGGCGACCCGCGCTCCGGCCCTCGCCCTGGCGGCGACGCTGGACCGCGACGCCTCCGGCCTGGCGCACGGCGATCCGCTGCCGCCGCTCTGGCACTGGATCTACTTCACGCCCAAGGCGCCGGCGCGCGAGATTGGCGTCGACGGCCATCCGCGGCGCGGCGGCTTCCTGCCGCCGGTGAGCCTGCCGCGGCGGATGTGGGCGGGTGGACGCCTCGAGTTCCACGCACCGATCCGGATCGGCGATGCGCTGAGCCGCACCTCGACCATCACCGATGTGCGCCGACGCGAAGGCAAGACCGGCGCCCTGGTGTTCGTGACCGTGCGCCACGAGATCATGCGCGACGGCCAGCCGCTGCTCAGCGAAGAGCACGACATCGTCTACCGCGACCTGCCGCAGCCCGGCGCCGCGTCGCCACCGCCCGAGCCGGCGCCGACCGACGAGTCGACGGCGCGTCGGGTCGTGCCCGACCCGGTGCTGCTGTTCCGCTACTCGGCCCTCACCTTCAACGGCCACCGCATCCACTACGACCGCAGCTACGTCACCGAGGTCGAGGGCTATCCGGGGCTGATCGTCCACGGGCCGCTGATCGCCACCCTGCTGGTCGACGAGGCGCAGCGGCATCGCCCGGGGCTCGTCGTCCGACGCTTTTCCTTCAAGGCCATGCAGCCGCTGTTCGACATCGATTGGTTCGAACTCTGCTGCCGCTTCGATGGCACCGCCGCCATCGACCTCTGGGCCCGCGGCCACGACGGCAGGCTGGCAATGCAGGCGCGGCTCGAAGCCGCTGATTGAGAGACCATGAACGACGACTCCACCGCGGCCTGGCGGCCGCTTTGCCACGCCACCGATGTCGAGATCGGCATGCCGAAACGGGTCGAGGTCCAGGGCTTGCCGCCGCTCGCCGTGTTCCAGCTCGACGACGGCTTCTTCGTCACCGACGACACCTGCAGCCACGGAGGAGCTTCGCTCAGCGAGGGCTACGTCGAGGGCAACGAGGTCGAGTGCCCGTGGCATTCGGGCAGGTTCTGCATCAAGGACGGCAGGGCGACCGCCGTTCCGGCGAGCGAGCCGATCAAGGTCTACAGGACGCAGCTCGTCGACGGCCAGGTCTGCATCGAGGCCCCTCAGGCCGAGCCCGAGGCCGGCTGATCCAAGGCACGCGAAGCGGCATTGGCAGGCACGACCGCCGGCCGCTGTCCTACAGGAAAGGGAAGGGCACAGCCGTACGCTGAAGTGCTTCCCATCCTGTCCTCCTGCGCCGATGCTTTCCTCCCTTTCGTTCCATTCCCAATCTCCCGCGCTCGCCTTGCTCGCCTCCGAGCCGGCGCGCGCCTTCGTCGACCTGGTCGCCTCGCGCGCGCCGCGCGAAGCCCTCGCCAGCGGCGACGGTCACCGGGTCATCGTCTATCCCGGTCTGGGCGCAGGCGCCTGGAGCACGGTTCGGCTGCGCTCGACGCTCGCCGTCGCCGGCTTCGACGGCGTCGACTGGGGCTTCGGCCTGAATCGTGGACCGCGTGGTGGACTGCGGAACTGGCTGGAGCAGCTCGCCGCCGCGGCCGACGCGCAAAGCGCACGCGACGGCCGCAAGGTGAGCCTCGTCGGCTGGAGCCTGGGCGGCATCTATGCGCGCGAGATCGCCCGCGCCGTGCCGTACGCTGTGCGTCAGGTGGTCACCCTCGGCAGCCCGTTCGGTGCCGAGGCCGAAGCCACCCACGCCGGCTGGCTCTATCGATTGCTGAGCGGCTCGGAGCCGCCGCGGTCGCCTGGCGAGCTGCAGGATCTCCGGCGTCCCCTGCCCGTGCCCTCGACCTCGGTCTTCAGCAAGGCCGACGGCATCGTGCCCTGGCAGGGCTGCCTGCAGAAGGAAGGGCCGATCTCGGAGAACATCGAGGTGCCGGGTGTCAGCCACCTGGGCATGGGAACGCACCGTGCCGTGCTCGCGCTCGTCGCCGAGCGCCTGGCCCAGCCGGAGGGCGCGTGGAAGCCCCGCTCGGCGGCGGAGAAAGCGTCAGGCTAGAAGTCGGAGATCGCCGTGTCGAGCGGCATCGTCGTCGTTGCCGCGCGCGTGCTGCTCGGCGCCGGCTCGGCCTCGAGGTCGTCCTTACCGAAGGTGCCGAAGTACATCGGCGCGCGGCCCGGCGTGGTGTCTAGCCAGGCGTCGAAGTCTTCCTCGGCGAGCAGCACCGGCGTGCGCTTCTCCTGCGGCTCGCCCTTGTCGTTGGTCGCGCGGTGGAAGCGCGAGAGCAGGGGATGCAGGTCGCAGTTGAGGGTGAGGATCGCGAAGCTCAGCATCGTCTCGCCCTCTTCGCCGACCCAGCGGTCCCACAGGCCGGCGATGCTGAGTGGCGAGCGGTCGGCGCGGCGGATGCGCCAGCGTTCGGATTTCTTCGTGTCGTCGGCGTAGTAGGGCACGTAGAAGCACTGCGCCGGGACGATGCACCACTGCCGGCCGGCCCAGGCGCCCTTGAAGGCGGAGCGGGTAGCCGCGGTCTCGGTGCGGGCGTTGGTAGTCGAGGCCGGCGGACGCACCGCCTTGGCCGAGGCCTGCTGCAGGCCGAACCGGGCGAGGACGACCTCGCGCTGGGCGGCCTCGCCGACGCCATAGCGGCGGATGATCGGTGCGAAATCGCCGGCTCCGACGTCGGTGCTCCATTCGTCGGACAGGGTCTGCCCCCACTCGCGCTCGAGCTCGGCGGGCGTGGGAGCGAGGAAATTCGTCGCCATCCCGTCACTTTAGCGCCGCCCGGCGGCGGGTGGGGCGGCTTTCGCGTCGTCGGGAGTGAACTGCGCCACGCTCGGCCACACCTGACGGATGTCGCGCCGAGCCTCTCGGGCGGCGACCGGCGGTTCGGACAAAGGTTGTCGGCACGCGAAGCGCGTCAGGCCCCAGGCATCAATCGAGGAGGTATGGGCAACTCATGAGGCCGAGGGGCTGTTCACAGGCTCGTCCTGTGGTTCGACACTGGCCTTGGCTCAGGGAGCGAACGGTCCCCAGCTCGTCCGGCCTCGACGGCAGCGATTCCGGGCCCGTCGAAGTCTCGTGTCCGCTTGCTGCCGTCCGAAGCCGCACTCGTGCGTCGCGCAGCTTGTCCCATAAGTCGATGGCGACCAGGGCAAGCACTCCTGCACTGATCGCATAGAAGAACCACGTAGGACCGCGCATCGTCACGATCCTGAAGACGACTCCGCCGGTCAGAGCACCGACCAGCAGCACCGTCAATGCGACGCTCAACCTAGCGGCGACCTTCGGTTCATCTTGCATGGCGGCGGGATGTTTCATCTTCTCCGATAACACCTACCCAGTTTGCGCAGTCCCGCCCGCTCCATCTGTGCGCTTCCGAACACAAGCGCCGAACCTTTTGATCCAGGTCAAGCTCTCGCATTCGCTGGTTGTCCTCAGACGGCGACCGGGGCCTTGATCGCCGGATGCGGGTCGTAGCCGACCACCTCGAAGTCCTCGAGCGCGTAGTCGAAGATCGTCGCCGGGCGGCGGGCGATCGCCAGCGTCGGGTAGGGGCGTGGCGGGCGCGAGAGCTGCAGCTCGACCTGCTCGGCGTGGTTGCTGTAGATATGGCAGTCGCCACCGGTCCAGATGAAATCGCCGACGTCGAGGTCGCATTGCTGCGCCAGCATGTGGGTGAGCAGGGCGTAGCTGGCGATGTTGAACGGCACGCCGAGGAAGATGTCGGCGCTGCGCTGGTAGAGCTGGCAGCTCAGCTTCGGCCGCTCGCCGGCTGTGGCGGCCGGCGCGACGTAGAACTGGAAGAAGGCGTGGCAGGGCAGGAGGGCCATCTCGGGAAGGGCCGCCACGTTCCAAGCGCTGACGATGATTCGACGTGAGTTCGGCTCGTGCTTCAGCTGCTCGACGACACGGGCGATCTGGTCGATGTGGCCGCCGTCCGGCGTCGGCCAGGAGCGCCACTGCACCCCGTACACCGGCCCGAGGTCGCCGTTGGGCGCAGCCCACTCGTCCCAGATGGTGACGTCGCGCTCCTGCAGCCAGCGCGCATTGCCGTCGCCGCGCAGGAACCAGAGCAGCTCGAGGATGATGGAGCGCAGGTGCACCTTCTTGGTCGTTACCAGCGGAAATCCTTCCGCCAGATTGAAGCGCATCTGGTGCCCGAACACGCTCTTCGTGCCGGTGCCGGTGCGGTCGCCCTTGGTCAGGCCGTCGTCGCGGACGTGGCGCATGAAGTCTTCGTATTGGGAGCGGATGGGGCGGTCGGCGGTCATCACGCAATTATCGACTTGTCCTTGTTTGACGGGGCGGCCGCAGGCGGGGAAGCCGTGATCGGGCGGCCGTCCGGGCGCGACCTCGGCGGTTGCCTCGCTGCGCGAGCCAACTCCCCTGCGCTGCTCGGCGCCTCCCACGCGACCGGCCGGCCACCCGACCACGGCTTCTGCACGTTGGGACGGGCTACCAGAATTGGCGTCAGCTCTTCGCCCCAACCCATCGCTGGCACAAAGCCGGGGTCGGGTGCCCGGCGGCGTGCGTGGGAGGCGCCGAGCAGCGCAGGGCGGGTGGCCGCGCGTGCGCAGCACGCGCTTCGTGGTCTGACTTGCCGCAGCATGTCTGAGCGCAGTGAACGCTAGTGAACGAAGCGAGTTCTGCGGCGGGCCACGCGACCGAGCAGCGCAGGGGAGTCAGGCCGCAGCGCGGCCTGACCGCCGAGGTCGCACGCCGACGGGTGCCCGACCCCGGCTTTGCCAACCCGTTCCGGCGCAACCCCCGCACACCCGACTGCCTCGCCCGGTCTTCCTCACCGACACGGCGACAACACGGCCCCGCGGGTAAACTGCTCTGCTCCCCCGGAGCCCCCCATGCAAGTCATCGAATCCATCCTGGCCGATGCGGCGCAGATCGCCGCGTTGCGTCGCGACATCCACGCCCATCCGGAGCTCTGCTTCCAGGAAAAGCGCACCTCGGACCTGATCGCCAAGCAGCTCACCGAGTGGGGTATCCCGATCCACCGCGGCATGGGCACCACCGGCATCGTCGCCATCCTGAAGAACGGCACCAGCAACCGCGCCGTCGGCCTGCGCGCCGACATCGACGCCCTGCCGATCACCGAGCACAACCAGTTCGCGCACAAGAGCACCGAGCCCGGGAAGATGCATGCCTGCGGCCACGACGGCCACACCGCGATGCTGCTCGCTGCCGCCAAGCACCTTTCCAAGCATCGCAACTACGACGGCACCGTCTACCTCATCTTCCAGCCTGCCGAAGAAGGCGGCGGCGGGGCGCGCGAGATGATCAAGGACGGGATCTTCGACACGTTCCCGATGGAAGCGGTGTTCGGCGCCCACAACTGGCCGGGCATGAAGGCCGGCCAGTTCGCGCTCAAGTCCGGCCCGGCGTTCGCCTCGAGCAACGAGTTCCGGATCGTCATCCGCGGCAAGGGCTCGCACGCGGCGATGCCGCACAACGGCATCGATCCGGTACCCGCGGCCTGCGCCATGGTGCAGGCCTTCCAGACCATCGTCAGCCGCAACAAGCGGCCGATCGACCCGGGCGTGATCTCGGTCACCATGATCCACGCCGGCGAGGCCACCAACGTCGTGCCCGACAGCTGCGAGATCCAGGGCACGGTGCGCACCTTCACCCTCGAGCTGCTCGACCTGATCGAGCGGCGGATGAAGGTCGTGGCCGAGAGCACCTGCGCCGCCTTCGAGACCGAGTGCGAGTTCGAGTTCATCCGCAACTACCCGCCGACGATCAACCATCCGGCCGAGACCGAGTTCGCGCGCAAGGTGATGACCGAGATGGTCGGCGCCGAGAACGTCCACGAGTTCGAGCCGACCATGGGCTCCGAGGACTTCAGCTACTTCCTGCTCGAGAAGCCCGGCTGCTACTTCCTGATCGGCAACGGCGACGGCACTCATCGCGAAGGCGGCCACGGCCTCGGGCCCTGCATGCTGCACAACCCGAGCTACGACTTCAACGACGAGCTGATCCCGCTCGGCGGCTCGCTCTGGGTGCGCCTGGCCGAAGCCTGGCTGGCGCCAAAACGCTGAGCGCTCGATGAGCGCGGCCCGGTTCTTCTCGCAGAGCTACGCCGAAGCGCGCGACAAGTTCTTCGCCGCCACTCGGGTGCGCGGCCTCGGGGTCGAGACCCACGTCCATCCGTTGACCGGCCGCGACGGCGAGATGCTGGCGATGGACGTCGCCCGCGACGGCCCGCGCAACGCCAAGTCGCTGCTCGTCGTCAGCAGCGCCTGCCACGGCGTCGAGGGGTTCTGCGGCTCGGGGGTGCAGGTCGCCCTGCTCGAAGACGCCGACTGGCACCAGGCCGCCACCGACGCCGGCGTGGCCGTGCTCTACGTCCACGGCCTCAATCCCTGGGGCTTCTCCTGGTGGCGGCGCACGACCCACGAGAACGTCGACCTGAACCGCAACTTCCGCGACTTTTCGGTCGAGGCGCCGCGCAATACCGCCTACGACGAGATCGCCTCGCTGATCGTGCCGGCGGTCTGGCCGCCTGACGCGGCGACGGTGGACGCGACCGCGCGCTTCGTCGCCGAGCGCGGCGCCAAGGCCTGGCAACAGGCGATCTCGGGCGGCCAGTACCACCATCCGGACGGCCTCTTCTACGGCGGCGACGCGCCGACCTGGAGCCAGGCGACGATCCGCCAGGTGCTGCGCGACCACGGCACGCGCTGCAGCCGGCTCGCCTGGATCGACCTGCACACCGGCCTCGGACCGAGCGGCCATGGCGAGCGCATCTTCGCCGGGCGCGACGATGCCGCCGCCTATGCCCGGGCCAAGGCCTGGTGGGGCGACGTGACCTCGATCTACGACGGCTCGTCGACCTCGGCCCTGCTCACCGGAATGATGTGGCTCGCCGCCTACGAGGAATGCGCCCAGGCCGAGTACACCGGCATGGCGCTCGAGTACGGCACCCTGCCGAACATGCAGGTGATGGACGCGCTGCGCGCCGACCAGTGGCTCGAACTCCATCCCCAGGCCGACGAGGCCACCCGCCGGGCGATCAAGCAGCAGATGCGCGACGCCTTCTACACCGACACCGACGCGTGGAAGCAGCAGATCCTCGAGCAGGCGGTCGACGCTTCGTACGGCGCGGTCCGGGGCCTCGCCGCCGAGAACGACTGAGGCGACGATGAGCACGGCCACCGCGGGGCCGTGCGACCGCGGCGTCGCCCACGCCGTCGCCGCGCGAGCCGCCGGCACGAAGCCGGCCGCGCACCCGAACGGCACCCTCGCCGCAACCATCCTCGGCTCGAGCCTGGCCTTCATCGACGGCTCGGTCGTCAACGTCGCCCTGCCGGCGATCGGCCGCGACCTGGGTATCGGCGGCGGCGACGTGTCGTGGCTGATCAACGCCTACCTCCTGCCGGTCGGCTCGCTGGTGCTGCTCGGCGGCGTCGCCGGCGATCGCTGGGGCAGAAAGCGCGTGTTCCTCGCCGGCATGACGCTGTTCACCCTCGCCTCGCTCGCCTGCGCCCTGGCGCCCGGCTTCGGCCTGCTGCTGGCGGCGCGGGCCGCGCAGGGCCTCGGCGCCGCCTTCATGATCCCGGCGAGCCTCGCCCTGATCGGCGCCGCGTTCAGCGGCGAGGCCCGCGGTCGCGCCGTCGGCACCTGGGCCGCCGCCGGCTCGATCACTGCTGCGCTCGGCCCGCTCGCCGGCGGCTGGCTGGTCGATGTCGTCGGCTGGCGGCCGATCTTCCTCGTCAACCTGCCGATCGCGTTCGCCGCCGGCGTGCTCGCCTGGCGCTATGTCGAAGAGAGCCAGAGCCGGGACGCCCAGGCGCTGGACGGCGGCGGCGCACTGCTCGCGACCGCCGGCCTGGCCGTGCTGACGTTCGGCCTCACGGTCCTCGCCGGGCAGCACGGCGGCAGCGGCGCCGATTCGACCTCTTCCACCTCCGGCGCGCTGTCGCCGACGCTGGCGATCGCCGCCCTCGCCGTCGGTGCGACGCTGCTGGTCGCCTTCGTCCTGCTCGAGGCCCGGCTCGGCGACCGGGCGATGATGCCGCTGCACCTGTTCGGCACGCGCAGTTTCGTCGGCGTCACCTTGCT
>Ga0207659_10000206_pt1 | contig 35350 bp, 21 predicted proteins | sample KBSM43metaG_FD_184330 | JGI IMG/M metagenome (GOLD analysis project Ga0207659, IMG submission 184330) | Miscanthus rhizosphere microbial communities from Kellogg Biological Station, Michigan, USA - KBS M4-3 metaG (SPAdes) (version 2) | ecosystem: Host-associated > Plants > Roots > Rhizosphere >...
GCTGGTCGCGATGATCGGCGCGATCGTGCTCGCTAAAAGGGAATTATGAAATTGGTAAATGGGTAAATGGGCAAGTTGGTAAATGAGGGCAAGAACCCAGCTTCATTTACCCATTTACCAATTCACCAACTTACCAATTGCGACGCTTATGATCACACCAACCCATTACATGCTCCTCTCAGCCGCGCTGTTCATCATCGGCGTGGTTGGCGTCATGGTCCGGCGCAACATCATCATCATCTTCATGTCGATCGAGTTGATCCTGAACGCGGTCAACATCAACCTGATCGCATATTCAGCGCAATTGCAGAACCTCGTCGGCCAGGTGTTCGCGATTTTCGTGATCGCGGTTGCGGCGGCCGAGGCGGCGGTTGGTCTGGGAATCATTCTCGCGTTCTACCGAAACAAGGAAACGGTCAACATCGACGAAATGAACTTGATGAAGTTTTGAATGGGTAGGTTGCGAGGTTGGATAGGTAGGGATTCAGGTCGATGCGTTATATCTGGTTGATCCCGTTGTTGCCGCTGTTCGGCGCGGCCGTCAACGGCTTGTTCGGGATCCGTTCGTTCTCGCGCAGGACCGCCGGCGCGTTTGCCACGGCGATGATGCTTGGCGCGCTCGGGCTGTCACTGGTCGCGTTCTGGCAGCTGCTGGGATTGCCGGCCGACGCGCGGGCCTACGACGCCAACATGCTCGAGTGGATTCCGAAAATTCCGCTCGCCACCCACGACGGCATCGGCAACTTCGAAGTTACCTGGGGCTTCCGGCTCGATCCGCTGTCAGCGATGATGATCCTGGTCGTCACCGGCATCGGCACGCTGATTCACATTTACTCCACGGGCTACATGGTCGACGAGCCGCGCGGCGGCTACGTCCGGTTCTTCACCTACCTGAATCTGTTCTGCTTCTTCATGCTCATGCTCGTCCTGGGAAACAACTTCCTGGTGATGTTCGTGGGCTGGGAGGGCGTGGGCCTCTGCTCGTACCTGTTGATTGGCTATTGGTACGAGAAGAAAAGCGCATCGGACGCTGGTAAGAAAGCGTTCATCACCAACCGCGTCGGCGACTGGGGATTCATCCTCGGCGTGTTCCTGATTTACTACACGTTCGGCACGCTCGACTTCCGTGCGGTCCAAAACGCCGCGGCGGCGCTGCCGGTCGAAACCGCGCAGTTCGGCGTGCTGTCGCTGATTTGCCTGTTGCTGTTCGTCGGCGCCACCGGCAAGAGCGCACAGATTCCGCTGTATGTCTGGCTGCCGGACGCGATGGAAGGGCCGACGCCGGTTTCCGCGCTGATCCATGCGGCGACGATGGTGACCGCCGGCGTCTACATGCTCGGCCGCAACGCGGTGCTGTTCCAGCAGGCGCCGCAGGTGATGACGATTGTCGCCATCGTCGGTGTGTTGACGGCGCTGATGGCGGCGTCGATCGGCCTGGTCCAGTACGACATCAAACGCGTGCTCGCCTACTCGACCGTGTCGCAGCTCGGCTACATGTTCACGGCGATGGGCGTCGGCGCATTTTCGGCGGGCGCGTTCCACTTGATGACCCACGCGTTCTTCAAGGCGCTGCTGTTCCTCGGCAGCGGTTCAGTGATCCACGCGATGGCCGGCGAACAGGACATGCGCCGGATGGGCGCACTGAAAAAGCACATGCCGGTCACCTTTGTGACGATGCTGATTGGCACTCTGGCGATCGCCGGCATTTTCCCGTTGTCGGGGTTCTTCAGTAAGGACGAGATCCTGTTCCGCGCGTTTCTGGCGAACAAAGCGGTCTGGGTGATCGCGGTGATTACCGCGTTCATGACGGCGTTCTACATGTTCCGGCTCGTGTCGATGACGTTCTTCGGCAACTACCGCGGTCCAGCGTGGGAGACCGGCAGCCACGGTGCGGTGGCGACTGCCGCGGCGCACGGCGTCAAACATCCGGCGGATCCCCAGGCGCACGGCCAGGCGCACAAAGTCGATCACGAGGTCAGTCATGGCCCTGCGGATGCTGATGCGGCGCACGACGGTCACGGCAGCGGTCACGGACCATGGCATGGACCGCATGAATCGCCGCGCGCGATGACTTTTCCTCTGCAGGCGCTGGCGGTCGGCGCGGTCATCGCCGGCTTCCTCGGCATTCCGACGGCGCTCGGCGGCGGCAACGCGATTGAGCATTTCCTCGAGCCCAGTTTCACGGCCCAGCACCGGGCGGAATCCGCAATCAATCCCCAATCCGAAATCCACAATCCGCAATCGGAAGAGCCACACGCGTCGCGCGGCGTCGAACTCGGGTTGATGGCGTTGTCGTTGATGGTCGCGATCGGCGGCATCGCGATCGCCTATCGCTTCTACGTCACCCATCCGGAGACGTCAGAGAGTCTGGCCGAGCGGTTCGCCGGCGCGCATCGAACGCTGTCGAACAAGTACTACGTCGACGAGCTTTACGGGGCGACGGTCATTTCCGGCACCTTCGCCGCCGCGCGCAATCTCTGGACCGTCGATCGCACGGTGGTCGACGGTGCGGTCAACGGCGCCGGATGGCTGACGGTGATTAGTTCGTGGTTCTCCGGCCTCACCGACAAGGGCGTCGTCGATGGCCTGGTGAATCTGGTCGGCTGGATCGTTCAGGAAGGCAGTCAGGGCTTCCGCCGGCTGCAGACCGGCCTGGTGCAGAACTACGCGATGGTGATGCTGTTGGGGATCTTCGCGTTCGTCACCGTGTACTTGTTCGTGAGATGAAGACTTTGAACGCAGAGGTCGCCGGGATCGCCGAGACATTTGATCTCGGCGTGCTTTGCGGTCTCGGCGTTCCAACGTATTTATGAGTTACTACTTATCGCTGATTCTGTTCACCCCGCTGGCCGGCGCGGCGCTGCTGCTCTTCGTCAACAAGCAGAACGCCAACGCTATCCGTTGGATCGCGAACCTGTTCGCGTTCGCCGGCTTCGTGGTGTCGGTGCCGTTGTGGTTCTGGTACAACCCCGCCAACCCGGAATTCCAATTCATCGAGCGGCTTCCGTGGATTCCGTCGGTGGGCGCCGATTATTTCCTCGGCGTCGATGGCCTAGCCGTCCTGCTGATCCTGCTGACCACGATGATGGGGTCGATCGCCACACTGTCGTCGTGGACCGCGATCGAAGAGCGCGTCAAGGAGTACTACATCTTCCTGCTGGTGCTGCAGACCGGCATGCTTGGCGCGTTCATGTCGCTCGATTTCCTGCTGTTCTTCCTGTTCTGGGAAGTGATGCTGGTGCCGATGTATTTCCTGATCGGTATCTGGGGCAGCGCCAACCGGCTCTACTCGGCGATCAAGTTCTTCCTCTACACGCTGGTCGGCAGCGTCGTCATGCTGCTCGGCATTCTGGCGCTCTACTTCTACAACCACAGCGTCACCGGCGTCTACACGTTCGACGTCACCCAGTTCCATCGCCTGAACGTGCCGTTCAACCTGCAGTGGTGGGTGTTCCTGGCGTTCTTCCTCGGCTTCGCGATCAAAGTGCCGATGTTCCCGTTCCACACCTGGCTGCCCGACGCGCATACCGATGCGCCGACCGCCGGCTCGGTGATTCTGGCCGCCGTCCTGCTGAAGATGGGCACCTACGGATTCCTGCGCTTCAGCCTGCCGATTCTGCCGGAAGCATCCCGCCATTTCGTCCCGATGATGGTGCTGCTGTCAATCATCGGCATCGTTTACGGCGCTCTCGTCGCGCTGGCGCAGAAGGACTGGAAGCGGCTGGTCGCATACTCGTCGGTCAGCCATATGGCGATGGTCATGCTCGGCATGTTCGCGCTGAATCCGGTGGGCATCACCGGCAGCATCGTGCAGCAGCTGAACCACGGCATCTCGACCGGCGCGCTCTTCCTGCTGGTCGGCGTCGTCTACGAACGCCGGCATACGCGTGAGATTTCGGAGTACGGCGGCCTGTCGAAGGTGATGCCGGTCTACGCCGCCGTCTTCCTGATCATGACGATGTCGTCGATCGGTTTGCCGGCGCTGAACGGTTTCATCGGCGAGGTCCTGATCCTGCAGGGCGTGTTCGTCGCCAGCAAGGTGTGGGCGGCGTTCGCGGCGAGCGGCGTGGTGCTCGGCGCGGCCTACATGCTGTACCTGTATCAGCGGACGATGTTCGGCAAGATCGAGAACCCGAAAAACGAATCGCTGCTCGATCTGAGTCAGCGTGAATTCGCGACCTTCGCGCCGCTGTTGATCCTGGCGGTCTGGATCGGGATTTACCCGGCGCCATTGATACGCCGGCTGGAAACATCGGTGCGTCATATCGTGTCGCGGGTCAGTCCGCAGTACGAGGCGAAGTACGCCGCCAACTGCGATCCGACGCCGACGCCGGAGCGGGTGGCGGCGATGCAGGCGACGAACCCGGCAGCGAAATTCCTGAGCGCGGTTCCGTGCGACGTCAATGGCAACCCGTTGCCTCTGAACCCTTCGAACCCGGCGAACCCCGCGAACCTCGCGAACCCCGTGAGTCGTTAATGCCTGCTGGCCTCTCGACGAGCGACTTCTATTACATCCTGCCAGAGCTGGTGCTCACGGCCGGTTCGCTGCTGGTGCTGGTCGTCGACGTGCTGGTGGGGCGAGGCGGCAAGTCGAACGCATCGACGCTCGGCTGGGTGTCGCTGGCGGTGATCGGCGCCACGCTCTACTCGCTGACTCCGTTCACCGCGACGCGTGTCGAAGTCGCGCACGGCCTGCTTGCCGTGGACAACTTCGCGTTGTTCTTCAAGGCCGTGTTCCTGATCGCAGCGGCAATCACGGTGCTGATCTCGATCCGCTACCTCGAAATCGAAGGCGCATCACCCGGCGAGTACTTCTTCCTGATCCTGTGCGCGACGCTCGGCATGATGATCATGGCCGGCGGCATCGATCTGATCACCATCTTCATCGGTCTCGAGACGATGGCGGTGTCGTTCTATATCCTGGCCGGCTTCATCAAGCCGAGCCAGCGTTCGAACGAGGCCGCGGTGAAGTACTTCCTGCTTGGCGCGTTCTCGCTCGGCATCCTGCTGTACGGCATGTCGCTGATGTACGGGCTGTCGGGAACGACGAATCTGCGTGTGATGGCGACGCTGTTTGCCGGGCAGGAACGCGATCCGCGGCTGGTGCTGGCCGTGATTCTGGTGGTCGCCGGCGTCGGCTTCAAGATTGCGGCAGTGCCCTTCCACATGTGGGCGCCCGACGTCTACGAAGGGGCACCCACACCGGTCACGGCGTTCCTGTCGGTCGGCTCAAAAGCCGCGTCATTTGCGATGCTGCTGCGGATTTTCCTGGAAGGGCTGCCATCGATGGCAGGCGACTGGAAACTGCTGTTCGCCGTGCTATCGGTCCTGACGATGACGGTCGGCAACGTCGCCGCGGTGACGCAATCAAACATCAAGCGGATGCTCGCCTATTCGTCGATCGCGCATGCCGGCTATCTGTTGATGGGTGTCGTTGCGGGGACGACGCGCGGCGTGACGGCGACGCTGATCTATCTGCTCGTCTACACGTTCATGCAGCTCGGTGCGTTTGCAGTCGTCATCATGCTGCGCCGCGCCGACGTGGTCGGCGACGAGTTGAAGGATTTCAGCGGACTGCATCTCCGCAATCCGTTCGCGGCGTTTGCGATGCTGCTGTTCATGCTGTCGCTCGGCGGCATTCCGCCGACCGCCGGCTTCATGGGAAAGTTCTGGCTGTTCAGCGCGGCGATCGATGCGCATTGGTACTGGCTCGCCGTGATCGGCGTGCTCAACAGCGCGATTTCGCTGTACTACTACATCCGCATTGTGGTGTTCATGTACGTGAAAAAGGAAACGATGGGCTCCGAGCCGGTCCCCAGCGCACCGCTGACCGCCGCGCTGGCGGTCGCAGTGGTGATGACGCTGGTGATCGGGGTCTATCCCCGGCTGCTGTTCGAGCTTGCCGACCTTTCCGCGAAAACCCTTGGGGTTGCGGGAGTTATCACCAGCGTGCGCTGAGCGGATGAAGGCAGAACGTGAACTTTTTCACAAGGTACGTTATACTCTCGCTCGGCGAAACGGCAGAGGAGTAATCCTTGCCGGATCGGCGCTTTCCAGGGTGGGTTCGGTATTCCGGTGTCGGCCTGGAACTCGCCGGCGCGACCGCAGGACTTGCGCTTCTCGGCTACTGGATTGATCGGCGCTTCGGCACGACCCCCTGGGGTTTCGTTGGCGGCGTCATCATCGGGATTGTCGGCGGACTCTACAACCTCGTTCGAGAATCGTTCGCGGCGATTCGCGAAGCCAAGGCCGAGGACGACGAGCGCGGTGGGTAGGCGTTACGCGACTTTCGTTGGACTGGCGGCCGCGGTCGTCCTGGCGCTGTGCGTGCTGGGATGGCTGCCGACCCGGCGTCTCGCCGGTGCCGACGGTGTCCCCGCGATGATGGCCGGCTGCATCATCAGTTTTGTGTCGGGCGCCTTGGCAGGCGGCCTGCTGATTGTGGTCAGCGCCGAGACGCCCGAAGGGCGCATGAAGCGCAGTTTTCTCGCCATGATCGTGAGGCTGGTCGTCGTGGTCGCGATCGGCACCGCGGCGGCGCTGAGCGGGGAATTCGCGCGCGCCCCCCTGCTTATCTGGATCGGGGTGGCGTACATCGCGTTGCTGCCCCTCGAAGTGAGACTGGCGATTTTATGATCGGACAAGCGCCCGCGCACGAAGCCCCGGCGGCCCACAGCGAGAACCCGCTCGAGCACATCGTTCAACATCCGTTGATCGAGCGGCCGGCGAACCTCGGTCCGCTGACGCCGGACGGCAAGATCACGCTGTTCTCCGATCAGATTGCGATGCTCGTTCTGGCGGGTGTCCTGCTCATGGCGCTGGTGCCCGTCATGGTCAGGCGCCGGCGTGGCCGGAACGGCGTCGACGCGCTCGTAGCGTCCGGTCCCGCGAACATGCTCGAGGCCGTCTGCGAGTATCTCCGCAAGGAGGTCGCCGCGCCGGTGCTTCAGGAGCACACCGATCGATTCATCAAGTACATCTGGAGCGTCTTCTTCTTCGTGCTCACCGTGAACATCCTGGGGCTGATTCCGATACCCGCCGTGTCGGGTCTGTTCGGCATTCACCTGGGCGGAACGGCGACCGGCAACATCTGGGTGACGGCGACGCTCGCGATCATCACGATGTTCATGATGATCATCAACGGGCTGCGGATTGGCGGCAAGTCTTACATCGCGCATTTCTGTCCGGGCCCGCTGTGGCTGGCGCCGCTGCTCGTACCCGTCGAAATCATCGGATTGATCGCCAAGGTGTTCGCGCTGGCCGTTCGACTTTTCGCCAACATGATCGCCGGGCATATTCTCCTGGCCGTGCTGCTATCGTTCATCATGGCGGCGGGCGCGGTGAGTACGGGCCTCGGTCTCGGCGTCGGCCTGCTGGTCGTCTCGGGCAGCGTGGCGATCAACCTGCTCGAACTGTTCGTGGCGTTTCTGCAGGCGTTCATTTTCACGTTCCTGACCACGCTCTTCATCGGCATGTCGGTCGTGTTCCACCACGACGATGACCATGCGGAGCAGGGTCATCACGAAGAAGCGGCGGCGCACTGACAACCGTGAGAAGTTTCGACTAGAAGCTATTTCACAGGCAACGACCGTCGCGAGCGAGCCACGCGAACGGAGCGCGCCGACGACGCGGCGCGCGAGAGAGCGTGTCGGGAGTCCGAGGGTAAGCCCCTCGGTTAGATTAGTCGCCATGCCCGCCAGGTTCGGGGCGAACGCGGGCCGTGAGGCGTGACTGCGATGGCGATCGGAGACGGCCGCTCCCCGGGCGGCGGGCAGCTCCGGGGGACGGGCCCCGGATAGCAACGAAGAGGTATGACGATGGATCGTAAGCAGGTTGGAAGACTGATGCTCATGTGCCTCGCAGCAGGCGCGGCGATCTTGGCGATGCCGTCGGCGGCGTTCGCTCAGGAGGCCGCCAGGGCGGCCGAGCACGCGACGTTCCTGACGAGCAGCGGCGCGGCCTGGCTCGGCGGCGCGATCGGCGCGGGCCTCGCCATCATGGGCGGCGCGGCCGGCATCGGCCGAATCGGCGGATCGGCTGTGGAATCGATGGCCCGGCAGCCCGCAGCGGCCGGCCAGATCTCGACGGCGATGATCATCACGGCGGCCATGATCGAGGGCGCGACGCTGTTCGCGGTCGTCGTCGGCATGCTCGCGGTGTTGAAGGCCTAGGAGTTCGGGGGACGCGGCCCGGTCCGCGTCCTTTGATTCCGATATCGAAGCGAAATGCCATGAAGAAGTTGTTGACCGTCGCGTTCGTCGCACTTATCGCGCTCCCCGCCCACGCCGCACAGGAAGCGGAGGCGCTGAGCCCGTTCGCCGGCAATCTCGGCAACGCCATCTGGACGGTCCTGATTTTTGTGGCCGTCGTGATGGTGCTCGGCAAGTTCGCCTGGGGGCCGGTGCTGTCTCTGCTGCGCGATCGCGAGGATTTCATTCTCCGGTCGCTGTCCGACGCCAAGCGCGATCGCGACGCCGCCGAAGCCCGATTGAAGGAATACGCGGCGAAGCTGCAGTCGGCGCATGCCGAGGCGGTGACCATCGTCGAGACGGCCCGCGGTGACGCCGAGCGGCTGCGGCAGGAGTTGCGCGAAAAAGCCAGGTCTGAAGCCGAGGCGCTCATCAAGAACGCCCAGCAACAGATCCAACTCGAGACCGCGCGCGGCGTGCAGCAGATTCGCACGGAAGCCGTCGAGCTCTCCGTGATGATCGCGTCGAAGCTGATTCAGAAGAACATCACGAAGGAAGACAACGAGCGACTGATCGAAGAGGCGCTCAAGCAGGTGCAGGGTCCCCAGCACTAAGTCTTATCCGCTCGCTCGCGAAGTGTGTCGGCCGGGTCGGAGTTTGTGAGATACGCTCTGGCCGTGTTGATTCGCGAGCCGCGCAGATGACCGTGCTCGATGCGCTGCTCCTGGCGATGGTCATCATCTGGGGCGCCAACTACAGCATCGTCAAATCTGCGATTCGCGACGTTCCGCCGCTCGCCTTCAATGCCGCCAGACTGATTCTCGCGTCCGCAGTGTTCGCCGCGGCGTTATGGATCCGTCACCGCCGTGCGCAGATCCTCAAATCCCCAGATCCGCAGATCCTCAGATCCTCAAGTCCTCAAATCCGCAGATCCTCAAATCCCCAGATCCTCAGATCCTCAAATCTCTGGTGTCTGTCTCTGGTAGGCAACACCGCCTATCAGTTGCTGTTCATCGTGGCGCTGTCGCGGACGACCGCCGCGAACAGTTCGCTGATCATCGGCTGCACGCCGGTGTTCGTGGCTTTGATGACCGCGGCGCTCGGCCACGAACGGATACCGTCGGCGCGGTGGGCTGGCGTGGCGCTGTCGGCGGCCGGCATTTATCTGGTCGTTGGACGCGGTGCCGGCGTCACACGAGAATCGCTGCAAGGCGACCTGCTGATGATCGCGGCGGTGTTTTGCTGGTCTGCAGCGGCGATCATCTCCCGACCGTTGCTGGCGCGCGAAGAACCGTTTGCGGTCACCGCGTGGTCGATGATTCTCGGCAGTATCGTTTACCTGCCGTTCGCGATCACACAGTTGCGAGCGGTGACATGGACCACCGTCGCGCCCGCTGCCTGGCTCGCGATCGTGTTTTCCGGCGTGTTCGCGCTTTGCGTCTCCTACGTGATCTGGTATACGGCTGTACAGCGCCTTGGCAGCACCCGCACGGCGATCTACTCGAACATGGTGCCGGTCACAGGACTGCTAATCGCATGGGCTGGATACGGTGAAACCATAGGTGCCGTTCGCCTGGCAGGCGCCGCGGCCATCGTCGCAGGACTAGTACTGACGCGCGCCTAGGCCACCATATCTACGGCGGGCCGAATTGTCCGGAAACGGAAAATTGGATTTCCGCGGTTCCGTCCCAATAACGGACGCCAGGAAAACCTCGTAAACAATTGCCCACCCGTGGGTTCGATGTTACGCTGGCGAACTTCAAAGTCCAGCACGGCATTTGCGTTGCCGTTAGGACTACTTCTACCCAGAACCGTGCACTGACCGCACACTGGTCGGACAACGTGCACGTGGGATGTCAGTGATGCCGGGTTTTTACAGGAGGACGTTTCATGAGACGTCGAGGGTTACAACTGGTCGTCGCCGTACTGGCCGCGTGCTTGATGGCGTCTACCGCGTTCGCGCAGGGCGGCGGCGCGAGCACCACCGGATCGATTAGCGGCAAGGTCAGCGACACCAGCAACGCCGTGTTGCCGGGCGTCACCGTCAATGCCACCAGTCCCGCGCTGATGGGCGTTCAATCGTCCGTCACCGATGGCGGCGGAAATTACCGGTTCCCGGCGTTGCCGCCTGGAACGTACACACTCAGCTTCGAGTTACCGGGCTTCAACACGTTGAAGCGCGAGAATATTGTGATTGCCATGGGCTTTACCGCGACGATCAACGTCGAACTGGCTGTGGCGTCGCTGCAGGAGACGGTGACCGTCACCGGCGATTCACCGGTCATCGACACGTCGTCCACCCGCGTGCAGCAGAACTTCAAGCTCGAAGCGCTGCAGGAAATTCCGAATTCGCGCGACCTGTGGTCGCTGCTTGCGCTCACGCCGGCGGTGTCGATGGGCCGCATCGACGTCGGCGGCAACCGCGCCGGCACGCAGACCGGCTACACCGCGTACGGCTACAGCGGTCAGAACCGCGTCCTCGTCGAAGGCATCAACACGACCGAAGGCACGGCGGGCGCCGGCTTCTACGTCGACTACGGCTCGTTCGAGGAAGTGTTCCTCGGGACGATCGGCCAGGGCGCGGAAATGCCGACGCCAGGCGTGCAAAGCCAGATGCTCGGCAAGTCGGGCGGCAACAAGTTCCAGGGCGAGATTTACCAGGACTACGAGACCAACGGCATGCTTGCCGACAACATCTCCGGCAATCTCGATCCGAAGTTCGCGTACAGCCCGACCAACACCAGCGGCATCCGCGAGCACAGTAACGAGACGGTGAAGTATCGCGACAGCAACATCAACGTCGGCGGTCCGATCATGAAGGACAAGACGTGGTGGTACTTCTCGTATCGCAATCAGAAGACCTCGGTCGGCCAGCCGAACTTCGTCGGCGCTGCTTCGGGCCAGTTGTTCGACACGAAGTTGTGGAATCCCTCAGGTAAGGTGACGCATCAGTTGAACAAGAACAACAAGCTGATTGGCTATTACCAGTGGGGCCAGAAGGAACAGCCGAACCGCCTCCCGTCGTCAACCAACAGCTACCAGAGCCTGGACTACACCCTCGCGCAGCTGTCGGGCAGCTGGATTTACAAGGGTGAGTGGAACGGCACACTGAACAACAGCACCTACGTTGAGGCGCGCTATGGCGTGTTCGGCTACTACTTCCCGCTGATTGCGAACACCGACACGACCGCGCATCAGATCATCAACAACCAGCTGGCGCAGTACTTCAACGGCGACCAGAAGGAACAGACCGACCGTCAGCGCCGCCAGGCGACCGGCTCGATGACGTATTTCAAGGATGGCCTGCTCGGCGGCTCGCACAACTTCAAGTTCGGCGGCGAGTGGCTCGGCGAGACCGGCTGGTTCGGTTACACGCAGGTGGCTTCAGGAAACATCCGCGAGACCATCGGCACGAACGGTCTGCCGACGACCGTGTCGATGTACGCACCGACGGCGACGTCGGTCGGCTCGCTCGGCGATGGTCCGAACGGCAACCTGCTGAGCGTGTCGAAGCTGAATACGATCGACATGTTCCTGACCGATCAGTTCACCATCAAGCACACGACCTTGAACCTCGGCTTGCGCTTCGACCACTACGATGTGTTCACGCCGGATCAGCGTCAGCTCGCTTATACCTTCCCGACCGGCGTTTCGATCCCGGCGCAGAACTTCTCCGCGACCCATTACCTGAAGTGGAATTCCGTGGTGCCGCGCCTCGGCGTCAGCCACGACCTGATGGGCGACGGCAAGACGGTCCTGAAGGCGAACTGGGGTCTCTACAAGTTCAACCCCGGCGTCGGAGTTGCGGACAGCGCGAACTCGAACCAGTCGGTGAAGAGCCTCACCTACACGTGGACCGACACGATCGCCTGCGCGACCTGCATCCCCGGCAACAAGAACTTTGAGCCGGGCGAACAGGGCACGCTGACCGCGAGCGCGCTCGCGGGCGCAATCTCGGTGGATCCGAACTTGAAACAGCCCGGCTCGATGCAGTCGACCATTTACCTCGAGCGTCAGCTGACAGAGGGCGTCGGCCTTCGTACGGGCTTTGTGTACTACACGGTGCACGACCAGACGAACACCTATCAGCCACTCCGTCCGGCCAGCGCTTACACCGTTCCGTTCACGTTCGTCGATCGTGGACCGGACAACATCGTTGGCAGCGCGGACGATCAGAACCTGACGTTCTATGGCATCCCGAGCAGCCAGATCAGCGGATGCTCGTCGTCGGTGACGGCACCGACGCCGACCTGCGCCTTCCCGACCAACCAGGTTCTCCAGAACGCCGCGCAGGACGGCACCTACAAGACGTTCGAGGTCTCGCTCAGCAAGCGTCAGAGCCATAACTACTCGCTCGGCGCGGGCTTCGGGTACACGTGGAAGCACGACTTCCCGTTGACGTTCCCGAACACGCCGAACGGGCCGTCCGAGTACGATTACCGTGACGTCAGCTTCAAGATCAACGGCACTTACAACGCGAAGTGGGGCATCAACATCAGCCCCGTCTTCCGTTTCCAGGGCGGCGTGAACTTCGCGCGCACGCTGTCGGTGTCGGCTCCCGCGTCCTGCGCCTGCACGTTCAGCGCGGCGCGCGGCGGCAGCTTGACCAATACCACGGTCTACGCGGACAAGTACGGCGACAACGCGCAGGACGACATCAAGGTGCTCGACGTCCGCGTCGAGAAGAGCGTCGCGCTCGGCAAGGGCGTTCGCGTGCGTCTGTTCGGCGACGTGTTCAACATCATGAACGCGTACGCGGCGGAGACGCTCACGGTTTCGACCGGGTTGTCGTACCTGCAGCCGACGGCGATTCTCGGTCCGCGCACGGGCCGGATCGGCGCGCGACTGGTTTGGTAGGACGAAGAACTTAGAACTAGGAACTTAGAACTAGGAACTTAGAACTGAGAACTAAGTTCTGAGTTCTAAGTTCTGAGTTCTGAGTTCTGAGTTCTGAGTTCTGAGTTCTGAGTTCTAAGTTCTAAGTTCTGAGTTCTAAGTTCTAAGTTTTCCGTTCTAAGTTTGGCAACTTCGGCCGGATGGGCAACCATCCGGCCTTTTTATTTTCGGGCATCGTTCGATTCCGCGACTCGAACAGTGCGCCGTCGTGTTCGGACAGTGTCCGTCGTAAAAATTGAATCAACCCGTACCGGTCGCTAATTGATCCGCTGATCGCGCGCGATCGCCGTTGTCCCTCCTGAAATCGCGATGGTAGGTTCGCGAGAACCGAGGAGGGTTCCTGATGAACAGAGGGTTTACATTCGTCGTTGGCGCGCTGGCCGTGTGCCTGACGCTGATGGCGCCGTCGGCCGCGTTCGCTCAGGGTGGCGGCGCGAGTACGACGGGATCGATCAACGGCCGCGTTGCCGACAATAGCAACGCCGTGCTGCCGGGCGTGACGGTGAACGCGACGAGCCCCGCCGCAATGGGCATTCAAACGTCGGTCACCGATGGCGGCGGAAATTATCGGTTCCCCGCGCTGCCGCCCGGCACCTACACGCTGACCTTCGAGCTGCCGGGCTTCAACACGCTGAAGCGCGAGAACATTCAGATTTCGATGGGCTTTACCGCGACTGTCAACGTCGAATTGGCCGTCGCATCGCTTCAGGAAACGGTGACGGTCACCGGTGATTCGCCGGTGATCGATACGTCGGCGACACGCGTGCAGCAGAACTTCAAGCTCGAACAGCTGCAGGAAATTCCGAACTCGCGCGACCTCTGGTCGCTGCTCGCGGTGACCCCGTCGGTGACGATGGGCCGCATCGACGTTGGTGGCAACCGCGCCGGCACGCAGACCGGCTACACCGCCTACGGCTACGGTGGCCAGAACCGTGTGCTGGTCGAAGGCATCAACACGACCGAAGGGACGTCGGGCGCAGGCTTCTACGTCGACTACGGATCATTCGAGGAAGTGTTCCTCGGCACGATTGGCCAGGGCGCTGAAATGCCGACGCCCGGGGTCCAGAGCCAGATGCTCGGAAAATCGGGCGGGAACCGATTCCAGGGCGAGCTGTATCAGGACTACGAAACCAACGGCATGATCGCCGACAACATCACGGGGAACCTGCCGGCGAAGTTCGCCTACAGCCCGACCAACACCAGCGGCATCCGCGAGCACAGCAACGAGACCGTGAAGTACCGCGACAGCAACATCAACGTCGGCGGTCCGATCATGAAGGACAAGACGTGGTGGTACTTCTCGTACCGCAACCAGAAGACGTCGGTGGGCCAGCCGAACTTCGTCGGGGATATTTCGGGCACGCTGTTCGACACGAAGTTGTGGAATCCGTCGGGGAAGGTGACGCATCAGCTGAACAAGAACAACAAGCTGATTGGCTACTACCAGTGGGGCCAGAAGGAACAGCCGAATCGGCTGCCGTCCTCGACCAACAGCTACACCTCGCTCGAGAGCACGCTGTTCCAGAAGTCGGGCAGCTGGATTTACAAGGGTGAGTGGAACGGTACCTTGAACAGCAGCACCTATGTCGAAGCGCGCTACGGTGTGTTCGGCTATTACTTCCCTCTGATTGCAAATTCCGACAGCACCGAACACCAGGTCGTGAACGCGCAGCTGGCGCAGTACTTCGGCGCGGATCAGAAAGAGCAGACCGATCGGCAGCGCCGCCAGGCGACCGGCTCGGTCACCTACTTCAAGGACGGACTGCTCCGCGGCACGCACAATTTCAAGGCGGGCGGCGAGCTGCTCTACGAGACCGGCTGGGTCGGTTACTTGCAGGCCTACGGCGGCAACGTGCGCGAGAACATCAACAGCGCCGGCGCCGCTGCGAGCGTGATCATGGCGGCACCCACCGCGACGCAGGTTGGCTCGCTCGGTGACGGACCGAACGGCAACCTGCTGAGTGTGTCGAAGCTGAATACGATTGACGCGTTCCTGACCGACCAGTACACCATCGGCCGCGCGACCTTGAACCTCGGCGTCCGGTGGGATCACTACGACGTCTTCACGCCCGATCAGCGACAGCTCGCCTACACATTCCCCAGCGGCCTGTCGATTTCCGCCCAGACGTTCAGCGAACAGCATTACGTGAAGTGGAACGGCATCGTGCCGCGCCTCGGCATCAGCTACGACCTGCTCGGCACCGGCAAGACCGTGCTGAAGGCGAACTGGGGTCTCTATAAGTTCAACCCCGGCGTCGGCGTCGCGCAGGACGCGAACGGCAATCAAAGCCTCAAGACCATCACCTATGCGTGGAGCGACACGAAGGTCTGCGCGACCTGCATCCCGGGGGACAAGAAGTATCAGCCGGGTGAAGAAGGCAACGTCACGGCCTCGGCACTGGCTGGCGCGATCAGCGTCGATCCCGATCTCGAGCAACCGTCGTCGACGCAGTCAACTGCCTACATCGAACAGCAACTTACGGAAGGCGTCGCGGCGCGTGCCGGCTTCGTCTATCTCTCGGTGAAGAATCAAACCGGTACCGCGCAGCCGCTTCGGCCTGCGAGCGCCTACAGCGCTCCGTTCTCCGTTGCGGACATCGGTGCCGACGGCGTCGCCGGAACATCTGACGATGCGTCGCGCACCTTCTACGGAGTTCCGAATGCCTTGATCTCGGGTTGTGCTGGCGTGACGACGGTGACGCCGAACTGCCAGTACCCGACGAACCAGATCGTCTCGAACGCGCCCAACAACGGGCAGTACAAGACGGTGGAGTTCTCGCTCAGCAAACGTCAATCCCACAACTACTCGCTGAGTGCCGGCTTCGGCTACACCTGGCAGCACGATTTCCCGCGTGGCTATCCAGCAACGCCGAACGCGCCGGGCGACTTCGACTTCACGTCGTACAGCTTCAAGGCGAGCGGTACTTACAACGCCCGCTGGGGCATTCTGATTAGCCCGGTGTATCGGTTCCAGGCGGGCGCGAACTACGCGCGGCAGCTGACCCCGACCGCGCCGGCGTCGTGCGCGTGCACCTACAGCGCGGCGAACTTCGGTCCGGCGAGCGGGCCGACCGCGTCGAGCCTCACTTCGAACGTCGCCTATGTCAGCGATTACAACGCGTTCCGGCAGGACAACATCTCGGTGGTGGACGTCCGAGTCGAGAAGAGCCTGAAGTTAGGCAATCAGATGCGCCTGCGGTTGTTCCTCGACGGGTTCAATCTGCTGAACGCCTACGCGGCCGAGACGATCAGCTTCAGCACCGGCGCGGCGTTCCAGCAGCCGACGGCGATCCTCGCGCCGCGCACCGGTCGCGTCGGCGCGCGCTTCGTTTGGTAAGGTCGAAAGCCTGAAGTTGGTAAGGTCGAAAGTCTGAAGTCGAAGGTCGAAAGTCGGTCGCCGGTCGAACCAGACTTTCGACTTTCGACTTTCGACTTTCAACTTCAGCGACCCTGCATCACCTCGGCGCCACTCCGAGCCCACGGACGCGGGCTCCCGGAATCCGTACACCGATCTTCGGATCGACGGCGTGCGATCCGACCGGCACGATGTATTCGATCAGCAGTTCGCTCGTCAGCCTGACCACTAACCGCTCGAGCGCAGGCGTGTACGACGGCGCGGCGAAGATTGGGGTGTAGCCGCCGCGCGTTTGCTGAGCGAGGCCGCGCAGGGTCTGGCCGGTTGCGGCGACCCCACGGTCGTTTGCCACCACGTGGACGACGGCGCGGCTGTCGACGATTGGCGCGACGAATTCTTCGGCGGCCGTTCCGCCGACTTCGATCGGCGACGCGGTGGCCAGCACGATCGTGGAAAACAGCGCGCCGGTTGCCGAGATCGTGCGCGCCGCCAGCGCCAGGGCGCGCAGCGGTTGGCCGTCCACCGCCCGAGGCGGATCGATCGCCTCGATTTTTTCCGCCAGCGTGTCGTGTTCGTCCTCGAACGCCGCGATCAGGTTCGGCGCCCCGGCGGTCGTCACAATCGCCAGCGGCCGCTGGCCGATCCGCTCGACGAACCGTATAGCTGCGGCTTTGATCGCGCTGAAGTCCGCGCTCGCCGCAGCGCCGTTATCGAGCACCAGCACGACCGGGTAGTCGGCCACACGAACGTCGAGCACTTCGCGGGTGACGTTCCCCTCCTGCACGACGAAATCGTCCTGGCCGATGTCGACGATCGCTTTGCCCTTGGGGTCGTTGACTAACGCGAGCGCAAAGCGGCTGGCTCCCGCCTGCGCACGCTGCGCGTGCTTCGGCGAGGCAAGCCCTCGAATCGCACGCTCCGCGTGCTTCGGCGCGGCAAGCGTGGAGACAGCGAACCAGGCCGCAAAGCAGAAAACGGTTATGCCGCTCAACAACGGCCGTCCTGTCTTCGTGTCGTCCTGCCTTCGTGCCAGCATGGTCGATGCGATGGTTTCGTGCCTCTGGTGTCGTGGTTTCCTGAATGGCATTATAGATTTGACCAGATGCCGCGACCTTCGCTGCTGCTTGGGCTCGCCGCGACTGCACTGCTGACCTCGGTGGTTTACGGTCAACGGGGGCCATCGCCGGCCGAACCGGCCGAGTACGTCGGCTCGGAGTCCTGCCGCAGCTGTCACGAGGCGGAGTACACCACGTGGCGGAAGAATCTCCACGTCCAGATGACCAAGCCGGTCGCGGACGCGCGCGTGGTCGGCGACTTTCGGCCGGGTACCGAACTTCGGCATCAGGCTCGCGCTTACACGATGGAGTCGCGCGACGGCCGCTACTTCATCTCGGTGGCGCGGAATGGCCGTCCGCCCGAACGGTTTGAAGTGCAATACACGCTCGGGGCCCGCCGCTTTCAGGGATACCTCTCAAAACTGCCGGACGGCCGCATCTACGTGTTGCCGGTTTTCTGGCATCAGGAAACGCAGCGCTGGATCGACTACGAAGAGATCACGCCGATTCCCGCGGACAGCTCGCACGATTTTCGTCAGATTTGGAATGTGACCTGCGTCAACTGCCACGCCACGAATCTGGTCCGCAACTTCGACGCGACGAAAAACCAGTTCGCGACCACCTGGACCGAGATGGGCATCGGCTGCGAGGCGTGCCACGGTCCGGGTCGCGCGCACATCGCCGATCCCGACCATTTGAAGATTTTCACGATGAAGAAAGTGGCGCCGCGCGAAATCTTCGACGCGTGCGGTTACTGCCACGGCAACAAGAACAACGTGTTCTTCGGATTCAAACCGGGCGATCGCTACGACGACTTCGCGATGCCGTTTCTAATCAGCCAGCCGATTCCCGACAACGACCCGCAGGGCGACTTCTGGCCGGATGGCCGCCCCAGCCGCTTCAACCGGCCGCAGGCGCTGACCGAAACCGGCTGTTTCCGAAAGGGTGAAGCCACCTGCACCAGCTGCCATCGCATGCATGGCTCGGAGAACAGCCACGCGCTGAAGGTCGAGATCGAGGGGGCTGCAGGTCACACACGCCAGAGCGATCAGCTCTGCACGCAGTGTCACGCGCCGGCCGCGACGGCCGACCAGCCCAATCCTCGCGAGCCCGCATACGTCCGCGACCTGCCGCAGGCACGGACCGCGCGTTCGTACGGAACCGCCCACACGCATCACGCGGCCGAATCGCAGGGCAGCCGGTGCATCAACTGTCACATGAGCGATGTGAACTGGCGGCTGTTCACGCGACGCCTCGATCACACCTTCCAGCCGCCGGTGCCGGAAATGACGGCGCGCTACGGTGTGCCGAACGCGTGCACGACCTGTCACGAGGATCGATCCCCCGAGTGGGCCGGCCGGCAGATGGACGCCTGGTACGGCGACACCGCGCGGCGCAGCGCGGTCGTGGCACTCGGCGACACGATGTATCGCGCCGGAGCTGCCGACGTAACGGTGTTGCCGGAGGTGGCGAAGCTGACGGTCGATCGCTCGCACGGCACGCTGATTCGCGCGAGCGCCGCGGAATTTGCCGGCCAGTTGATCGCGAAATCAGGTGGAACGCAGGACATCAGCCCGGTGATCGTCAACGCGCTGATCGGCGCCGCGAACGATTCGGAAGCCTGGGTCCGAATCGCGGCAGTGCGGACGCTGGGGACTCTTCCCGAGCAACCGCGCGTGATGTCGGCGATCGCGGCGCACCTCGCCGATCCATCACGACTGGCGAGGGTGGCTGCGGCGGAAGCGCTGCTCAACAAAGGCTTGGCGAGCATCGAAGGTCCGGCGGGCGCGGCACTCGCGCAGGCCCAGACGGAGTGGGCTGAGAGCCTGGGCACGTTCAATGACGACCCCCACGATCAGACGACATTGGGATGGCTGGAGAGCGCTCGTGGCCGGTCCGAGGCTGCCGAGCAAGCCTTCAACACCGCGATCCGGCTGGATCCGGCAGCGCTGCGTCCACATGTGCTGCTGGGCGTCCTGTTCGCACGTGCGAGTCGGTTTGACGAAGCGCTGCAGCAGTTTAGGGCCGTGCGAGCCGTCGATCCGGGCTACCCGAACATCGATCGGCTGATCGACGAGGCGCAGAAGCGGCGATAACTGGTCGCTGCCGAATTCCCGAAATCGAACACCCGGATTCAAACTGACTGCTAGTCGCATCAAAATTTCATAAATTGTCTACAAATCTATCGCGATGTAACGTCCGGCAGCGCTAGGATCTCGCCCCAGTTCACGAGTTTTCCCCCCACTACGGAGGTTTTCGATGAAACCGAAAGCGGTGGCTTGGGCCATCCTGATTCTCACGACGCTGGGCGCGTTCCCGGCAGCGGCGCAAATCACGCCTGGACGGCTGACTGGTCTGGTGACCGATGCGCAAAGCGCCGTGCTGCCTGGCGTCACGGTGATTGCGACGTCACCCGCGCTGATCGGCAGTCAAACGACCGTGACGCAAGCCGATGGACGCTATCTGTTCCCGGCACTTCCGACCGGCACTTACACTCTGACGTACGAGCTCTCCGGATTTCAAAAACTGACGCGCGAAAACATCCAGGTCTCGACCGGTCAGACGATCTCCGTCGACGCGGCGCTGCCGATTGCGTCGCTGGCCGAGAGCGTGACCGTCTCGGCCGCGTCCCCGGTGGTCGATGTCACCAGCACCAAAGTCGGTAATCACTTGAAGGGCGAAGCGCTGATCGCGGTTCCGAATTCCACCGACGTCTGGGGCGCGCTGTCGGAAGCGCCCGGCATCCGGCTGCAGGGATTCGACGTCGGCGGCAGCCACAAGAGCCAGCAGTCGGGCTACGAAAGCTTTGGTATTCAGAACCAGGCGAAAGTGGTGTCCGACGGTATCGATCACACCGAGGGCATCGGCGGCACGGGCTTCTACGAAGACTATTTCGCCAATGAAGAAGTGTCGGTCGGCGCGCTCGGCAGCGACGTGGAAATGAATTCTCCCGGCGCGTCGATCGTGACGACGATCAAGAGCGGCGGCAATACGTTCAAGGGGCTCGAGCACTTGTCGTACGAGCCGGATTCGTTCGTCGGCAGCAATGGTGACGTTGCTGACGTCGCCAAACGCGGCTACGTTTGTCCGCCCAACGGCGCCGGCGTCCCGCAGTGCAACAACCCGAACCTGCTGTTCTGGGAAGGCCATCTGGATCTCGGCGGACCGGTGATGAAAGATAAGGTGTGGTTCTACGCGGCCTACAACCACTTCAAGATTGACAAGCAGGTTGCGGGCGTCGCCCAGAATGTCGCGACCGACCTCGGGGTTTTCGACAACGTCACGTCGAAGGGCACCGGGAAGATTTCGAAGAACAATACGGTGATCGGCTACTTCCAGCGCGGGCGCAAGCAGAAGCCGAAGCGCGGTCTGTCGACGCTGGTGCCGCCTGAATCGATACTGGCGCAGGACAGCGTGTCGTGGATGTACAAGGGCGAATGGCAGTCGGTGCTGAGCGACCGGGCGTTCTTGACGGTCAACGTCGGACGCTCGACGCTCGGTTGGCCGATGGTGACCGCGGTCGATTCGGCCGTCCAGCCACCGAACCAGTTCCGCGGCGACGGCTCGATTAAGGGCGCCGGCTGGAACGCCTTCAACAGCAACCGCTCGAAGCCGCAGGTGAAGGCGCAGTCCACCTACTACTTGCCAGGCAAGGCTGGCGGCCACGACTTCAAGTTCGGATTTGAATCGCTCCACGACTGGTATCGCCTCGGCATCAACGGCCAGTCCGGTACGTACCGCATCTCCTACCCCGGCACGTCCGCCGCGCCGGGCAACGCCGACCGCATTCGCTTCGCCGACGTCGGCGCCTACAGCGATTTCGACAACGGCTGGAAGACCGCAGCGAACATCGATCAGCACTACGCGTTCTACGGGCAGGATCGCTGGGCGCCGACCAATCGTCTTTCGATCACCGCCGGACTGCGGATTGATTACCAGGACCTGTCGTACACCGACGGTCATCGCAAGCCGGTCGTTTCGACGGCCACCACGGCGGCGCAGGTTGGCGACGGCGGGCGAATCTTTCCGGCCGAGACCAACGTCACCGGCGCGTCACTCCTGACCAACACGGACCTCGCGGCGCGGATCGGCGCCAGCTACTCCCTCGACCGCAAAGGCCAGAGCGTCCTCAAGGCGTTTTACGGACGCTATTACAACAACCTTGCCGACAGCTTCTCTGCCGCGAATCCGGGCGGCACCAACTACGTCGAGTACGGTTTCAACGACGCGAACCGGAACGGGAAGTACGACGGCGTCAGCGAGCTGGGCGCGTACCGCACGCGCATCGGCGGTGCCGACGCGCCGGTCAACCCGGACATGAAGACGGGACACACCGACGAGTACAGCGTCACCTACGAGCGGCAGTTCTGGGGCGAGTCGTCTATCCGCGGCACCTACGTGCGAAAGAATCAGAAGGACTTCGTTCCCTACTACGCGACGCCGATCGTCACGGCGTGGCTCGGACATTTGACGGTGCCGAAGACCGCGAGCGTCGGCGGCGTCGTCTACAACCTGGTCGACGTGCCGGACTCGCTGGCCGACGATACCGGTACCGAATACACGAACTATCCCGACAGCGACTTCAAGTACGACACGATTGAATTCGCGTTCAAGAAGCGGTTCGGGTCGAGAATGTTCTTCCAGGCGAGCGCCGACTATCAGTGGCGCGATGAACTCCGCACCGCCGACTTGACCAGTCCAGCTTCGTCGACCAGCCCGCTCAGCACCGATCCGATCGGTGTGTTCCCGCAGATCTCGGTGAACCCGAACGCGGGCAACCGACAGCAGACCACGATGTATCACGCCCAGCTGGCGGGTCGATACACGCTGCCGTACGAGATTGGGATTGGTGTCAACTACCGCTTCCAGAGCGGCTTTCCCTACGCGCTGATTGCGCCGGACGGCGCGGTGCCGTTGAACGTCTGCAATTTCAACTGCTCGTTCTTCACGCAGAACCTGGACGCCAACCGCTCCGAGACCGTGAATCTGTTCAACATCCGTTTCGACAAGAGCATCCCGATCCAGGGCCGCTACAAGGCGTCGATCATGTTGGACATCTACAACCTGATGAACTCCGATCCGGTGACGAATTTCAACTTGAACGTGACGGCGCCGCGCACCGTGATCGCGGTGCTCGATCCGCGCGTCTTCCAGTTGGGATTCCGGTTCGAGTTCTAGTAGTGCGCCACCAAAAAGGCGAATGAACGCAAAGTTCGCAGAGGACGCAAAGATTAAAAAACCTACTTTGCGACCTTTGCGACCTCGGCGTTTTTCTTCTAGACGGTAATCAGCGCGCGCCAACACGGCCTAGGTTGGCGCGCGCATCCTCGAAATCCGGCCGAATCCGCAACGCTTCCTGCCATTCAGCGACCGCGCGCTGACGATCGCCATGGCGAATGTAGGCCACACCCAATGCGTTGTGGGCGCCGGCGAGCGTCGGGTTGATGGCGACCGCGCGCGACAGTGCGTCGATCGCCTCGGCGTCGCGATTCTGCGTCAGATACAGCGCGCCGAGGTTGGTCCACGTCGAGGCCGCGCTCGGTGAGGCATTCAGCACACGCCGAAATAACGCTTCAGCGTCGGCGCCTCGGCCCATACGCGCATAGGTTTGCGCGAGTGCGTCGAGCGTCTGCGGATCGACGCCGGAGTCGGCCGGTTTCTTGACGAGCGGTTCCAGGATCGCGGCGGAGCGAGCGAGATTCCCCGCATCGCGATGCATCGAGGCTAGCGTCCGAAGCAGCGCGCTATCGGCGTAGCCCTTGCGCGCCGCGTCGTCCACCAAGGCAATCGCCTCGGGGAGACGCCCGGACGCGCGAAGGATGAAGGCCAGTCGATCGTAGGCGACGGTCAAATCCGGCCGCTCGCGGATTACTGTGCGCAGCGTGTCCACCGCTTCGGCACTGCGGCCGACGCTCCATTCGGCGACAGCGCGGTCGAGGGCAACGTGCAGATGGACGAGGCGTTTGGGATCATCGTCCGCGGTGTAACGCTTCGCCGGACGGCTGGTACCGCCGACGACATAACCGAGCGAACGCAGGCGCGCCTCGGCGTCCGCATCGATCGGCGCAGTCGCGGAGGGCAGCGCCGGCTTTGCGCCGGCGGCATCGAGCAGCGCTTCGAGCGGCCTGGCACGATCGCGCTGCGACGCGTAGAGGTTGCGGCTCTCACCCGAGTCGGCCGCGAGATCGTAGAGCTCCGGTAATGGCAGATCGATCAGCTTGAGGTTGTTGACCGTCACACCCTTCAACGGCGCCCAATTCCGCGTCAGGTTCGCGTTCAATGCCTCGAAGTAACTCGCTTGCTCACCGTTTGCCGGCGGTGTGCCGATTAAGGGCAGCAACGTGCGCCCATCCAGTTCGGACGGCCCCGCCACCCCGACCAGGTCGAGCAGCGATGGCATGACATCGACCAGGCGCGCCGGCACACTGACCACGGACGGCTTGAACAGATCGCCCCACATGATCAACGGCACACGCAGCGTCGATTCATAGGCAAACAAGCCGTGGGTTTGTTCGCCGTGGTCGCCGAGGGCTTCACCGTGGTCCGATGTGATGACGACGACCGTGCGGTCGAGGGCGTGGCGGGCGCGAAGCGTCGCCAGGAACGATCCAAGCGCCGCGTCCGCATAAGCGACCTCGCCGGCATACGGATCCGAGGCGTACCGCGAGCGGTACGGTTCGGGCGCGTCGTATGGTTCGTGCGGGTCGTAGAGGTGGATCCAGGCGAACCAGGGCGTGCTTCGGGTGCCGGGTGCTGGGTGCTGAGTGCTAGGTGCTGGTGCCGGGGTGCCGGGTGCTGTGCCGGGTGCGGGGGTGCCGGGTGCGGGGGTGCCGGGTGCGGGGGTGCTGGGTGCGGGTGCCGGGGTGTCGGGTGCGGAAGCGTTGCTGGTTGCTGACCGTTCAGCCGAATTCATCGAGCGACCAGGCCGTGCCACGAGCGACGAGCGACCAGACAATATCCAGTCAGCGGCGGGGGCGAGCACCTGCTCGGCGGTTCGCTGCACGACTTCGAGCGTTGCGCTGTTGCCCATCATCCGGTCGTCGTAGACATCGAAGCCGCGATTCAGGCCGAAGCGTGCGTCGAGGACGAACGCGCCGACGAACGCAGCGGTTTGATATCCGGACGACTTCAGCACCGTTGTCAGCGTCGGAATCGAAGCGGCGAGCGGCGCTGCGCCGTTGTCGTGCACGCCGGTTCCGGGCGGGTAGCGGCCGGTGAAGATCGTCGCGTGCGATGGCAGCGTCAGCGGCACGTGCGCGCGCGCGACGGCAAAGCGAGCGCCTTCGCGCGCCAGGCCGTCGAGTGTCGGCGTCAGGCCAAGCGAGCTGCCGTAGCTGCCGACCCGATCTGCCCGCAGCGTATCGATCGTGACGAGCAGCAGGTTGTATCCACGGCCGGCGCCGCTGGTCGATTTTTCTGGAACCGCGATGCGGTTGCAGCCGGCCATCAGTAACGACAGAGCGATGAACGCAAGCCGCCCCGGCGAGGCGGTCATTTCGAACGGCTCTCGATCGCCTTCAATCGCTGCTCGACGCGAGTGATGTCCCGTTCGTACTGAGGCCGTGGCGCCTCCGCGACGAACCGCCGCAGATAGGGAGCCGCTTCATTCGCCGGGCGATGGTCGGCGATCAGCATGGCGACGTTGAACAGCAGATCGTAGTTGCGCGGCAACAGTGTTTCGGCGGTTCGCCACGCGTCGATGGCTGCCGCGGCATCGCGTTCGACGAGTGACGCACCGAGGCCGTTCCATGCATCGCCGTACGACGGATCCCGTTCGACGGCGCGGCGGAACGCGCGGGCAGCCTCCTGCTTCCGGCCAGACTGCAGTTCCACGAGCCCGAGGTTGTACCACGCGGTTGCCGGAGCGCGTTCGGCAGCCGCGAGTGATTCGAACAATGCGCGGGACTCACTGGTGCGGCCGAGTGCGGCATACGCCGTCGCGAGATTCTGGGACAGCTCCACGTCGTCCACGCCGGCGTTGCGAGCCGCTTCGAGCACGGTGGCGGCTTCGCGTGTCCGGCCAACCTCGCGGAGCGCGGCGCCGAGACGAATCGACCACTCGACGGACGCGTGCTGCGATGGCGGCGCCTCCTCGAGCAGTCGCACCGCGTCGTTGCCCCGTCCGGTGTTGAGCAAAATTGTCGCCGCGCTGGTTCGCGCAGACAGAAAATCGGGACGCTCGCGAAGTATCGCGACGAATTCGCTGAGCGCCACGTCGGCGCGGCGCTCGTCGAACGCCGTCAACGCCGAGTTGAAACGCTCGTTGAGCGCGACCAGCCGCTTCGGGTCGTCAGCCGCAGATGGGTGCGCATTCAGCGGAGCCGCTCGCCCGACGTATCCGAGTGATCGCAAACGGCTCGCAGCCTCTGCATCGACCGGAGCGGCTGTTCCTGGCGACTCAGCGGCACTCGACAGTGTGCGCAACACCGCACGCATTGCCGTGGCGCGCGGATCCTGCGCGACGCGATTGTGTTCTTCACCAGGATCGACGTCGAGCTCGTAGAGTTCGTCCTGCGGCAGGTCGACGTATTTGACCGCTCCCTGGATGACGCCTCGCAGCGGCGCCCAGCCACGTGTCAGGTAGGCATCGAGCGATTCGAAGTAGATCGGCCGATCAGCGGGGAGGTCGCCGAGCAGAGACTGGCCATCAAGGTTACGACGCGGTGGGGCGCCGCCGGCAACAACGATGTCGAGAATCGTCGGCATGATGTCGGTATGCGCGACCGGAACGTCGACACGGCCGGTGCCGGCGCCGGCGATGATCAGCGGGACGGCGAGCGTCGGGTTGTAGGCGAACAATCCGTGAGTAGTCTCGCCATGCTCACCCAACGACTCGCCATGATCGGCCGTCACAACAATCAGCGTCCGGTCGAGCGCGCGGGCCTCGCGCAGCCGATCCAGCAGGACGGCGATCGCGCGATCGGTGCAGGCCACCTCGGCGTCGTAGGCCGATCGTTCGTCAGCGCGGCAGTCGACCGACGCGGCATACGGTGCGTGCGGGTCGAATAGATGAATCCACGAAAACCACGGTGGTCCGAGTGCTGGGTGCTGGGTGCTGGGTGCTGGGTGCGCGGTGTCGGGTGTCGGGTGCGCGGTGCCGGGTGTCGGGTGCTCAGTGCTGCGGGCCGCAATGTCGAGTGCAACCCGCGATTGTTGCGACAAAATCCAATCGCCGGCGAGTTTTACAACCTCCGAAGCGCTGCGCTCCGCGACATGGAACGACGCGGATTGGGCCATCGGAACGTGGTCGTCGTAGACGTCGAACCCGCGCGCGAGTCCGAAGCGAGCGTCGAGGACGAACGCGCCGACAAACGCTCCGGTGCGGTAGCCGTCGGCCTTGAGCACAGTGGCCAGAGTGTCGATCGACGAGTCGAGCCGCGTCAGTGTATTTGTGTGCACGCCCGTACGCCGGGGTGTCAGCCCGGTCAATATCGAGGTGTGCGCCGGGAGGGTCATCGGGACGTGAGAGTAGGTACGTTCGTACCGAATACCGTTTGCGGCCAACTGATCGAGCGTTGGCGTCAAACCGCCGCGTCCGCCGAAAGCGCCCACGCGATCGCGGCGTAGTGTATCGATGGTGATTAGCAGGACGTTGCCTCGAGGCAACCGACTCGGCCGCACTGCCACGGTTGAAGTCGGGCGCGAACACCCAGCGGTCGCCGCGAAGCTCGACCATGCGACAGCAACTCGAACCAACCATGCGGCAAAGAATTGACGGCGCACCTACGACGGATCGTAGGCTGTTAAAGGGATGGGTTCAAATCACCGATGGCTTTGCGTAACCGGACGCAGTTCGGGCCGTCGGTACCGGAATTTGGATCAGGACTCGAACCGGTCAGGATTTGCGCATTCAAGAGGCATTGACTTGGCCGATTTCGATATGATGTCCGGCGGTGGATTGTTGAAGTTCCTGTCGTCCACCTGTGGCATTTCTACCGCTCTCGATTTGGTAAGTGTCCCAATCGAATCAGCTCTTTAGAGGAGGAGCCGCGGACATGAACTGTAAGATCGGTAAGCTCGCCACGCTCGGCGCAGCGTTCGCCCTCGCGTTCGGCTTCGTGACACCGTCTACGGCGTCCGCCCAGGTCTTCACCGGGCGCATCGACGTGACCCTCGAAGATACGACCGGCGGCCGACTCCCAGGCGTCAGCGTGGATCTCACCGGACCGGTTAATCAAAACCAGGTCTCGGATGCCAACGGTGAAGCGCACTTCTTGAATCTTCCCGTTGGCATTTACACCGTGAAAGCGACGCTTTCCGGTTTCAATGAATTCACCAACGCCAACGTGCAGGTAGCCACCGGCGCCGCTACTCCAATCGCGGTCAAGATGGGCGTGGCCGGCACGTCGGAAACCGTCAACGTCACCGCCGCGACGCCGATCATCGACGTCAAGCGTGAGACCACGACCACCAACGTCACCCTCGAAGAACTGCAGAACATTCCGAGCGCGCGCGATCCGTGGGTCGTGATGCAGACCGTGCCGACCATCTATGTCGACCGCGTCAACGTCGGCGGATCAGAATCGGGACAGCAGTCGAATTACATCGGCAAGGGGACGTCGACGCTCGAGAACACCTGGAACCTTGATGGCGTGCCGATCACGGATATGGGCGCCACCGGTTCTTCGCCCACTTATTACCAGTTCGACATGTTCCAAGAAATGTCGGTCACGACGGGTGGCGCGGACGCGCAGAACCCCACACCGGGCGTGGCGCTGAACCTGGTACTGAAAAAGGGCTCGAACACGCCGCACGGCAATGCCAGCACCTACTTCGAGAACGAAGGTCTGCAGGCAACGAACATTCCCGACGACCTCGTAGCAACGATTGGCGGCACCGGCAAGAAAGGCAACCGCACCGACAAGTATCTGGACAGCGCGTTCGACCTGGGCGGCCCGATTTTCAAGAATCGGCTGTTTGCGTGGGGCTCGCTTGGTTACACCGACGTTCGCAACCTGACGCTGACCAGCCAGCTCGATGAAACGAAGCTGAAGAACTCGGCATTCAAGGCCGACGGCAACATCAACGATACGATCCGCGCCAACTTCGCCTTCTTCCGCGGCGACAAGCAGAAGAACGGCCGCGGCGTCGGCCCGACGCACCTGATCGAGACCGCCTGGAACCAGACCGGCCCAACCAGTATGTACAAGGGCGAAGGCAACTTCGTCATCGGTCAGAAGCTGTTCGCAGCGGCGCGCTACGCCTATGTGTCAGGCGGTTTTACTCTCGACCCGATCGGCGGTCGCGACAAGGACTTCTACAAAGACGACGCCGGCGTTTGGCACAACACCTACTACTACTACACGACGAAGCGGCCGCAGTATTACCTCGGCGGCGATGCCAGCTACTTCGCCGGCAAGCACGAGGTGAAGTTCGGTTTCGCGTGGCGCAAGACTCCGGTGAACTCGATCTCGGAAGTGACCGGCAGCCGGATCTTCGACATTCACGTCGGCTATCCGGACATGGTCGCCTACGCGCAGCGCGACAACAACAGCAACACCGAAGGCCGGTACTCGAACGCGTGGGTCACCGACACGATCTCGATGGACCGTCTGACGGTGACGGCGGGCATTCGGTACGACCATGCGACGTCGTCGTATCTCGAAACGTTCAGTCATGGCGTGCCCGGCATTTCACTGTTGCCAGACATTACGGCGCCAGGCGTGCCGGACGCTTATAAGTTCAACACGATCGGCCCACGCATTGGCGTCACCTACGCGCTCGATTCGGGCCGCAAGACTGTGGCTCGAGCCAGTTATGCGTTATTCGCCTCGCAGCTGCCGGGCAACGCGGCGGCATTCTTGTCGCCGATTCAGCCGTACACGTATGTCTATTACAACGCGGTCGATAAACAAACGAACGGGCAGCCGTGTGTCACCGTTGGTGCCAATGGCTGCGACGGCGTCGCAAGTTTGGCGGAGATCAATTTCGCGCAGGGGGTTCAGGGCTCGAACAACGTCGACCTGACCAATCCGAGCAAGATCTCGTCGTCGAACATCGTCAACAAGGATCTCGGTTCGCAAAAGACGAACGAGTTGATGTTCGGCGTCGACCGAGAGGTAATGCCAAACTTTGGCATCGGCGCGACGTTTACGTATCGGTACATGAACAACTTCATCTGGAATCCCGGGATCGGCGTGCAGGCATCTCAATACGTCCAGACGGGTACGTTCACCGGAACGTTTGCGAACGTCGGAACCGTGTCCATTCCGTACTATGGCCTGAAGAACCAAACAGGCCCAGGGCGCGAAGCCATAAATCGGCCCGACTACCATCAGCGCTATCTCGGTTTCGAGCTTAGTGCGACCAAGCGTCTCTCGAACAAGTGGATGGCACGATTTGGTTTCGCGACGACGAGTTGGAACGAATACTTCGACAGCGCTGAAGGCCGGCTCGATCCCACGCCGAATCCGGCGTTCCGGCTCGGGTCGTTCACGAACTACACTGCGACCGGCCCGAACATTGATGGCGGACCGGTCGTCCAGCAGACAGGTGGCAGCGGCAAGAGCGGTATCTATATGCTGCCGCCGAAATACCAGATGACCGCGAACGGCCTCTATCAGGCAGGTTGGGGAATCGATCTTGGTGCGAATTTCGTATTGCGGCAAGGCTACGGCCAGCCGTTCTACCGCGATCGCGTCAACACCGGCGATGCGTTGGTCGCGACCAAGACGATCCTGATGACTCAGGGGACGGACGAGTTCCGCCTCGATACGGTGAGCACCTTCGATATGCGCGCCGAGAAGATGTTCAAGTTCGGTAAGAGCAGTCTCGCGCTCGATTTCGACGTGTTCAACCTGTTCAACAAAGCCACCGTGCTCGGCAAGCAATACAACGCGCGCGTGACGACGTATAACCAGGTGCTCGAGATCATGAACCCGCGGATCGCCCGGTTGGGCGTGCGGTTCTTCTTCTAGAGGCAACGGAGAGTACGGAGGAAACGGGTTCAACACGGAGCAACGGGGTAACGGAGTAGACAAAGTACAATTTGTTCTTCTCCGTTTCTCCGTTGCTTTGTGTTGATCCCGTGACTCCGTCCCCTCTGTGACTCGCCGCAAGGTTCGCGAACGCCGCAAAGACCAGACAGCTTTGCGTCCTTTGCGAACTTCGCGTTTTTCTGTCTGCGTTCTCTCCGTCTTCGCCACCGCCGCGATCGTTCGCCTGATCGTTGCGGCCTCGCTCTGGGATCTCCCGCTCGTTCGCACCCCCAAACTCGATTCGGCTGAATACCTGTCCTGGGCGCAGCGCCTTTCCTCCGGCGACTGGGCGTGGCCGGTCGTGGCACAGCATGGTCCGGGTTACCCGCTGTTTCTGGCGGTGTTGCTGTTGCTCGGTGGCGGCGCGTTGAAGTTTGCGATCGCGGTGCAAGCGCTGGTCGGCGCAGCGACCGCGACGATGATTGCAGCCGTCGGCCGACGTCTCCTCGACGACGAGCGCTCCGGGATATTCGCGGGTCTGATCTACGCGCTTTATGGGCCCGCTGTCTACATCGATGCGACCATTCTGTCGGAAGGTCTGCTGCTCTGTTTGCTGGTCGCGGCGCTGCTGGTGCTCTCATCCGAGCGCCAGGAGCTTGTCCAGGTGGTCGCAGCCGGTGCGGCGTTCGGCGCCGCGGCAATCGTTCGGCCGACCTCGCTGCTGATCCCCGGCGCTTGTTGCATCCGGCTGGTTCTGCGGCATCGAGCGCGGGAGGCCCTGACGATCGCAGTGACCACGCTTGCCGTGATGTCGCCGGTGCTGGCGAAGAACTGGTCGGTGTCGCGCAGCCTGAGCATTCAAGGATACGGTGGACTGAACGCCTACATTGGCGACTCGCCGCGGCACGACGGCCGTGCGACTTTCCGGCTCGGTGCAGGCTGGGACACGCTCAACGCCGAAGCGCCGCGCGCCGGCATCAGCGATCCCGCCGCCCAGGACCGCTATTACCTGGCGAAAACCTGGGACGAAATCAGGCACGAACCGGCACGATTCGTCGCGCTGCTCGCCTCCAAGACGCTTTGGCTGGTCCAGTCCGAGGAAGCGCGCGACGCTCACAGCTTTTACTTCTTCACCGAGCAGTCGTCATGGCTGCGGATTCTTCCTCGCTGGACGATTCTGTTTCCGCTGGCCGCCGTTGGCGTCTTGCTGCTGGCAAGCGATAGGCGTCGCGAACGATATGATCTGTTGTTGTGGTATGCGGCTGGCGCCGCCGTGTCAGTCGTTCTGCTGGTCGTCGGCTTCCGTTATCGCATGCCGCTGGTGCCGGTTCTCGCAATTGCTGGCGGCGTTGCGGTCTGCCGGTTCAGGTTGTGGCGCGCCGACTGGCGCGCCTATGGCGTTCTGATTGCCGCCATCGGCGTCTGTCACATCGTCAGTGATCCACGTAATCTGAACGTGGCGGAGGAGTGGGCGCTGACCGGCAGCTCGCTGATTACCGAGCGCAATTTACCGCAGGCCGAAGCGTCGTATCGCCAGGCGATCGCGCTCGATGCGGGGTCGGGTCTGGCGTGGGACGGGCTGGGCCTCACGCTCTACAACGCCGGCCGCTTGACCCAGGCGCGCGAGGCATTCACGCGCGCGCTGGCGATCGACAGTGAAAATGCCCGGGCGATTTACCATCTCGGGCTGCTCGACGAACGCGAAGGGCGAATCAAGGCCGCGGCCGACGGCTACGAACGCGCTCGGGCGTTGAGTCCGTTCGACGCGGAGATTACCGCGAATCTCGCCGCCGCCTGGCGCCGACTGGCGACCGAGATGGGGATGTCGGGCCGGTCGCGCGACGCGCTGGATCTGATGCGACGCGTCGTCGAGCTCACGCCAGACAACGGCGACGCGTGGATCGATGTGGCGATGCTATCGATGGATCTCGGCGACAAGAACGCTGCAACAGACGCCCTCGACCACGCGCGCAAGGCCGGCGCCGACGCGGGTCGGATTGCGTTCGCAGCGAATGCGATCGAAAGATGACTGACAATTGACTGGCAAAAGAACGGGCCACAGAGCCACAAAGCCACAAAGATCGCAGTTCGGCGAGTGGGCTGCCGAAGGCAGCCCGACGGAAGGACGCCGCGATCCGCGAACACGAAACGCATTGGCGCCGGGCGTCTCGTGTTCACGGATCGCGGCGTCCTTCCGCGGCGCTTACGCGCCGCTCGCCGAACTGGATGGTCCTCCTTTCAATGCCGCTCGCCCAAAAACGTATCCACGCCGCGACAAAAACTCCGTGTCTCAGTTTCTCCGTTGTCTCGGCGCGGAGGCAGAATCCGTCGGAGCGCCCATTTATTTGATAAGAAAAGTGCGGCGTGGATGTGTAGACGCTACTTCGCCACCCACTTCAGCCGGATCAGTCCCTCGCGCGCGGCATCGGAGTATGCACCGCCGAGCTCAATGTAGCGCTCGTAATTCTGCGCAGCATCGGCGCGGTCCGATTCGTTCGACATCCAGCGGCGAAACTGCTGCACGTAGCGTCGGGTCCGGAAATACCGTAGCTCGAGCGCTTTCCCGAGGTTGAAGTAGCCGGTGGCGTCGGTGGGAGCGACGGCGACCGCCGTTTGAAACGACTTGACCGCATCGTCCAGCGAGCCGCGCGCGGTCTGGATGACGCCGAGTGCGTTGGAGAGCTCCGGGTCGCTCGGCCACCGCGCCAGCGCGGCGCGAGCGACACGAATTGCTGCGTCGTGCTCTTTCTGCTGTAAGTAGCTGTCAACGAGATCAAAGTACACCGGCTCGAAATCAGGCGCTGCGCTGCGGACGTGTTCCCAGGCGGCTGCCGCCTCGCGAAAGCGGCGAAGCGCGTAATCCGACATTCCGAGCGTGTAATACACCCAGGCGTCGGCGCCGCTCCGCGTCGCAGCCACCGCGAGTCGCTCGCGCGCAGTTTCGACATCGCCGCGCTGATAAGCTTCCCAACCCGCCGTCGCGTCTTCGTCTTTCGGTGCGCGGCCTGCCGCAAGCGTCGTGGCGTGCGCATCGGCGTCGGGACGGACGCGAAGACCGGTGGACGACTCGACACGTGGCACGAGCGTGCCTTTGACCGACACTGCCTCGGCAGGTGGGGCGGTAACGGGTGACGGCTCATCGGCAGTGGCTGGCGGTTCGGGCGTCGCGGCTGGCGCTTCGCCACGTGCTGCCGTGATCGTTTCCATTGCGGCAGGACGAGGAACCGCGACGTAGCCGCGTCGAGCGCGGACCGATACACCGGGACGCGTGACCTTCACCCGAATCGGATGGAACTTGCCATCGGGTTGCGCGGATGGACGGATGCCCAGTACGTAGTAGTTGCCGGCGTCGTCGGCAATGCGGGCAATCGCCTGATCGAACTGATTTGTGCTGCGAACAACGAATCCGCCGCTATCAACCGCCAGGCTGTTGATCGAGTCCGCGCCGAAATCCATCTGCTCGAGAAGCCGGGTGGCCGAGTCGGTAGGAGCAGCGTCAAACACTGAAGGCAGCCCGCGTTCGAGTCCTCGTGCGTCGAGCGTGTAGATGCGGGCGTTGGCCTTCGCCGCCAGCGTAACCGTTTCAGCCACCAGCGGCCACTCGTCTTCGGCGAGGAATCCTTCCGACATCAGCACGATCGTTTTTCTGCCGGGAACGTTGGCCAGCCCGGTCGCCAGCGTCGTAAGCGTCCGCAACGTCCGCGCGCTTTCGGTGCGCGCAGTGTCAGCCAGTAGCGACGCCTTTGAGCGGATCGACGGCTCGGGATCGACGCGTTTGCACAACTCCGGATCGTCGTTACAGGCGCGCCGTATCGCTTCCTCCAGCACGACGCGGTCGCTGTTGAAGGCGATGCGCACTGCCTCGATCTCCGTCAGCCGCGGCCATTGCCGTTCGTCGAACAACCGGCTGTTCTTGCTGGTGTTCGGCTTTGCCTCCTTGACCGCTTTCAGTAAATCCTCGCGTTCGGTCGTCAGCCGGCTTTTCGCCATCTGCCCGCGCGTGACAACGCCACCGATGTCACCGCTGCGGAATTGCTGCGTGAAAAGCAACTGCGCCGCGGCCTGCGTCCGCTTGAATCCCGACGGCGTGAGATGTTCGTCGTCGAACACGACGACAAAGACACGTTGCGGCGGCGCCGGGATGCCAGCTGCGCCGGCCGAAGTCGTCGTCGCGACGCCGTCCGCTGCCGCGGCCGTCGCCCAGGTCGATTGAGTAGCCAGATGCAGGTAGAACTGCTGAATCGGCTGCGCGACGCCGCTTTCCTCGACGACAAAGTCGGCAGCCGAGAGATCGGAGACGAACGCACCGTCCTTTCCGTGCACGACGACGTCCACTTCGACCAGATCCGTTCCGCCGCGAAACACCGGTGGCGCTTGCGGCGGATTCCGTGGATTTTGTGCGCTCGGCGCCGCGACCCACAAAGCCGAAGCTGCGACGATAACCGCGGAGCGGATACGCATAGGTTCTACTGCACGGTCAATTCCGACGTGCTCAGCTGATACTTCTTGCCCTTGCGCTCAACCCACGCCAGGCGCTTGCCGTCGCTCGACCATGCCGGCAGCAGCGCTGTCTTCGTCCCGCTGAGTTCCTGCTTCGAACCGGCTGCATCGAGGACGATGATTGGACCGCCTTCGCGGCGCGCGAAGGCGAGCAGCTGCAATGGCGCGGGCGCCCAGCTGAAATTTGTTCCAGGGCTCACAGCGGCGTTTACCCATTCGCCGATCGTTTCATTCCGGACCTTCAGCGCGAAGACGTGAAGTGTTTGCGCAGTATCCGCCGCCTGCGCGACGTCGCTCAACGTCGAGCCGGCGGTTGGATCGGGTGTGCCGCCGCGCGCCAGGTCGCCGCCGGTTGGCGCCGACGCTGCTCGCTTGATTTCGGTTCGTTCGTCGACACTGATCTTGAACGACGCGGCAGCCGGGCAAGCCTGCCCGGAT
>Ga0207659_10000207_pt1 | contig 35338 bp, 31 predicted proteins | sample KBSM43metaG_FD_184330 | JGI IMG/M metagenome (GOLD analysis project Ga0207659, IMG submission 184330) | Miscanthus rhizosphere microbial communities from Kellogg Biological Station, Michigan, USA - KBS M4-3 metaG (SPAdes) (version 2) | ecosystem: Host-associated > Plants > Roots > Rhizosphere >...
GGAACGTGATGATCTTTGGCGTGATCACGGATTTCATGGAGCCAGCGTAGGCGCCCGGCCGTTACCCGAGCGTTACCGCCGACCGGTCGCGGCCTCGGGCCTGCGGGTGCTGTCTGCAGGGCCGCGTCGCCCGCAGCCCTAGAGCGAGGTGCGCGCCGTGAGCAGTGCTTCGTTGACCGGGTTGCGGTTCCGGAAGCTGTCGCGAAACTCGTCGGGCACGTCAGCGAGTGCGGCTTCGATCCAGCCCAGCCCGCCGCGCAGCGCGGCGCGCGCCCCTTCCGCATCGCCGCCGTCGAGGCAGGCCCGGCGCTCGATCTGCCAGGTCTCCGCGATGTACATGTCCCATGGCTGTGTGGTCGCGAACTCCGCGCGCGCCAGGCGCACCAAGGCGACGGCATCGTCGAGGCGGCTGGCGCGGCGCAGTGCGTCGGCGCGGTACCAGCGCGCCCTGGTCGCGACCGCGAGGTGCTCGATGCGGCGCGCCTCGGCCTCGAGATCGAGGGCCGCCTCGGCGGCTTCGGCCGGGTCCTGCGCGCGCAGCGCATCGACCTGGGCCAGCAGCCGCATATACGAGTCGCCGACCGGGCCGAGGATCGCGATCGACTGCGTCAGCAGCGGCCGCGGGCTGTGGCCGAGCGCCTGCTCGATGCGGGCGGCGACGATCAGGCGGCGCGCGCGCGTCGCTCGAAGCAAGGCCGCGTCGTCGGCGGGCAGAGCCTGACGCGCCCGCGCGACCTGACCGAGGTTCAGCAGCACATCGGCGCGGTGGTTGCGAGCGACCGCGACCCAGGTGTTCTGGCCGGCCTTGACGAACAGCTCGTGGGCTGCGTCGAAGTGGCGGAGCGCGCTGCCGAGCCGGCCACTGCAGGCCGACAGCAGGCCGAGGTGGATGTGCAGGGCGCCGGCCGGCACGCCGGCGACGTCGCCGAGGCGTTCGCTCAGGCGCTGCGCGCGCTGCGCGTCGACCAGGGCGGCATCGAGCTGGCCGAGGTTGCCCTTCACGCCGGACCGGTTCGAGAGGTTGGTCAGCACCTCGGCCAGGTCACCGCGCGCCTCGCCGCCGGCGATTGCCCGCTCGAGCGCGGCGGCGCAGCGGGCCCGTTGGTTCGCGGCCTGCAGCGCATACGCCATGTCGGACCAGAACCGGTAGGTGTCGTCGTCGGCCGGATCGTCCGGCAGACCGGCCTGGTACGGCTCGAGCAGCGCAACCGCCTCGTCCGCCCGTTGCGCCTGTGCCAGTCCGACCGCCAGATAGCGCGCCGCGATGCGCTCGCGCGGCCGGTCGTCATCGGCCGCGGCAAGTGCGCGCGCTTCGTCGGCGGCGACCATCGCCTCGGCGGCGCGGGCCGCCATCAGCAAGGTCTGCGCGCGGGCGAGCTGGGCGGCGAGGCGCTGTGCCGGTGTCAATGCGTCGTCGAGCAAGCCGTCGGCCAAGCCCTGCGCCTGCTCGACGCTCTCGACGAACAGCAGCGGCTCGACCGTGTTGACGCGGGCACGGAAGGCGCCGTCGACGTCGCCGCCCTTGTTGCAGGCGGCGATGACCTGGCGCCGGTGCATCAGCTCGTCGGCGCGGCGCGAGGCCGAGAGCGCGTGCCGAGCCGCCGCCTCATGCGCAGCAGCGGCCTCGGGCCATCGCTGCGCGGCCTGCCAGTGCATCGCGACGCGCGCCGCCGGCAGCGCGCGCCGCGCTAGCTGCTCGGCGATCTGCGCATGCAGCGCGCGCGCCACCGCCTCCGGGATGCCGGCGCGCATAGCGTCGAGGACGAGGTCGTGCGCGAAGCCGCCGTCGCGCACGACCTGTGCGCCTTCGAGCTCGCGCCAGGGATCGGCGAGGTCGAGCGGGTGCACACCGAGCACCGCCGCAGCGAGCTCGATGTCGAAGTCGCTGTCGGCGATCGATGCGAGGCGCGCGAGGCGGAGCGCCGGCGCCGACAGGCGCTGCAGGCGGCGCTCGATCAGCTCGGCGAGCGGCGCCGGCGTCGGCAGCGCGCGCAGCGCCGGCGCCGCGTCGTCGCGCAGCACCGCGCGCAGCGTCTCGAGCAGGAACAGCGGATTGCCGCCGGTGTGGCGCCAGAGCGGCGGCGCCCAGGCTTCAGCGTCGATGCCGGGCAGGCCGAGCGATTCGATCAACGCGCGCACGCCGTCGCGGTCGAGCGGTGTCAGCTCGATGCGGCGCAGCGGCGGGCGGTCGAGCGTCGCCAGCGCCGCGATCGCCGCCGCGGCATCGGCGCCGGCTTCGCCGGCCGGCCGGCTGCCGAGCAGCCAGTGCAGGCCCGGCACCGCCATCAGCGCTGGCAGGGTTTCGAGGGTCGCGGCGTCGGCGAAGTGGAGGTCGTCGAGCACCAGGGTGAGCAGGCCTTCGGCCGTGGCCTCGGTAAGCCAAGCCGCAGCGGCTTCGCGCAGCGCGAGCGGGTCGGTTCGCGTCGCCGGCGTCGGGCCCCACTCCGGCAGCAGGCGGGCCAGCTCGTCGCGCGCCCACGCCGGCAACGCCTGCGGCGCGGACAACGCACGCAGCAGACGGGCGAGCAGCGCATACGGCACCGGGCCGTCGCCCGGCCGGCCCCCCGCGCTCGCGTGACGGGCCTGCGCCGCGGCGAAGTCACCGAGAAACCGGCTCTTGCCGATGCCGGCTTCGCCGACCACGCCAGACGATCTCGCCGTCCTGCCGCGCGGCCTGCGCCGCGGACCATTGCGGCTCGCGTCCGACCAGGCGCGGCGGCCGCAGCACGGCCGGCGGCAACGCGCGTGTCGGGGTCAGCGGCGGCGGAACGCTGCGCTCGATCAGCGCGGCGAGCTCGCGGGTCTCACGATCCGGCGCGGCGCCGAGCTCGCCGTCGAGCAACCGGCGCAGGCGCTCGTACGCGGCGCGCGCCGCAGCGCGTTCGCCGCGCAGGTAGTGCAGCCGCATCACGCGGCGATGCGCCGGTTCGGCCAGCGGGTCGGCGTCGAGCAGGTGCTCGGCATAGACAAGCGCCTGCACCAGCTCGCGACGCGCCTCGAGGTCTTCAGCGATCGCGGCCTGCGCCTGCGAGCGCGCAGTGCGCCAGCGCTCGCGCGCGCTATCGACCCAGTCGCCGAGCTCGGCGCAGTCGGCGTAATCGAGCTCGCCGAGCAGCACGCCGGCAGCGGCCGGCGGCGCCTCACCGAGCCGGTCGGTCGGCGGCTGAAGATCGTGGCCGATGCCGTCGGCGAGGCGCAGCACGTCGTCGGCGGTGACGACGTCGCGTGCGGCGGTCCGGCGCAGGCGGAACAGGCGCTGGCGCAGGTTGTTGCGCGCGCCTTCGGGGTCGGCATCGGGCCAGAGCTGCACCGCGATGCGTGAGCGCGGGGCAGGGCCGTCGAGCACCAGCATCGCGAGCAATGCGGCGTCGCGGCGCTGCAGCGGGTGGACGCGACCGTCGCTCCAGGCGAGGCGCGGCGTGCCGAGCAGGCAGACGCGCAATTTGGCGTCCGCGCCGAGCGCGTTCACGCCGGCCGCCTCGGTCGCTCCTTGCGCCGGCGCCGGCTCGCCTGACATCGGTGGGCTCATGGATCCAGCGCGATCGGCACCGGCGGGCGCGCGGCGCAAGAGCGATCGGTGCGCCATGATCGGTGCAGCGCAAGGCGCTGGCAATGGTGCGGCGCCGGACGGTCGGCCGGTGCAGATCGAGGGGCCCGTGTCGATTCCGGCAACCGCAGCGCGACGATGCCGCGTTTTGCCTCCGGCGATTGCGCAGGTGACGTCGTCGCCGACCATCGTCGCCCACGGACCTTGGGCAGCGATCTCGAGCAGTCGGCATTGTTGGTCGCCGCGATCCAAGGCGCGCACAATCGGCGCGCTTCAAACCAGCATGCGGGGTGCTCTCATGAACGACCTGTTTTCTCTCGCCGGCCGCTGCGCGCTGGTGACCGGCGGCTCGCGCGGTATCGGCCGCATGATCGCGGCCGGCTTCCTGGCCCAGGGCGCCCGCGTCTACATCTCGGCGCGCAAGGCCGAGGCCTGCGACCAGACCGCAGCCGAGCTGTCGTCGCTCGGCACCTGCGTCTCGCTGCCCGCCGACATCTCGACACCCGAAGGCGTGAAGGACCTGGTCGATTCGTTCGCGCGCCACGAGCCGGCGCTCGACATCCTCGTCAACAACGCCGGCGCGGCATGGGGCGAGTCGTTCGACACGTTCCCCGAGAAGGGCTGGGACAAGGTCGTCGACCTGAACCTGAAGACGCCGTTCTTCCTGACGCAGGCGCTGCACGAGTCGCTGCGCAAGGCGGGCGCGAACCGACCGGCCAAGGTCATCAACATCGCCTCGATCGACGGCATCTCGGTCAATCCGCAGGAAACCTATTCGTATGCGGCGAGCAAGGCCGGCCTGATCCAGCTGACGCGGCGGATGGCGCTGCGCCTGATCCAGGACAACATCGTCGTCAGCGCGATCGCGCCTGGCGCCTTTGCCTCCGACATGAACCGGGTCGCCCGCGACCATGCGGAAGAGACCGCGAAGCGCATCCCGGCCGGCCGGATCGGCGTCGACGACGACATGGCGGGCGCCGCGATCTACCTCGCGTCGCGGGCCGGCGACTACGTGGTCGGTTCGACGCTCGTTGTCGACGGTGGCGTGACGCACGCGCGATAGCGGCTTTACGTTTTCTTCAGGCTCCTTCGGAGGCCGAAGGGCCACGCGGGCCGGACGGCCACGGCCCCACCCGCACCGACGCGCGGCAGCGAAAGCAAAGGGCCTGCGCGGACTCCGTTTCGAAATGCCTAGGCACCCGCGCAGGCCCTTCGCTTTCGGACGGCGCTGCTCATGCCTTGAAAGGATCATGGTTGCCGTCCCAATGCGGTGTAAGAGCAACGCCGCTCGCGATGCCACAACGAAGCGGCGGGTTGGCCCGGACGCAGTGCCTAGGCATTTCGAAACGGAGTCCGGGCCAACCCGTCGCTTCGCTCTGAAGCAGCCATCCCACCCGTCGTTTCTCTATGGAGCAGCCAATACGCCTCAAGAAGGCGACATGTCGCCGAATCGAAGGCTCCATTCCAGATCGAAACCGTGTCGTCAAGCGCCATTGAACGATCTGTCCGGGAGTGAACAGTAGCTTGCAATATGTTCGCTGACGAACTAACATCGCCAGTAACTCATGAGAACTCTGTTCCATCATCGGCTCCCATGACCGCCGTTGCCAAGCCAGCGATTCCCAAGGTCGACCTGGGCTCACCGGCTGCTGCGGCCGCCGCACTGCGCACGTTCTGGCGGCTGGCCGAGGCGTGGGAGCTGAGTGCCGCCGAGCAGGCGACCTTGCTCGGAGTCGGACGGACCACGCTCTACCAGTGGAAGCAGGGCAAGGTCGGCAGCCTGGACCGGCACCAGCTCGAGCGGCTCTCGTACCTGTTCGGCATCTACGCGGCACTGCAGATCCTCTTTCCGCTCGCGCGCCGCGCCAACGAATGGCTGCGCAAGCCGAACGCGGCGACGTTGTTCGGCGGCCGCTCGGCGCTCGATCGCATGCTCGGTGGCCAGGTCGCCGATCTCTATGTCGTGCGGCACTACCTCGACGCGCAGCGCGGGGGCAAGGCTTGATCGATCCCGACCGCATCCCGGTCGTCCGCTGCACGTGGCGTCCGTCTTACCGGCTGATCCCGTCGCGTTATCCGACCGTCGCACTGTACGACGCGATCGCCGATCCGGCCGATCTCGAAGTGGTGTTCGCGATCGAGGCGCTCACCAACGCCCGCATCCGCGACGAGCTCGGTGACCTGCAGCTGGTCGCGCCTGAAGAGCGCGTGTCCGGCGCCGGCAGCACGCCGGTGATGGCGGCGTTCACGCATCTCAACCCTGACGGCTCGCGCTTCTCCGATGGCAGCTACGGCGTCTATTACGCGGCGCAGAGCCTCGAAACCGCGATCGCCGAGGTCAGCCATCACCGCGCCGCGTTCCTCGCGCGCACCGACGAGCCGGCGATCGACATCGACATGCGCTTGATCGCGGCGCCGGTCGATGCCGACCTGCACGACCTGCGCGAGCTCGGGCCGGCCGCCGCCGGGCTGTTCGATCCGCGCTTCTACGCCAAACCGCAGGCGCTCGGCCGCCGGTTGCGCGAAGGCGGCAGCTCGGGCGTGCTCTACCCGAGCGTGCGCCACGCCGGCGGCTTTTGCGTCGGCATCTTCCGGCCGCGTGCGCTCGGCCGGGCCCGAGTCGGCGCTCATGTCGCGCTGCACTGGGACGGCCAGCGCATCACCCATTGGTACGAGAAGCGCAATCCGCAAGCGCTCCAATAGCCCGCACCGGGCGCTAGGGGCAGAGTGACGGTATAAGAGCTGCGCAGCATCCGCCTCGAGCCCCGGCGTCTTCGATGGCCAACGGGTTGACGGCGGATCCGCGGTCCGCCGGCTGCAGCACTTTTCTTCGATCAAACAGGAGCGTCATGGCGAGCTTGAACGTGAACGGGGCGGTGCGGCAGTTCGAGGCCGAGCCGGACACCCCACTGTTGTGGGTGCTGCGCGAGCAGCTCGGTCTGACCGGCACCAAGTACGGCTGCGGCATCGCGGCCTGCGGTGCCTGCACGGTGCACATCGATGGCGTGCCGACGCGCTCCTGCGTGCGACCGGTCTCGACGGTCGGCGAGGGCGAGAAGATCGTGACGATCGAAGGCCTGGCACCGAAGGCGTCGCATGCGCTGCAGCGCAGCTGGGTCGCCCTCGACGTGCCGCAATGCGGCTTCTGCCAGTCGGGAATGATCATGGCCGCGGCGGCACTGCTGAAGGCCAAGCCGAAGCCGACCGATGCCGACATCGACGAGGCGATGACCAACATCTGCCGCTGCGGCACCTACAACCGCGTGCGCGCGGCGATCAAGATGGCTGCCGACGGCGGTCCGTCGCGCACCGCATGAAGAAGGATCGAGCGATGCAGACCCCTTCTTCTTCCATTTCATCCGACCTGCCGCCGCTGCCCGAGCTCGACGGCATCGACGCGGTGGCGCCCGCCCAATTCCAGCCGAAAGCTCGCGCGGTGTCGCGGCGCCGCTTTCTCGGCGGCACGGTTGCCGCCGGTGGCCTCGTCGTCGCCTTCAACGTGCCGTTCCCGCAACGCGCGGTCGCGCAGGGCATGGGTGGTGCAGCGACCCCCGCGTCGGCCACAGGCGCGGCGGCGGCCGCCTCCGTCCGTCCCGACGAAATGAACTGCTGGGTCGTGATCCAGCCCGACGAGACCGTCATCATCCGCGTCGCCCGCTCCGAGATGGGCCAGGGCACGTTGACCGGCTTGGCGCAGCTCGTCGCCGAAGAGCTCGAGTGCGACTGGGCCAAGGCCTCGACCGAGTACCCGACGCCGGGCCAGAACCTCGCCCGCAACCGGATCTGGGGGAGCTTCTCGACCGGCGGCAGCCGCGGCGTGCGCGAGTCGCACGACTATGTGCGCAAGGGCGGTGCGACCGCGCGCGTGATGCTGGTGCAGGCGGCGGCCGACGGCTGGAAGGTGCCGGCCGGCGAGTGCGCGGTGGCGAAGGGCGTGATCACGCACAAGCCGAGCGGCCGCACGACGACGTACGGCAAGGTCTGCGAAGCGGCGGCCAAGCTGACGCCGCCGACCGACGTGGCCCTGAAGGACCCGAAGGACTGGAAGATCGCCGGCCAGCGCGTCGCGCGGCTCGACACCGCCGCGAAGGTCGACGGCTCGCAGGTCTACGGCATGGACCTGAAGCTGCCGGAGATGCTGAATGCGGCGATCAAGGCCTGCCCGGTCTTCGGCGGTAAGGTCAAGCGCTTCGACGCCGCCGCAGTTGCGAGCCGTCCCGGTGTCAAGAAGGTCGTGCCGGTCGGCGACTACGCCGTCGCGGTGGTCGCCGACACCTGGTGGCGCGCGAAGACCGCACTCGATGCGCTGCCGATCGAGTGGGACTTCGGCCCGAGCGCAGCGGTCTCGAGCGCAACCATCGCGGCGACCTTGAAGGCTGGCCTCGACGCGTCGGACGCGATCGTCGGCAGCCAGGCCGGCGATGCGCGCCAGGCCCTCGCTACGGCGGTGCGCAAGGTCGAGGCGGTGTACTCGTACCCGTATCAGAATCACGCGACGATGGAGGTGATGAACGCGACGGCGCGCTGGACGCCGGAGCGCTGCGAGGTCTGGGCGCCGACTCAGAACGGCGAGGCGGCGCTGGCTGCGACAGCCGAGGCGTCGGGGCTGCCGACCGCGAAGTGCGACGTCCACAAGCTCAACCTCGGCGGCGGCTTCGGCCGGCGTGGCCAGCACGACTGGCTCGGCCAGGCAGTCACGATCGCGCGCCAGATGCCGGGCACGCCGGTCAAGCTGATCTGGTCGCGCGAGGAGGACATGACGCACGGCCGCTACCACCCGATCACGCAGTGCAAGATGACGGCGGGGCTCGATGCCGACGGCAACGTGACGGCGCTGCACATGCGCATCTCCGGGCAGTCGATCGTCGCCGGCGTCTTCCCGCAGAACCTGCAGAACGGCAAGGATCCCGTCGTCTTCCAGGGGCTGAACGCGGGCGGGGCCGAGGGCGCGTTCGGCTATGCGGTGTCGAACCTGCTGATCGATCATGCGATGCGCAACCCGCATGTGCCGCCCGGCTTCTGGCGCGGCGTCAACCTGAACCACAACGCGATCTATGTCGAGAGCTTCATCGACGAGGTCGCGCAGGCGACCAAGCAGGATCCGCTCGCCCTGCGTCGGAAGCTCCTCGCTCAATCGCCGAAGCACCTCGCGGTGCTGAACGCAGTGGCCGCACGCATCGGCTGGGACAAGCCGGCGCCGGCCGGGGTCGGCCGCGGGCTCGCGCAGATCATGGGCTTCGGCAGCTATGTCGCGGCCTGCGCCGAGGTCTCGGTCGCCGACGACGGCACCTTGAAGATCCTGCGCATCGTCGCCGCCACCGACCCGGGCCACGCAGTGAATCCGCAGCAGATCGAGGCACAGGTCGAGGGCTCGTTCGCGTACGGTCTGTCGGCCGCGCTGTACGGCGCCTGCACCGTGAAGGACGGCCGCATCGAGCAGGACAACTTCAGCACCTATCCGGCGCTGCTGATGGCGCAGATGCCGAAGGTCGAGACGATCGTGATGCCGTCGGGCGGCTTTTGGGGCGGCGTCGGCGAGCCGACGATCGCGGTCGCCGCGCCGGCGGTGTTGAACGCGATCTTCGCGCTGACCGGCAAGCGCATCCGCGACCTGCCGTTGAAGGATCACAGCCTGAAGAAGGCGTGATCGGACGAGGCGGTGGGCGAGCGATGGCAGCGAAAGCGCGTTGGGCGAGGAGGGCTCGGGCAACATCGGGCGATGCGACGCGGCTGGCTACTTCGCTCGGCGTGCGCTGCGCTCTTCGCGATCACGCCAGCGGCTTACGCACAGATCGTGCTCGCGCCGTACGCGGTGGTCGGCGATGCGATCCCGCAACCGCTGACCGAGTCGCCCGGCGACGTGGCGCGGGGCCGCGCGATCGTCGCGAACCGGCAGGTCGGGCTCTGCCTCCTCTGCCACAGCGGGCCGTTTCCGGATGAGCGCTTCCAGGGCAACCTCGCTCCCGATCTGGCCGGTGCAGGCATGCGCTGGAGCACCGGTCAGCTGCGCCTGCGCCTGGTCGACAGCCGGCGGCTGAATCCGCAGACGATCATGCCGTCCTATTTCCGCATCGACGGGCATCAGCGGGTCGGCGTCGCGCGGCGCGACAAGCCGCTGCTCTCGGCCCAGCAGATCGAGGACGTCGTCGCGTTCCTCGAGACCTTGCGCTCCTGAAGATGGCCGCGGGCACGATCGATCGAAACGGCGCGTCGGGTCGCAGCGCGACGCGGCGCACGGTGCTCCAGGGAGCGCTCGGTCTCGGCGTTTCGCTGGTGATCCGGCCCGCCGTGGGCGCTTCGGCGCCGAGCCTCGACAGCGCGATCCGCGTGTTCGCGAGCGAGGCGCCGGTCAAAGTCGGCCGCGTGGTGCTCGACGTCGCCCCGCTGGTCGAGAACGGCAACGCAGTGCCGGTGACGGTCAGCGTCGAGAGCCCGATGACGGCGACTGACCACGTGCGCCGGATCGCCATCTTCAACGAGCTGAACCCGCAGCGCGACGTCGCCGTCTTCACGCTCGGGCCGCGCGCCGGGCGGGCGCGCGTTGCCACGCGGATCCGCCTCGCGACCTCGCAGCGCCTCGTCGCGGTTGCGCAGATGAGCGACGGCACCTACTGGCAGCACGCGGTCGACGTGATCGTCACGCTCGCCGCCTGCATCGAGAGCTGAATGGGACCCCGCCGCTCACTGCGTTCGCTGTCCCCCGGGGCTTTCAGGTCCTTCGGAATGGCCGAGAGGGACTGAGATGGCGCGCGCGTTGATCACGATGCCGGCGACCGCGAAGAAGGGCGAGGTCATCGAGATCCGCACGCTGATCGCGCATCCGATGGAAACCGGCTACCGGCGCGGCGACGAAGGGTCGGTGCTGCCGCGCAACCTAATCCGCCGCTTCAGCTGTGTGTACGACGGCGAGACCGTGTTCTCCGCCGAGCTGTTTGCGGCGGTCGCCGCGAACCCGCTGATCTCGTTTTCGACGGTTGCGGCGGCGAGCGGCACGCTGACGTTCAGCTGGGACGGCGACAACGGCTTTGCGCAGACCGAGCGCGTCGCGATCACCGTGACATGAAGCGGCTCGCCGCCGGCGCGTTCGGCGCGCTGGTTGTCGTCGCGCTGGCATGGGCCGCGGAAGGTGCGCCCGGAACGCCTGCGTCGGGTGTCGTCGGTGAGGCCGGCCGATCCGCGTCAGCTCCCGGGGCTGACCCTCGCCGTTCCGGTTTCGATTCGATGACGGCCGAGCTGCGCGCGATGCAGCAGGACGACGCGTCGAACCCCGGAATGCTCTGGGTCAAGGACGGCGAAGCGCTCTGGAACCGGGTCGACGGGGCGGCTGCAAAGGCATGCGCGTCCTGCCACGGCGACGCCACGTCGGCGATGCGCGGCGTCGCGGCGCGCTATCCGGCGTTCGACAGCGTCGCGTCGCGACCCTTCACGCTGGGGCAGCGGATCGATGCCTGTCGGGTGCGACATCAGCAGGCCGCGCCGTACGGCGCCGAGAGCGAGGCGCGGCTGGCGCTCGAGGCGTACGTCGCATTCCAGTCGCGCGGCCAGCCGATCGCGCCGCAGTCCGATCCGCGCCTCGCGCCGGCTCGCGCGAGCGGCGAGCAGCTCTACCGGCAACGCATCGGCCAGCTCGACCTTGCCTGCGTTCAGTGCCATGACGAGCGCGCCGGGCAGCGCCTCGCCGGCAGCACGATTCCGCAGGCGCATCCGACCGGCTATCCGATCTACCGCCTCGAGTGGCAGGGCGTCGGGTCGCTGCAGCGGCGGCTGCGCGGCTGCATGAGCGGCGTGCGTGCTGAGCCGTATCCGTACGACGCCCAGGAGCTGGTCGAGATCGAGGCCTACCTCGCGCAGCGCGCGGCCGGCTTGAAGATCGAGACGCCGGCCGTGCGGCCGTAGAAAATCGAGACACCGGCCGTGCGGCCGCAAGGGCGCGCGGTCAGGACGGCCGCTTCATCTGGCACGACGTCGGCTGCGAACTCACATACGAGTCCCAGACGACTTCGGAGCGGAAGCCGTAGCCGGTGTTCTCGGCGTCGTACTTGACGCCCTTCGTGCCCTGCTTGGCCCAGATGCCGAGGAAGAGCGGCGCCTGCAGCTGGTGGTCGGTCTTGCGCATCTGCACCTCGCCGATCGGGCTCTTGTAGGTCATGCCCTCGAGTGCGTACGCCACCTTCTTCGGGTCGGTCGACTTGGCCTGGCGCATCGCGGCGAGCAGCATGTTCATGCTGTTCCAGTGCGCCGCGAAGATGAAGTCCTCGTTGTACTTCTTCTTGTACTCGACGTAGGTCTTCTCGAGCTCCGGCGTCGCGGCGTTGTGACCCCAGTTCCAGATCACGCCGACTTTCTCGGCGCCCCACGGGCCCATCTGCGCCGGCGTGCCCGGGTTGTTCGCGTTCATCGTGTAGAAGTTGATGTTCAGGCCGAAGTCGCGCGCCGCCTTGAACAGCAAGGTCAGGTCGCTGCCCCAGTTCGACGTGATCACCGTGTCGGCGCCCGATGCCGCGATCTTCGCGATGTACGGGGCGAAGTCGCGCGTCTGCGCGATCGGCACGAAGTCGTCGCCGACGATCTGCACGTCGGGGCGCTTGCGGCCGAGGTACTCGCGCGACGCCTTCGAGACCTGCTGCCCGTGGGTGTAGTTCTGGTTCAGCAGGTAGACCTTCTTGACGTCGGCGCGGCCTTTCAGGTAGGTCGTCAGCGCCTCGATCTTCATTTCGCTCGACGGGTAGAAGCGGAAGTGCCAGAAGCTGCAGCGGTCGTTCGTCAGGCCGGGGTCCATCGCCGAATAGTTAAGGTAGACGGTTGCCTTTTCCGGCTCGCGCTCGGCCATCCGGTTGATGGCTTCGACCAGCGCGAATGCGACGCCGGAGCCACCGCCCTGCGTGATGTAGCGGATGCCGCGGTCGCTCGCCGACTTCAGCGCCGACGCGCTTTCCTGCGGCGAACCCTTGCCGTCGAACGGCACGACCTCGAACTTCGGATCGGTCGGCGCGCTCTTCGCGTTCAGCTGGGTGACGACCTCGCGAAGCTGCTTCAGTGACCCTTCACCGGCCTGCGCGAACGGTCCGGAGAGGACCTCGATGAACGCGACCTTGACGACTTCCTGCGCGTGGGATACCGCGCTGAAGCCGGCCGCGGCGAGCACGAGAAGGCCGGTGCATAAGGGACTGCGCATGGGTGTCTCCCGCTGGCCGGTCGTCCGGCATCGTGTTGGGCTGCGAGGGCGGCGCCCCCGGCGGGATGATAGGCCGCGGCGTCAGCCGACGACGATGTCGAAGTGCGCGACCGGCCGGTCGTCGTTGCTCTGCAAGGTCGCCAACGCGAGCGGCTGCTGCTCGCGACCGAGATGGCGCCACAGGAAGTCGGCGCGGTTGAGCGCCTCCTGGTCGGGCATGAAGACCTGCGAGCTGAGCAACGCGCGACCGTCGCGCTTGACCTTCACATGGATGTGCGGCGTGCGACCGGGATAGGCAACCGGCTGTATCGTGTCGAACGCGTAGCGGCCGTCGGCGCCGCCCTGCTGCCAGCCGAAGCCGGCGAACCCCTTGTCGACGGCGGAGCCGGCATCGTCGGCCGGGTGGCGATAGTGCTGCGCCGCGTCGCATTGCCAGATCTCGACGCGGGCATCGGCGATCGGCCGGCCCGCGCGATCGACGACCCGGCCTTGCAGGCGCAGCGGCCGGGCCTGCGCGAGCAGCGGGCCGACGATCAGCGACGTCGTCGGGTTCCGGTCGAACGCGACCGGGTAGAACGGACCGTCGGTCATGCGCGGTGTCGGCGGCGGGTTGGCAGCAGTGCTCGCCAGGACACGGGCCAGCGCCGGCAAGTGCGCTGTCGCGAGGACGAGTCCGCCTGCCGCGCGCAGCGCGCCGCGCCGGCCACGGCCGGCCGGCGACGTCGTGCGCGCCTTGTCGTCGTCGGCCGACGAGGTGACGCGCGAGCGGTCGGATGAAGGCATGAGCGGAAGGCATGAGCGGCATCGATTCAGCATAGCGGAGCCGGGTCGCCGATGTGGGTTCGGGGTCGTCGCGCTGCACAACGCGCGCTGGCAACGATCGTCAGCTGGTCCGTGGCCCGCGACCCATGACGGGGTACTGCGGGTCGGTGTAGTTCGGCGTTGATGCGTGACCGGCGGCAACAAGGTCAGACACGAAGGCTTCGTCGTCGGCGTCGAACGGCTGGCCGATCGCATCGACATACTCCTGCCACTGGGACAGTGTCTTCGGGCCGGCGATAACGCCGTGCACGAGACGGTTGTTCCAGACCCAGCCGAGCGCGAATGCGGTCGGCGTCACGCCGCGTGATCGGGCGCGCTCCGCCATCTGCTGTGCGAGCGCGAGCGACTCCGGGCGGAACTCGGTCTGCAGGATGCGCTTGTCGTTGCGCGCCGCACGCGAGCCTTCGGGCGGCGTCGCATCCGGCCGGTACTTGCCGCTCAGCACGCCGCGCGCGAGCGGGCTGTAGACGACGACGCCGACGCCGTAGTGGTGGCAGCACGGCAGCAGCTCGGTCTCGATCGCCCGCGACATCGCGTTGTAGGGCGGCTCGCAGACGATCGGTTGCGCGATGCCCATCGCGCGGCACATCTCGACGGTACGGGCGACCCGCCAGGCGCGGAAGTTCGAGACACCGAAGTGGTGGACCTTGCCGCGCTCGACGAGGTGAGCGACTGCGGCGAGCGTCTCCTCGAGCGGCGTGGTCGGGTCCTCGCGGTGCAGATAGAGCACGTCGATCCAGTCGGTGCCGAGGCGCGCCAGGCTGGCATCGACCGCCTGCACGATGTGGCGGCGCGATAGGCCGCGATCGTTCGGGCCGGGGCCCATCGGATTGGCAAGCTTGGTCGCGAGGATCCAGTGCTCGCGATCGGTCTTGATCAGACGCCCGGTGATGCGCTCCGACTCGCCGTCGGCGTAGGCATTCGCGGTGTCGATCGCGTTGACGCCGGCCTCGCGGGCCGATGCGAGGATCCGGGCCGCCTCATGCTCGTCGGTTTGGTCGCCGAACATCATCGTGCCTAGCCAGAGCGGCGAGACCTTCAGGCCGCTCGCGCCCAACGGCAGGTAGTCCATCTCGAAATCTCCTCGGCGGCTCGCGCCGCTCGTTGATAGTGAGGGGCGGGGACTGAGGCTCAGCGCGCGCTGTCCGCGACGTAGCGATTGCGCAGGTCGCGCTTCAGCACCTTGCCGATCGCGCTGCGCGGCAGCTCGTCGATCAGGCGCATATCGGCGAGGCGCTGGGTCTTGCCGACGCGCTGATTCAACCACTCCTTCAGCGCATCCGCATCGGTCGGATCGCCGGCATGTCGAACGACGAAGGCGACCGGCGTCTCGCCCCACTGCGTCGACGGCACGCCGACGACGGCGACATCGGCGACCGCTGCGTGCTCGCGCAGCACCGCTTCGAGATCGCTCGGGTAGATGTTGAAGCCGCCGCTGATGATCAGGTCTTTCTTGCGGTCGAGCAGGGTCAGGAAGCCGTCGGAATCGAAGCGGCCGACGTCGCCGGTGCGGATGAAGCGCTTGCCGGTCGGGTCGAACCACTCGGCCTCGGCGGTCTTCTGCGGCTGGCGGTGGTAGCCGGTCATCATGCCGCGCGAGTGGCCGACGACTTCGCCGGTCTCGTTCGACGGCAGCTCGTTGCCGGCCTCGTCGATCAACCGGATGTCGTGGCCTTCAGCGGGACGGCCCACGGTGTGCAGCTTGTCGGGGTTTTCGTGCGCGGCGAGGATGCAGGTGCCGCCGCCTTCGGTCATGCCGTAGAACTCGACCAGGCCGCCGGGCCAGCGCGAGAGCACATCGGCCTTCAATGCGGCGGCGAACGGCGCGCTGGTGCAGAACTTGAAGCGGAACGACCTCAGGTCGTAGCGGTCGAAATCGGGCAGCGCCATGATGCGCTGGTACTGCACCGGGACCAGCATCGTGTGGGTTGCGCGCTGCGCTTCGGCGAGGCGCAGGTAGCCGGCCGCATCGAAACGCGGCATGAGCACGACCGTGCCGCCGAACGCTAGCGTCGGGAAGAACACGACCAAGGTCGTGTTCGAGTAGAGCGGCGTCGCCAGGATCGTGATGGTCAGCGGGCTGTACTCGTAGACCGCACCGCGCTCGACGTGCGACCAGCGCATGCCGTGCGATTGCACGATGCCCTTTGGGGTGCCGGTCGTGCCGGACGAATAGATGATGTTGAACGGCCACTGCGGCTGGACGTTCACCGGCTGCGGGCGCTGGCCGGCCGGCATCAGCCAGTCGTCGAGCGCGGTGCCAGGCGCGCCGTTGTCGAGGGCGACACGCGGCGCATCCGGAGTGGCTGGGCCGAGCACGTCGAGCGCGGATGAGTCGACGAACAGCAGCCGCGGATGCGCATCGGCGAGCATCGACGCGAAGCTCTGCGGCGTCACCGACGACGCCAGCGGCGCGACCGCGACGCCGGCGCGCAGCGCGCCGAGAAAGATCGCCGCGTAGCGGGGAGAGGTCTGCGCGCACATCGCGATCGATTCGCCGGGCTGGACGCCATCGCGCTGCAGCGACGCGGCGACGCGGCCCATCAGCGCGTCGAGTGCGCCGTAGTCGAGCGTCTCGTCGCCCTGCACGAACGCGCGCTGCGCCGGGCGCGCCTGCGCGTGCGCACGGATGCGCTCCGCGATCGTCTCGAACGGAGCGAGCGGCGCGGGCGCGGCGCTGTCCATCGGACGCCTCTACTTCGCGGCGAGGCCGAGGCGCTCGATCAGCACCTTGTCCTTGACGAACGTCTCGCGCGCCCACTTCGCGTAGTCGTCGCCGTTGCGATACCAGGCGTCCTGGTTCAGTTGCTCGAGCAGCTCGACGTGTTTCGGGTCGTCCATCGCCTTCTTGAACGCGTCATGCAGGACCTTGACGACCGCTGGGTCCATGCCTTTCGGGCCGACCAGGCCATAGGGTGACGTCGAGACCACGTTGTAGCCGAGCTCCTGCGCCGTCGGCACGGTCGGCCAGCGCTTGGTGCGCTTTTCGCCGAAGGTCAGCAGCAGGCGCATCTGCCCACCGTCGACGAACTTGTCCCAGCCGGTCGCATCGCTCTGCGCCATCACGTGGCCGCCGAGCAGCGCCTGCTGCAGGTCGGCGTTGCCCTTGAACGGCACGTGGTTCAGCGTGACCTTCGCGTTGCCGGCGAGCTCTTCCATCAGCAAGTGCGGCGAGGTGCCGATGCCGGTCGAGCCGTAGTCGATCTTGCCGGGCTGCTTGCGGGCGGCCTCGATGTACTCGTTGAAGGTCTTGTAGGGCGAATCGGACTTCACGGTGAAGCCGAACGTGTAGCCGGAGACGCCGATGATGAAGCTGAAGTCCTTCAGCGGGTCCCACTGGACCTTCTGCATGTGCGGCAGGCGCAGCATGCCCATCGGGTACTGCGCGATGGTGTAGCCGTCGGGCTTCGCCGTCAGCGCCATCGTGCCGGGGCCGAGCGTGCCGCCGCCGCCGGGCTTGTTCTCAATGATGACGTTCTGGCCCAGGTGCTTGCCGGCCAATTCGGCGAGCGTTCGCAGGTGCCGGTCGGTCGAGCCACCGGCTGGCCACGGGACGATCAGCGTGATCGGCTTGGTCGGAAAGCTCTGCGCATGCGAAGGGCCGGCGCCGAGCACGCTGCCGGCGATGGCCGCCAGCAGGACGCTGCGGCGCAGGCGATCGGGGCGGGCGAATACAGCCAGGGTCATCGAGGTCTCCAGTCTTGGAATCGAGTCGCCAGGCTCGAAAGTCCTGGCGTTGTTCGGATCGATTCTGGCATGCAGGGCCCGCGCGAAAACCCCTCGGGAACACCGGTCTGATACGCATCGGCGCACCGATAATTGCGCCGTCGCTACTTACCGGATTCATCGATGACCGCCAGCTTGATTCATCGCCTCGGCGTCGCGGCCATCGCGATCGCGGGGTGGGTTGTCGGCCCCGCATTCGGCCAGGGCCAGCAGGTGACCACGCTGTGCTCGACCGACCAGAGCTGGTGCGAACTGGCGGCCAAGGAGTTCCAGGCGCAGACCGGCGTCAAGGTGCTGCAGGTCCGCAAGGCGACCGGCGAGGCGTTCGCGCAGTTGCGCGCCGAGGCCGCGAACCCGAAGACCGACCTGTGGTGGGGCGGCACGGGCGACCCGTTTCTGCAGGCCGCCGAGATCGGCCTGCTTGACGCCTACCGGCCGACCTACCTCAACGACCTGCACGGCTGGGCGGTCCGCCAGTACGCGATGACCGGCAACCTGGTCGGCGGCTTCTACACGAGCGCGATCGGTTTCGGCTGGAACGAGGACGTGCTGAAGAAGAAGAACCTGCCGGCGCCGCGCTGCTGGGCCGATCTCGTCGACCCTCGGTACAAGGGTGAGATCGAGACCTCGCATCCGGGCTCGAGCGGCACCGGCTACACGATCATGGCTGGCCTGGTCCAGATGATGGGTGAGGACGGGGCGTTCGACTACCTGAAGCGGCTGCACCGCAACGTCACCCAGTACACGCGCAGCGGAACCGCCCAGGCCAAGAGTGTGGCGAAGGGCGAAGTGGGCATCGGCGTCAGCTTCATCTTCGGCTTCGAGAACGAGCGCCAGCAGGGCTTCACGATGGTGAAGAGCACGGCGCCTTGCGAGGGCACCAGCTACGAGATCGGCGGCATTGCCCTGATAAAGGGCTCGCGCAACCGCGAGACGGCGAAGCGCTACTACGACTGGCTGATGAGCCCGTCCGGCCAGACGCTCGGCGCGAAGGCGAATTCGCTGCAGATTCCGGCCAACAAGACCTTCAAGCCCGACCCGAAGATTCCGACGGTGGATAACGTGCGCCTGATCAAATACGATTTCGAGAAGTATGGCAAGGCGGCCGAGCGCAAGCGCCTGCTCGAGCGCTGGGAGAAGGAAGTGAACTCGCTTCCACGCTGAGCTCGTTTCCTGCTCAACGCGGCGAAAGCCGGCCTTGAAATCGGCCGCTGCCGCCTCCACCTCTCGCACGCCGGTGCAGCCCCGGTGACACCCATCGACAAGACCATGGAAAAACAGACGCTTTCATTCCAGGCCGAGGTCAAGCAGATCCTGCACCTCGTGACCCACTCGCTCTACTCGAACAAGGAAATCTTCCTGCGCGAGATGATCTCGAATGCTTCGGACGCCTGCGACAAGCTGCGTTTCGAGGCGTTGAACAACGCGGCGCTCTACGAGGACCAGCCTAACCTCGAAGTGCGCATCGGCTTCGACGCGGAGGCCAAGACGATCACGATCTCCGACAACGGGATCGGCCTGTCGGCAGCCGAGGCGGTCGCGAATCTCGGCACCATCGCGAAGAGCGGGACGCGCGAATTCATGTCGGCGCTCGAGGGCGACCAGAAGAAGGACGCCCAGCTGATCGGCCAGTTCGGGGTCGGCTTCTACAGCGGCTTCATCGTCGCCGACCGGTTGACGGTCGAGTCGCGCCGCGCCGGTCTGCCGCCCGAGGAGGGCGTGCGCTGGAGCTCTGAAGGGAGCGGCGATTTCGAGGTGGAGACGATCACCCGCCCGCAGCGCGGCACCAGCGTCACGCTGCATCTGCGCGAGGGGGAGGAAGAGTTCCTGAGCGCTTGGAAGCTGAAGTCGATCGCGTCGAAGTACTCCGACCACATCTCGCTGCCGATCCTGATGCAGAAGGAGGAGTGGGACAGCGAGGCGAAGAAGCAGGTCACCAAGGACGAGTGGTCCCCGGTCAACAAGGCGGCGGCCCTGTGGACGCGCAGCAAGAGCGAGATCACGCCCGAGCAGTACGAGGAGTTCTACAAGCAGATCAGCTACGACACGCAGCCGCCGCTCGCCTACACGCACAACCGCGTCGAGGGGCGCAGCGAATACACGCAGCTGCTGTACATCCCGGCGAAGGCGCCGTTCGACCTCTGGAATCGCGACAAGCGTGGCGGCGTCAAGCTGTATGTGAAGCGCGTCTTCGTGATGGACGATGCCGAAGCGCTGATGCCGGTCTATCTGCGCTTCGTGAAGGGCGTGATCGACAGTGCCGATCTGCCGCTCAACGTTTCGCGTGAACTGCTTCAGGAGAGCCGCGACGTCAAGGCGATCCGGGAGGGCTCGACCAAGCGCGTGCTGTCGATGCTTGAAACGCTGGCCGACAACGAGGACGCCGCCGAGAAGGCCAAGTACGCGGCGTTCTGGAAGGACTTCGGCCCGGTGCTGAAGGAGGGCGTCGGAGAGGATCACACGAACCAGGAGCGCCTTGCGAAGCTGCTGCGTTTCGCGTCGACACATGCCGACGAGGGTGTGTCGTTCGCCGACTACGTGAGCCGCATGAAGGAAGGCCAGGAGGCAATCTACTACATCACCGCCGACAGCCTCGCGACCGCTAAGAACAGTCCGCAGATCGAGATCTTCCGCAAGAAGGGCATCGAGGTGCTGCTGCTGATTGACCGGGTCGACGAGTGGATGCTGAGCCACCTGTACGAATTCGACGGCAAGCCGCTGCAAAGCGTCGCCAAGGGCGCGGTCGACCTTGGCAAGCTGCAGGACGAAGCCGAGAAAAAGCAGGTCGAGGAAGCTGCCGCCGCCTTCAAGCCGACACTCGATCGGCTGAAGGAGACGCTGAAGGATCGCGTCAAGGACGTGCGGGTGACGACGCGACTGGTCGATTCGCCGGCCTGCCTTGTCGTCGAGGAAGGCGATGTCAGCGGCCACTTGGCCCGGCTGCTGAAACAGGCCGGCCAGGATGCGCCGAAGGGCCTGCCGACCCTCGAGGTGAACGTCGAGCACGCGCTGGTGAAGCGCCTCGACGGTCCGGACGGCAGCGAGCGTTTCGACGACCTCGCGCACATCCTGCTGGATCAGGCACTGATCGCGGAAGGCGGCCAGCTCGAGGATCCGGCGGCTTATGTGAAGCGCGTCAACTCACTGCTGGTCGCCTGACGCTCGATTCGGTTCCGGAGCCGTCGTTCAGGCGGCTCCGCCGAGCGGTGGCTCCGCCATCGCGACGAGCTGCTCGCGCAGCCGGGTCGTCTGCTCGGCCCAGTAGGCCGGGCTCTCGAACCACGGGAACGCGATCGGAAACGCCGGGTCTTCCCAGCGTCGCGCGATCCATGCGCTGTGGTGAATGATGCGCAGCGTTCGCAGCGGTTCGATCAGCGCGAGCTCGCGCCAGTCGAAGTCCATGAACGTTTCGTAGCCGTCGAGCACGGCCGCGAGCTGGCGCGTCATTGCGCCGCCATCGCCGGAGAGCAGCATCCACAGGTCTTGTGTGGCCGGCGCGGTCACGGTGTCGTCGAGGTCGACGAAGTGCGGTCCGGCCGCGGTCCAAAGGATGTTGCCGATGTGGCAGTCGCCGTGGGTTCGCAGCGTGCGTAAGCGGCCTTGGCGCTCGAAAGCCTCGCGGACCTGGTCGAGCGCTCGCGCGGTGACATCGCGCCAACCGGTCAGCGCGTCGGGCGGAATGATGTCGGCATCGAGCAGCCGATCCCGGTTGGCGTCGCCGAACGTCGCGACGTCGAGCGTTTCGCGCTGTGCAAAGCGGCCGGCTGCGCCGACCGCGTGCAGGCGTCCAACGAAGCGGCCGATCCATTCCAGCGTCGGCAGGTCTTCGAGGTCGGGCGCTCGACCCGCCATCCGGGTGCAGACCGCAAAGCGATGCGCACCGGTGGGCGTGTCGAATCGTGCCAGGGTCGGACCGAGCAAGCCGACATCGTCGCGGTGTAGCGAATCCGCCGACGCTTCGAGCTTCCACGGGGCAGCGACCGGGATCTCCGCGGCTGCCAGCTCGGTCGCGAAGGCGTGCTCTTCGAGGATCTGCGCGTCGGTCCAGCGCCCCGGCCGATAGAACTTGGCGACGACCACCTGGCCGTCTTCCAGAAAGATCTGGAAGACGCGGTTCTCGTACGAGTTGAGCTGGATCAGACGCCCGTCGCCGCGCAGGCCGACGCCGTCGAGGGCGTCGAGCACCAGGTTTGGAGTCAGTCCCGCATAGGGGGTGGATGCGGATGCACCCGGGTCGTTGGAGGCGGGCATCGCCGCATCGTACGCGCCGGTGGAAATGTCAGCGGCGCGGCGGCGGAAGGTCCGGGTTGTCGACGACGACGCCGCCGACGTCTTCCGGGTCGGGTTCGGAGGCCTTGTACGAGGCTTCGTCGATCATATCGCTAAGCGAAGGCGTCGACGCGCGCGAGGGCGGCGTCGCCTCGCTGAGCGGGGAGGGCTCGCTGCTGCCGAATCCTTCAAGGCGGTTGTCGGGCGCAAAGAAGGAGTCCTGGAACAAGGTCGAGTCATGCCACAGGGCAGATCGCTCCGACCGCTTCGTGGCGACAGTGGCCGTCGGCGATTCGCCTGCCCCGGTCAGGTCGTAAGGAGGTGCAGGTGCGGGCTGCGGGCCACGTCCCGGTGCATTGCTGCTCGGCACCAGAAGCTGCAATTCGGCAACGGTGGGGAGATGGTCGACCGGACACCGGAGGTACCGCACCCGACATGCGCCGAGCACCGACTGCTTGATCTCGAGCACCCGCCGAGAATTGCCTCGATCGGTGTCGAGATCGATGGCAGCAAGGACCCGGCCGTTCGTGCTGCAGACCGCGAAGGTCGCATGATTTGATCCCAAGAGGTCGTACCAGTAGCGCACTTGGCTGGGGTCAGTCGGTTGGCAGAAGCGCACCAAGGGGAGCTTCGACAGAACGATGTGGTGCGGAAGGGCTTCACGGAGCAAGCGATACACGCGCCGCTCATCGGTCGAGAAAACGGGTCGCGGAGTCAGTGCCCACTCAGTGGGCAGCGGCGCAAGTCTCTTGGATTTTCGAGCCGGCAACGCCCATGTCGCCAGCAGCGCGGCAAGCAGTGCCATCGCAACGAAAGCGATAATCCATGGGAGGCTTTCCATTCGTCAAGGGTGAGGGTTCAGCCCTCTCCCCGTCATTGGGGAATGAAAATGTACCGGACTAACTCGGCTCGCTGACGACCGGTTACACCCCCAACTGAGGTGTTTGCCTACTCTCTGACAGAAATCGTCAGTCCTCTGCTTCAGCTCCGTTCTTTGGAAGATTTGAACTCATTTGCCTGCATCTGCATCCATTCCCGCAGTCGAGTGCTCCGTATAGACCAGACCTAAAAGCCGCCGCACGATGCGTGAGTGAGCCTTGACCCGGTAGTCCAGTTCGGCCGCATGCGTGCCAACGAGTTCGTCCAGGTGGGATGCAAAGGTGTCGGCCGGCAGTTCGAGCCACGCTTCGGTCTCAGAACCTTCGCGACGAACGATGGCTCCAGCGCTTTTGGCAATCTTCAGCATCGCCGTGTTTTCGCTCAATGCATGGATGAAAAGTGCGCTGATACCACGGTTGCGCGCATGCAGAATGGCATGCTCGAAGAGGCGCCGACCGAAGCCCCGCCGTCGTGCCGATGACACGACCGAAACCCCGAACTCGGACATTTGCGGTTGATCGGAAGGAGCCGACGCCATTGGATGCGCAAGGTGCGCCATGGCCAGGAGCTCGAGCCTGCGGTTGAAGATGCCGAATATTTCGTCACGGTCGAAGTCAAGGGTGTCGACGTACTTGGCGATCTGGGTGGCGGTCGCGGGGTAACCGAATCGCAGGTAGCGGGCGTGCGCGTCCAGAGCGAGGAGGTGCGCCGCGATTCGCTCGCGATGGCGTGGAGCGAGCGAACGAATGGGAATCCACGTCCGATTGCATGAGGACGAAGCGGTTTCGGTCTGCGAAGGCGTACTTGTCACATGCGGCGGCAAGGGGCCTTTCGGTAAGTCAATATGGGGATCGGTGGTCATGAACGGGTGTGCTTAGGGTTTACCCGAGTCTACGCCGATGTTCTAGAGGCTGCGCTCCAGGTCCCCGGCCCCTTAGTTCTGCCTCCTTTCCTCGAAGATTCCCTCGACGTGCTCTGCTATACTTTTTGTCTATCCTGAGAGTGCCCCCGCAGGAATCAGACTGATGCGCGTTTCGCGCTTCCCCAGAGAGAGCCGCCGAAACAGAAGCGGACCGAACTGGAGCAACAGGGGGCGAACAGAGAATCAAGCTTCCATGAAAACCTTCAGCGCCAAACCGGCTGAGGTGACGCATGAGTGGTTTGTGATTGACGCAACCGATAAGGTTCTCGGCAGGGTGGCCAGTGAAGTCGCCCTCCGTCTGCGCGGCAAGCACAAGGCCATCTACACGCCTCACGTCGATACCGGTGATTTCATCGTCGTCGTCAATGCCGAGAAGATCCGGGTCACCGGCAACAAGGCCAACGACAAGATCTACTACACCCACTCCGGCTTTCCCGGTGGCATTCGGGCCACGAAGTTCAAGGATATGCAGGCCAAGCATCCGGGCCGTGCACTCGAGAAGGCCGTCAAAGGCATGCTCCCGAAGGGCCCGCTCGGTTATGCAATGGTCAAGAAGCTGAAGGTCTATGCCGGTGCCTCGCATCCGCACACAGCCCAGCAGCCCAAAGTGCTGGAAGTCTGAGGAACCGACATGATTGGAAATTGGAACTACGGAACCGGCCGCCGCAAATCGTCGGTCGCTCGTGTATTCATGAAGAAGGGCACCGGCCGCATTCTTGTGAACGGCAAGGTGGTCGAGGAGTACTTCGGTCGCCAGACCTCGATCATGGTCGTCCGTCAACCGCTGGTCCTCACGGCCAACGACGCGACATTCGACGTCAAGGTGAACGTTCACGGCGGCGGCGAGTCCGGCCAGGCCGGTGCCGTGCGCCACGGCATCACGCGGGCGCTGATCGACTATGACGCCGCGCTGAAGCCCGATCTCAGCCGCGCCGGCTTTGTGACCCGCGATGCGCGTGAGGTGGAACGGAAGAAAGTCGGCTTGCACGGCGCTCGTCGACGCAAGCAATTCAGCAAGCGCTGATCCGCTTTACCCATGTTCTTGAAAAGTGCCGGCCATGCCGGCATTTGCTTATGGTGCTCTTGAATGGCGTTGCGGACATTCACTTGATAGAGAGAAATGGGTCTGACCGGCGGGCGGTGTCTTGTTCAGTCGAATCGCGGATAATTGTCATGTCGGCCACGTTGCCGCAGGAGTCGTCTCATGAATGCAGTTGCTGAACAGTTCCAGAATCAACCGGAAGCCGATGCGCCGCCGGTGCCGCTGATCTTTACAGACAGCGCCGCGTCCAAGGTCAAGGAACTCGTCGATGAGGAAGGCAACCCCGATCTGAAGCTGCGCGTCTTTGTGCAGGGGGGGGGTTGTTCAGGTTTTCAGTATGGATTCACGTTCGATGAACTCGTCAATGACGACGACACGCAGATGACGAAGAACGGCGTCACCCTGCTGATCGATGCGATGAGCCTCCAGTACCTTGCCGGTGCCGAGATCGACTACAAGGACGATCTGCAAGGCGCGCAGTTCGTGATCAAGAATCCGAATGCGACGACGACGTGCGGCTGCGGTTCGAGCTTCTCCGCCTGAGGCACGAGACTCAGACAAATGAAAAGCCGCCGAGAGGCGGCTTTTTGCTTTTTGAGCGTTCAGCCGCAAATGTCAGCCGGGTACAACGCACCCAGAACCCGCAACCCGTTCGCACCGGTCACTTCCGGCACGTTGCCTGGCTTTCGTTCGATCGATGCCCGGGCGAGCCAAGCGAATGCGCAGGCCTCGACCTGGTTCGCTGGCAAGCCGGCGCTGTCTGTCGATCGAACCGAGACGAGCGGCAAATGCCTCGCGAGACGGCCCATCAAATCGCTGTTCAGCGCACCCCCGCCGCACACCAGCAGATCGCGTGCATCCGACGCGTGGTGGGTCATGTCTTGGGCGCACGCCTCCGCGGTGAGTTCCGCAAGCGTGGCTTGGACGTCTTGCGCACGAAGGCTCGAGGGGGCGGCACGCAGGTGACGTTCAAGCCACGCCGCGTCGAACAGATCGCGCCCCGTGCTCTTCGGCGGCGAGCGCGTGAAGTACGGGTCGGCCTGCATCGAGGCGAGTAAAGACGGCATGACAGTCCCCGACGCTGCCCAGGCGCCATCCGCGTCGAACGGCGCACCGGAGTGCCGGTGCATCCACAGGTCCACCAGAACGTTCGCCGGCCCGCAGTCGAAACCGATCGTTCGGCCATCGCGATGCAGCACCGTCAGGTTGGCGATACCGCCCAGGTTGAGGACCCCGACGGTCGCACCGGGTCGGCCGAAGAGCGAACGGTGAAAGGCCGGGACCAGCGGCGCGCCAGTACCGCCGGCCGCAATGTCGCGGCTGCGGAAGTCGGCCACGACATCGATGCCGGTGTGTTCGGCCAGCAGCGCCGGCGCATTGAGTTGAACGGTGTAGCCGATACCATCGAACTCGCCCGGGCGATGGCGCACGGTCTGGCCATGCGCGCCGATCGCGCGAACCTGTTGGCGCGACGTGCCACTCTTTTCGAGCAGCGCCTTGACAACGTCAGCGTACACCCCGACAAGCGCGTTGGCGGCCAGCGCTGCACGGTGCAGCTCGGCCGGACCGGGCGTGTTGAGTGCGAGGAGCTCTGACCGCAACGCACCGTCGAAAGGTCGATGCGCATGGGCGCGAACTTGCAGATCTGCATCCGACTCACCGAAGGCGACCAGCGTGCCATCGACCCCGTCGAGCGAGGTGCCGGACATCAAGCCGATGTAGTTCGTCATGAGTTCGATTCTGCAGTCGGCTCAGCCGGCATGGCCATGAAAAAGGCCCGCTTGTGCGGGCCTTCACGTGATCGAACGCAGCGTACTACTCGCCGTACGCCAGCGACCGGCCCACCGATTCGGCCACTTCCAACTGGTTCTTGAAACCGCGTGAGAGCTGGGCGAACTGGAGCCGGCCAGCGGCCGTCATCGTCAGCGCGTCCGAGGCCTTGGCCAGCAGCTCCGGATCCTGTTGAACGCCGGCGACCTTGACCTCGAAGTGCAGATGCGGACCGGTGGCCCAGCCCGTCGCGCCGACCGCGCCGATGTGGGTGCCTTGCTCGACATGCTGTCCCTTCGCGACGTCGATGTGGCTCAGGTGCGCATAGACCGTCGAGCGGTCGTTGCTGTGGCGAATCTCGACGACGTTGCCGTAGCCGCTCTGCCAACCGGCGAAGTCGACGACCCCTTCGCCGATCGAACGCACCGGCGTGCCGCTCGGCGCGCTGTAATCGACACCCTTGTGCTGCTTCCACGCATTGATGATCGGATGCACCCGCATCGCGAAGCCGGAGGTGACTCGCGAGAACTCCAACGGGCTGGCGAGGAAGGGCCGGCGCTTGCTCTGGCCGTCGAGCCCGTAATAAGCGCCTTTGCCGTTCGCGTCCTTGAACCAGATAGCGGAGTAGCTCTTGCCGTCGTTGACGAACTCGGCGGCCAGGATGCGGCCGAACGCGGCATTCCAGGTGATCGGTTCGCCGTCGGCGGTCAGCGCCTCGTAGACGACCGAGAACGTGGCGCCCTTGCGCAGCTCGCGGTGGAAGTCGATGTCCGTCGCGAAGACTTCGGCCAGCTGAGTGGCCATCGCATCCGGCATGCGGGCCTCGTCGGTTGCCGCAAAGAGCGACGACCGAACGGTGCCGCTCCCCATGCGGACCTGCGCTGCCAACGGTGCGGTCTCGACCGAGGCGTGCAGGCCGGTCTCGCTCCTTTCGATGCGCAAGCGGGTGAAGCGCGTGCTGATCTGGTCTGCGTTGGGTGCCGCGTAACGCGCGACCAGCTCGTCGAGCTCGCCGTTCGCATTGATGCGGACCTGCACCATCTTGCCGCTGCGGCCATCGAGAACCTTGCGCCCGATCGGGTCGGTGCGCAGGAAGGCGGCCGCTTGCGGATCGTTGACCGCGAGACGCCGCAGCAGCGTGTCGGCCGTGTCGCTGGAGCGAGTCAGGTCGTTGCGATACAGCTGGAGATCGTGGTCAGCGAGCGCCTCCAGCTGGGATGCGACACCGTGCTGCACGACCTCTTCGGTGATCATCCGGCGCGGCAGGTCGGCCGGGTCCGGCATCAGTGGTGCAAGTCCGAACGCGGTGGCGCCAAAGCCGGCCAAGGCAAGACTGATCGCCGCGGCGATCTTGCGCGGGTGGCGGGAGACGAAATGTCGGGTTTGCGCGGCGACGGTGTCGAACGCGCGATCTACAGGATCAAGCGAATTCAATTTTGGCGGAGCGATCGAGCGCTCTGTCATTCGGCACGCGACGGTCGTCGCGTGCGTCGGTTGATCTTCACCGCGAAGGCGTCCACTAGAATCCGTGGCGCTCGGCCGGCCTGTCTGGAACGGTCCTGCAGTGGTCCCGCAACCGCTGCGCAGTATACCGACTCGGACATTCGCGCAACTCCTCAATTGCCCGCCATCACAGCGGACTTTGCCCAGGCTGTTCCCACCTTGAAACATGAAGTTACAGACTCCGTGGCGGCCGCTTTGGCGGTGTCGAAGCGGGGTATCGACGAGCTGCTGCCCGAGCAAGAGTGGGTCGCCAAGCTGTCGAAGTCAGCAGCAACCGGTGTGCCACTGCGCATCAAGCTCGGCCTGGATCCGACCGCTCCGGACATCCACATCGGGCACACGGTGGTCCTGAACAAGATGCGGCAGCTCCAGGACCTGGGGCACACCGTGATCTTCCTGATCGGCGACTTCACCTCGATGATCGGCGACCCGTCTGGCCGCAACGCGACCCGCCCGCCGTTGACGCGCGAACAGATCGAGGCGAACGCCCAGACCTATTACGCGCAGGCGAGCCTGGTGCTCGACCCGGCCCGCACGGAGGTTCGCTACAACTCCGAATGGAGCGACCCGCTCGGCGCGCGCGGCATGATCGAGCTGGCGGCGCGCTACACGGTGGCACGCATCCTCGAGCGCGACGACTTCACGAAGCGCCTGAAGTCCGGCACGCCGATCAGCGTGCATGAGCTGCTTTACCCGCTGATGCAGGGCTACGACTCTGTCGCGCTGAAGAGCGACCTCGAGCTCGGCGGCACCGACCAGAAATTCAACCTGCTGGTCGGCCGCGTCCTGCAGGCGGAGTACGGTCAGGAGCCGCAGTGCATCCTGACGATGCCGTTGCTCGAGGGCCTCGACGGCGTCGAGAAGATGTCGAAGAGCAAGGGCAACACGATCGGCATCACCGAACCGGCGAATGCGATGTTCGCGAAGCTGCTGTCGATCAGCGATACGTTGATGTGGAAGTACTACACGCTGTTGAGCTTCCGCAGCGAGGCCGAGATCGCGCGCCTGAAGGGCGAAGTCGATGGGGGACGCAACCCGAAGGACGCCAAGGTGATGCTCGCGCGCGAGATCACGACGCGATTCCACGGCGCAGCCGCGGCTGACGGCGCCGAGGCGGACTTCCAGTTGCGTGCGCGCGGGGGCATTCCCGACGAGATCCCGGCCGTCGCTCTGAGCGGTGCACCTCTTGGGATCGGCGCGTTGCTGAAGCAGGCGAACCTCGCACCATCGACGAGCGAGGCGCTGCGCCTGGTCGATGGCGGTGGGGTCCGCATCGACGGCGCACCAGTCGCCGATCGAGGCGTGAAGCTCGAGGCCGGCTCGTATGTGGTCCAGGTCGGAAAGCGGAAGTTCGCGCGTGTGACGCTCGGGTGATCGGGCGCCGGCGTGCAGGTCCAAACGCTGCTCCGGCTGTCGATCGCGACGGCCCTCGTGACGATCGCGGTCAAGGGGCTGGCCTGGTGGATCACCGGCTCGGTCGGTCTGTTGTCCGACGCGATGGAGTCGTTCGTCAATCTGGCGTCGGCCCTGTTCGCGGTCGCGATGGTCACGATCGCGCAGCGCCCGGCCGATGCCGATCATCCGTTCGGCCACACCAAGGCCGAGTACTTCTCGAGCGGCTTCGAGGGCCTGCTGATCGTGGGTGCCGCGGCCGCGATCATCTGGGCCGCGGTGCTCCGCTTCATGGCGCCGCAACCGATCGAATCGCTCGGCTGGGGCCTGAGCCTGACCGTCGCAAGCTCGCTGCTCAACTGGGCGCTCGCCCACCGCATGATGATCGGCGCGCGCGAGCATCGCTCGATCGCGCTGGAGGCCGACGCACGCCATCTCTACACGGACGTCTGGACCTCGGGCGGGGTCGTGCTCGGCCTCGTCATCGTGCACCTCACAGGGTGGCTCGTTCTCGATCCGCTGATCGCGATCGCGGTCGCGCTGAACATCCTGCGTGAAGGCGGCCGGTTGGCCTGGCGCTCGATCGAGGGACTGATGGACACGGCAGTCGAGTCGGATGTCCGTGCCGAGATCGATCGCACCCTCGAGCGCTTCGCCCACAGCACGATCCGCTTCGACCACATCGTGACGCGCCGCGCCGGCCGCCGCCGTTTCGTCGACATGCACATGCACATGCCGGGTGGCTGGTCACTGCGCCGCGCCGCCACGTTGCGGGGCGAGGTGGAACAGGCGCTGATGAGCGATGTGCACGGTCTGCGCGCATCGATCCAGCTGCTTCCGAGCGATGTCGAAGCGCACTTCGACGACGCGGACGGCCCGGCGTGATCGCCTTGCTGCAGCGCGTCCGATCGGCGCGCGTGGAGGTCGAGGATCAGGTCGTCGGTGCGATCGGCGCCGGCCTGTTGGTCTTCGTCTGCGCCGAACCGGCGGACACCGAAGCCATCGCGGACCGGCTGGTCGAGAAGATGCTGAAGCTGCGCATCTTCGCGGACGACGCGGGCAAGATGAACCGCAGCGTCGTGGACACCGGCGGGGGCTTGCTGATCGTCAGCCAATTCACGCTGGCCGCCGATACGAGCGGCGGCAACCGCCCTGGGTTCGCCGGCGCGGCCGGCGCCGAACTCGGCCGGCGGCTCTACGAGCGCATCGTCGAGACGGCCCGCCGCCGCCACTCAACCGTGGCGACGGGCGTCTTCGGCGCCGACATGCAGGTGCACCTCATCAACGACGGACCGGTGACGATCCCGCTGACGTTGCGCGCCTAGGACCTCAGTCGGCGTACTGTCCGGCCGCCTTGATGATCGGCGCCCACTTGTTGATCTCGGCCTCGACGAACTTCTTGTGCTCGGCGCCGCCGACCCGTGCGTCGGTGATGATGACGGCGCCGAGTGCTTCTTCCCGCTTGATGAAGTCCGGGTCCTTCAAGGCGGTGCGCAATGCGCCGTTGACTTTGTCGACCACGGCCTTCGGCGTGCCCTTCGGCGCGTAAAGGGCGTGCCAGATCGACACGTTGAAGCCCTTCAGCCCTGCCTCGTCGAGCGTCGGCAGGTTCTTCAGGGCGGGCGTCGTCAGGCGCTTCGAGGTGGTGACGGCGTAGGCCTTGACCTTGCCGGTCTCGATCTGTCCGCTGGTGTTTGTGGTCTGGTCGCACATCAGGTCGACCTGGCCGCCGAGCAGATCGCTCATCGCCGGCGCCGTACCCTTGTACGGAACCGTCTGCATGTCGATCTTGACGGTGCTCTGAAACAGCAGGCCGCACAGATGCGACGCCGCGCCGAGGCCGGCGTTCGCGAGGTTGATCTTGCCCTTGTTGGCCTCGAGCCACTTCACCAGCTCGGCGTAGTTGTTCGCCGGCAGGCTCGGCTTGCCGATCAAGGTCATCGGCACCTCGTTGATCATGCCGAGGTACTCGAAGTCGCCGAGGGTGTCGTACTGCATCTTGCGATAGAGCGCCGGTGCGGTGCTCATGCCGATGTGATGCAACAGCAGCGTGTAGCCGTCGTTCGGGGCGCGTGCGACCTTGGCCGCACCGAGCGTGCCGCCGGCGCCGCCGACGTTCTCGATGATGATCGTCTGACCGTTCATCGGCTTGCGCATCGCTTCGGCCAGGTCACGTGCGACCTTGTCGGTCGGTCCGCCCGCTGCGAACGGCACGATGATCGTGACCGGCTTGTCGGGATATTCGGCCCACGCGGTGGCGCAGAGCAGGGCGCCGGTGGCGGCAATCAGCAGACGCTTCATCGAATCCTCACATGCAAATGGAATGGGCCGATTGTCGGCACTGGGGTGGTTTGCGCCATGGCGAAAACCATGTGAACCCGACCTTGTCGAGGGTCAAGCGAGGTGATCAGCAAGGACCCTGGCGACATGCTTCGCCTCGCGCGCCGCACCGTCCGCAATCTGGTGTCGGCAGCTTGTGCCGTCGGCAATGATCAGTGCGTCGGGTGCGTTGCGGATCGCCGGCAGCAGCGTCAGCTCGGCCATCTGCATCGACACCTCCCGGTGCGCCGCCTCATAGCCGAAGCTGCCTGCCATGCCGCAGCAGGAGCTCTCGATCGGCATCGGATTGGCGCCGGGAATGAGCCGCAGCACGTCGAACACCGGTTGCAGCGCGCCGAAGGCCTTCTGGTGGCAATGGCCATGCACGAGCAGCGGCTGGGTCGCCGATCGCAGCGGGAGCGCGAAGCGGCCTTCTCGCGATTCGCGGGCGATGAACTCCTCGAACAGCAGCGCCTGCCTTCCGACCGTTGCGGCGGTGTCGCCGAGGCCCATGACCTGCATCTCGTCGCGCAACGTCAACAGGCACGACGGTTCGAGACCGACGATGAAGATCCCGCGTTCGGCAAAGGGCAACATCGTGTCGAGCAGCGCGCGCGCCTTCGCCTTTGCGCGGTCAGCCATCCCCGCGGCGAGCAACGTGCGACCGCAGCAAAGCGGGCCTGACGGCGACTCGGGGCAGTGCACGGCGTAGCCAGCGGCTTGCAGCACGCGCACGGCGGCGAGCGCGTTCTCGGTCTCGAATGTTCCGTTGAACGTGTCGACGAACAGGACCACTGCCTTGGTGGCCGCGAGCGCATCGTCACGGCCCACGAGGCCGAGTGACGGCATGGCCCGCGTGAAGGTGTCGCTGCGCCAAGCCGGCAACGTGCGCTTGGCCGAGAGGCCGAGCCAGCGCTCGCCCGCGCGGGCGAGCGCCGGTACCCGGTTGCGCAGGTTCATCAGCCAGGGCACGCGGCTCGCGTGGCGCGCGTAGTCCGGCAGCGAGCCGATCAGGCGATCTTTCAGGGTGAAGCCGTGGCACGCCTTGTCCTGTGCCGTGAACTCGAGCTTCATCTTCGCCATGTCGACACCGGTCGGGCAATCGCGCTTGCAGCCTTTGCAGCCGACGCAGAGGTCGAGGGCCTCGCGCACCGCCTCGCTGGTGAAAGAGTCGATGCTGGCTGGCATGGGCGAACTGCCGTCGGCCCGGAGCTGACCCGACAGCGCCAAGCGCAGCGTGTTGGCGCGGCCGCGCGTCAGGTGCTTTTCGTCGCGGGTCACGCGGTAGCTCGGGCACATCGTGCCGGCGTCGAACTTCCGGCAGTGGCCGTTGTTGTTGCACATCTCGACGGCCTTGGCGAACCCGCCGGTGTTGTCGCCGCCGGTCCCCGGCGCTGTCGTCTGCTCGGTGGCCGGATCGTTGTGAACGTTCCATGCCGACCAGTCGAAGACCGGCTTCAGCGCGATCGTCCGGTAGGTCGGCGCGAAGCGGAACAGGCTCGCATCGTCCATCGGCGGTGGATCGATGATCCGGCCGGGGCTCAACAGGTTGATTGGATCGAGCCGCTGCTTGAGCGCGCGCAGGGCCTCGTCGATCTTCGGTCCGAACTGCCAGGCGATCCACTCACCGCGCGCCAGCCCGTCGCCGTGCTCGCCGCTGTACGCGCCCTTGAACTTTCGCACGAGTGCGCTCGCTTCTTCGGCGATCGATCGCATCTTCGCGGCACCGTCGCGCCGCATGTCGAGGATCGGCCGCACGTGCAACGTACCGACCGACGCGTGCGCGTACCAGGTGCCGCGCGTACCGTGCCGCCCGAACACCTCGGTCAGGGCGTCGGTGTATTCAGCGAGGTGCTCGAGCGGCACTGCGCAGTCCTCGATGAAGCTGACCGGCTTGCCGTCGCCCTTCAGGCTCATCATGATGTTGAGGCCGGCCTTGCGCACTTCCCACAGCGCCTTCTGCGGCCCTTCGTCCGGCATCTCGACCACCGCACCGGGCAAGCCGAGATCGCCGACCAGTTCGACGAGCGCGCGCAGACGACGCAGCAGCTCGTTCCGATCGTCGCCGCTGAACTCGACGAGCAGGATCGCGGCCGGCGCACCGATCAGCGCAGCCTCGATCGTCGGACGGAATGCCGGATTGGCGCGTGCCAGGTCGATCATCGTGCGATCGACCAGTTCGACCGCGGTCGGCTTCAGCTTGACGAGATGCTGGGCCGAATCCATCGCCGCCCGGAAGGTCGGGAAGTTGACGACGCCGAGGACCTTGTTGCCGGGCAGCGGCGCCAGCTGCAGCTTCAGGCTGCGGTAGACCGCGAGCGTGCCTTCGGCGCCGACCAGCAGATGGGCCAGGTTGACGCTGCCGTCGGGCGTGTACGGCAGCTCGCTCTGCGGGTCGAAGATGTCGAGGTTGTAGCCGGCGACGCGTCGCAGCACCTTCGGCCAGTGCGCAGCGATCTCCGCGCGGTTCTCGATTGCAAGCGCGCGTACGAATTCAGCGATCGCACGTTCCTTCGCGCCGAGTCCGGCGAGCGGTCCGAACGACACGCTGCTGCCGTCGCTCAGCCAGGCATCGATGCCGAGCACGTTGTGCACCATGTTGCCGTAGGCGATGCTGCGCGAGCCGCACGAGTTGTTGCCCGCCATCCCGCCGATCGTCGCCTGCGCGCTGGTCGACACGTCGACCGGAAACCAGAGCCGCTCACTCTTCAGTTGCGCATTCAGCGCGTCGAGCACGATGCCGGGCTCGACGTCGGCGGTCATCGTCTCGCGATCGAACGCGAGCACCTTGCGCAGGTGCTTGCTTGTATCGATGACGAGCGCCGCGCCGGTCGTCTGGCCGCATTGCGACGTGCCGGCGCCACGCATCAGGACCGGCGCGCCGAGGTCGCGCGCGATGTCGATGGCGGTGGCGACGTCGTCCTGCGTGCGCGGCACGAACACGCCGACCGGCATCACCTGGTAGATCGACGCATCGGTCGCATAGCGTCCGCGCGATGCGGTGTCGAAGAGAACCTGGCCCTGCGTCTCAGCGGCCAGCCGGTCGGCCAGCCGAGCGGCTTCGGCCCCGCCGAGGCGCGCGATCGTCTTCGCCGCGCGCGTGGCAGCATCCCTCGTCACTAGCCCCGGCAACGGCGCGTTCATGCCGGCATCGCCTGCGCGTTCGACGAGCCGGCGCCGGCCATCTGGTCGAGCACCGCATCGCGCTTGTGCTCGAGGTGCTCGGTCAGCAGGCGGCGCAGACCCGCGCCGTCATGGGCGCCGAGCAGGTCGATCATCCGGTTGTGCTCCTGGACCGCGCGATTCCACTTGGCATCGTCGAAGTTCGAGCGGAAGCGCAAGGCCTGCAGGCGGGCATTGACGGTACGGTAGGTTTGCGTCAGGACCGGGTTGCGCGCTGCCGCGTTGATCTGGTTGTGGATCGTCGCATTGAGCCGGTAGTAGGTTGGCAGATCGCGGCGCGCATGGGCGGCCAGCATCTCGAAGTGGAGGGCGCGGATTTCGTTCAGCTCGTCGTTCGAGATGCGCGTGGCAGCAAGCTCTCCTGACTGCCCTTCGAGCCCGGCGATGACCTCGAAGGTGTCGGCCACGTCGCGGGCCGACATCTGCGCGGCGACCGCCCCGCGATGCGGCAGCAGCTCGACCAGGCCCTCGGCCGCCAGCATCTTGATCGCCTCGCGCAGCGGGGTGCGCGAGACCTGCAGTTCGGCCGCCAGCGCGCGCTCGTTGAGCTTGCGCCCCGGCTCGATGGCACCTTCGACGATGAGTTGGCGCAGGCGCGTCCCGACCTGATGGTGGAGGATCCGCGGGGGGATCGGAAGAATGTCCGCCATGGATTTGTATGCAAAAAGCCGAGCGAAGTCGGGGGCAATGATAGAGCACGGCCGGCTTGACAAACGAGTTTTGTATGCAAAACTGATGGATCACCGGAGTTCTCGATGATCGCTCTCGACCAGCACCCCAGCGGCCGCC
>Ga0207659_10000209_pt1 | contig 35219 bp, 27 predicted proteins | sample KBSM43metaG_FD_184330 | JGI IMG/M metagenome (GOLD analysis project Ga0207659, IMG submission 184330) | Miscanthus rhizosphere microbial communities from Kellogg Biological Station, Michigan, USA - KBS M4-3 metaG (SPAdes) (version 2) | ecosystem: Host-associated > Plants > Roots > Rhizosphere >...
CCGATCCGCATTTCGATAGCCTTCAATACATCCAGTCCGCCGGCTCGTGGGACGCGTCCGGCCGCCGATTCGTGGTTGCCGCGGTGCTCGATGGAACGTCCGCTCTCAGCATCGTCGAGATGGATGGATCGTCACGGCGTCGCGACATTCGCCTAAACGGAATCGGGGAGATTTACAACCCGAGCTGGTCACCCGACGGAACACAAATTGTCTTTTCGGCGATGAAGTCCGGCGCCTCGAATCTGTTTGTCTATAGCGTCGCCGACGGAAGCGTGACGCAGCTCACAGACGACGAGTTTGCCGACCTGCACCCGGCCTGGTCGCCGGACGGGAAGACGATTGCGTTCGCGTCCGACCGGTTTACGACGTCGCTCGAAGACCTGACGTTCGGGCCCGTTCGTATTGCGCTGATGGATGTCGGGACGAAAGTCATCCGACCCCTTACCGATTCCACCGAGGATGGCAAGCAAATCAGCCCGCAGTGGTCACCGGATGGAAAGGCGATTTACTACGTGGCCGATTCCGACGGCGTCAGCAACATCTATCGCGTCGAACTTGCGAACGGCGATATCCGTCAGGTCACGTCGGAAGCGAGCGGCATCAGTGGCATCACGTCCACGAGCCCCGCGCTGGCGGTCGCTTCCTCGACCGGGAAGCTTGCCTTCAGCGCGTATCGCGACGGCCGGTTCGAGATTCAGACACTGGAACAGACGAGTGCGGAATCGGCGCCGATTGTGGCGCCCGTCGCCGCAACGCGAACGTCATCGCCCCAAGCGCTCGGCAAGCTCGGGGAATTGTTGTCAAACGCCCATTTCGGCATGCCGGCCGACCGCACATTTCTCACATCCAAGTATGACGACCGCCTTCACGTCGAGTCGATCGCGGATCCGTATGTAGGCGCGGCGATTGGCGGCGACGGGCTGGTCGGCGGCGTGCTTCGCGCCAGCTTCGGCATCGCTTTCGGCGACATGCTTCGCGACCGGCAGCTGCACGCACTGATCCGCGTCGGCACGAGCAAGGACGACTTCGCAGGTCAGATCGGCTATGTGAATCGACGCGGGCGCATGCACTGGGGCTTCATCAGCGGATTCGTGCCCGCCCGTTTCGCCGGGGCTCGTCGATCCGTCGAGCGAACGACGTCGCTCATTACGCAGGAGTACGCCAACCTGCGCTACGCGCACGAGTACGCAAGCCTCACGGCGCGCTACAACGTGAGCCGCGCAACACGGTTCGAGTTCCGAGCGGGCGGCAGGCGAACGGGGTACGGGTGGCAAACGATCACGCGCGTGACGGATGCGTCCACCCGACAACTGGTGACGAGGACGCTCGAGGAGCTCCCGGGAGCGCCGCCCGTGTACCTCGCCGAGATGCAGGTCGCGTACGTGCGCGACACGGCAGTCCTCGGTCCGATCAGCCCCATCGTCGGTCACCGCATTCGTCTCGATGTCGAGCCGGCCGTTGGCGGATTGACGTTCGCGGATGTTCGTCTCGATGCGCGCCGCTATTTCATGCCCATTCGCCCAATCACCTTTGCCGTGCGGCTCGATCACACGGGGCGTTACGGGCCAGACGCGCGGGACGGGCGTCTCACGCCGCTGCTGCTCGGCCTGCAGACGCTTGTGCGCGGGTACGACCTCACCAGCTTTGCCGCGGAGCGGTGCGGGATGACCGCGACAACCTGCTCGATGGTCGATCAGCTGTCCGGCAATCGCTTCGCGCTGATGAATCTGGAACTCCGGGCACCGCTCCTCGGGCTACTGACGGGTAATCTCGATTACGGTGCAACGCCGATGGAGGCGCTTGTGTTTGCCGATGGCGCAATGCTGTGGACGCCGCACGCCGACGCGGCGCTCGAGCGCGATCGGTTCAGCAGCGTCGGCGCGGGGATGCGCGCAAACCTTGGCGGCTTCGTGCTGGAATTGACGGCGGTCCGCCCCTTCGACAAGCCACGCAACGGGTGGACCGCCAGCTTCCTGATTCGTCCGGGGTTCTAACCCCCCGCTACTTTGCCTGTTCGCACGGCTCTCCGCTGAGGATCGACAGCAGAATCAACGGGCGATTCCCGCGTCGGACCACGCCATGGGTCGTATTGCGTGGAATCGACACGTAGCTGCCCGCCGAAAGCGGCGTATCGCGGCCGTTGAGTCTTACGGCTCCTTGCCCGGCAACCACGTAGTACTCGACCTCCGCACCGTCATAGAGACGATCGGCTTGATCCTGATTCAGCACCACGAGCAACGTCCTCGTGTTGCCGCTGCATGAAACCAGGGTCTCGCGACGCGCCTGGTTCCCAGAGAGCTGCTTCTCGGCGAGATCGACGATCGATGACACCTGAGGCATGCCGGGAGGTCCGACCTTCGCGGCGGGCGCCACCACCGGCGCGGGTGGAGGGGGAGGCGGTGCTGCGGGAGGCGGAGGTGCAGGGTTGAGGACGACGTCAAAGCTGGTGGTCTGTCCGGAGCGGACAACGGCCTCCTTTTCGAAGGAGATCACCTTGTCGGAATCGAAACGTACGCGGTAGGTGCCGGGCTGCATCCCGACGAAATTCAGCTGCCCGCTGTCGTTCGTTTCGCCGTTTCGATCCGATGGCCCCGCGACCGTCACCGACACCCCTGGAATCGGTAAACCGCGAGCGTCCGTAACGGTCATTGCAATCCCCGCCCGCGACGCGGCAGCCGGCGCCGGAGCGCGACGCGGTGCAGGTGCGGGTGCCGCAGGTGCGGGTGCTGCCGGTGCAGGTGCTGCGGGTGCCGGCTTCGGCGGCGGTGCAGGTGTTTGCGCGAATGACGAGTGTGCGATCAGTACCGTCAGGCTGAGGTAGAACAGCGTGCGCATATGGGAATTATGCATCCACGGCTTCCAAGGTGGGTCGTTCAGGAGAATCCCACGCCGCTCGGTCAGACTCGCAGCGCGACCTGCGGCATCGCGCGTCCGAGAACCCATCGGATCATCACGCGGAGAGTATAATCACGAGGCCGCCAGGGGTATCTCCCTACGGAGATTGAGAAAGACCCTTGGAACCTGATCCACCTTTGCGCCGGGCGCAAGGTGGACCCACCCATCGCCTTGGCGACAGTGGGCCCGGTTTAGACCGGCGGAGGGAGCGCGGCAATCCTGCCGTTTTCCCTCTCGCGTCCCTACGGTTGTTGGACCGTTCCGCACGAGGGGATCATGATCGACTTCGCGACTGCTTATCCGAACTCTCGAAAGGTGCACGACGAGCGCACCGCGCGCATCACCCCGGGCGGTCCGGACATCACGCTGCGCATCCCGCTCCGTGAAGTCACCCTTGGGGGAGGCGAACCGCCCGTGCGGTTGTATGACACGAGCGGACCGCAGGGGCACGACGTGCGCAGCGGCCTGCCGAAGCTCCGAGCCGACTGGATCGCTGCCCGCCGACGATCCGGGTTTGTCGGCACGCAGCTCTATTACGCGCGGCGCGGCGAAATCACGCCGGAGATGGAATTTGTCGCCGCCCGTGAAGGGCTTCCCGCCGATTTCGTCCGCGAAGAGATCGCGCGATGCCGCGCCATCATCCCGTCGAACATCAATCACCTGGAGCTCGAGCCGATGATCATCGGCCGCAACTTCCTGGTGAAGATCAACGCCAACATCGGGAACTCGGCCGTCAAGTCGTCGATCGAGGACGAAGTCGAGAAGCTCCAGTGGGCGACGCTCTGGGGTGCCGACACGGTCATGGATCTCTCGACCGGCAAAAACATCCACGAGACGCGCGAGTGGATCATTCGGAATGCGGCGGTGCCGATCGGCACGGTGCCGATCTATCAGGCACTCGAAAAAGCCGGTGGCCGTCCGGAAGATCTCACCTGGGAAATCTACCGCGACACGCTCGTCGAGCAGTGTGAGCAGGGCGTCGACTACTTCACCGTCCACGCTGGCGTGCTGCTGCGATACGTGCCGCTGACCGCCAAGCGCGTCACCGGGATTGTGTCGCGCGGTGGATCGATCATGGCCAAGTGGTGCCTCGCGCATCACAAGGAGAATTTTCTCTACACGCGGTTCGAAGAAATCTGCGAAATCATGCGCGCCTACGACGTGTCGTTCTCGCTTGGCGACGGCCTGCGTCCGGGCTCGATTGCCGATGCCAACGACGAGGCCCAGTTTGCGGAGCTGCGAACGCAGGGCGAGCTCAATGACATCGCCTGGAAGTTCGATGTGCAGGTGATGAACGAGGGCCCCGGCCACATTCCCATGCACCTCATCAAGGAAAACATGGAGAAGCAGCTCGAATGGTGCAAGGAAGCGCCGTTCTACACGCTCGGTCCGCTGACGACCGACGTCGCGCCGGGCTACGACCACATCACCTCAGCGATCGGCGCCGCGATGATCGGCTGGTACGGCACAGCGATGCTGTGTTACGTCACTCCCAAAGAGCATCTTGGACTTCCGAATCGAGACGACGTGAAGGCAGGGGTGATTGCCTACAAGATTGCGGCGCATGCCGCCGATCTCGCAAAGGGCCATCCGCGCGCGCAGGCGTGGGACGATGCGCTGTCAAAAGCGCGCTTCGAGTTCCGCTGGGAAGATCAATTCAATCTGGCGATGGATCCAGTCACGGCGCGCGCGTTTCACGATGAGACGCTGCCGGCCGACGGAGCGAAGGTGGCGCATTTCTGCTCGATGTGCGGCCCGAAGTTCTGTTCGATGGAGCTGACGCAGCAGGTGCGCGACTACGCGGCCAGTCACAACCTCACAACGCCCGATGCGCTGCGGCAGGGGATGCACGAAAAGGCCGAAGAGTTCAAGAAGGCCGGCGAAATCTACGTGAAGCAGTGATCACGAGCCGCGGAGACAAGTCTCCGCGGTTTGTTTTCAGCGCTCGGCTGCCGCGCCCGGCGATGCCGGGACAATCTGGATGACCGATGCGAATCGCGCGGGCTGCGCGCCCGGCTTCGGGTTCGCATATCCCTGCGATCCGCCCCACGTGAAATCCTTGATCGTGACTCCGGGCGGAAACGCCATCGTGTCGTTGTTGAACTTGCCCACCTCGAATGTGTGCGTCGGCGGATCCTGAAACACGAGGTTGCCTTTGTCCTTGAGGACCGTACGGTAATAGGTCACGAGTTCCGTAAACGCGGTCGTCGAACCAAAGATGTAGTAACGCTGACCGCGCCCGGCATCATACGACGCGATGAACTGCGCTCCCGGATAGATGGGGAATCCGAGAGTTGCCTCCGATGGTGTCGCGGGATCGACCGGCGTCGGTGGCGGTGCTGACGGCGCGGGTGGAGGCTGCACTGGACGTGCCGTCGCTGGTGGCGCCGCAGGGGGAGCCTGCGGTGTCGTCGGACGAGGAAACGGCTGCGGTGTTTGGGCCGTGGCTGTGCCCAGCACGACCAAGCTCCCAATAATTGCCGTAAACCACTGTCTCATATCCGCATTATAGAGAAGGCCGCGTGCTTCTTCCCTAACCGTTGGGCGTGTTGAGGGGTATTCGTCATCGGGTGGCGACTCTTCCGTGTGTCACGGGTAAGCGGCTTTCGCGTCACAGCTTAATCAGCACGGCTGGTCCAGCCGGTCGCACTGGCTCGTATCTTGAAGAGCGAACCATCAGTGACAGGCATTCACGCGAATGCAGGTCCAGGAGGCGACACGGCGTGGACGACTTCGACATCGCACAAAGCAAAATAGGCGAATCGGCACAGCGGGTGGTTGACCGCGCCGTGGAGGAATCCCGCCGACGCGATCACGCCCTGCTGACCAACGAGCATATCTTTTTGGCGTTTGCGCAGGTCGAGTGGGACACCTTTTCGCAAGTGATGCGCGACCTCGAGTTGAATCCCCACGAAATCCTGCAGGCGCTCGAAGAGCACCTGCACGTGTTACCGACCTTTGCGGGTCGCGAGCTCCGAGTGGCACCAGCGACCAAACTGGTATTCAAGCTTGCCTTCCATCAGGCGAGCCGGGCCGGACGTCAGACCATCGAGTCGTCCGACCTCTTTTCGGCGATCTTCGAGGAGAGTCAGGGCGTGCCTGTGTCGATCATCAGGCATCACGGCGTCGAGCCCGAGGTGCTGGTTTCGCGGATCGCAACCAGGATGCGCGACAACGAGCTGCGCGAGGAGCGGCTTCGCAAACGATTCGAACTGCCGCCGTTTTTGAAACATTTCGCGACGAACTTGAACCTGCTCGCCCGGCAGGACCGGATTGCGCCGGTCTACGGGCGCGACGCGGAAATCCAACAGGTCCTCGAGATTCTGTGTCACCGCGAGCGGTCGAACTCAGTGATGCTGATTGGCGAGCCGGGCGTCGGAAAGACCGCCATCGTCGAAGGCCTGGCGCGCCGCATCGAATTTGAGCCGGATACCGTGCCCGTGCGGCTGCGTGATTGCCAGGTGGTCAACCTGCAGATGAACACGATGGTCGCCGGGACGATGCTGCGGGGGATGTTCGAGGATCGTATTCAGAACGTCATTCGCGAGATCAAGGAACGGCCGAACCTGATTCTGTTCGTTGACGAGGCGCACACGATGGTTGGCGCTGGCTCCGCCCTCGGCGCGCCGTCGGACGCGGCCAATGTCTTCAAGTCGGTGCTCGCGCGTGGCGAGGTGCGCATGATCGGCGCGACCACGCTGAGCGAGTACAAGGAGTACATCCAGGAAGACGAGGCGCTGTCGCGCCGCTTCCGGACCGTGCACGTGGAGGAGCCCTCAATCGAGGAGACCCGTCGGATCCTCTACAACGTCCGCCCGCGTCTCGAGCGCAATTACTCGGTGCGCCTTGTAGATGAGGCGATCGAGACGGCGCTCGAGATGTCGCCGCGGTATCAGCGTCACCTGCACCTGCCCGACAAAGTGATCGGATGGCTCGACACGGCGGCGGTGCGGGCCGAAATCGACCGGCGCTGGGAAGTGACCAGCGACGACATCGTCGAGGTCATCTCACACGCCGCGCAGATCCCGAAGGACATGGTGTTCCGCGACGTCGGCGACCGGTTCAAGGAAATCGAACAGCGCCTCGGCAAACGTGTCATCGGCCAGAAGAAAGCCGTCGAGGCGATTGCCAATCGACTGGTGTTGAACAAAGGCCCACTGAAGGACGGCTTCGATCGTCCGGATGGTGTTCTGCTGTTCCTCGGTCCGACTGGCGTTGGCAAGACCGAACTCGCCAAAGCGGTTGCCGAATTCCTGTTCGGCGACGACAAGAAGATGATCCGAATAGACATGTCCGAGTATCAGGACGGCGGCGTGTCGGTGGACAAGCTGATTGGCATGCCGCGCGGTATCGTCGGCAGCGAGCGCGGCGGCCTGCTTACCAATCAGTTGAAGGACAACCCGTGCTCGGTCGTGTTGTTCGACGAAGTTGAAAAGGCGAGCCCGAGTCTGCTGAATCTGTTCCTGCAGGCATTCGACGAAGGGTGGCTGACCGACGGGCGCGGCAAGCGCGTGTATCTCTCCGACGCCATCATCATCATGACGTCGAACGCCGGCTCCGAGCACTTCCGCAAGCTCACGAACCCGATGGGGTTCCGCTCCACGCAGATGCCGCTCGATCAGGTGCAGGCCGAAGTGAACAAGGAGCTCGAACGGCGCTTCCCGCCGGAGTTCCGCAACCGTATCGACGCGGTCGTGCTCTTTCAGCCGCTGACGCACGACGAAGTCCGGCAGATCGCGCTCAAGTACATCGACCAGGTAGCCACGACCCTGAAGCGCTGGAACAAGAGCGTCACCGTTGAACCCGATGCGCTCGAGAAGCTCGTCACCGACGGCTACAGCCTGGGGTACGGTGCGCGGTTCCTGAAGCGGGTGATCGACGATCGCATCAAGCTGCCTCTCAGCCAGCGCTGGAAGGAAGCCAACAGCTTCCGTGTGACGCTCCGCGACAACAAGATCGAGGTGGAGGCCGTCGGGCCGCGCCTTGTGGCGTCTGCCGACCCGAACGCGATAGCAGTCTAGAGCCGGGATCCGGGATTCCCGCTTTCGCTGTCAGAGCTTCGGCGGGGCAGGCGCCAAACGGGATTCGAAGGGAAGGGTCAGGTTCTCGCCTGGCCCTTTCTGCGCTTCAGGGGTTTGCTCTTCTTCCGAAAACCGCTGGCCGCTCAATCCGTACTTGTTCTTGAACGCGGCGATCAGGCCCGACACCTCTTTCCGGTAGGCCGCCGGCGCGTATTTCCGGGCGTACAGGTGCGTGTAACCGTCGACCAACTGCGGATACTCCTGTCTCAGCCATCGCATGAAGTGATCGCGCGTGCCACCTTCCAGGAACATCACGTTGCAGCTGACAAACTGAGCACCGTGATCCGCAATCGCCTTCACCGTTCGCTCGAGCAGGGCCGGCTTCGACGTAATACCCGGGACGATTGGATTCATCAGCACGCCGGCGCGGATGCCGGCGTCCACGAGCTCGCGTACCGCGCGGAGGCGTTGCAGCGGATGCGCTGTCCCCGGCTCGAGCTGCCGCCACGCGTCTTCGTCAACGCTCGGCACACTAATGCACACGTTGCAATCGGTCCGAGCTGTCATCTCCTGCAGCACGTCTTTGTCGCGGACGATCATCGGCCCTTTCGTGATGATGCCTGTCGGATTGCGACGTGCGCAGAGCGCTTCGAGCGATCCGCGCGTCAGCTTGTAATACCCCTCGATCGGCTGATAGCAGTCGGTGGCGGCCCCCACGACGACGTAGTCACCGCGCCAGGACGGTTTGTCGAGTTCCGCCCGCAACGTCTCCACGAAATTGGTCTTGACGAAGATGATCGACGCGAACTCGTCGTCGGCGCCGAGCTCGAATTGGGTCTGGTAGCGCCGCGCGTAGCAGTAATGGCAGCCGTGCGTGCAGCCGCGATACGGGTTCAGCGTCCATTCAAACGGCATCCCCTTCACGCGATTCAATGCGGAGCGGCACCGCACTTCCTGATATCGGGCGGCGTCGGCGCGCCGAATCGCTTCGGTGAGCGCTTGGGTCCCGCCGGCTTTCACCAAGTCGGCGATCTGTCGAACAGTCGGTTTCGGTCTGCCGAGGTCGGTGAACAGCGGAGCTATTTCCATGGGCTCGTGCCTTGGCGAAAATAGAGCGAATCTTAGCGCAAATGCAGCAGAGTTCGCACCGAACCCCATCCAAGAGTTTGCTTTGGAGCCGGACAATAAGGTCGCTACGGGGCCACCGTTCCCCCTCCTGAACGGCAGCCCCGAACGATAGGGGTGAGACAACGGAGTCTACGTTTATGCCCGGTGCCTCGAAATTCGGTGTGTTCTGTAGGGAAATGGCCTACGCGGGTGCCATAGGGCGTTTCATGGATTCTGAACGGCCGATGAGAAGCTCAGCGTCACCTCTGGACGCGCGTTGTCGAGCATCACCTGCGGCCACGCGTAGGTGCGCGACCCACCATCAGAGAACTGCAACGTCAAGCGCGGCTCAAATTGCCAGTCATCGCGTCCATCGGGCGTAAGACGAATGCGGAGTTGCCCGTCGTTCAAGTCCGTGCGGTAGAACGCGCCCGACATCGGCAGGGTCATCGGTGTGATGGCCGCGTTATCATCGAACTTCGTTCCGACGCTGTGCAGGTGCGCCATCTCATTCGAGCCGTGCAGCACCCACACGTCAACCGCGCTCTTGGCATCCTTGCCGTGTTCGCGATCGTTGAACTGGATGGCAGCGGACGTGATTGACGGCCCCGGGGCCACCGCGCTCGACACCGAACGCGTCGCGCCGCAGCCGGCCGAAATCACGGCCGCCGTCGTGAAGACGCTGAGCGCAAACTTCTTCATAGGTTCCTCCTCACGCTCGTGCTGAAGCATGAGAAGTGCCGCCCTCGGCTCGCGCGACGCTGATGCCGTTCCCTCTGGCGCGCGCGATATGGCTCAGGCCGTCGTGATACTTCGCCAGTAAGTCAGCAGGTCGTCAAGCGTTTGATCGAAGGAAACCTCGGGCCGCCATCCGGTCGCCTCGCGCAGCCTCGTGGGATCGCCCAGCACGATCGGCGTGTCACTTGGCCGCATGAGCGCGGGGTCGGTTTCGACGCGCACCTGCACACGCGCGCGCGCGACGAGCGCGTCGAGCACGGATCGCATCACGCGCGTGGTTCCTGATGAGACGTTGTACAGCGTTGATGACACACCGCGGCGCAACAGGGCGATATAGGCGCGCGCCATGTCCCGGACATCGGTGATATCGCGCTGCGCTTCGAGATTCCCCGTTCTGATGACCGGCTCGGCGCGGCCGGCTTCGATCAGGGCAATCTGGCGCGCCATGTTCGGCGCGGCAAAGGCGGCGCTTTGCCGTGGTCCAGTGTGGTTGAACGACCGTGTGACGATCACGTCAACGCCGTCTTCGTGCGCGGCGCGGAACGCGAGCTGCTCCTGCACGAGCTTGCTGACTGCATAAGGATTGGACGGGGCGATTGGACTCTCCTCCGTCAGCGCCGCGGTGGACGCCGCATACACCGTGCCCGATCCCGTTACCACCACGCGGCACGCCGTTCCCGTCCGGCTCAGCGCGTCGAAGAGATGATGGGTCGCGAGGACATTTGCCGAGAGCGGAGTGACGGTGTCACGCCACGAATGCGCCACATTCGGCGCACCCGCACAATGAATCACCGCCGAGGGCTTGAGCCGTGCGATCGCTTCACGGACCTCCGACGGATTGAGCAGATCGACACGCTGCCACCTCGCAAGCCGCGCGATTTCCTGGGGCGGCGGCGCATGGTGCGTCCAGCCGACGACATCCTCACTTCCCCCGAGCGCCTCGACGACGTGGCTGCCGGCAAAACCGGCGGCGCCCGTGATAAGAATCACGCCCTGAACGGTCACTACCGCCCGTACTGCGCCTGATAGTACGACTTGAAATCTGAATCCTGCTCCTTGATGGGCCGCCACCACCATTCATTCGCGCGGTACCACTCGAGCGTGTCGCGCAGACCGGCAGCGAACGAGACCTGTGGCGACCACCCAACCGAGCGGAGCTTGGCGGTGTCGAGGCAGTACCGTCGATCGTGACCGGGTCGATCGGCCACGGGGCGGATCAGCGAGCGGGGCTTGCCAAGGGTGTCCAGAATCTGATGCGTCAGGTCGACGTTCGCGATCTCGTTCCCGCCGCCGATGTTGTAAACGTCTCCGTTCGTGCCCTGGTCAATCAGGAGATCGACCGCGCGGCAGTGATCGACAACATGCAGCCAGTCGCGGACGTTCTGTCCATCGCCGTAAAGCGGTACAGGGACATCGTCAATGGCATTGGTGACAAACAACGGGATCAGCTTTTCGGGAAACTGGAACGGTCCGTAGTTGTTCGATGCTCTCGTGATGATGACCGGAACGTGGTACGTGGCCCAGTAGCTGTACGCGAGGCGGTCTGCGCCGGCTTTGCTGGCCGAATATGGGTTTCGCGGTTTCAGTTCGTCGGTTTCGCGGCTCGCGCCGGCGGCCACGCTTCCGTAGACTTCGTCGGTCGAAATCTGGACGAAACGGCGTAATCCGGGTGCGCGGCGAGCGGCCTCCAGCAGCACGAACGTCCCTTCGACGTCGGTCTTGATGAACGCACCCGCGGCGGCAATCGAGCGATCGACATGCGTTTCCGCCGCGAAGTGAACGACGACGTTCGATCGCTCGACGAGCGGTGCACTGAGGGCGGCATCGCAAATGTCGCCATGCACGAACTGGTGGCGCGGATGCGTCATCACGTCGTGCAGGTTCTCGCGCCTCCCCGCGTATGTCAGCTTGTCGAGCGTGGTGACACGCCAGTCGGCCCGGGTCTCGAGCGCATAGCGAACAAAGTTGCTGCCAATGAAACCGGCGCCGCCGGTAACGAGGACGTCAAGCACGAGTTAGAACTTTACCATCCCGCGCGCGGATGCCGCGTCCACGGAATGCGGCGAGCCCTATTGAAACCCTCACGTCAGCGCAACGTGTTGCCGAAGGCTCCGAAGAAATTCGAAAAGGTTCCAAGCCCCGCGAGCACGAACGACACATTGATACGGCGGTCCGACGGAATTGGCGCGGAGGAGACGAGGTGGAAGTTCTGAAACTCCATCTGCAGCCCGCAGCACTGCGCCATGTAGGTTGCGAGCACGTTCTGCGTGACGATGGTCGAGTGCGTCAGATCCCACCCGATCGCGTAGGTACCGGTGAAGTGCCCGTTCGGCGTATGGAGCGACGTTGAGCCCGAGAAATAGCTGTTTGGTTTGGAATTCACAGACATATGCTGCCGGCTGAACTGCAGGCTGCCGGACGCCAGACCTGCCGACACCGTGCTCCCGACGCCGAGCGAGGCGAGGCCGAGTCCGTGCACGTCGTACTCGACGCGCGTGTTCGCGTCGACCCTCGCCGACGGGGATACTCGCGCGTTCAGCGAGATCGGTGAGAGGTTCACCGGTGTGCGGCTGGTGTTCGAGCTCGAATACGACGTGTCGTACTTGCTCGACTCGGCATTCGAATAGTAGGTCTGTTGGATGCCGACGGTGATGAATTCCCGAGTCTGGCCGCGCACCCCCTCGACCGTCTTGCCGCGATACAAGAAACGGTTCGTCAGGCCGTAGGTCATTCGTGACGTCCCGCCGACGACGAAATCCGACGTGTCGGTGAGAATCGGCGTACGCCGAACGTCGTCGATCGCGGTCGTGTAATCGACGGTAAACGCCGGCTCGATCACGTGTTTCATGCGTTCGGAGTAGCCGCTGTCGGGTGTATCCCAGATCTTCGTGAACACCGGTCCGAGGACCTCGGTGCGCAACTGCGTGTAGTCGCGGATGAACGAATCGGGCACGGCGACCCCGCGCGAATCGAAGCTGCGCGAATAGTAGGTCGTGCGATACGCGGCGCTCGTATTCAGCGACAGGTACGTGAGACGTGACATCGGCACCCGTACCGCCGGCGCGACGTCCACGCGCGCAAGACTGTTGTCGAGTGTCACGACGTTATCGTTGACATTCCGGTACGGCAGATAGGCGTACTCGCTGTTTAATGATGCGTAAATCGGCGCGCCGAACAGCTGCTGCGGTGCGAGCACAGCGGTCAACTTCGGCGTTGATCCGTACAGCACTGATCTCGTGTCGCTGTCGAACGTTTCATTGCGCTGATAAAGCAGCGTTGTCGACAACGGCCCGAACACGTCGCTTGCACCGGCCTCGACGAGCCGGTTGCGACGCGACGCCTGATAAATGTTCTGGTGGTAGATCTGCTGCGTGAAGACATCTGAGAAATAGTCGAGCCGCATGCGCGCCCGCGCCCGGCCGCCGAGCGCCTGTGTCACGGCGCCGGTGAACTCGTAACTCGTTTTCGCCGGCAGCGTGGCGCCGGACTGCTCGTAGGTTGTCTCGTGCTGGTTGAACCTGTACAAACGGACGTTTCCAGCTGACTGCAATCCGGCGATATAGCGATATTCGGTGCCCATGCCGGTCCCGGTTCTCGTGAACCAGTCGTGGAAGAGCGTCGCGTCCTGACTGCGGTTGATCGCCCAGAAGAACGCGTTGCTGATCGACTGCCCACGGATCGTCGACGTGCCGTAAGTGGGCAAGAGGAAGCCGGTCTGGCGCTGGCTCTTTTGAATCGGGTAGTAGATCATCGGAAGGTACATCAACGGCACGCCTTTGACCTTCAACAGCGTGTTGCGGGCGATCGCGTAGTCGTCCAGATTCAGCACGACGCTCCCGCTTGTCACTTCCCAGCGCGGCGTCGGCTGCACGCACGTTGTGAAGCCGCCCCGAGTGATCCGGTACTTGCGCGGGCCAAGTTTCTCCAGCTTTGCCCCGTAAAAATAAACGTCCGGTTCTTGGCCGCCGAATGCTGCCGGATTCGTCCCGGCCTGCGGGCCGAGCGACATGATGCCCGAGGCGTCGTAGAACGTGCCGATACCGGTCCCTGTGTCGAACTCCAGACGTTCCGCCGAAATGCGGCCGTCAGCATTGGTGAACACGACGTTGCCGCTTGCCACGACCTTGTTTGTATTCACGTACAAGTCGACATCGTCGGCAAAGAACTTCAAATTGGGGCCTTCGATCGCCGCCTGATTGATCAGATGCAGGTGATCGCCCTCGCTCTCGAACTTCCAGCTGGACCACTTCGACAGACCAAGCGGCAAGCTGGTGGTGGTCGAGTTCCCTGAGACGACCGGAGCCGGTGCCGTGTCCGCCGGCGGCGGTGGCGCTGGGGTCGGCGCCTGCGCATGTGCAGACGACGTCCACAGACACACGGCACACGCCAACAGAAAAATGTGAAACGGCCTGAAATACACGTCTAATGTTGAGGAATTACCGCAGCATACCACGCTGCTCGAGAGACTCCCGGACCTCACCGGCGAGGAAGATCGAGCCGGCAACACATACCGTCGGGCTCTTTGCCAACGCCGCGTCGAGGGCGGCGCCGACGTCCGCGTATACGTCGACTGGTCGTCGCGCATCGAGAACTCTGACGCGCGCGGCAAGCTCTTTGGCCGGCATCGCGCGCGTCGTCGCGGCCGATGTGGCGATTACGGCAGAGGTGACCGGCAACAGTTCCGCGACAATGGCATCGGCGTCTTTGTCTCGCATCAGGCCGATGACGAGCACAGGCCGTTCTGGTTGCCAGGCGGCCAGGTACGAGCGGAGCGCGCGCGCACCTTCGGGATTGTGCGCTGCATCGAGCAGCACGCGTCTGCCTTCTGAGAGTTGAAGGATCTCCAGCCGTGCGGGCCAGTTCACTGTCTCGAAACCCTGAACCACCGCTGACGCCGGTACATTGACCCCGTGCGCGCCCGCAGCTTCGAGTATTCGCGCAGCAACGACGGCGTTGCCGATTTGATGTTCGCCGCGAAGGGCAAGAAGCATCGGGCCGTATCGATCCTTTTCGGTCTCGACCGTAAGTCTGGCCCGGCCCTCCTCCATTCCGTAGTCGACGCACGAATCGCGCAAGGCCTCGACGAGGGTGGCCCGGCGCTCCGCGGCCGCGCGTTTCATCACATCCAAAGCGACGGGCGGCAACGAGCCGCAGACAACGACCATTGCTGGCTTGATGATGCCCGCTTTCTCGGAGGCAATTTCCGCGAGGGTGTGGCCAAGATGCTGTTCGTGATCGAACGCGATGGAGGTAATCGCGCCGACAGGCGGGACGACCACGTTTGTCGCGTCGAAACGGCCACCGAGGCCGACTTCGATCACCGCCACGTCGACGTGTTTGCGACGGAAGATCTCGAACGCCATCGCTGTCGTAGCTTCAAAGAACGTCGGTGGCGCCTGTAACAGACCGTTTCGCTGCAGCTCGTCGGCACAGTCGAGAACGTCCGCTGCGACTTGCAGCAGCGTGTCGTCGTCAATAGGTGCGTTGCCCACGACGAAACGTTCGTGGAGGTGAACCAAATGCGGCGACGTATATCGTGCAGCACGGACGCCGGCGGCAACGAGCGCCGCGTGCACCATTGCGGTGACCGAGCCTTTGCCGTTGGTGCCGGCGATGTGGAGGGAAAGGAACGTCTGTTCGGGGTGACCGAGCGCGCCGCAGAGACGACCGATGTTCTCGAGGCCCAGCTTGATGCCGAACGTCTCGAGGGCAAAGAGGCGTTCCAACACGGAGATATCAGGTCTCAGGTATCGGGTGTCAGGACCGGTGCCGCGGTTGCCGTCGCCATGAGTTCGACGGGCTCGGCGCTTGCGGCGTTGGTCCCCATGAATCGCAGCGCCCGGGCAATCGTGCCCTTGATTTCGCGGCGATCGATCACGAGGTCCAGCATGCCGTGCTCGAGCAGGAATTCGCTTCGCTGAAAGCCCTCGGGCAACTTCTGTCGAATTGTCTGCTCGATGACGCGTGGTCCTGCAAACCCGATCAAGGCCTTCGGTTCCGCGATATTCAGGTCGCCGAGCATCGCGAAGCTCGCCGTGACGCCGCCGGTGGTCGGATCCGTGAGCACCGAGATGAACGGAAGGCGCTCGCGATCGAGCCGCGCGAGCGCGGCCGACACCTTCGCCATCTGCATCAGCGACAGCGCACCTTCCATCATCCGTGCGCCGCCGGAGCACGAGACGATGATCACCGGCTTGCGTCCCTCGATGGCCATTTCGATCGCGCGCGTGATCTTCTCGCCGACCACGACGCCCATGCTGCCGCCGATGAAGGCGTACTCCATCGCCGCAACGACGACGTCAAGGCCGTCGAGCCTGCCGGTCGCGACGATCACCGCGTCCTTCATCCCCGTCTTGCCAATCGTTTCCTTCAGACGGTTCCGGTACGGTTTCGTGTCGGTGAATTTCAGCGGGTCATTGGAGGTGAGGTTCTGGAAGTGTTCGGTCCAGTTGCCGTCATCGAACAGTGCACGCAGCCGTTCCGCCGCGCTGATTCGGAAATGGTGACTGCACTTGGGGCAGACCTGCTGGTTCTTGTCGAGATCCTTGTTGTAGATGATTTGCGTGCAGCCCGGACATTTCACCCAGAGTCCCTCGGGCACGCGGCTCGGTTTTTCGCCTGTCGGTTCGATCGGCTTGCGCGTCTTCTTGAACCAGGCCATCACGGGGAGATTACTACGTCCGCGGCACGTAGTAGCGAGTGCCGCGATTCAATGTGCGGATCTGTCTGATCAAGTCGTCCACTGCCTCGTCGCTCGGGTCGAGTCCGAGCTGTGATGTTTCCACGACCAGCAGGGGCGTTGCCGAGTAATGAAAGAAGAAGTGTTGATACGCCTCGTTCAGTTCGCGAAGGTAATCGGGGTCGACATCGAACGCTTCGTGCTGCGGATCCTTCGCCCGCGCGCGCAGCCGTTTGATGAGCACATCACTCGGCGCCTGCAGGTAGATGACGAGATCGGGGGCGGGAATGTCTTTGGCCAGCAGATCGAAGAGTCGTTGGTAAATGAACAGTTCGTTGTCGTCGAGATTCAGATACGCAAAGATCTTGTCCTTGTCGAACAAGTAGTCACATACCGTGGTCTGCGAGAAGAGATTTCCCTGTTGCAGGCCGACGAGCTGTCGATGGCGATTGAGCAGGTAAAAGAGCTGCGCCTGCAGCGCCGCGCCCGAGCGGCCGGCATAGAAGTCGGCGAGGAATGGATTGTCGGTTTCCTCCAGCACGGCCGTGGCATCAAGACGGTCTGCGATCCGATCGGCAAGCGACGACTTGCCGACACCGATCGGTCCTTCGACAGCGATGTACTGAAATGGCATGAAGGGATGTGCCGCCCGGGTGTGCCTGCGATGCTATCATCGGCTCATGTATGAGGCTCAAGGCTCATGGCTTAAGGGTTATGCACGTTCTTTCCTGAGCCTCAAGCCTGGAGCCTTGAGCCTGCTCCTGTTTGCGGGCGCGTGCGCCAGCGCGCCTCCAGTTGCGAATCCCCCCTCGTCGGTCAGACCTCCCGTCGTCACATGGGAAGAGAAGCTTGGATGGATCCTCCGCCTCGAGGATCAGCGGCTCATTCGTGATCCGAATCCGCCGGCGCAGGTGATCGTCGTGCCGGCGACGAAGGCGCGGCCAGCGATTGTTGCGCCGCCGCCGCCCTCTGACCTTTTGCGCCTGCTGAATGACGATGAAGCGCGGACGCGGCGTCGTGCAGCGCTCGCGCTCGGACGCGTCGGGCTGCCGGAAGCGGTCCCCCCGCTGCAGCAGGCGCTCGGCGATGCAGAGTTCGAAGTGCGTCAGATGGTGGCGTTTGCGCTCGGCCTGATCGGCGACGCGTCTGCACGACCGGCGTTACTCAACGCACTCAAGGACAGTGAGCCGATCGTGCAGGGACGCGCAGCCGAAGCGCTCGGCACCATCGGTAACCGCAGCGATGCGCCCGCGATTGCGGCGATGGTGAAGACCTGGGTTCAGGGCGGAGCATTGAACACCGTCGCGCCCGATGACCTTACCTGGCCGCTGGCGCCGCCCGTCGAAGCCGTTCGACTGGGTCTCTACGCACTCGTCCGGCTCGGCTCCTACGAAGGCATCGCAACGAGCGTGGTGAACACGAATGGCGCACCCGTCTCCGCCTGGTGGCCCGTCGCATTTGCACTCGGACGATCCGGCGATGCGCGGGCCGTCCCTGCGCTCACCGTGTTGTTGGCAACGCCGGGACGCTTCACCGCGGCCTTTGCCGCCCGCGGTCTCGGGGCGCTCAAGGCGCAGAACGCAGCGCCCGCGCTTCGCGACATCGTCGACAAACGCCAGCGCGACCCGGCCGTGGTCATCGAGGCGATGCGCGCCCTCGCCGCCATGGGCGACATGCCATCGCGGCGTGTCCTGGAGAGGGTGGTCGCCGAAAGCGAGACCGACTCGACGTTGCGGCTCGAAGCGGCGAACGCGCTGGCCGGACTGCATGCGCCGGACTCGCTCGATTTCATCGTCGATCTGATGTCGGATCCGGCGCCGTCGATCCGAGGTGCTGCGATCCGCGCCCTGGCGGCCATCGACTCCGAGACGTTCCTGACCACCCTGTCTGGAATGGACCCGGACCGCGACTGGACGGTGCGGACGGCCCAGGCGGACGCACTCGCCTTGCTCCCCGGGGCACAAGGGCAGTCGCGCCTGGTCGCGATGCTGCAGGATCGCGATCAGCGCGTCATTCCGGCAGTGCTGCGCGCGCTCGTTGCCGCGAAATCGCCCGACGCCGAGCGCATTCTGACCGACCGGCTCAAGGCCGATGACTTCGTCGTTCGCGTGGCGGCGGCAAACGGACTGGCGTCGTTGAAAGCAAAGAGCGCAATTCCGGCGCTGGCCAACGCCTATCAGGCAGCGGCGGGCGACACCACCTATGTGGCTCGAGCCGCCATGCTGGACGCGGTGAATACGATCGACCCGGCCGCCGCGCGGGCGCTGCTGCAGGCCGCGCTGCAGGACAAGGATTGGGCGGTTCGCGTCAAAGCCGCCATGCTGTTCCGCGATCAGGGAATCGCCGACAGCGCGACCGCGATTCGACCGGCGCCTGTCCGTCCGATGGACGAGGCCACACGCCAGACGCTCGTGGCGCCGCAGTTCTCGCCGCACGCGTTTATCCAGTTGGATCGCGGGACGATCGAGCTCGAACTGGCGATTACCGATGCGCCGCTCACCGTCGCCAACTTCATCGAGCTGGCGCGCAAGGATTTTTTCAACGGGATCGCCATTCATCGCGTTGTGCCCGATTTCGTCATCCAGGACGGCGACCCGCGAGGCGATGGAGAGGGCGGGCCGGGCTACACGATTCGCGACGAATTGAACCAGCTGCCGTACCTGCGGGGAACCGTGGGAATGGCGCTCGACTGGAAAGATACCGGCGGCAGTCAGTTCTTCATCACCCACTCGCCGCAACCGCACCTTGACGCCCGCTACACCACCTTCGGACGTGTCGTGAACGGCATCGAGCTTGTCGATCGCATTCAGCCGGGGGACGTGATTCGCCGCGTGCAGATCTGGGACGGGACGACGCTGCGATAAGCGGTACACAAAAAAGGGGACGCGGATGCGTCCCCTTTCTCGCCAAGCAGCGAACTTACCTCTTCTTCGCCGCCTTCTTCTTTCCGCCCTTCGCCTTCTTCGCCATTTGAGGATTCCTCCCTTCACTGGTGGATTGCGGGGTCGTCCTGCCGCCAGCGCACTCTGCCGCCTGGCACGTCGGCCCGGCGTTGTGGCGACCTCGCTTCGTGGGCTGACCCGTGCGCGTGAGGGCGCATCGGGCGAGCAGCAACTTGCGGGATAGAGGAGAAACCCGGGATAAAAAAATGGGGTGCTCGACGAGCACCCCGAAGGTTCAAAGCGGAAAAACTACCGCTTCTTCGCGGCCTTTTTCTTTCCGCCCTTGGCTGCCTTCTTCGCCATTTTTTTCTCCTCAGGTTGTTGTGACTCAGCCTCCGACGAACCACTTGGTCGTCACTACGGGTGGGCTGAGCCATCCACCCTCATACCAGATGTAGATTATGGGTGAGATTTTTTTTCTGTCAAGCATAAAAGCGCTTCGCTTGTCAAAAATCTCGGTCCCCGAACACGCCCATTCGTGTTCCTGAAGTCAAGTGTCGGTAGAAGTTGCGATCGACTTCAGCGAACGGAGCGCGTGCGCGCGTTCAAACGCGTCAACTCGCGCTGCGCCTCTGCGTACGCGCCGAACGGCGCAACCGGTTTGGCCGCGATCACCGCTTGCAGTTGCTCGATCGCGCCGCTGTTGTCGTTGAGACGCTCGAGCACTGAAGCGATCCCGAGTCGCGAGCGCATTTCGGCGAGCTCCGAATAGGCGATGCGGTGCCCGCGTGCCGCATCGAGCATCGACCGCCACGTGCGAAGGCTCGACTGCAGATCGTGAAAGTAGACGTCCTGGACCTGAGCGATCAGTTGCGGAAAGAGCGGGTTGCGTGGGTGGCGGTCTCGAAGGCCGGTGAGCAGCGCGAGCGCGCGCTGCGGGTCCTTCTCGTACCACAGGTAGATGATATGCAGCTGATAATCGGCCTCGTCACCGAGCAGCTCCGCATGCTCGCGCGCGCGCATCATCTCCCGCATACCCTCGGCCTTGTCACCGCCGGGCAACAGCAATAGCCACCGCAACATCTTGGCGGCCGCCGGCGCCACGTCGGCGTAATAGTGGTAGAGACCGATCCCGAAGTACGCCTCCTGGAGCCGCGGATCGAGCGCAAGCGCGCGTTCGAGCGCCTCTTTGATGCGCTTGCCGTCGCGGGCCGCACCGAGCCGTTCGCGGCGAAGCACTCTCCACTGTGCCCGCGCGCCATACGCGCCGCCCAGGTAAAACCAGGCTTCGGCACGCTCTGGCTCGCGCGTGGTCCACGCTTCGGTGGACGCGAGGGCGGCGTCGATGTGTGTCTGGAATTGCGCGTCGCGGGCGACGCTCGCCGGGTCGAGCTGGATCTGCCACCATACGCTGACCGCGTCGAGCAGCTGGCAGGCTTCCGCAGGGGCGGGTGGGCACGTTCGCGCGAGCAGCTGCGGCACCTCGTCGAACCGTGCGTCGAAGATCGCGTCGTACACCCGCCGAATCTGAGTTCCACCCGTCAGCTCCTGCGCAGCAGCCGGCGAGATGAACCATCCCGTCAGGAGCGCAGAGGCGACGAGCGGCCGCAGGAGGCCCATCTAGTGGTATGCCTCTCCCAAATCACATCTGGGCGCTCCGTTGTCGCGCCCAGCGAGATCTCGTTCGAAGGGCTGTCGTAAATGGCAGTACAGCAGTTGATACATCCCACTAGGTAATGCTGGTGCGCAGCTGCTGCTTTTCGGCGTGCCGCTCGAGCGCGAGCGCGATGAGTCGATCGATCAGCTCCGGGTATGAGACCCCGGAGGCCTCCCACATCTTGGGATACATGCTGATCGTGGTGAAGCCGGGAATCGTATTGACCTCGTTCAGGAAAATATCGCCGCTGTCGCGCGCGAGAAAAAAGTCGACGCGCGCCATCCCGGCGCAATCGACCGCTCGGAACGCCGCGATGGACTGGCGCTGCACCTCGCGCACTTGGGTCTCGGCCAGCTCCGCCGGAATTACCGTCTTGGAGCTCTCGTCGAGATACTTGGCCTCGTAGTCATAGAACTCACGCGACGGGATGATTTCGCCGGGAAGCGACGCCTGCGGGTCGTCGTTGCCCAGGACTGCGCATTCAATTTCGCGGGCATTCGGAACTGCCGCTTCGATCACGATCTTCCGGTCGAACTGAAGCGCGAGCTCCATGGCGGTCATGAGGTCCGACGGAGTTTTCGCCTTCGAGATGCCGACGCTGGAGCCGAGGTTGGCCGGCTTGACGAACACTGGATAGTGCAGGTCCTTCGCGACCCGGTCCGACACTGCCTGCATCGACGTCAACCATTCGGGCCGCAAGACGACGACGTACGGGCCGACGGGGAGATCACGCGCACGAAACAGCGTCTTCATCACCGCCTTGTCCATGCCGACCGCGGACCCGAGCACGCCCGCCCCGACGTACGGCACGTTGGCAAGCTCCAGCAGTCCTTGAACGGTGCCATCTTCACCGTACGGTCCGTGCAGCACGGGAAACACCACGTCGAGGCCGACGCCGGTCACCGTTGCCGCGGCGTCGATGTCGGCGCCAGGCCGCCGTTCGATGGCCAGCACGGTATCTTCGCTGGGATGCGCGACCAGATGCGCTTCACGGCCCGGACGAACCGGACGTGCCGCTTCGAGACGCGTGTGCTCGATGACGTCCGCCGCTGAAATCGAGGTGGGTGGTTTGTCGGCGAGCGTCCAGCGGCCGTCTTTTTCGATGCGAATCGGAACCGGCTCGTAACGACCCCGATCGAGGTGCTTCATGATGGAGGCGGCAGAGGCGACCGACACTTCGTGTTCGCCTGATCGCCCTCCGTAAATGACGCCTACGCGGATTTTCTTCACAGTTGCGGTTGGGCCGGCTGAAGCCGGCCCCTACGAATCCTTATCGCGTACGTTGGCCTTGGCACGTAGGGGTGGGGCCGGCTTCAGCCGGACCTTCTGATCTAATAGTAGCGTGCCCCCTGCATTCAGCTTCGCGTTGCTCGCAAACGACGGCAGTGCGCGTCTCGCCGAGCTGCGCACGCCACACGGGGTCGTGCAGACACCCGCGTTCATGCCGGTCGGCACGCAGGGAAGCGTGAAGGCAACACTCCACCGCGATCTCGAACAGGCGGGCGCGCAGATCATCCTGGGCAACACGTATCACTTGTATCTACGGCCCGGCGATCAGTTGATCGCTCGCCGAGGTGGGCTGCATCGGTTCATCGGCTGGCCGCATCCGATCCTCACCGACAGCGGCGGGTATCAAGTATTCAGCCTCGCAGGACGACGGAAGATCGACGAGCAGGGCGCGGAGTTTCGCTCGCATCTGGATGGTTCCCTGCACAGGCTGTCGCCGGAGAGTGCGGTCGACACTCAGGCGCGGCTCGGGTCCGACATTGCGATGGTGCTCGACGAATGCCTTGCGTATCCCGCGTCGCGCGATGAAACCGCGCAATCCATGGAACGCTCGGTCCGCTGGGCCGCCCGATGCCGCGCGCATTTCCTGGAAATCCTCGACGCCGGAGCAGCCGCCGACGTTCCTGCCATGAACCTCGGCCAGGCGCAATTCGGTATCGTTCAGGGAGGAGTTTTCCAGGATCTTCGGGACCAGAGCGCAGACGCTACAATCGCGATCGGATTCGAAGGCTACGCGATCGGCGGACTGAGCGTGGGTGAGCCGATTGACCTGATGTATGCCGTGGTATCCGACACCGTTCGTCGTCTACCCGAGGACCAACCCCGTTATCTCATGGGAGCGGGCACGCCTGAGGACCTGGTCGAGTGTGTCGCTCGCGGAATCGACATGTTCGACTGTGTCCTCCCGACCCGGAACGCCCGGAACGGGCAGCTGTTCACGAGTGAAGGGCGCATCAACATCAAGAATGCGCGGTATGCCGAAGACGACGGTCCCGTTGATCCAGCATGCGCTTGTTATACCTGCAGGACGCATTCACGAGCCTATCTGAGGCACCTCTACCTGGCAGGGGAGATGACCGCAGGTAGCCTTAACACGTTGCATAATTTGACCTTTTACCTTGACACTATGCGGAGGATCAGGGAGGCTATTAGGCTTCGGACCTTCGACAAATTCAGGCAGGAGTTCCTTCGATCGGCTTCCCGACTGTCGCCCGATTCATGACCACGACGTTCCTGGTTGCCATGGCTGCGCCGACGCAGGGTGCGCCGAGTGCGTGGGTGCAGTTGATGCCCTTTGCACTCGTCCTGGCGATCTTTTATTTCATCATCCTGCTGCCGATGAAGCGGCGGCAGCAGAAAGTGGCCACCTTCCTCGATGGGCTGAAGGAAGGCGACAAGGTTGTGACCTCTGGCGGCATTTACGGGACAATCACAAAGATTGGCGACCAGGCGCTGAAGCTGGAAATCGCCGAGCGGGTCCGCATCGACGTTTCTCGTAACGCCATAGTCGGGTACCAGGGTCAGGCGCCCGTGGCGACAGATGGAAGTGGTAGCTCCTCATGAACAAGAACATTCGCTGGAAAGTGATCACGATTCTCGCGGTGCTGGTGATTTTCGCCGGCGTCGGCGTCTATCCGATCGTCGCGTCGTCCTTCGGCATCAAGTCGCCGTCCTGGTTGATGCAGAAGCAATTGAAGCTCGGTCTCGACCTGAAGGGCGGCGTGCACCTGGTGCTGCGCGTTCAGACCGACGATGCGATTCGGCTCGAAACGGATCAGGCGGCCGAGCGGCTTCGTGAGGCGCTGCGGATGCGCAACATCATGGTGATGGGCATCGCGACGCCATCCATCTCCCAAATACGCGTTGAAGGTGTCCCGCCAACCCAGGATGCGGCGTTCCGCGATGCGGCCGCCGATCTCGCCACGAACTTCGACCGCAGTCCTGGAACGAACGGCAGTTACACCTTCACGATGAAGCCGAATATTCAGAACCAGCTTCGGGTCGACTCGGTCGTCCAGGCACGCCAGACCATCGAGCGTCGCGTCAACGAGCTTGGCGTCGCGGAGCCGCAAATCGCGGAGCAGGGTCAGGCCGGCGATCAAATCCTCGTTCAGCTTCCGGGCGTGACCGACGTCGAGCATGCGAAGGAAATCATCCGGTCTACGGGGCTGCTGGAGCTGAAGATCGTGGAAGGGGGGCCCGCGGCCAACCGCGAAGACCTGATGCAGAACGGTCAGGTTCCGGAAGGTATGGAGATCCTGCCGGGCAATGCGGACGCGTCGGGTGGCGGCACGGTCTACTACCTGGTACGCAAGGCTGCGGCGGTCAGCGGCCACGACGTCACCAACGCACGTCCCGCGGTCGATCAGAACAATCTGCCGGCTGTCAGCTTCACGTTGAGTGCCGAAGGGGCCAGGAAGTTCGGCGCGGTGACCGAGGCGAACATCGGCCGCCGGCTGGCCATCATTCTCGACAACCGGATCACCTCCGCTCCGACGATTCAGTCGCGCATCACCGACAACGGCCAGATCACCGGTGTCACGCGTGACGAGGTCAACGACCTGACGCTCATTCTGAAGTCCGGCGCGCTGCCGGCGCAGTTGACCTACCTAGAGGAACGTACGATCGGGCCGAGCCTTGGCGCCGATTCGATCCGCTCGGGCGTCACGGCGTCGATTGTCGGCCTGCTGCTGATCGTCGCGTTCATGCTCATTTACTACAAGCTGTCCGGTATCAACGCGGTTGTCGCCCTGATCTTCAACCTCGTGATCCTTCTCGGCTTGATGGCGTACATCGGCGCCGTGATGACGCTGCCCGGCATCGCAGGGTTCGTCCTGACCATGGGCATCGGCGTGGACTCCAACGTGCTGATTTTCGAGCGCATCAAGGAGGAGCTCGAAGCGCAGCACGGGGTGCGCGCGTCGATCAATGCGGGTTTTGACCGTGTCTTCTGGACGCTGGTCGACACGCACGTATCGGCGCTGATTGCTGCGTTGTTCCTGATTCAGTTCGGGACCGGACCGATTCGCGGATTTGCGTACACGCTGATCATCGGATTGGCGTCCAACCTGTTTACCTCGATCTTCGTATCGAAGACGCTGTTCGAGATCGCGTTGTCACGCCGTTCGCCTCGCGAGCAGGTTGCGACGCTGTCGATTTAGAGACGAGAAGTCACATGCATATCTTCACCAACCCCAACTACAACTTCCTGCGGTGGCGGTGGCACGCCGTCGCGCTGTCGTGGATCGTCATCCTCGCAGGGCTGTTCACGATCTACACGAAGGGACTGCCCAAGGGCATTGAGTTCGCCGGCGGAACGTCGGTCATCATGCAGTTCGACCAGACGCCGTCGGTGGAAGCGGTCCGCGGCGCGCTCAACCAGAACTACCCTGGCGGCGGTCAGGACGCGATTGTTCAGACCTATGGCGATCCGTCGCTACGGCAGGTGATGGTGCGTGTGCCGACGGTCGGCGCCGAGCAGGGCGCATCGCTGAGCGCATCAGCACAGAACGTCGAGAATTCGCTCCGCAAGGCGAATCTCGGAAATTTCAAAGTGGTCGGCACCGAGATCGTCGGGCCATCGGTCGGGGAAGAGCTGACGCAGAAAGGCGTCTGGGCGTTCATCCTGTCGCTCGTGGGCATCCTGGCCTACATCGCGTTCCGGTTCGAGTTCTCGTTCGCGGCCGGCGCGGTGATTGCCACGCTGCACGACGTGCTCGTCACCTTCGCGTTCCTGGCGTTTTTCCGCTACGACCTGAGTTTGAACGTCATCGCCGCTCTGCTCACGGTGACCGGTTACTCGACCAACGACACGATCGTCATCTTCGACCGCGTCCGCGAGAACATGCGGAAGATGCGACGCGAATCGCAGAACGAGATCATCAACCTCTCGATCAACCAGACGCTCGGACGAACGGTCATCACCGCGGGCACTGCGCTGCTTTCCGCGATTGCGCTCTTCCTGTTCGGTGGTGAGGTGCTGCACGGCTTTGCCTTCACGATGATCGTTGGCATCATCACGGGCACGTACTCGAGCGTGTTCGTCGCCGCGGCAATCGTCACGTTCTGGCGGCGGACCAAGCCGTCGAGGCTTTCCACGGCCGCACCGGCCGCCGTTGCGACCGCTACCACGCCTGCGCGCGCCGCTGCGTCGCGCAAGTCAAAGGCGCAGCGGAAGGCAAGGGCGTCGTAACGAATTGACGAATGTGCGAATTTACGAATCGGACAATTTGAAGACCAAGTCTCTCGATTCGTAAATTCGCAACCCGCCTCCGATTGACGTATTTCCTCGCGGCACTCCTAGGAATCGTTCAGGGCGTGACGGAATTTCTGCCCGTTTCCTCGACCGCCCACCTGCTGCTCGGTGAGAAGCTGCTCGGATTCGATGACCCGATGGGCATATTCACCGTCATGATCCAGCTCGGGTCGATCCTTGCGATCGTGTGGTTGTATCGCGTGAAGATCTTTCACGTGGTGACCGCGTTGCCATCCGACCCGGACGCCAGACGCTTCGCCGCGGGAATCATCGTCGCGGTGATCCCCGCGCTCGTGGCGGGCGCACTGCTGTCGTCGTTCGTGAAGTCCGTTCTCTACGAGACGCCCGCGGTGTATGCCGCCACGTTCATCATCGGCGGTGTCGTCATGCTGATTGTCGAGCGGTTCCGACCGGTGCCGGTTGTGCTCAACGCCGAGCACACCCCACTCAGCCGGGCGTTCGGAGTCGGGTTGTGCCAGATGCTCGCCATTGTTCCCGGCGTATCGCGCAGCGGCGCGACCATCGTCGGCGGAATGCTGATGGGACTCGACCGGCCTGCGGCGGCGGAGTTCTCGTTCTTCCTGGCAATTCCGACGATGGCCGCCGCGTTCGGCCATGACCTGCTCGAAGTCCGGCATTCGCTGACGTCAGAACGTGCGGCGGAAATCGGTATCGGATTCATCGCGGCGTTCATTGCGTCCGTGCTCGTCATCCGGCCGTTTCTGGCGTTCATTCGACGCGCGGGGTTCGCGCCGTTTGCGTGGTATCGGATTGTCGTCGGGGTGGTGATTATTGCCGCGCTCGCGGCGGGTTGGAGATAAGGGAGTAGCGTGGCGAGTCCCGTGACGCAGTGGCTGAGACGCCGCTTCATCGCCGGATTTTTTGTCACGGTCCCGCTCGTCATCAGCGTTGCCGCGCTGGTGTGGATCTTCGGTATCATTGACGACTTCACGGCGCCGCTAGCGACGCGGCTGGTGGGTCGTGCCGCGCCTGGCGTCGGCATCCTGATCATGGTGCTGTTCGTCCTCGCGGTCGGGACGTTAGCGACCAACGTGATCGGCCGGCGCATCCTCGGGCGCGCCGATCAGTGGCTGACGCGGGTGCCGGTGTTCAAGACCATCTACTCGCCGGTCAAGCAGCTGGTGGCGGCGTTCTCGCCCGACAACGAGTACGGCTTCAAGCGCGTGGTAATGGTGGAGGATGAGCGCCGCGGTTTCGTCATGGGATTTCTGACGAAGGAATTCACCGTCGACCGCGGACGCGGTCCTGAGAGCTTGATTGCGGTCTATGTACCAACCAATCACCTGTACCTGGGCGATATCGTGTTGTATCCACGGGAGCGCGCGTTTTTCCCCGACGTCACCGTCGAGGAGGGCATCCGCATTTTTCTGACCGGCGGGATGTCCCTGCCGGGACGAATCAAGCCAGGTTCCGGAACGAGCGAATCACATTAGGCGGGCCGTCACGGCCTTCCCCACACGGACGAGAGGACGAATGAGATCGACGACTGGATTGTTGAGAGGAGCCGCGCGCGCCGCGGCGCTGCTGACACTGTTGGCCGCCATCTTCGCGGCGCCATCGACGGCGCTGGCGCAGCAGCCCGCGCCTGCCGGCGCACCGGCGCAGGCCGAACGCACGGCCGGCGGAGAAGTAAACCTCGTGCTCCCGGATTTGGCGCAGGTCGATGTCGGCGGCTACAACGGCCGCACGCTGCTGATGGGTGGCATGGTGGTCGCGGCGCTCGGCATCGCGTTCGGGCTCATCATCCTGACGCAGCTCAAGAACCTCCCCGTGCATCGCTCGATGCGCGAAGTCTCGGAGCTGATTTACGAGACGTGCAAGACGTATCTGATCACGCAGGGGAAGTTCCTCGCGCTCCTCGAAGTGTTCATCGCGATCGTCATCGTCTTGTACTTCGGGCTGCTGTCAGGTCTTGGTGTGGAGCGGGTGGTCATCATCCTGCTCTTCAGCGTGATCGGCATTCTGGGCAGTTACAGCGTCGCCTGGTTCGGGATTCGCGTGAACACCTACGCGAACTCACGCACCGCCTTCGCGAGTCTCGAGGGGAAGGCCTATCCCGTCTACGCCATTCCGCTCCGCTCCGGCATGAGCGTCGGCATGATGCTGATCAGCGTCGAGCTACTGATCATGCTGTTCATCCTCCTGTTCATCCCCGGTGATTACGCCGGTCCGTGCTTCATCGGCTTTGCCATCGGCGAATCGCTTGGCGCCGCGGCGCTGCGCATCGCGGGCGGCATCTTCACGAAGATTGCGGACATCGGTTCCGACCTGATGAAGATCGTCTTCAACATCAAGGAAGACGATGCGCGCAACCCGGGCGTCATTGCCGACTGCACGGGCGACAATGCGGGCGACTCGGTCGGCCCGAGCGCCGACGGCTTCGAGACGTATGGCGTCACGGGCGTCGCGCTGATCACGTTCATCTTGCTCGCTGTTCCGGCGGCGGCGACGCAGGTCAAGCTGCTCGTCTGGATCTTTGTGATGCGCGTGATGATGATCATCGCGAGCGCCGGCTCGTATCTGATCAACGACGTGATCGCGAGGGCCCGCTATGCGAACGTCACGCGCATGAACTTCGAGGCGCCGCTGACGTCGCTCGTCTGGCTCACCTCGATCGTCTCCGTCATCCTGACCTTCATTGTGTCCCGCGTACTGATCCCGGACCTTGGCGACGGCACACTGTGGTGGAAGCTGGGAATCATCATCACGTGCGGCACACTCGCGGGCGCAATCATCCCGGAGCTCGTCAAGGTGTTCACGTCCGTCGAATCCAGTCACGTCAAGGAAGTCGTCATCTCCTCGCGGGAGGGCGGCGCCTCGCTCAACATCCTCTCCGGGTTTGTCGCCGGGAATTTCAGTGCCTATTGGATCGGCCTGAGCATTGTGTCGCTCATGGCCATCGGCTATTTCGTCAGCGCCTCGAGCGACTCGATGTCGAACCTGATGCTGGCGCCGGCGGTCTTTGCGTTCGGCCTCGTCGCGTTCGGCTTCCTCGGAATGGGGCCGGTGACGATTGCGGTCGACTCGTACGGTCCGGTGACCGACAACGCGCAGTCGGTCTTCGAGCTCTCTGTGATCGAAACGATGCCGGGCGTCAAAGAGGAGTTGAAGCGCGATTTCGGTTTGTCCGTGCAGTTCGACAAAGCGAAAGCGCTCCTCGAGGAAAACGACGGCGCTGGGAACACATTCAAGGCAACCGCAAAGCCCGTTCTCATCGGCACCGCTGTCGTCGGTGCCACGACGATGATCTTCTCGATCATCATGGAGCTGACACGGGGGCTCACGACGGATCTCGACAAGCTGTCGCTGCTGCACGCGCCGTTTCTCCTCGGCCTGGTGACCGGGGGGTCGACCATTTACTGGTTCACCGGTGCGTCCACGCAGGCCGTGACGACGGGGGCGTACCGCGCGGTCGAGTTCATCAAGGCGAACATCCGGCTCGAAGGCGTCGAGAAGGCCTCGGTCGCCGACAGCAAGAAGGTGGTTGAAATCTGCACACAGTACGCGCAGCGCGGCATGTTCAACATCTTCCTGACGGTGTTCTTCGCGACGCTGGCGTTCGCCTTTGTCGAGCCGTTCTTCTTCATCGGCTATCTGATATCGATTGCGCTCTTCGGCCTCTATCAAGCCGTGTTCATGGCCAACGCGGGAGGCGCATGGGACAACGCCAAGAAGATTGTCGAGACCGAACTGAAGATGAAGAACACGCCGCTGCATGCGGCGACCGTCGTGGGCGACACGGTCGGCGATCCGTTCAAGGACACGTCGTCGGTCGCCTTGAACCCGGTCATCAAGTTCACGACGCTGTTCGGCCTGCTTGCCGTGTCGTTGGCCGTACGGTTGAGCATCGAGGCTGGCAGCACCTTCAGCCACAGTCTGGCGGCGGCGTTCCTCGTGATATCGATTGCATTTGCACATCGCTCGTTTTACGGGATGCGAATCGGGTCCGGTGCGCATTGACCGCAGTAAAGGGTGCCGCAGTAAGGGGTGCGGCACCTTACGAATACCGCGCAGCGGGGGTTGCGGTTCTATGGAAGCGGTATAGAATCCGGATCTTTGTCGTTACAGCCTGGGAGCACTTTGGAACGACCGGTGTCTAAGTTCACTGTCAGCCGCGTCTGGCTAGAGGGGCCGCGCACGTTCGTTGACACCCTTTTTTTGCGATAGCTATAATCGGCCGCCTTTGGCGAACTCAACCGCGTCAGTCAGGACGTGGTCGCATGGCCAAGGCGACTGCAGGAGGTAAGACCGGTGCCACGCATGATGTTCGGCGATATCGTCGAGCCGTCAGTCAAGGTCGGAACCAAACAGTGGTATACGGTTCCGGTCTCAATCATGGTGCATACAGCGGCGGTACTCGCGCTGATTGTCATTCCATTGATGGCCGCCGACGTGCTGCCGACGCCACCCTCGATGCTGGCGTTTGCCGCTGCTCCACCGCCGCCGCCGCCACCACCGCCACCGCCTCCTCCGCCGCAGGCCGCGGCACCCAAGCCGGTCGTTGAAGTGAATCCGGCCGCGGCGCCGGTCGAGGCCCCGAAGGAAATCGCACCAGAGCCTCCCGACACGAGCTTTGAGCGCGCCGAACCGCAAGGCATCGCCGGCGGCGTCGTCGGCGGCGTCGTCGGTGGCATTCCTGAAGCGCCGCCGCCCCCGCCTCCGCCACCCGCGGCACCCGTACGCGTCGGCGGCAACATCAAGCCGCCCATGAAGACCAAGGACGTGCGGCCTACGTATCCTCCGATCGCGCAGTCGGCGCGCGTGCAGGGGGTCGTCATCATCGAAGCGACCATCGGCCCGAACGGCAAGGTGCAGGACGCGCGCGTGCTGCGCTCGATTCCATTGCTGGACGCCGCGGCGCTTGACGCCGTGCGGCAGTGGGAGTTCACCCCGACGCTGCTGAACGGCGTCCCGGTCCCCGTCATCATGACGGTGACCGTGCAGTTCACGCTCAGTTAACAACCACCGACAAACAACGATTTACACGCGAGATTATTTGACAGCGGAGGATGCAGTAATGGAAGTAAGCAGGATGCGTCAGATTGCACGAATCGCATGTGCCATGATCGGGATGGTGGCGCTCAGCACCCCGGCCTTCGCACAGGCTGCCGGTGGTTTGAATCTTATCGACATCGCGCAGAACATGTCCGGGATCGCGATTGCGGTCGCCGTCGTGTTGTTCGTCATGTCGTTCTGGTCGGTCGGTGTCGCCATCGAGCGCATCTACACCTACAACCAGGCCCGCAAGCAGTCGAAGCTGTATGCGCCGCAGGTGGCCAAGCACCTGAAGGACGGCCGTCTCAAGGAAGCCATCGCGCTGTCGGCGTCGAAAGACTATCGCTACAGCCATCTCGCCAAGGTCGTGCTCGCGGGCCTGCAGGAGTATCAGTTCCAGCAGGAGACCGGTGGCACGTCGTTGAACCGTGAAGACGTGCTCGACACGGTCCGCCGGTCGATTCAGCGCGCGACGGCGCTCACGGCATCGGACCTGAAGAAGGGCGTCAGCACGCTCGCCACGATCGGTTCAACGGCACCGTTCGTCGGATTGCTCGGCACGGTCGTCGGCGTCATCAACGCGTTCGTCGGTATCGCATCAACCGGCTCCGGTGGTATTGGTGCCGTCTCGGCCGGTATTGCCGAAGCGCTCATCGAAACCGCGCTCGGTCTGTTCGTCGCGATTCCGGCGGTCTGGTTCTACAACTTCCTGACCAGCCGCATCGAGTACTTCAACGTGGAAATGGACAACTCCTCGTCGGAGCTCGTCGATTACTTCATCAAGAAGACGGCGTAGTTGGATTTATGATCGGCGGTTGGTGGTTTGCGTAATCACCAATCGCTGATCGCAAATCACACATCGAGTTGGAGTCGTAACTATGGCAATGCAACTGGGTGGCAGTGGCGGCATCAAGTCCGACATCAACGTCACTCCCCTCGTCGACGTCATGCTGGTGTTGCTGATCATCATGATGATCATCGCCCCGCTGCTGCAGAAGGGCGTGGACGTCCGGCTCCCGATCGCGGTCAATAGCGCGAGCAAGCCGGAAACGCAGGACCAGACGGTACTCGGCATCAAGGCCGACAAGACGGTCTGGCTCAACGGCGTCGAGGTTCGCAAAGAGGAAATGCGGACGCGGCTTGACGCGATTCTCGAGACCAAGAAGGAAAAGCTGATCCTGATCAAGGCCGATGAGGACGCGCCCTACAGCGCGATCATGGACGCGATGGACCAGCTCCGGATGAGCGGCATCGAGGACGTCGGCCTGATCACCGATAGCAAGGCCTCGAGCGCGCTGTCGCAGGGAGGGCAGTAATGGCATCCCACGCTCATAAGCACTACGGCGCCGACTCGGTCTTCAAGGCGAAGATGCCGGAGCCGAACGCCGACATGAACATCACGCCGATGATCGACGTGCTGCTCGTGCTCCTGGTCATCTTCATGGCCGCGCTGCCGCTGTCGCAGAAAGGTCTCGATATCAACCTGCCGCCTGAGACCAATCAGCCGCAGCAGAACAACCCGATCAGCCAGATCGTGCTGGAATACACGGCCGACAAGAAGATCTCGATCAACCACCAGGACGTTCAGCTTCCCGAGCTCGAAGAGCGGCTTCGCACCATCTTCGAGGACCGCAAAGACAAGACGATGTTCATCAGCGGCGACGGCGCGCTCCGCTACGGCGACATCATCAATGTCATCGACGCGGCCAAGGGTGCGGGCGTTGAGAAGGTCGGGATTGTCACGGAGGGCATGAGGAAGGGCGCCGGAGCGACTCCAGGCGCGTAAGATCGACCCCTCGTTCCGTAAAGACGAAAGGCCGTCCCCCGTTTGGACGGCCTTTTTATTTCTACACGCGTCGCTCGCAGAACCCGGTCTAAATTCTCGGCTCAATCCGTCGACACGACGATTCCGTCGAGCGCGGCATCGGAGAGCAGCCGCGGTGAGCGATGTTCCTCCTGCAGCCGGCGGCGTTCCAACATTCCTCGCTTGATCACCTGGGTGAGATCCTCGCGATTGAACGGTTTGACGACGTAGCCCACGACACCGGGCCGGAGCGTCACCATCGGGTCCATTTCCAGAAGACCAGTGGCGAGCACCATGGCCGTCTCGGGAAAAAGCCGACCGACTTGCTCGATGAGCCAGATGCCGTCGTGACCGGGCATCCGCACGTCCACGAGCGCCACATCGACCGGATGCTCGCGCATGATATCCAGCGCGCTGTCGGCGTCCGCCGCGGCCTGCACGGTATATCCCATGTCCGCCGCCCATCGAGAGAGCACCCGGCGGACACCTTCGTCGTCGTCAACCACGAGCACCAGTCCTGAGACCTGCTGTTCCATGTTCGCCATAGGGATTCGAATTGATCCTAATCAGAGCAGGATCGGTGCCACTACATGCGGAGAATTGTTCCGAAAATCACCCCGAAATACGACGCGGTTGCCGACGGTGTGTCCGCGCCGCACACTCTCGCGCCTTGCGCACGCATACACGTGTGAAGGGGTAAGGAGAAGAGGAAGCCGTTAGAACCGGATACGGGCGCCGAACTGTGCCTGCCAGCGAGAGCGAAGGTCGTCGCGGTTAAAGGTGCCCTGGAAGTTGGGCGAGGTGATCGTCGACAGGTTCAGGGTCTCCTTGCCTGTCGCCGGATTGATTCCGGCATAACCGATCGGGATCGGGCTGTTCAACGTCGGATAGAAACTCCAACCCCAGTCCTTGTTCAGCAGGTTGAGCAAATTGAACACATCCATCGTCAGCTCGATTTTCGTCCTGCCGCCTGTCGGCACGGTGACGCCATAACGGAAATCGAGGCTGTTGATCCAGGGTGCGTGACACGAATTGCGGATCGGTATGCTCCCCCGATGGTCGCGCATGCTGCATTCGCTGTTGATGTAGTCGTTCAGCTGGTCCCAGGTGCCGTTGGTGAGGACGACTTGATCGGGCGTCGCCGGCACGAAGGCGATGTCGTTGGTGGTCACCCCGTCGGCGTTCGCGTCGCCGTTGAAGACAATCGAGTACGGCTGCCCGTTCTGACCGTTGTAGTAGAAGGACGCCATACTGCGGACGGTCGACGTAATCGGAATCGGAATCGTCGCGGTGAGCGTCACGCGATGGCCCGTCTCGTAATCCGATGTGGCGAGCGGCGGATTGTTCACGTCATCGCTCACGGAGGACCCGAACGCCCAGTTCGATCGCGCGACGCTGGTGGTTCCGTCGTTAATCGATTTCGCGCGGTTGTACAGATATGACGCGCTCGCGAAGAATCCATTTGCGAATGGCCGCTCGACTTTGAGTGTGGTCGTCCAGCTGCTGCCTCGCGACGTATTCGCAAGCACGATGACGTCATTGAGATTGGGGTCTTTCTTCGTATACGTGAGCCGGCCATCCGGCAATGCGCCGATCGGAACGTAGTTCAGGTTCTGGTAGACGATGTCGTTGATGTTCCTGCTGACGAGCAGTTCCGCAGTGCCGGTGAGGCCGAACGCGAGCTCGCGGTCGTACGCCACATTGCCGCGAACGATCTCGGGATACCTGTAGTCCGGGTCAATCAGGTTGATAGTCTGGCGGCCGGTGACGCCGCCGACTACCGTCCGTGGCTGATTTTGCGGATCGGCGACGAAGGGAATCGTGTTGGCGGCGTTGAAGTTCACAGACAGATTCGTGAAGTCGACACCGGTATTCGCG
>Ga0207659_10000210_pt1 | contig 35194 bp, 32 predicted proteins | sample KBSM43metaG_FD_184330 | JGI IMG/M metagenome (GOLD analysis project Ga0207659, IMG submission 184330) | Miscanthus rhizosphere microbial communities from Kellogg Biological Station, Michigan, USA - KBS M4-3 metaG (SPAdes) (version 2) | ecosystem: Host-associated > Plants > Roots > Rhizosphere >...
GACAAAGACAAAAAGTGTGCGCATGACTGATCTCCACTCACTCAGAGCGTCGGACGGGAGGACCAAGCAAGACAGTTGCCCCAGCGCGGGCGAGCCATGGACCAGGGACGCGTTGCGGATGTAAGCGCCTCTATGACGACCCGACCGCAACGCTGACCGCGGTGGAGGCCTTCACCCTCGCCTCGCCAAGTGCGGCGCCAGCCTTGGCGTAGGACTTCAATGTATATATGGCGCCATCGACGTCAAAGGCGGCCTCGGTCTACGTCACTCCGGAGTTCTCGAGCCCGTTGTCCGTCCGCAGGAGTTGGGGCAGGCCGCGTTCCACCGCCAATCGATCCAAAATCCGCGTCACCGGTGGGGCCGGACTCTAAACCGAAACGCTACTCGTCTTCGGTGGTCGCCGGCGCTGGAATGTCTTGGTCTTCCGAGTCAGTCGAGAAAACAACCCAGTCGGTCCAAGGGCCGATACCGTCGTTGCAGAACAGGCCACGCACATGGACACGATAGGTGCCGCCAGTCTTCAAGAATTCTGTTGCTTCTGGTTTGACGACGGTGTCGTGCATGGCGAATATCCATCCATTCGATGCGTCGGATCGCTGGAATTCCAGCTCATATCCTCGAGCAGCGTCGTCGCTCCCCAACCACGACATGGTGATCGTCGTGCCATGCACTGAGATGGGAAGTCGGATCGGGCCGACGAAGGTCGTCCCTGAACATTCGCGGAGTGAGAACCGCCCACCCGTCGAATCAGATATGGTGGAACTTGGTACGCCGCTAATCCCCTGAGCGGTGGGGCCGGTCATACTCGACGGTGAGTCCCCGCAACCAGCAGCCATGACAGTGGCCGCACACAAAGCAATGCAACAGTGTCGAGTCAATTAGTCTCCTCCATCGTGTGTAAACGGGTTGAATGGCTTACGTCAGTCGAACGGATTCGCTCCGGCGGGCCGAAGGGCAAGAACGGCACCAGTCGCCTGCCGCGCGCTGCGGGGGTTGGCCCGCACAAACCGGCGTAATACCGGCAATCGGGCGACGCTCCGCCGAAGGTGCGCGCGACGGTTTCGCGGAATGTCGTGAGCCCATCCCCGAATGCGGGCACTGGGGCACGCCCGCACTAACCTGCGGCGGGTTCAGCTACTTGGGAGAGACTTCGAGCACTTCGGAAGGTATGGCGTCCCCAGCGGGATTCGAACCCGCGGTCTCTGCCTTGAAAGGGCAGCGTGTTGGGCCAGCTACACCATGGGGACGTATTGCGGATCTTAGGCGTCAGCTCGATGACTCGCAACGAGGCCTCGAGCAGATCTATCGCATGTTAGCAGGTTTAGCTGGGTCACTTGGGTCAGTACGCCCCGGGGTGCGAGTGGTTCGGTGCCCGCGTTGCAGCTTATGGCAGATGGTTCAGTGAGTTCATTGGGTGCAGTAGGTCCCGTTCAATAGGTGCGAACAGGACCCGCTGAACCCTCCGAAGCCATTGAACTCAATCAACGGCGACGCCGCCCGCCGCCATTGCCCCGAACGCCGCCGCGCGAGCGATCGTGAGCCATCGCGCGCGCGCTGCCACGACGCGAGCTCTGACGCATCGGCCTTCCGTAGTCTTCTTCGTCGTCCTCGATCCCCGCGCCCATCAACGCCGCGCGATTGACCTTGGACTTCGCGATCGTCGACAGCTTTTCGTCCGCGGCCTTCTCTTCGTCGAGCGTCTGGCCAAGCAGATTCTTCGCTTTCTCGTTTCCGAGCACTTCGGCGAAGTACGCGAGCGTGCCGTAGGAGGCGATCTCGTAGTGCTCGGCCTTCTGCGCACCGGCGATCAACGCCGCATCGAGGACGGAGCCTTCCAACTCTTCCATGGCGTGCTTCCCTTCCTCGACGATACCCATGATGCCGTCGCATTTCTTTCCACGGACGGGTTCGCCAATCGTTCGGAAAACCTGCTCGAGTCGCTGCACCTGCCGCTCGGTTTCGCGAAGATGGTTCGTGAGTGCCGCGCCCAGTTCCTGGGACTCCGCCGCCTTCGCCATGCGCGGAAGTGCCTTGGTCAACCGCTTTTCACCGTCATACATATCGCGGAGTTCTTCGACGAATAGTTCCTGTAACGATTTCGCTGGCATGTGGGCTCCTCTCCTGATCCGCGCGCACGAATGCAGGAGTGGTGCCCAGGACTTGAGGTCGATGCTCAATGCCAAATGCTCATTGCTCAATGCTCGACGATGAGAAGGCATGATTGGCTTTGGGCATTCGGCACTGAGCACTGAGCATTGACTGAGGAAATGGGCCCCCCGGGGATCGAACCCGGGACACCGTGATTAAAAGTCACGTGCTCTACCACTGAGCTAGGGGCCCGCGCAGAAGACCGATTATCTCACTTCGATCTCGATGGCGTGTGCATCGGTGCTCCCGATCGGCCTCAGCGCGTGCGGCTGAAAGCGTGGAAGCGGCAACCACTGACCAAGCTGTGAGATCCGCACCGGATCGGTGCCGCCGATGCCTGCTTGCTCCAGCGTGCCGCCCAGGATCACGATGACGGTCGCTCCCGTGTGATTGTGCATCACCTCTGCCGAGCCGGCCTTGAGCACAACGTCGTATATCGTGAACGCACGGCTCTCCTTCAGCACGGATGATCCTGGTGCGGTAAAGAGCTGCGCCGGCGGCCAGCTGCCTTCACGCATGTTCTCGACTTCAAAGGCGCGGTAGTCTGGCGTTCCAGTGTTCTCGATCCGGTAGGTCGCGGCCGCGCCGGTGTGTTCCGCCACGGTCACGGTTCCGCGCGTATTCGGCGATGCAGCCGAGAGCGGCTCGCCGTTGCGCTGAATGTTCAGCGTCCCTTCTCCGATGACGACGGTTGCGACATCGTACTCATGACGAAACGGCACGGTCGATTGGCCCGCCGGCAACGTCACGTCCCACAAGCGCAGTTCGTTCGTATAGAGCAGCCGCTTGTGGTGAGCCTCGTTGTTTATCGACACGGGCTCCGATTGCGGTTGAGCGGCGAGGTGCGCGACCGCTGATTGCGGCAAACAGGTACCGAGCGCACAGAAAACTGCAATCGACCCACAATTGAAGAAGAGACGGCTCATCACGCGGATTGTAATGGATGACCAATGAACAACGACTTTCCTGAAGGCGTCGCCAACCAGATCGCTCACCGGCCGTGGTCGTTGCCCGATTCCCCATGGTTGATGACGCAGAGCTGGCACAACCTGCTGTTCGCACACTGGCCGGTGGATGCCGCCCTGCTCCGCGGCCGGATGCCGCCTGGCCTGCCGCTCGATCTGTACGAGGGCCAAGCGTGGATTGGTGTCGTACCGTTCCGGATGACGAACGTGGCGCCGAGGTTCGTACCCGCGCTGCCGTTGGTATCAGAGTTCGCAGAGCTCAATGTGCGAACGTATGTGACCGTGGGTGGTAAACCAGGCGTCTATTTCTTCAGCCTGGATGCAGAGAGCGCATTAGCGGTAGCCGCCGCGCGTTCGCTGCTTCACTTGCCCTATTTCACCGCGCAGATGCAGGTCCGCTGCGAGGCGTCGCGCGTTGACTATTCGAGCCGCCGCACCGGCGACGCGCCCCCGGCGGAACTGGTTGCCCGATACGAACCTGTTGGTCCGCGATTCCACGCTGAGCCAGGCTCGCTGGACTACTTCCTGACCGAGCGGTATTGCCTGTACAACGTCGACGCACGATTTCGTGCCTACCGTCTCGAAATTCATCATCTGCCGTGGACGCTGCAGCGCGCCGAAGCCACCATCGCGGTAAACACCATGACCGAGGCCGCAGGTATTCGCCTGCCAGCAATCGCGCCTGTACTCCACTTTTCGCCGCGTCAGGACACACTGGCCTGGGGGCCTGAAACTCTTCAGACAGTTCGACCGTCCTAGAGGGTAAGGCTCTTGCTACCTGACTCTCATATGCCGAAAGCTCCGCGAGGACATCCCAAAACACTCGAGTTCGAGCCAGGACGGCGGCGAAAAGCGCTCATCGACTGGAGCGATCCGTCCAAGCAGGCGCACGTGCTCGACTGGCGCCACCGCGCCCAGGAATTCGGGCTCGCGGTAGAAACCCACGACGAGCTCGAGGACGCGGGTCAGCCGTTCGCGCCAAGCCCGGAACAAATCCTCCACGACGAGGAGCCGGAAGCGTTCGAGGACCAGGCCGTGGCGACCGAGGAAGAGGACCAGCTTGAGGCCGCCGCACCCGTCGGACGAGAGGAGGTTGACCTCGTACGCGTTTACCTCCAGCACATCGGCAAGCGCAAGCTGCTGAAAGCGGCTGAAGAGCGCGTGATTGGCGAGCGCATCGAGAACGCGCAGCGAGATCTCGTGATGACGCTTGGCGACATTCCGTCAGCCGTCCAGACCCTCCTCGCGCTCGCGGATCGTATTCGGAGTAAAGGTGACCCGGCGGCGGAGTTGATCTTGCTGCCGGAGGGCGGCGAACTGAAGGAAGAACACATCACGCCGGTCTTGAGGGCGTTTGCGCGCATCAAACGCCGTCGAGTCCTCATCGACGCCGCGCGCGTCAGGCTCGACAACACGCGTCTCGGCGCACGAACGCGAGCGCAGCTCGAATCACAAATCGATCGAACCCGTAAGGCGATCGGCGAGGATCTGGCCGCGCAGCCGATTCGTCCATCGCTTGTCGACGACATCGTCACCGAGTTGCGCCATGTTGACGACGAATTTCGGGACCTCGAGCAGCTTCCGCGCGAGCAGCGGCTGAAGCGCTGTCAGGAGCTCGAAGCGCGCGTCGGTCTTACTCGCAGCGAATTCCGGAAACGGTATGCCCGCGTGCAGGCTACCGAAGACACCGTTCGTGAAGAGAAACGTTTCCTGATGGAAGCGAACCTGCGGCTGGTGGTATCCATCGCGAAGCGCTACATGAACCGCGGGCTGTCGTTCTTGGATCTGATTCAGGAGGGGAACCTCGGGCTGATGAAAGCCGTCGATCGGTTCCAGTTCCGGCGCGGCTTCAAGTTCTCGACCTACGCAACGTGGTGGATTCGGCAGGCGATCACCCGCGCGATTGCGGACCATGGTCGTACCATTCGTCTTCCCGTGCACGTCATTGAGTCGCTCAACCGGCTCGAGAAAGAGCGCAAGGCGTTGCGCAGTGAACGCGGCCGGGATCCATCGCCCGACGATCTTGCGGACCGCCTGAAGATGCCCGTATCGAAGGTGCGGCTGCTGCTCGACGCGCAAAAGACCCCGTACTCCCTGGAGATGAAGGTCGGCGAGGACGAGAGTACCGAGCTCGGAGACTTGCTCCGTGATACGTCGATACGATCGCCGGAAGAGGCGACGCTCGAGGGCGATCTCTCCAACGAGGTCACACGGGCACTGGCGCCGCTCTCCGATCGCGAGAAGGAAGTGCTGCGTCTGCGTTATGGGCTTGGCACCGATCGCGAGTACACGCTCGAAGAGATCGGCCGCCGACTGTCGGTCACGCGTGAGCGGGTTCGGCAAATCGAAAGCCGCGCGTTGCAGAAGGTCCGCGCGGCCCGCAGCGGCGAGAGCCTGGCTCGGAAGCCGGCGTAAAGGAAATCCCAAATCCCAAGCTCCACACCCCAAATCCCAATCACTTGCGAAGTTGGGATTTGGGGTTGGGATTTCTCCTACAGACAGTTCGGCGCGATCATCTTCATCGTCTTCACCTGAATCCGCGCCGTGAGATCCGCCGTCGTGCCCTTGTCGGTCGCCAACGGGATCGCCGCGGGCGCGGTGTTGTCACGCTTTGCACCGGCCGCGGGGACATCGGACTGCCCCGCCGTCGCGGTCTGGTCCTTCGGTGCACCGGTCGTTTCGTCGGTCTTACCGCTCGTCGCCCGCGCCCCCGTCGAACCGGAATCGATTATGCCGGTCACTTCAAGTCGCTTGCCGAGATAGCGCTGTAGATCCTTGTCGCCCTTCCCGGTCAACTGATAGGCAATACCGTTGGAAGTAATCGTGGGCTGCCCACCGTTGGCGGCGTCGCGCACAACGCAGCCACTGATCGTCGCCGCCTGCGGACTCTTGGCAGCGTCACTATTTGGCAGCCGTTTGTCAGGCGCGCGCCCCTGAGTGGTCTGAGCCGCGGCGGCCTGTGATACGGGTGAGGTCGTCTGTGTCGACACGAACGCGCACGACAGCACAACGGCTGCGCACGTGGCGCCGAATTTCGCCTTGCTCATGTCGTCCCTCCATGGAAAAAGACCGGTTTGATGCGCTGGCACCAACCCATTTTTTGACGCACAAGCGAGGCCAACACAGCTCCAGCGTCCTCGTCTCGGTCCGCTCGCCGCTTTGTGCCAGTTGAGGTCGATCCCGAGACACCAGCACCCGTTGTTACCTTTCCATTTCCGACAGCCTGACTAGCGGTTCGCGAGGATCTTTGCTGTTGTAATGATTTGCCCCGCGTGTCGTGTGGAGTGCTCGGCCGCATGAAACAACAGGCCCAGAACGTTTGAAGGCAGCTGCGCCCGGCCGACACCGCGGTGCTCGAGCAGTTGATCGTCAGTAGTGCGGCGGAGCTGATCGAGCGCGCGATCGATCTGCGCACTGGCATCCTTCACGAGATCGGCGAGAGCCGCAGGTGGATCTCCGGGCTCTCCCTCCGCCCGGAACGTGTCCTTTTGCGCGTCACTCAGCCGTTCACCCCGCGCGTAGGTGAACAGCCGATCGAGCGCTGCACCGAGATGCTTGACATGGAAGCCGATCGACGCCGCACCACCCGGGGTGAGCCATACATGCTCGGGAGGAATGTGCGAGACCAAGCGCTGCAGCTCGTCGCGAGCCTGAACCAACGCATGAGCAGCGGGCATCAGCAGCGGCGCGATGCCTTCGATCGGTCCCCGCATCCAGGCCTCTGTGGGTGTGCTGGTCGGTTGGGATGTTGTCGTCGACATATGAGCAGTCTACGCGCATACCGCTTGCATGTACATGGATGACACATCAGGAACGAGCGAGGTAGCTCCATGGACGAGCAGGTTCGATCGATTCCTCCGATCGCGACCGCCTATCGCGGCGCCCATCGAAGCATTCAGGAAATCGCGCGCCGTGCCGTTCCGGCGCTCGCCGATTTCACCGTCGTGTTCATGGTGGCCGGCCGCTCCATCGTCGGCATCGCCTCCGCGCATATCTCCCCCGCTGGCGACCGGCTGCTACGGGCGCTTCAGCGCGTCTACCGGATTCGCCGCAACGACCTGCAGAGCACCGTCGCCCAGGTCATTCGCACCGGGCGGCCGTCGCTGCGGAGAAGCATTCATGATGACGGGCAGCCTGCGCCGCGCGGCAGCGTCGCCGATCTGCACCGGCGCCTCGGGTGCCGATCGGCTCTGGTCTTACCGATCCGGGTTGGATCGACCGTAGCTGGAGCGATCACGCTCTGTTACGCTGATTCGGGCCGCAGCTACGCGCCTGTCAACCTCGCCGGCGCTCAGCGCATCGTGCGCGAGATCACGCGCACAGTTGTTCCGCTGCCCGTACCGCATGCCTCCGCGCAACGATTACGTACCGCAGTTGGCGACGCTCGTCGACACACCACCGTCCGGCGACGAGTGGCTGCACGAAATTAAGTACGACGGGTATCGAATCGGCGCACGCGTCCGCAACGGACGCGTTTCTCTGTATACGCGCAACGGCAACGACTGGACACCCGCATTTCCCGAAGTCGCAGACGCGGTCGATCACCTCGGATTGAACGATACGTTGATTGATGGCGAGGTGGCGGTCGTGCTCCCCGACGGCCGAACCAGCTTTCAGGCGCTCCAGAACACCGCGGGTGGCGGAAGCCGTGGCACGCTCGTCTACTTCGTTTTCGATCTCCTCCGTATCAAGGGCGAGACGCTCGAGAGCCGTCCGCTCGAAGAACGGAAGGCGCTGCTGAAGAAACTGGTTGGCAACCGCAGCACCGGCCGCATTCGCTTCTCCGAGCACATCGAGGGCAACGGTCAGGCGTTCTTCTCAGAGGCGTGCCGCGCGGGACTCGAAGGGATCGTGTCGAAGCGACGCGATCAGCCATACCGCGCTGGACGGCATGGCGGGTGGGTGAAGACGAAATGCGTCCAGCGTCAGGAATTCGTCATCGGCGGCTTTACCGATCCTGAAGGGATGCGCGCGGGGATTGGAGCGTTGCTGATTGGGTACTACGACGGCGGTCGACTCGTGTTCTGCGGCAAGGTGGGAACAGGATTCACGCACAAGCTCGCGCTCGAGTTGCGTGCGCGGCTCGATCGCATCGAGCAGACGACGTGTCCCTTCCCGTCATCACCAGCCGGCCGGCTGGGGCGTAACGCGCATTGGGTGAAACCGGAACTGGTTTGCGAAGTCGTGTTCACGGAGTGGACGAGCGACGGCAAAATCCGCCATCCGTCGTTTCAGGGCCTGCGAGGGGACAAAGACCCGAGACAGATTAGCCGCGAGAAGCCTGTTATCGCGGACCCAAAGGGTCCGCGCCGCTCCGGACAGAGCTCCATCCGTAAGTCAACCAGTGCGGGGCGGACCTTTCAGGTCCGCCAGAGTGACGACCACCATGTCGTCGCGGGTGTTCCGATCTCCCATCCCGATCGAGTTCTCTATCCCGATCGCAAGCTCACGAAACTCGATATCGCCAGGTACTACGAGTCGATCGCGAAATGGATCGTTCCTCACGTCGAAGGTCGTCCGCTGACTCTTGTCAGATGCCCTGAAGGGACTGCTGGCGACTGCTTCTTCATGAAGCACTCGAAGGTCTGGGCGCCAAAGGCGCTGCGGCGCGTGCGAATCAAGGAAAAAACAAAGCTGGGCGAATACCTGATCGCCGATGACATCAGCGGCATCGTCGGTCTTGCGCAGATGGGCGTGCTCGAGATTCATACATGGAATTCGGTCTTCGAAGACGTCGAGCGGCCAAACCGGCTCGTCTTCGATCTCGATCCCGGTGACGACGTCGAGTGGCCGGCAGTGGTGCGGGGAGCCCGGATGGTGCGCGATGCGTTGACCGCGCTGAAACTCGAATCCTTCGTGAAAACGACTGGGGGGCGCGGTCTCCATGTCGTCGTGCCGCTCATGCCACATGCCGACTGGAAGCAGTGTCTCGACTTCTCGCGTGCACTGAGCGAACAGTTCGAACAGGCGCATCCGGAACTCTATACAACCGCGTTCGCCAAAGCCGGACGTTCGCGAAAAATCCTGATCGACTACCTTCGAAACAACCGCACGAACACGTCGATTGCGGCGTACTCCACGCGCGCGCGGGAAGGCGCACCGGTGAGCGTGCCGCTCACATGGGAGGAACTGCGGGTGTCTACAGATCCCAACTCCTTCAGTGTCGGTACGGTTCCCAGGCGGCTTGCGACGTTGAAGACGGATCCATGGGCGGGATATTGGCAGTGCCGGCAGAAGCTAACGGCTCAGCTCTTACGAGTCGCAAGCAGGGCCGGCTGAACCTGGCCCCCCACGTACGTACGGCTTTAGCCGGCCCCGCCACCATAGAATATTGGCCCCGCTCGTGCACTCATCGTAGAGGAGGCTCCATGAACCGCTACGAAGAAACCCGCGATCCGCAAGACCCACCCAACAGCGTACTGGCCCCGCACGGGCACAGTGCCGCGCTCCGGTGGTTCGTCGGTTCTCTTGTTGTGTTCTTCCTCTTGATCGGCGTCGCGCTCGTCTTCTGGAACGCCGCGAACCCGCGGCCGTCCGTCGAGGAAGAACGCGAGGGTGTCGTCGGCACCTCCGGCTACTACTCGACGGAAGGCGGCCACGACCCGATTCGCCGGCCGCGCAGCACGCGCGATGAATTGAAGTTCAGAGGCGAACTTACGCCGCCGAACGGAGCGCCGCAGCGGTAAGCGTCACCGTCGCACCGCTCATTAGCGCAGCCCACAAATCCAGCGCTCCGGCCTCGCCAGACCATTCGGCGAACCGGGGAGCCGCGCTACGTTTTAACGAGGTGATCGTGGCGTGTGGGACAAGCATCAGCGGCGCTCCATCGGTATCAGCGATGACACACGCCAAATCGGTGCCTCGGACGACGATCGGAAGATTGGCGGACGATCGCGGTGCATGCTGGAGTGCCGGCGTGATCTCTATGATCCGATAGCGGACCTCGTCGCCTTCTTGTTCCACAAAGGAGACTCCGCGCGGCCACTGCGTCGCCGTCGTCGTCGTCGTCGGATTCATCATCACGTAAGTTCCGCCAGCCTTCAGGATGCCGAGCAGGACAACTGCAATGTCCGCGTCGTAAGGAAGACAGACGGTCGCGATACCGCCACGCCGAAACCCGTGCGCAAGGAGGTGTCTCGCCATGGTATTGGCGCGCTGGTTGAGCTCGCGATAGCTGAGCGTTATACCCGCGCCCGTAATCGCCGGCGTGTCGCCGTGTTGCGCTGCATTTGCCTCAATGATCCGGTGGACGGCCATGGTTGGTATCCGCGTTTGCCCTCATTCGACCGCGCTCTTCCACTCGCGCGCCGATACCCTGCCATTCAGCAAACTCGGTTCCGGCTTACGTCCATCGAAAGAAGCGGAGCGCAATCGCAAACCCGCCAAGACCCCAGCCGGCCAGGATCGCGAGCTCGCGAGAAACGGCAGCCAGCCCTGCGCCCTCGAGCACGACGTTGCGCAGAGCGTCAATCAGCGCCGTCAGCGGCAGCGCCTGAATCAGCGGCTGCACCGCCTGCGGGAAGTTCGACGACGAAAAGAACACGCCGCTGAGCACCCACATCGGGACCATCGTCATGTTCATCAGGCCGGAAATCGCTTCGAAGGTGCGCGCGCGGCTCGCAAGCAGCAGCCCCACACCACCGAACGCCAGCGCGCCAATCAGACAGACGATCGACGTCGTCATCAGCGAGCCGCGGATTGGAAGGCCGAGAACAAACACACCAAATAGGAGCGGCACGCCCGCTTCGGGTGCGAGCAATACGAGCCGGCCGCCGACCTGCGCGAGCAGGTACTCGCGTTTCCGCATGGGGCTGGCAACAAGCCGCTTCAGCAGCTTTCGCATGCGCGCCTGCACGATCGAGAACCCGATGCCCCACATGCTCGTCCCCATGATGTTGAGTCCGACGATGCCAGGGATCAGCCAGTCGACATACCGCGAACCTGGCACCTGCACAGGCTCCTCACGCGCCGACCATGGATCGGTTCTTCCTGCTGCATGTTTGAGCGCATCGTCCACGAGCAGCCGTGCGACGCGGCTCTCCTCGCGTGCCGGGTCGAAGCGATACGTAGGCGGACTGGTCGGAACAACGAGAAGATGGACATCGCCTTCACGCAGTGCACGCGCTTCATTGCCGGGTGCAATCTCGCGAACCGTCACGCCAGGCGCTCGTTCGAGCGCTTCCTGGATTCCCTTCGCGCCGTCGCCGGGCTCAATCCCCACGATCGCAGGCTTGCTGCCGCTGCCAGGAAACGCGACCGCGAGCGTCACGGACATCAGAATCGGAAAGATGAATGCCCAGAAGATGGCTTCCGGTTCGCGCACGAATTCGCGCAACCGTGCGAGCGCGAGCTCGACGAGTGGATGCCACGATCCGCCACGATCAATCGCCCCGCCGTTCATCTCATTCTTCACGCAGATGTCGACCCGTGAGGGCGACGAACACGTCCTCGAGCGTTCCCTGGTGCGTGACGACTTTCGGCGCGCCAAGCGTCGCGATCAATTCCCGAGGTGACCCTTCCGCAATCACTCGTCCGTGATCCACGATCGCAACCCGATCACACAGAATTTCCGCCTCGTCCATGTAATGCGTCGTGATCAGAATAGTGCCGCCCTCGCTGCGAAATTCTGTCAGCAACTGCCACAGCTGACGACGTGATTGCGGATCAAGACCGGTCGTCGGCTCGTCGAGAAACAGCAGATCCGGATCGCCCGCCAGCGCGCAGGCGACCGCCAACCGCTGTTTCTGCCCGCCCGAAAGCTTTCCTACCCAGCTTCGTCGCTTGGATTCCAGCTCCACCAGCCGCAGCAGCTCGTCGATCGTCCGTCCGCGGTGGTAAAAGGAGCGGAACAATCGAAGCGTCTCTTCCACGGTGAGCTTGTCGGCAAGCTGCGTCTCCTGCAACTGCGTGCCGATCCGCTGCCGCAGCTCGCTCTCATGGCCTCGCCATGTCAGTCCGAGAATCTGCACATCTCCTGCATCCGGTTCGAGCAACCCTTCGAGGATCTCGATGGTGGTCGTCTTGCCTGCTCCGTTCGGACCGAGAAGGCCGAAGCATTCGCCCCGAGCGACCTCGAACGACAGGCGATCGACGGCCACGACATCGCCGTATCTCTTCATCAAGTTGTTGCACATGACGCCAGTCATGATCCCGGTCATTCTGCAATTCAAAATTCAAAATGCAAAATGCAAACATCGATCGTTCGTGTCGTCTCGTGTTCCTGACGCCGTGCACGCCGTTGCATCTGGATGCTCGCCTCGCGCATCGATCCGTGTTTGCACTTATGAAGTGTGCCTTTTGAATTCTGATTTACACTGATCCTTCTGTGTCCACCGTACTGATCGCGCCATCAGAGCATCTGCAGGCGCTCATGGAACGCGAGGATTTCAGCGGCGCGCAAGCCTTCCCCGCTCAGGAAGCGCTTCGCGCGCTCGAGGTGATCACGCGCAAGCGGCCGGATGTCGTCGCCCTCGAGCAGGCGTTTGCCGCAACCACACGGGGAGCGGCGCTCATCAACCGCATCAAAGTCGACCCGAAGCTGTCCACGTGCGAAATCCGCATCGTCGCGCACGACAGCGAGTACGCGCGTGCGCCTGCGCGTGCGCCTGCGCCCGTCGTCGACGGCTCGGCGGTCGCCATCGCCGCACCGGCGCCGGCTCCGCTGGATCAGCGCGGCACACGGCGCGCGCCGCGTGTACGGATCGTCGACGGCGTCGACGTCGTCATCGATGGGAATGTCGCGACGCTCGTCGATCTGTCCGTCATAGGTGCGCAGGTCGTCTCGCCGACCATTCTCAAGCCCAATCAGCGCATTCGGATCGCAATGGGCGAGGCGACCAAGCCGCTGCGCTTCAGCGCCGCCGTCGCCTGGGCATCGTTCGAGCTGGCAAAGACCGGCCCGCGTTACCGCGCCGGTCTCGAATTCTTCGATGCGGATGCGGATGCGGTCCAGCAGTTTTGCGAGTCCAAGAAGACGCAGTAGCAGCCACGGGCCGCAGAAATCAGAGACGCAGAGGTGAAAACTATTCTCTGAGTCTCTGCGTCTCTGAGGCTTTGGCGGTCAAGCCAGCTGCTTCGAAAACCAGCTCTGAATGATGGTGTCGTCGCGGACGATCGTTTCGCTGCGCTCAGAGCCGGTCGAGATGATGGCGCACGGCACGCCACTGACCTCTTCGAGCCGTTTGATGTAGCGCTGTGCCTCGCCTGGCAGCGACGCAAAGCTCGTCGCGCCGCGCGTGGGTTCGCGCCAGCCGGGCAGCGTCTCATACACCGGTTCAGAATTGCTGAGCGCGCGAAGATCAGCTGGAAACTCTGCGAGGACCCCTTTCGACGTCCGATAGCCGGTGCAGATGCGCACCTCTGGAAGCCCGTCGAGGACGTCGAGCTTGGTCAACGCAATCGCATCAAGTCCGTTGATTCTCGCTGAATAGCGCACGACCACCGCGTCGTACCAGCCGCACCGGCGCGGACGTCCGGTCGATGCCCCGTACTCCTGACCGCTCTCGCGCAGCCGTTCCGCAAGAGCTCCAGACAGTTCCGTCGGCAACGGGCCTTCACCGACGCGTGTGGTGTACGCCTTGGCGACCCCAAGCACACCGTCGAGTGCGCTCGGCGGCACACCCAGACCGGTGCAGACGCCGCCGACCGACGCGTTCGACGAGGTGACAAACGGATACGTGCCGTGATCGATATCGAGCAGCGTCGCCTGTGCCCCTTCGAACATGACGCCGCGGTCCTCCGCGCGGAGCCGGGCAAGAAACAGCGACGCGTCGCCAATCCACGGCCGCAGCCGTTCTCCGTAGGCAATCAGCTGATCGAACAACGGTTTCCAGTCGAGCGTCGACTCCTTGATGATCTGGTTGCGCGCGTGGACGTTCTCGCGCACCTCCTGCGCGAGCGCATCACGGTCGCCCAGGAGATCGCACATGCGGATGCCACGCCTGCCGATCTTGTCCTCGTACGCGGGTCCGATGCCGCGCGAGGTCGTCCCGATTTTCCGCTCGCCTCGCCGCGCCTCGGACAGCACATCGAGCTCGCGGTGGTACGGCAGGATGACGTGCGCCTTCTCGCTGAGGAGCAGCCGGCCGTTGACACTCACGCCCATCCGCGCGAGTTCGTCGACCTCTTTGAACAGCGCCTGAGGATCGACGACCACACCATTGCCAATGATGCAGGTGACGCCCGGATGCAGAATGCCTGACGGAATCAGATGCAGGACGAACTTTGTCCCTTTCACGTACACCGTGTGACCGGCGTTGTGCCCGCCTTGGTACCGCGCGACAGCCGCGAAATGTGGCGTCAGCATGTCGACGATCTTTCCTTTGCCTTCGTCGCCCCACTGCGCGCCCAGCACTGCGATGTTTGTGGACATGCGGGGTATATCGTAATACGTCCGCTCGGGGGCTTCGGCGAAACGTTCCGCACCACCCCGACATGGGGACAGCGTACGGTGACGATCCGACTCACGTACTGACTCCTGATGTGAGTCGAATCGTCACCGTCCTCTGTCCCCGCAGAAAGACAACGAAGTGATCGAATTAGATGGTTCTTCCCTAACGCTCAACCAACTCGTTGCGATTGCGCATGACAACGAGACGGTCGGCTTGTCGAATGCCGCGCGCGAACGCGTGCGTGCGGCGCGTGCCGTCGTCGAGGAGTTTGCGCATCGCGATGAGCCGACCTACGGCATCAACACCGGTTTCGGTAATTTCGCCAACGTCAAGATCCCCATCGATCAGCTCGACACGTTGCAGGTCAATCTGCTGCGAAGCCATGCGGCAGGCGTTGGCGATCCGCTGCCGGTGCCGGTTGTGCGCGCGACGATGGCGCTGCGCGCCAACGTGCTGGCGAAGGGCTTCTCCGGGATACGCGTCGAGACGCTGGAGCGGCTGATCGAGCTGTTGAATCGCGGCGTGCATCCGCTCGTGCCATCTCGCGGATCTGTGGGCGCCAGCGGCGATCTTGCGCCTCTCGCGCATCTGGCGCTCGTCCTCATTGGCGAGGGTGAAGTGCTTGTTCACGACGAAGAGGGTCGTCGGGACGAAGCACGCGAAGCAAAGGCAGTCTCGGCGCTGCGCCAAGCGGGCCTGGAACGGATCACGCTTCACGCAAAAGAGGGGCTCGCCCTGATCAACGGGACGCAGCCGTCCACGGCGCTCCTCGGGCTCAGCCTGGCCGGCGCCGAGCGGCTTGCTCGCGCGGCGGACATCGCGGCCGCCATGAGCATCGACGGGCTGCAAGGATCTACTAAGCCGTTCGACCATCGCATTCACGACGCGAGGGGGTTCATCGGACAGGTGACTTCCGCGGCAAATCTGACCGATCTGCTTGCCGGGAGCGGCATCAATGCCGCCCACGCCAACTGCGGCCGCGTCCAGGACGCGTATTCGATGCGCTGCGCCGCCCAGGTCCATGGTTCCTCACGCGAAGCGTTCGCCTTTGCGCACCGGACGTTCGACATCGAGGCCAACGCGGCGACCGACAACCCGATGGTCTTTGCCGACGCGCGGGACATCGTGTCGGGCGGCAACTTTCATGGCGCGCCGGTGGCACTGGCGTGCGACATGCTCTGCATCGGCCTCACGCACCTGGCCACAATCAGCGAGCGACGCAGCGAGCGGCTCGTGAATCCCGCGCTCAGCGGGCTTCCACCGTTCCTCACGCGGCACGGCGGATTGCAATCCGGACTGATGATGGCGCAGGTCACGGCCGCCGCGCTCACCTCCGAGCTGAAGACGCTCGCGCATCCCGCATCGGCGGACACGATTCCGACATCGGGCAACACCGAAGATCACGTGAGCATGAGTATGAGCGCCGGTCTCAAGGCACAGCGCGCGCTCGAGCTCGCGCAACTCGTCATCGCGGTGGAGCTGCTGTGCGCGTGTCAGGCGATTGATCTGCTCGCGCCGCTCCGCACGTCGCCGCCGCTGGCGCGCGCGCATGATTTCATTCGCACGCTCGTGCCCGTCGTCGACGCCGACCGCTCGACGTCGCGCGATCTCGCGAACATTACGCAGATGATCGCGTCGGGAGAGCTCGAACGCGCGTGTGGCATGAAAGTCAATTGAAAAATTTTTTGGAAATTCATTTGACAACGCCTCGCGCCGAAATCTATTTTCCAATCTTCGCTCCCCGCTTTCATCCGTTCACGCAGCTGGCATGACCATCGGCACGCGCATCATCCGAGCGCCTCGTGGCTCGGCGTTGTCCTGCAAGGGATGGCCGCAGGAAGCCGCGCTCCGAATGCTGATGAACAACCTCGACCCCGACGTCGCCGAACGACCCGACGATCTCGTCGTCTACGGCGGCTCCGGCAAAGCAGCGCGCAACTGGGACGCATTTGACGCGATCGTCGACGAGCTGCGCGCGCTCGAGCACGACGAAACGCTCGTGGTGCAATCGGGCAAGCCTGTCGCCGTCTTCCGAACCCACACCGGAGCGCCGCGCGTGCTCATCGCAAATACGCTGCTCGTTCCCGCGTGGGCGACATGGGAACACTTTCGCGATCTCGAGGATCGCGGCCTGACGATGTATGGCCAGATGACGGCCGGAAGCTGGATTTACATCGGATCTCAGGGGATTTTGCAGGGAACGTACGAGACGTTCGCTGCCGCCGCGCGTCGCCATTTCGGCGGGTCGCTGACGGGACGCGTACTCGTCACCGCCGGCCTCGGCGGCATGGGTGGCGCACAGCCGCTCGCCGCCACGATGAACGGTGCGGCGGCGCTCGTCATCGAAGTCGATCGGCAACGCATCGAACGCCGCATCGCGACGCGCTATCTCGACGAGTGGACGACGAATCTCGATGAAGCGCTGGCGCGCGTCGACGCGTGGCGTGGCGATCGCGTCGCGCGATCGATCGGTCTCGAAGCAAATGCGGCCGACGTCCTGCCCGAGCTCGTCCGTCGCGGTTTCATACCGGACATAGTTACGGACCAAACGTCAGCGCACGACGCGCTCAATGGATATGTGCCGCACGGCATGTCACTTGCTGATGCGCTCGCTTTGCGCCGACGACAGCCCGACGAATACATTGCGCGCGCGATGCAGTCGATGGCGCGTCATGTGGAGGCGATGCTCGCGCTGAAGGCGCGCGGCGCGGTGACGTTCGACTATGGCAACAACATCCGCGCACAGGCACAACGCGCAAGTGTGAAAGATGCGTTTGACATTCCGGGCTTCGTGCCTGAATATGTGCGACCTCTGTTCTGTGAGGGCAAGGGTCCGTTCCGCTGGGCTGCGCTCTCCGGAGATCCCGAAGACATTCATGTGACGGATGCCCTGGCGCTTGATATGTTTGGCGATGACCGTGCGCTGGTGCGATGGATTCGCATGGCGCGCGAGCGCGTGGCGTTCCAGGGATTGCCCGCGCGCATCTGCTGGCTCGGGTACGGCGATCGCGCGCGCTTCGGACTCAAGATGAACGAGCTCGTGCGTGCGGGCGTGATTAAAGCACCGATCGTAATCGGCCGCGACCACCTCGATACGGGCTCGGTTGCGTCGCCGTACCGCGAAACGGAGGCGATGCGCGACGGCAGCGACGCGATTGCCGACTGGCCGGTGCTCAACGCGCTGTTGAATGTGTCGGCCGGCGCCACGTGGGTGTCGGTGCACCACGGCGGCGGCGTCGGCATCGGCTATTCGCTCCACGCCGGCATGGTCGTCGTCGCCGACGGGTCAGCGGAGGCGGATGCAAAGCTCGAACGCGTGCTCACGTGCGACCCGGGGATCGGTGTGGCGCGGCACGCAGATGCAGGCTACCCGGAGGCGATTGCGACGGCGAGCTCACGAGGTATACGGCTACCGATGCGGCCATCGTAGCGGCCGGCCTTGAGCCGGCCCGGGATGGGACGCCTAAACGCGGCCCCTACAACGCTTTAAGAACTTCGCTCGTGGCCGGCATACGGAAACGGGCAGAGGGAGTCTGGGAAATGACGGGTCAAAACAATGGCTTCGAGCGCCGCGTCCTGAGCGCTCTGGAATCGGCTCCATCACGAATCCCCGTCGTGCTCGGGGGATGTGGAAGCGGCCGCACCATGCTGCTGCACCGGCTGCGCGATCGCATCGGACGCAGCGACGCCCAGTACGTCGACATCGAACGTTGCGCGACCACGCCTGAACGGTTTCTCCAGGCGGTGACCGGTGCCTCACCGTTTCCGTGGCACGCCGCCGACCGGCAGCCTGCCACGGCGCGCGAGGCGTTCGACATTCTTCTTGCGTTCTTGGACACCGCGCGCGCACCAGGCGGGGAGCCGTGCACCTTTCTGCTCGATGAAGTGCTCGAGCTTCGCACGTTCGAGAGCTTCCCCGGCCTTCGTCACGTGTTGCGCGATCTGCTTGAAGCGCTTGCGGCGAGTTCCAACCGCTTCGTGCTCACCACCCGTTACGTCGCGCGGGCGCAGCGGCTGCTGCGCGACGCCACCGCACGGTTCGAAGTGATGCAGATCCCAGCGCTCGCGCCGCCCGACGTCACCGAGAGCCTCGCGCCCGCGTTCAACGGCTACGAGCAGATGCCGACCGACGACCGCGACTACCTCGGCCGCGCAGTGCAGGCACTGACCGACGGACGCGCGGCGTACGTGCGCGCAGTCGGCGGCACGATGGCGGCGATGGGTCGCGGAGCCGATCCCGTCAGCGCGTTGACCGCGCTGCTGTCGGCAGATGGCGCGCTGAATCACTGGTGTCGCTACTGCTACGAACTGCGTCTGCATCGCGCCCGCGGGTACGGCGCCTTGAAAGCGATCCTCGACGTGCTCGCCGACGAAGAGCCGCTGACGCTGACAGAAATTTCGCATCGGCTGCACCGGACTCCGGGCTCGACCAAGGACTATTTGTCGTGGCTCGAGGACGTTGATCTCGTCACCTCGCGCCACAAGCGCTACAGCTTTACCGATCCCGTGTTGCGGGTATGGGTCCGGCTGCACTGCCGTCCGTTTCCACCCGCCGACGAAGATGTTGCGCGCGAGGTGCAGCACTACGCGCTCAACCGTCTGCCGAGCCCCGAAGCGGCGCCGGCCCTCGCCTACGCAGGCGTCGAGGCCACACCGGACGAGCGTAAGAGCTGGGGAATCATAGAAATCGATTAATAGGAAGAGTAGGGGCCGACCTTAAGGTCGGCCCCTACCTGTCCACTTCTCCACCTCTCCACTTTTCCAGTTCATCCAGCCGTGCGATCGCCAGCCGCGCGGCCTCCTGCTCCGCTTCCTTCTTCGCTTTCCCGCTCGCGACGCCCAGCACTTCGCCCCCGACGACGACCTCGATGCTGAAGATTTTCCGGTGGTCGGGGCCCGTCTCCCCTGCGATGCGGTAATCAGGCAGCGGGCGCCCGAGCGCTTGAACCCGCTCCTGCAGCGCTGACTTGTAATCCTGGCCGACGAAATTCCGCTCGGCGCCGGCGTCGATCGCGTTCTTCAGCTCGCGGCGGAGGAATGTCTCCGCCGCGTCGAGACCACCGTCGAGATAGATAGCCGCAATGAGCGCTTCGTAGGCGTCGGCCAGGAGCGCCTGCTTGAACCGGCCGCCGGTTTTTTCCTCACCCCGTCCAAGAATGAGGTGGTCGCCAAGCTGCATCTCTTCGGCCTGACGTGCGAGCGCCTGCGTCGACACGACGGAGGCTTTAATCTTCGATTTCTGGCCTTCCGTGTAATTGGGGTACTGCCGGAACAACGCATCGGCGACCACCAGACCAAGTACGGCGTCGCCAAGGAACTCGAGCGACTCGTTGTCGGCGACGCCGCCCGACACGTCTTCGGCGGCGCGCGACTTGTGCGTCAGCGCGTGTTCGAGCAGGCCGCGATCCTTGAATCGATAGCCGATGCGCTTTTCGATTTCGCCGAATTCGTCGCGGAGGCGGACGACGCGCGCGCCGACATCCTCGCGGTGACTCTCAATGATCCGAAGCGCTTCTTCCGCGGCGTCTTCCGGCACCGCGATGCGCACCTCGCCCAGCGGGCTGACCGACATCGGCAGGATGGCCTGCGGGTTGCCGCTGATGCGAAAGGCGGCGATGCCCTGGCTGTCGAGCAGTGCCAGCACAACGCTCGCTTCGATGTCGGATGTAGTGCTGAAAACGATGACGGGCGGCATGGGTGTCTACAGAGTCAGAGTCAGGTGACGATCCGACCCACATCAGCGCTGCCGCGTACGTGAGTCGGATCGTCACCTGACTCTGATTCGGAAATCGGATCAACCTTCAACAATACCAGCGTCAGGTCGTCATGCAGGCTTGCGCTTCCTACAAACGCGTGGATTTCGCGCAGGATGCGCTCGCGCAGCTCCTCGAACGGCAGGTCGCCATGTTCCTCGACGAGGGCGGCAAGACGCTCTTCGCCGAACGGTTCGCCCGCCTCGTTCATCGCTTCGGTTACCCCGTCGGTGAAGAGCAGCACGACGTCGCCGACGCCGAGCGGCTGCGTCACCTCCTCGAGCAGCGTCTCGAACCGCTCGCCGTTGTCGATCTTCAAGCCCAGAACGAGACCGTCCGGCGCCTGGATCTGCGCCCTCCTCGACGCCGCGACTTGCGTGGTGACAACTCCACCCTGGATGCTCCTATTCCCTCCCGCCTGAACCCTGACTTCCTCCCTACCCCCCCTCACCTCTTCCCCCTTCCCCCTTTCCCCTTCCCCCTGCAGATAGATGAGCGGACAGTGTCCAGCACGCGCATAGGTCAGCGTGCGCGTGCACATGTCGACCACTGCGTACGTCATCGTGATGAAGCTGCGGGCGTCGAGATGCTGCGCGATGATGCGATTGGCGCTGATGAGCAGCTCACGCGGCGACGTATGGAGCTGGCTGAGTGAAAGCATCAGTCCCTTGAGCTCCGCCATGTAGAGCGCCGCCGATGTTCCCTTCCCCGCGACGTCCGCGACGATGATCCCGACGCGCTTGTCACCGAGCGGCAGGTAATCGTAGTAGTCACCGCCTACCTCCCGTGCGGGTTCGCAGTGGGCCGTGACCGACAGCCCTTCGAGCCTGAGCGGCCCTTGCGGCAGCAGTGACATCTGAATCTGGCGGGCAATGCGCAGCTCCTGTTCGAGGCGCTCCTTTTCCGCCTTCTGTTGAAGCAGATCCTCGACGCTGGCGGTCATCGAGTTGAACGAGTCCGCCAGATCGCCGAGCTGGTCGTGGCTGCTGACGGAGATGCGATGCGTGAAATCGCCGCGCCGCACGTGCTCGGTACCGGTCGCAAGCTCGTGCACCGCACCGGTGATCGACCGCGCCAGTTTCAGACCCATCACGAACGCGACGCTCTGAATCGCAAGGAAGAGTCCGCCGACGACGGCGAGCAGGATGAGCAGCAACTGGCCGACGCTGTAGTTGCCGATCTGAGTCAACGGTGTGGCCGAGATGCGCTGGTAGATCTCGGTCACGTTCAAGCCGATGGCGATGACGACGTTGCCCGAGCGACCGGTGAGCCAGTCGGTGTAATCGAGAAACGTCATCCACGTCAGCGCTTCACGGGTCGCGGCATCTGTGGCGTCTTCTTCGATCGCGCGGCCCATGACCGGCTTGACGTCGGTCGCCGTCATTCCCAGCGTCGAGATGTCGCCGAGCTCGATGCCGGTGTCGTTCTCAATCTGCAGGCCGGTCGCCGCCGTCACCGGGACGTCAATGATCACCGCGTAGCGGGGCACGGCCTCCGCAGGGAAGGCCACGGCGCGCACGACCAGATGTGTTCGCCACAACGGACTCTCGCGGATCGCCGCCGCACCGAGCGGCGGCGCCTGATACGCAAGCAATCCGGCGAACCCTTCGCATGTCACCCAGATGGGCAGCATGGTCGGAGGATCGAGGTGCGCCCAGGCGCCGCTGTCGAGCGGCCGGTTGACGGTGCGGCCCGGCGTCGCATTGGCCGGTCCACACATGCGCGTCGTCGGCACGACCACCATCGACGCGCCGTGATATCTGGCCGACGCGGCTTCCTGCCGGCGTGTCAGCACTTCGTCGAAGGTCGCGTCGTCCGATGTCCGTGCGAGCTCGATGGCGGACGCCTCCGCCAGGAATCGCGTTTCGTCGACGAGCGCCTCGACGCGCGACTGCACCAGATACGAGCTGACGTTGAAAAACAGCAGCAGACCGCAGAGCAGGAAAAAGACGACGATCAGCAGGACCGGGACGAACCCGATGAAGATGTAGGAGAGCGTCAGCTTGCGGCGGACGCGCCAGAGAAATCCCTGCGCCATGGGTCTACGGCCCTACAGTCTACGGTCTATTGATATGCTTTTCTTACCTTGAAGCTGCGCGATACGGCGAGATTCAGCACCATCTGTATCCACGCCGGCCAGACGCCCGATCCCTCGACAGGCGCGATCATCACCCCCATCTATCAGACCTCCACGTACGTCCAGGAGGCGCTCGGCAAGCATAAGGGGTACGAGTACGCGCGGACGCAGAACCCCACACGATCCGCCCTCGAGGCCAACATTGCCGCGATCGAGGGGGGCAAGGCCGCCTTCGCGTTCGCGTCCGGCATGGCGGCTGAAGGCGCGGTGATGACGCTGCTCGAATCCGGCGACCACGTCGTCGTCACGGATAACACCTACGGCGGGACGTACCGCCTGTTCGAGCGTGTGCTTCGAAAATATCAGCTCGATTTTACGTATGTGGATTCGTCGAACACGGACGCGATTGCCGGGGCGATCGGGCCGAAGACGAAGATGCTGTTCCTTGAGACGCCGACCAACCCGACGCTTCGTCTGACGGACCTCGCCGCGGCGTGCGAGGTTGCGCACACACGACACGTGGTCGTCGCAGTGGACAACACGTTTGCCAGCCCGTTCATCCAGCGGCCGCTCGAGTTCGGGGCGGATCTGGTCATCCACAGCACGACGAAGTTTCTCAATGGTCACAGCGACAGTGTCGGCGGTGTCGTCGTCGCGACACGCGACGACCACATCGAGTGGCTGCGGTTTATCCAGAATGCCGAAGGCGCGATTCTCGGGCCCATGGATGCGTGGCTCGTCCTGCGTGGGACGAAGACGCTGCCGATCCGGATGGAGCGGCACAACGAGAACGCGATGAGGCTGGCCGAGTTTCTCGGTGCGCATCCCAAGGTGAAGCAGGTGCACTATCCAGGGCTGCCTTCGCATCCGCAGCACGCGCTTGCCAGAAAGCAGATGCGCGGCTTCGGCGGACTGATTGCGTTCACGCTCGGCTCGCTCGACAACGCGCGAACGCTGTTGAATCACGTTCAGTTGATCGCGCTTGCCGAAAGCCTGGGCGGCGTGGAATCGCTGATCAGCCATCCAGCGACGATGACGCACGCATCGGTGCCGGCCGATCGGCGGCAGCAAATCGGCATTACCGATGACCTCGTGCGCATTTCCGTAGGGATTGAGGACGTGGACGATTTGAAAGAAGACCTCCAGCAGGCGCTCGGCCGTATCTCGTGAATTTCCTTCAGAACGTTTTTCACATTATCTACAACGTTCCCGAATTGATCCGCATCGTCGGCCAGTTCGGGCTGCCGCTGATCATCTTCGCGGAGACAGGACTGCTCGTCGGGTTCTTTCTTCCGGGCGATTCGCTGCTCATCACTGCGGGCCTCTTTGCGGCGCGCGGGGACCTGAATCTGCCTCTGCTGATCGTGACGCTGATTCCGGCGGCGATTCTCGGCAACGCGACCGGCTATCAGATCGGGAAACGCACCGGCAAGGCGCTCTACAGCCGTCCGGACTCACTGCTGTTCCGGCGTGAACACCTGCGGATGACGCACGAGTACTACGAGCGGCACGGAGGGAAGACGATCATCATCGCGCAGTTCGCGCCCATCCTGCGGACCTTCGCGCCGGTCGTCGCCGGCGTGGCGGAGATGGGCTATCGGCGCTTTGCGAGCTACAACGTCGTCGGCGCGATTCTCTGGATCACGAGCATGACGCTGGCGGGGTATCTGCTCGGCAACATCATTCCTGGCATCGACAAGCGCATCGACGTCCTGGTGATGGTTGTCATCGCCGTGTCGTTGCTACCGGCGGCGATCGCGTTTCTTCGCGGTCGTTCGAACCGCTCGAATCGTTCGACTAGTGCCGATCGTTCGGTTCCTTAGGAACGTCCCATGATGGATCGGCTGACGTTGTTCGGGCTCTTCGCGGTCACGGCCATGCTCGTGTTCTATGCGCTCGAAGATCGCAGCCCCTGGTTCGTGTTCGCGTTCGCGGGCGCATGTGCCCTTGGATCCGTGTATGGATTCCTGCAGGGAGCGTGGCCGTTTGGGGTTGTCGAAGCGATCTGGGCGCTGGTCGCGGTGCGTCGGTGGTGGAGACTACGCCTGATCTAACGGCACGACCTGTACGGCGGCGTCGCGGACTTCCTGCAGGAAGCGGTTCAACGTCGATCCCTTCATCAGAATCTCCAGCCGATTGCGCGCGGTCTGCCCGAAAATGACGTGTGTAATACCTTCGCGCTTGGCGAACGCGATGAGTCCATCAGCGGGACGATCCGCCTTCACTCGTACGACGGTCGCACCGAGGCTCTCTGCGAGCGTGATGTTCCGCTGCAGCGCCTCGCGATCCGCGGGTGCAATCCGGCCCGGCGCCTCACGCGGGGTCTCAACGTAGACCGCGTACCAACGCGCGCCGAGCCGTCCGGCAATCCGAGCCCCGATGCGCAGCACTCGCGGCGCATCGGCACTGGAGCTCATACACACCATCACGCGCTCTGGAATCAGCGCAGGCTCGAGCCCCTCACGCTGCCGGTGCGACGCCGCCTTCTCCCCCACTTCGTCTGCAACCGCGCGCAGCGCCAGCTCGCGCAGCGTCGACAGATTGGTCTCGCGAAAGAAGTTGGTGAGCGCCTGTTCGACCTTCTCCGGTCTGTAGACCTTGCCCTGCCGCAATCGCGTCTGCAATTCCTGCACGGTCACGTCGACGTTGACGACTTCATCCGCGCGGTCGAGAAACGTGTCCGGGACTGTCTCGCGCACGCGCACGCCGGTCACCCGGCTCACGGCGTCATTGAGGGTCTCGAGGTGCTGGATATTCACCGCGGTCAGCACGCTGATGCCGGCCCCGAGCAGATCCAGCACGTCCTGGTAGCGCTTTTCGTGCTTGCTGCCGGGAGCGTTCGTATGCGCGAGCTCGTCGACGACGCACATTTGCGGCTTGCGCGCGAGGATGGCGTCGACGTCCATTTCTTCGAGCACGACGCCGCGGTATTCGACCTTGCGCTTGGGGACGATCTCGAGATCGCCGATCTGCGCATCGGTCTCGGCGCGTCCGTAGGTTTCGACGAGGCCGACGACGATGTCGACACCCTCGCGCCGAAAGGCATGGGCATCCTCGAGCATCGAGTAGGTCTTGCCAACACCCGGCGCGGCGCCGATATAGATACGCAGCCTCGCGCGCTCAGCGGTCTGAATCCGCGCGAGCATCTGCTCGCCGGTCGGACGTGCGGGCTCGTGCACGGCTTCTATCGTACGCGCTGTCATCGGCGGATCCGTAGCTTTACGGATTCTTTATGGACTCACGAAAACTTTGCGACCTTTTCATGCCGCTCTGATGGATGGTCGCCGTACGCTTGAATCGTGTTCAGCACGCGAAGCGGCGGACAGGGCGATCTGGTGGATGACGACGCTGAAATCAACGTCACCCACTTCATCCCGTCGGTCCACGTGAAGGGCACGCGTACGGAAAAGCTCGAGAAGCCTCGTGATGCTTGGCGTCCGCGCCTGCACGACCACGAACGACAACGGATTTTCCGTGCGTCCCCAGCCAGGGGTGGCACGTTTGCTGCCTGCGCTGGCGAAGCGCGTGGAATTTCCGCCTCCGTTCGACGCTCGAAGCGGCGGAGGCGGGAGGTTTTCTGCGCAGGTGCGCGAATTGTCCGGACCTCGTGTCTCGGCTAATTGAGACCTCACGATTTCTTTACCAAGTCTTGAGCGCGTCGTTACAACGATAAGCGCTACGGTGAATCCCATGAACACGCTTCTCGATCTCCTCAAGTTCAACCGTGAGCACGCCAGCCGCCACATCATCAAGTCCAATCGCCGCTGGTGGATCGAGGGACTGGCAGCGGCGACGGTGTTCGTCGTTTCGTTGGTCTGTGCCCGAATCGCGTCTGCAACGCCAAGCACGACCTACTGGGCGCCATCGGTCGCAACATGCCAGGCGAAATACGTCCCGCACATCACGTACGACACTTACTACGGCAAGGGCACGCCGCCGCCGGGATTGGGTGCGCCAACATATCCAATCGACACGGGCCTGACGATGGGGATTCTTCCCTGGGACAAGGTGCAGTCGGAGGTCGGGTACGACACGCTCCTTCCGAGCTCGAATCCGGTGTTCTTCCTCCTCAATGGCAAGCTCTGCACGACTGAATCGTCGTTGTTCAAGGGTTCTCCGGCGATTGGAGGCGGCATCTACAACGTGGGCTTCAAGAAGAATGTCACGAACTACAACATCCTCTATGTGATGGCCCAGAAGACGTTGCCGTTTGGCGGCTACGTGTCTGCCGGCCTCTATCACGGGACCAACGACGTGCTGTTCACCAACAGCGACGGGAAGATCGTCAAGACCGGCGCGATCCTCGGCGCGGCCTCGCCAGACATCAATGTGGGACTGAAGGGTCTCAAGAAAGTCCTGGTCGTTGGTGACGTACAGACTGGCAAGAACGTGTTCGGAGCGGGCGGCTTCGGCGTGGAACTGTATTTCAACGACTACATCGACTTGATCGTAGGCCCGGTTTTCTTCATCGACAAGGCGTTACAGCCCGGCGGAAAGAGAACGCTGTGGACGACGCAGCTCGATGTCGACATCCCGCTGGGCCGATAGCAGGAGTTTCACATGCTGGACATCGTCTTCGTCGCCATCACCATTCTGTTCTTCATCGTAGGCATCGGCTATGTCGCCGCGTGCGACCGGTTGATGAAGTGAGGTGACACGTGGCCTTCGATTACGTCATTGGTTTGCTCGTGAGCGTCGGGATGCTCGTCTACCTCGTGCTCGCGCTGCTCAAGCCGGAGAAGTTCTGACATGACGCTCAACGGATGGCTTCAAATCACGTTCTTCCTGCTCGCCATCTTCCTCGTGGCGCGGCCGCTGGGCAGCTTCATGGCCAAGGTCTTCGCGCGCGAGCGGACGTGGCTCGATCCGGTGCTCCGCCCCATCGAGCGTCTCGTGTACCGCGCCACGGGCGTCGACGAGACGCACGAAATGCGATGGACCGAGTACGCGGTCGCACTCCTTCTCTTCAGCGTCGTCTCGATGCTGGTGCTGTATCTGATGGAGCGCACACAACAACTGCTGCCGTTCAACCCGCAGGGGTTCGGCGCGGTGGCGCCCGACCTCGCGTTCAACACCGCGGCGTCGTTCACGACGAATACGAACTGGCAGGCGTACAGCGGCGAGTCGACCATGAGCTACTTCACGCAGATGGCCGGCCTCGCCTACCACAACTTCGTGTCTGCCGCCGTCGGCATCTCCGTTGCCATCGCCTTCATCCGCGGGCTCGCGCAGACGGAGAAGGAGACAATCGGCAACTTCTGGGTGGACCTGGTGCGCGCCTCGCTCTGGGTGCTGCTCCCCATCGCCATCGTCGGGTCCCTGCTCTACGTCTCGCAGGGCGCGGTGCAGAACCTGAAAGCGTACGACAAGGTGGCCGTCCTCGATCCGCAGACCGTCACGACCACGGGTGCTGACGGCAAGTCGCAGACGCAAACGATCACAGAGCAGACAATCGCCCAAGGGCCGGTCGCTTCGCAGGAAGTGATCAAACAGTTCGGTACCAACGGCGGCGGCTTCTTCAATGCGAACAGCGCGCATCCATTCGAGAATCCGACGCCGTTCTCGAATTTCCTGGCGATGTTCGGCATCTTCGCAATTTCGTCGGGTCTGACCTACACGCTCGGCTCGATGACCGGGTCGCGCGCGCATGGCTGGGCCGTGTGGGCCGCGATGGCATTCCTCTTCCTCGCCGGCGTGACGACAGCGTACTGGGCGGAGGCGCGCGGCAATCCCATGCTGACGGCAGCCGGCGCCGATCAGACAGTTAGCGCCCGGGCCCCCGGCGGGAACATGGAAGGCAAGGAGGTGCGATTCGGGATCGCCAACACGGCGCTCTTCGCCACCGTGACGACCGACGCGAGCTGTGGTGCCATCAACGGCTGGCACGACTCGTTTACCCCAATCGGGGGCTTGGTGCCGCTCGCGAACATCCAGCTGAGCGAGGTGGTCTTCGGCGGCGTCGGCGCCGGCATGTACGGCGTCCTGGTCTACATCATCCTGGCCGTCTTCATCGCAGGGCTGATGGTCGGCAGGACACCGGAATATCTGGGGAAGAAGATCCAGGCGTTCGAGGTGCAGATGTCGATGCTCACCGTGCTGATCTTCTCGCTGCTGATCCTGACGTTCACGGCGATCTCGAGCGTGTCGCCCAACTTCGGCACGTCAAGCATCTATAACCCCGGACCGCATGGTCTCTCCGAGATTCTGTACGCCTATTCCTCGGCCGCGGCCAACAACGGATCGGCTTTCGGCGGCATCAGCGTCAACACCCACTGGTACAACACGACGCTCGGGCTGACGATGCTGTTTGGCCGGTTCTTCATGATCATTCCGCCGCTGGCCATCGCGGGCAGCCTCAGCCGCAAGAAGAGCGTGCCGCCATCGCTCGGGACGTTCCCCGTCACGACGCCGCTCTTCACCGGACTGCTCGTGGGAGTCATTCTGATCGTCGGCGCGCTGACGTTCTTCCCGGCGCTGAGCCTCGGGCCCGTCGTCGAGCACTTCATGATGACGCACGGACAGGTGTTCTAATGGCTACGCAACCGAAAGCAAAGACGATTTCCATCTGGAATCCGCAGATCGTGCAACGCGCGATCTGGGATTCGATGAAGAAGCTGCATCCACGCACGATGGCGCGCAACCCGGTCATGTTCGTCGTGGAAATCGGCAGCGTGCTGACCACGCTGCGGCTGATCCAGGACGCGCTAGCCGGCCGGAGCGGGCTCGCCTTCGAATTCCAGATCACGTTCTGGCTCTGGCTGACGGTGCTCTTCGCGAACTTCGCCGAGGCGATGGCGGAGGGTCGCGGCAAGGCGCAGGCGGACACATTGCGCAAAGCCAAGACCGAGACGATGGCCAACCGCGAGAAGGCCGACGGATCGCTCGAACGGGTTGGTGCACCGCAGCTGCGCAGGGGAGATGTCGTCCGCGTTTCGGCAGGCGAGGTGATTCCTGCGGACGGAGACATCATCGAAGGCGTCGCCTCCGTGGACGAGAGCGCCATCACCGGCGAGTCCGCGCCGGTCATCCGCGAATCGGGCGGCGACCGATCGGCGGTGACCGGTGGCACGCGCGTCCTGTCCGACTGGATTCGCGTGCGAGTGACCGCGAATCCCGGAGAGACGTTCCTCGACCGGATGATCGCGCTCGTTGAGGGCGCCGAGCGGCAGAAGACGCCAAACGAGATCGCGCTCAACATCCTGCTGGCCGGCCTGACGATTGTGTTTCTGATCGCCGTGGCCACCTTGCAGCCGTTCGCGATTTACTCTGGCGCGCCGCAGACGGTGTTCGTCCTGGTGTCGCTGCTCGTCTGTCTGATCCCGACGACCATCGGCGGGCTGCTGTCCGCGATTGGCATCGCCGGCATGGACCGCCTCGTGCAGCACAACGTGCTGGCGATGTCAGGCCGTGCGGTCGAGGCCGCCGGCGACGTGCACACGCTGCTGCTCGACAAGACGGGCACGATCACACTTGGCAACCGGCAGGCGACCGAGTTCATCCCGCTGCCGGGCATCAGCGAAGCGCAACTCGCCGACGCGGCGCAGCTCGCTTCGCTGGCCGACGAGACGCCGGAGGGGCGCTCGATTGTCGTGCTCGCCAAGGAGAAATACGGGCTGCGCGGACGCGAGCTCGCAACGCAAGTCGCATCAGGGCAGGCTGTGGGCGGCGGCGTCATCACGGCGGCCGGCTCGCGCGCGGAGTTCGTCCCCTTCACGGCCCAGACGCGTATGTCGGGCGTCAACCTCGAGGGTCGCGAGATTCGCAAGGGCGCCAGCGACGCCATCGAGAAATACGTCGCGTCGCGAGGCGGCGCGGTGCATCCGCAGCTCACCGCGATCGTCCAGCGCATCGCGCGTGCGGGCGGAACGCCGCTCGTCGTCGCGGAAGGACGCGCGGCGCTCGGCGTGATCCACTTGAAGGACATCGTCAAAGGCGGCATCAAGGAGCGCTTCGCGCACCTGCGTGCGATGGGCATCAAGACGGTGATGATCACCGGCGACAACCCCCTCACCGCCGCCGCGATCGCCGCGGAATCGGGCGTGGATGATTTCCTCGCACAGGCGACGCCAGAAGACAAAATGGCCCTCATCAAGCGCGAGCAGGCGGACGGCAAGCTCGTGGCGATGACCGGCGACGGCACCAACGACGCGCCGGCGCTGGCACAGGCCGACGTGGGCGTAGCGATGAACACGGGCACGCAGGCGGCGAAGGAGGCCGGCAACATGGTCGACCTCGATTCGAACCCGACCAAGCTCCTCGAAGTTGTCGAGATCGGCAAGCAGCTCCTCATCACAAGGGGCGCACTGACGACGTTCTCCATCGCCAATGACGTGGCGAAGTACTTCGCGATCATCCCGGCGATGTTCCTCGCCACCTACCCGTTGCTGAACGCGTTGAACATCATGCATCTGCAGACGCCGCAGTCGGCGATCCTGTCGGCCGTCATCTTCAACGCGTTGATCATCGTCGCGCTGGTGCCGCTGGCGCTGCGCGGCATCCAGTACCGGCCGATCGGCGCAGCGGCACTGCTCCGCCGCAACCTGCTGATCTACGGTGTCGGCGGCATCATCGCGCCGTTCATCGGCATCAAGGTCATCGACGTCATCATCGCGGCATTGCATCTGGCATAGGCGGACCTGAAGGTCCGCCTCTACGACCGGAGAGGTACATCATGAACATCACTCGCAACCTCATCGCCGCCGTCCTGATGACGATCGTCACGACGCTGATTCTCGGCATCCTATACCCGCTGGTGATCACCGGCATCGCCCAGGTGGCGTTTCCTGACCAGGCGAATGGGCAATTGATCGAGCGCAACGGCAAGGTCGTCGGCTCGCGCATCATCGGACAGGGCTTTTCGTCGCCCGGATACTTCCACTCCAGGCCATCGGCGGCGGGAATGGGGTACGACGCGGCCAATTCCGCGGGCAGCAACCTCGGGCCGACAAACAAGAAGCTCGTTGATGCCGTGAAGGCGAACGTCGAGGCCGCCCACAAGGAGAATCCAGATGCGCCGGTGCCGATCGACCTGGTGACGACGTCCGCGTCGGGCTTCGACCCGCACATCACACCCGCGGCTGCCGACTTCCAGGTGCCACGCATCGCGCGTGAACGCGGCATGTCGGAACCCGATGTCCGGCGTCTGGTGGACGCGCATACCGAGGCACGTCAACTCGGCTTCTTCGGCGAGCCGCGCGTCAACGTGCTGGAGCTCAACCTGGCGCTTGATTCCGAGCATCCGGTGAAGAAGTAAGGCGCGCGATGGAACAGTCATGGCAGCCACCGACGGTGCGTCCGCGTCCTGGATGGGGACCCGCGAGCTATGGTTCATATCAACGATTTCTTCGAGGACCTTGTTGGCGAGGTCGCGTCCGCCGACAATCCGCGGAAGCGACACACTCGTGCAGCGCTGCGACGGGCCACGGTTGATTGAATGGAGGATGCTGGTGCATGACTTCAAGGAACTGACTGCAGAAGTCGTTCGACGACCGCCTCCGCGGCTGCCTTGACCTCTGGCGACAAGCCCGGACCGAGACCGAAGCGCCGCCCTTCAATGCCATACATAAGGAGCGCAGGCGGCAGGCAGTGCATCCGGGCCGCAAGCTTCACCGCATCGGCCACGCCCAGCGCGTGGCTCGAAGTCCAGCTTGCCGGTCCGGACAGCAGTCCTGCCGCCCGAACGTCTAGGTAGTGAATCGTTCCTGGAGCGGAGCCTGATCGAACCGCATCCACGAGCACAACCAGGCCCGCGCCGTTCCAGGCATCGAGCAACGACGTCCCGTCGCCGCCGTGCTCGATCACCCGCAGCCGTCCGCGCGCGCGCGATCGCAGTTGCCTGGCCACCACCAGTCCCGCGCCATCGTCCTGCCGGAAATCGTTTCCGATGCCGATCACGAGTGGCGTGGCGTCCCGGCCCGCACGCGTGCGGTCATCGATCACCGGCGATCGATCTCGAGCCTGAGGAAATGGGTCGCGCAGGAAATGCACGGGTCGTAGTTGCGAATGGCCTGTTCACATTGCCAGGTCAGCTGGGCCTTCGAGAGCGTCAGCCGCGCCTCGGCATACGAGCGCAGATCCTCCTCGATGGTGGCCAAATTCTGGCAGGTCGGCGGGACGATGCGAGCGTCCACGATAAGCCCCTGCTCATCGAGGACGTAGCGATGATAGAGAAGTCCGCGTGGGGCTTCAGTACACCCGTGGCCCGTCCCGGCTCGCGGCGACGCGTCGACCGCGGGCCGATCGGGCCTCTCGTAGGCGGCGATCAGCCGCAGCGCCTCTTCGCACGCGTGAAGCATCTCCACGCTTCGCACGACGATCGACTGGAACGGATTGCGGCAGACCTGCTCGAGACCGGCAGCCTCGGCCTCCTCCCTCGCGACAGCCGAGAGCTGGTCGGCGTTCAGCGCGTAGCGCGCGAGCGGTCCGACCATGCAGGCGCGACCGTCGCGCAGGCGAGCATGCAGTGCGGTCGAATGCGGAAGCTGTTCCTCGACGATGGCCTCGCCGCAGTCAGACGAGCGCATCTCAACCCCGGCGCTCGACAGGATTCGATCGCCGATGAACGGATAACCATCGAAGCCCCGCAGCGCGACGAACTCGTAGTTGCGCTCGAAAGAAGGGAACGGAAATGCGGCGGTCCACCGAACCGTCTCGCGCGCAGCCTCGCGAGCCCACTTCAGCTGCTCCTCAAGCGGTTCGAGTTCCGCGCGAGTCGGCACACGGAAGAATCCGCCGACCCTGACGTTGATTGGATGGACCGCGCGGCCGCCCAGGAACTCCAACACCGCGTTGCCGACCTTCTTGAGCTGGAGTCCGCGTTCGACCACGTGCGGATAATCGGCGGCCATTGCGAGGCCGCTCTCGTATCCGAGGAAATCGGGAGCGTGCAGCATGAAGACATGCAGCGCATGACTCTCGATCCACTCGCCGCAGTACAGCAGCCGACGGAGCGCGGCGATCTGGGGCTCAACCATGATGTCGAGCGCCTGCTCCATGGCGGTGACCGCACTCATCTGGTAAGCGACCGGGCAAATGCCGCAGATCCGGGCCGTGATGTCGGGCGCCTCCGTGAAGTGACGCCCGCGGAGGAAGGCTTCGAAGAAACGCGGCGGCTCGAAGATCTTCAGTTGCGCTTCGGTCACCCGGTTCCCGTCAACGGTCAGCCGGAGCGCGCCTTCGCCTTCGACGCGCGCCAGCGTCTCAACCGTGATGGTTCGTCTTCGTCTCTTCATGGGCTTCGCTTTCGCGACGAAACGGCGGCGCCGCGGCGTTGAACGTGCGGAAGACGCGCGTGATGGCTGCATCTGAGGCGCCGAGCCGCTGCCACCACGCTGCGAGTGACGCGGTGTTGGTGGTCTCCATCGGTCCGTAGCAGCCGTAGCAGCCGCGGTTGTACGCCGGGCAGATCGCCCCGCAGCCCGCGTGGGTGACCGGACCCAGGCATGGCGTCCCTATGACCATCACGCACGGCGTCCCGCGGATCTTGCACTCGATGCAGACGGAATGCGACGGCACGGTCGGCGGCCGCCCCGCCAGAAACGCGCTGATCACCTCGAGGAGCTGCTGTTTGTTGATCGGACACCCGCGCAGCTCGAAGTCCACGGGCACGTGGTCGGCAATCGCGGTGGACGAGGCAAGCGTCGCGATGTAGTCGGGCCTTGCGTAGACGATGGACACGAACTCCTTCACGTCCGCAAAGTTCCGCAACGCTTGAATCCCGCCCGCGGTCGCGCACGCCCCAATGGTGACGAGGCGTTTCGAGGCACGGCGCACCTGACGGATCCGCTCCAGGTCGCTGGCTGTGGAGATTGACCCCTCGACCAGCGACAGGTCGTACGGACCCTTGGCCTGTGCACGCGAGGCTTCCGGGAAGTAGGCGACATCCACCCGTCCCGCGATCGTCAGGAGCTCGTCCTCGCAGTCGAGGAGGGTGAGTTGGCAGCCGTCGCACGAGGCAAACTTCCAAACCGCCAGCTTTGGCCGTCTCGCTCGACGCATCAGAGCTCCCGCACGCCGAACCATGGCGCGAGCCGGTCGTAGCGGAAGACCGGGCCATCTTTGCAGATGAAGGTTGGTCCAAGCTGGCAGTGTCCGCAGAACCCGACGGCGCACTTCATGTTCCGTTCCATCGACAGATAGAGCTGATCCGCTGCCAGACCCCGTGCCATCAGCGCGCGAATCGCGAATCGCATCATCACGTCGGGGCCGCAAATGAACGCGACCGCGCACTTCGGGTCGAACGGTGCCCGCGGAATCAACGTCGTCACCACGCCGACGTCCCCCTTCCATCCCGCACCGGCCGCATCGACAGTCACCTCGACGTGCAGATCGAAGCGCCTCCGCCACTGTTCGAGCTGGTGAGCGAACAGGAGATCCTGCGGGGTCCGCGTGCCGTAGAGCACCGAGATCTTGCCGTAGTCGGACCGGTGGGACAGCAGGTGGAAGACCGCTGGCCGCAACGGCGCCAGCCCGACCCCACCCGCAATGATGACGACGTCGCAGCCTTTGACAGCATCGATCGGCCACCCCACACCAAATGGTCCTCGGATGCCGAGCTGGTCTCCGCGTCTCAACTTCCCCAGCGCGCCGGTAATCGGGCCAACCGCGCGAATCGTGTGCACGATGGTGTCGGGGCGCCCGGGATCGCTGCTGACCGAGATCGCCACTTCACCCTGTCCGAACAGGTACAGCATGTTGAATTGTCCCGGTGTGAAGGCGATGCGGTGCGATCCTTCTGGGGGCTGCAGTTCGAGCGAATAGATATCGTGCGTCTCGCGGTGCCTGCGCCGAACCGTGGCGACAACCGGACACAGCGGATTGGCCGCCGGCATCGTCTCAGCGCGCCGTATGTCCATAGAGGTC